>Ga0255776_10007843_pt1 | contig 10642 bp, 10 predicted proteins | sample 071ome_19_FD_179974 | JGI IMG/M metagenome (GOLD analysis project Ga0255776, IMG submission 179974) | Coastal salt marsh microbial communities from the Groves Creek Marsh, Skidaway Island, Georgia - 071413AT metaG (version 2) | ecosystem: Environmental > Aquatic > Marine > Intertidal zone >...
TTATGCCATCGTATTAGCATGGTGCTAGGTGAATCCGGTACTAAAATTGTTAGGTTAGCCGAACATTATATCTGAGCAGTTTGTACTGTGCGACTGATTATATTCTAAACAAGATAAAGCCCTTTGCTAGGGTTCGATACATTGGTTTTGTGTTATTTTGTTGAGATGAAACATAGGACATAAAAATAAACGCTATATGAAAATTGTTGCTGATGAAAATATGCCTTTGGTAGAAGGCTTGTTCAATGATCTGGGCCAGGTAACTCGTTTACCAGGCAGAAATATGACGGCTCAAGATGTAAAGGATGCAGACATTCTTTTGGTTCGATCTGTGACCAAAGTTAATGAATCCTTACTGTCCGGCTCCAACGTTAAATTTGTAGGTACTGCGACCATAGGTACTGATCATGTAGATCATACATGGCTATCAGAGCAGGGAATTGGTTTTGCTAATGCGCCTGGGTGCAATGCTCATTCGGTAGTGGATTATGTGATCAGTGCTCTTATTTGCCTGGGGCAGGATGATGATCGTGCGCTGACAGATCTTTCAGTCGGTGTCATTGGAGCTGGGAATGTAGGGGGGCGTCTGATACATCGCCTCAAGAAGCTAGGAGTCAAGGTCAAGGGATTTGATCCTTTTAAGGATGATGAAACTTTGTCGTTAACTTCGTTGGATGAAGTACTCGCCTGTGATGTGGTTTCACTGCATGTTCCTCTTACAAAAGACGGCGAACATCCAACGCATCATTTGATTGATGAGGATGCACTTCGTTCCATGAAGCCCAACGCAATTTTGATTAACAGTGCGAGAGGACCTGTGGTAGATAACTCGGCATTGAAACAGCATTTAATTTTGTTTCCTGAATTTAAGGCTGTATTGGATGTATGGGAAACAGAGCCTGAAGTTGATCGAGAGTTATTGGAACTGGTTGATTTGGGGACTGCCCACATCGCAGGTTACAGCCTGGATGGAAAGTTTAAAGGGACGTTCCAGATCTTCTCTGAGGTATGTAAGTATTTCGGCCTACCTAATAGAAAACGCTTACCCCAAATGTTGCCGGAGCCAGATCTGGTTCAGGTCGGGTTTGCGACAGGTGCCAGCTTTGAGTCCGTTTTTCCTCGCCTGGTTCAGGTGGCTTATGACATTCGTCGTGATGATAGAGCATTACGAAGAGCTGTAGTTCGTTCAGAAAATATTCCTGAAGCCTTTGATCTGCTTAGAAAGCATTACCCTGTGCGCAGAGAGTTTTCTTCGCTCACAGTTAAAATGAGAAAAAATGACACAGCAAACTCAGGGAAATTTGAGGCAGCTGGTTTCAAGGTTAAAGTACAAAGTAAATGAATAAGTTAAGCGTAGGGCTGATAATAAATCCGCTGGCAGGTCTGGGGGGGCGTGTCGCTCTCAAAGGCAGTGATAATATGGCCGAACAGGCTTTATCTCTTGGTGCGCAGCCTAAAGCGCAACAGCGAGTTAAACAGGCGCTTGAATCCTTGGCTTCATATTCTGATAACTTATCTTTTGTTGCGCCTCCCGGTTTGCTGGGTTCTGATCTTTTGACCGAAATGGGGTTTCAGGTGGAAACTCTGGGAATGGATTCGTCAAAAGATTATTCCGTATTGGGAGAAAGTTCTTCTGAAGATACAAAGGCTTTTGTTGAGTTAATAGCAAATCAGGACGTGGATTTGTTGTTGTTTGCTGGTGGCGATGGAACGGCACGTGACATCTGCTCTGTGATTGCAGATCGTTTACCCGTGTTAGGTATTCCTGCAGGTGTGAAAATTCATTCTGCTGTTTATGCCGTTAATCCTCAGGCGGCTGGTGCCTTGTTGATTGAAATGATCAAGGGTGAGCTGGTTGGTGTAAGAACTGCGGATGTTCGTGATATAGATGAAGAAGCCTTCCGTCAGGGGCAGGTTAAAGCGCGTTTGTTTGGTGAAATGCTAGTGCCTGAAGAAGGGCGCTTCGTCCAAATGATGAAGTGTGGTGGTATCGAAAAAGAAGAGTGGGTTATAAATGATATCGCTGCTGAAATTGTTGAAGGCATGGAAGATGATGTGCTCTATATCATCGGTTCAGGGGCCACAACACAAGTCATTATGGAAAACCTTGGTCTTGAAAATACGCTGCTCGGTGTTGATCTTGTCATGAATCATGATCTGGTTGCTTCTGATGTTTCAGAAGCGGAGTTGCTTGCTGAGTTGAATAACCATGAAAAAGCCAAATTGATCATTTCTGTAATTGGTGGGCAGGGGCATGTATTTGGTCGTGGTAATCAACAATTGAGTCCGCAAGTAATTCGTACGCTGGGTAAAGAGAATATTCAGATCATCGCGACAAAGACAAAGATTCAAACCTTTGAAGGCAGGCCAATGTTGGCAGATACCGGAGATCAGTCACTTGATAGGCAGCTTTGTGGTTGGTATCGCATTGTGACCGGGTATCAGGATGAGATTATGTACCCAGTCTCAGATGGTTTGACGGATCTTTTTGATTAAAAGAAAAGGGTTTCTGAAGGTACTGTTATATGACTATAAATCTTTTCTTTAGGTGTTAATCTCTGATCAGATAAAGGTGTTTATCGAGATGGTTTATGTCGCCATAGGCTCTTTCAGACGTTGAATGATGCCAGTTCTTACATTAATCATCTCTTGATAGGCGGAGATCATCTTGCAGTATGCATCATACGCTTCGCCCATTTCCTTATCATTGCTACTTGGAAGTTTTTGAATGGCTTCCATCGCTTTAGTGAAATGTTTAATTTCTACTTCCAACGCTTCAATGATTCGTAAACGTTGATCGCTGTCTTGACCTGTTTCGTTCAGAAATTGAAATTGCAAAGACATAGCCAATCTCCTCTTGGCATTAATTCTTACTTTCAATATAGATTCATTGAAGGCTAGAGTTCTAACGACCGGGGAGTGACTTGATGTAAGTGAAGAGAGGTTCGGAGTGGGTGTGATTGTATGATTTATGTACAAAGATAGCCCATTTAACTATGGGCTATCTCTTACAGTTCTAGCAAAGTAATGATTAGAACTGGGTTTTAAGCGCTTGAATTCGCTCATCCAAAGGAGGGTGGCTAGAGAACATTGCCTGTAGGCCACTTCTCATTCCTTGGTTGATACCAAACGCCATCAGGCTGTCAGGCATTTGATTTGGAACTTCGGACTCTGCTTTCAGGTGCTCAAGTGCTGCGACCATGCCCGCTGGGCTTGCTAGTTTTGCGCCAGCTTCGTCGGCTCTGTATTCGCGACGACGGGAGAACCACATCACAATGATTTGAGCCAGGAAGGCAAGGATAATTTCAGCAACGAAGGTTGCGATATAAAATCCTAGGCCGTGGCCTTCTTCATTTTTTAAAATTACTCGATCAACTGCATGACCGATGATGCGAGCAAAGAACATTACGAATGTGTTCACAACGCCCTGAATCAAAGCCAGAGTTACCATGTCACCGTTTGCAACGTGACCGATCTCGTGTCCTAAAATCGCTCGTACTTCTTCTTTGCTGTAACGTTGCAGTAGTCCAGAGCTAACAGCGACAAGCGCATTGTTTTTGTTCCAGCCAGTCGCAAAGGCATTCGCTTGCTGAGCAGGGAAAACACCCACTTCCGGCATTCCAATACCTGCTTTTTCTGAAAGTTCTTTAACTGTTTCTAATAGCCAGTGCTCTTCGGCATTTCTTGCTTGGGAGATAATCTGGGTGCCTGTGGTTTTCTTGGCCATCCACTTGGAGATGAATAGGGATATTAACGCTCCACTAAATCCAAAAACGGCACAGAAGGCTAAAAGATTTTGAAGGTCAAGGCCGCCCCGGCTATCCAGGTATGAGCCTACACCCAGTAGGTTCAATGTGATACTCGCAACAATAATGACTGCAAGGTTGGTTAATAGGAATAAACCGATTCTAAGCATTGTTTCTCCTCAATAGATCAGTTTTTTGGTCGGTTAGCGTGAGCTTATCTAATTACTTTGAATCAAACTGGAATCACTAACTTTCTTAATATGGCCGTCTTCACAGCTTTCAAGGGGAGTAAGAAAAGTTTAGTAACTAATTATATGTTAACCATTATGGGTTTGGTTTATGACAATAATGAGGAGGGAAAGTTTAATGCACTGTATTGTGTGCCTTATGGAAACTTAGGTTCTGGATGATTTGGCGGGTTATAGTGCTTACATCTTCAGATGTTGACTGGGTAATTGCGTGATGCAATTGAGCCGCAAGGGTAGGGAATTCGCTAGTTTTTGACTGACTGGTTTTGATTGGGCGTCCGGATAGGTGGCTGAAGCCTAATTGAGTTAATGTAGCCAATTCAATAGCTTCCTGACCAATACTGCCAGCATGACGAATGTAGCCTTCTTCAGTGAGCCAAACGATGGCTGCAAAGCATGCCTGGAAACGATCGCTGTAAAGCCCAATATCATCAGTTTCTTCGTAGCCACATAAATCGCCCACATAGACGGAAACTTTCCTTGGGAAACTGCGATACAGGCGCAAAAGTACTATTGCACAATCTTTGTAGAAGTCGTCTATATGCAGTTCATCCATGGTGAAGTCTTGTTCCATTTAATGAATTATTGGCGATAGCGGCTAAAGAAGCGTTCGATGCGATCAGTCGCCTGAATCAGATCTTCCTTGTGTGGAAGGAATACAATTCTGAAGTGATCTGGATGCGGCCAGTTGAAAGCGGTGCCTTGCACAACCAAAATCTTCTCCTGGCGCAATAGATCAAGGGCAAATTGCTCGTCGTCTTGGATGTTGAATCGTTTATCCATTTTTGCGAACAGATAAAGTGCACCTTCTGGTTTGTTACAGCTGATACCAGGGATTTGATTGAGCGCTTCATAGCATATATCGCGCTGTTCTTTCAGGCGGCCACCAGGAAGAATTAGTTCGTTGATGCTTTGGTAGCCTCCAAGTGCAGTTTGGATTCCGTACATGCTTGGCACGTTGGCACATAAGCGCATCGAAGAAAGAATTTCTAACCCCTCGATGTAATCTTTTGCATGGTGTTTCGGTCCTGAGATTACCATCCAGCCTGAACGAAAACCTGCGGCTCTATAAGCCTTTGAAAGACCATTGAAAGAGATAGTAAGAACATCTTCAGAAAGTGAAGCAAGCGGTGTGTGAACCGTGCCATCGTATAGAATTCGATCGTAAATCTCATCTGCAAATACGATCAGATTGTGCTGGCGGGCCAGTTCCAGGATCTCAAGTAGAACGCTGTCAGGATACACAGCTCCTGTCGGGTTGTTCGGATTGATAACAACGATGCCGCGAGTACGGTCTGTGATTTTGCGTTTGATGTCTTCAATATCAGGCATCCAGTCGCTTTGTTCATCGCATAAATAGTGCACGGCTGTCCCGCCTGCAAGGCTGGTGGCAGCAGTCCAAAGCGGGTAGTCTGGCGCTGGAATAAGAAGTTCATCGCCATTGTTCAAAAGCGCTTGAGTGGAAACCGTGATTAATTCACTTACGCCATTGCCAATATAAATGTCATCGATCTCAACGCCTTTGACGTTTCGATTTTGGCAGTCGTGCATGATGGCTTTGCGTGCTGCGAATAGACCTTTTGAGTCGCAATAACCTTGGGCATTCGATAGGTTACGAATCATGTCTTGCACAATTTCATCGGGTGCATCAAACCCAAATGGCGCAGGGTTCCCAATGTTTAATTTTAAAACCTTGTGTCCTTCGTCTTCCAAACGACGCGCTTCTTTCAATACTGGCCCACGAATGTCGTAACAGACGTTGAGAAGTTTGTTGGATTTATTAATAGTATGCATAGACAGTGACTCGGAAATGCCCTTAACTTAGTAAACATGCAATCATACCTGTCAGTCATGAAAACTGTAAATGCACTCAGGGCAAAATAAAGGAACTCTTGTAGATTTCTTTGGATTATATGGAGCTTGATGAATGAAAATCGAAAAGACAGAAGAGCAATGGAAAGAGTTGTTAACGGAACAACAATTTCATGTCTGTCGTAATAAGGGAACAGAACCGCCTTTTACTGGCGAGTATAATCAGGAAAAACGCCACGGACTTTATTATTGCGTTTGCTGTAATAAACCATTATTCAGCTCGACCGCTAAGTATGACTCCGGATCCGGTTGGCCAAGTTACTATCAAGCGGTTGATAGTGGTGCGGTTTCCGAACATAAGGACAACTCTCACGGAATGTCTCGTATAGAAATTACTTGCAGTGATTGTGGTTCACATCTAGGCCATGTTTTTAATGATGGGCCTTTACCTACAGGCTTAAGATATTGCGTTAATAGTGCGTCTTTGAATTTTCATCCTGACATTTCAGAGTAAAGTCGATTTGTTTATAAAATAAACAGTTGATTTTAGTTTTATGAATATATATTGTGCACAATATAATTTTGCTAAATTTAATAAGAGGGCAGGTTTATGAGTGTTTATCAGTTCAACGCAAATACGTTATCCGGAGAAGAAGTCAGTTTGGATACATACAAAGGAAAAGTATTATTAATTGTAAATACGGCTTCTAAGTGTGGATTGACGCCTCAGTACGAAGGTCTAGAGGCTTTGTACAAGGAATTGAATACAGATGGCCTGGAGATTCTAGGGTTTCCTTGTAATCAGTTTGGTAAGCAAGAACCGGGCGATAGCACTGAAATCGCGTCTTTTTGTTTGAAGAATTATGGTGTTTCTTTTCCGATGTTTGAAAAAATTGATGTGAACGGCGACGATGCGCATCCTTTATATAAGTATCTGAAGGGTGAAGCCAAGGGCTTGTTGGGCAGTGAAGCAATTAAGTGGAACTTTACCAAGTTTTTGATTAACAAGGAGGGCGAGGTTGTAGAGCGTTATGCGCCAACGACGCCTCCTGAGAAAATCAAAGCAGATATACAGAAGTTGTTTTAAGGTAATGAGTTAATAACTTAAGTTTCAGGCGTGAGTCTTTAACTTGTTGTAATAGCGAGATGAAAGGTGGTCGACGTGAAGCAATTAGATGAAGAGTATCCAGAGCAGTTAAAACTGGAGAATCAATTGTGCTTTTTACTCTACAGTGCTTCACGTTTGATGACTCGTTTGTATCGTCCCTTGTTGGATGAAATTGGTCTTACCTATCCACAATATTTGGTGATGTTGGTGCTCTGGGAGTCGAAAGGTAAGCCACTATCAATTGGCGAGGTTGGCGATCTACTTATGCTTGATACGGGGACGTTGACTCCACTTTTAAAGCGTTTAGAGCAAAACGATTTACTCTTGCGTGTTAGAAGTAAAGAAGATGAAAGAAGGGTAGAGCTCGTTCTAACGGAAGAGGGGCAGGCGTTAAGGCTGAAGGCTGAGCAAGTCCCACTTAAGTTGATGTGTCAGGCTGATATGTCTGAAGCGGATATGACAGCTCAGGTCGAAATTAAGGATCTCATGAAAGAGCTTAATCAACGTTTATTTAAGATAAGTCAGCGTTAGCTTTAATTTGAAAGGGAATAATCGTTCAAATTCTATGAAGAATTCCTAAAGCCTTGGTATTCGCCGGGGCTTTTTCGTATCTACAAGGTCATAATCAGGGAAGGGTGAGAAGCCTCGTGTGTTCGAGCCGAGCGAGGTAAAACAAGGTCGTTGGCTGTTATAGTGGAGACATGACGGTAATTTTTCCCAGACTTCTATTTCTTAGTAAGAAATGGTTTTGGACCTCACTTGATTAAATACACAATGTTGATAGATATTTAAGCTGGTATTTTATCTTTTATTTAGTGTCTTTTTTGAATCTGGGCGTAGGCATTGTTTCAATTTGTCATAAAATTTACACTGGATGACTCATCCTAGCGACAGATTCTATCTAGCCTATACTTTATCTCAGTAATTGAATTGATCGGATTGATGCATGAGGACAACACCTAAAGAGATAGACATGATTAATGAGCGTGAAAAACATGCGCTTTCTGGTTCTCTAATTCGTCAGTATCAATGGATTATTTCTGTAGGCTTGCTCTTAGTTATATGTTTTACCGTTGGAAGTGCTCTCTATTTAAGTAAGCAGCTTGAGCAACAAGTGCTCAACGAAGAAAACTACCGTACAAAGCAAGCGCTTCAATCTATAAATCAAACTATTTCAGTTTCTCTCTTTCATGTAGATAAGATGCGTTCGGCTATTGAAGCAGCGCGGTTATTACCTGAATTAGCACACGCTAGAAGTGCAATCGATTTCCTTCAGCAGCAGGCACTGAGTTCACCCCCGACAGCACCTTGGCAAACCTTGCCTGAGGAGTTTAAACGTCGTGTCGGACAGTTATATGTTCGAGACGACTCGAATGTGAAATCCAGTGAACTCTTGCCATTATTGTCAATGCTGCCATCGGTAGTCTCGACTCATCAACATAGAGGTGAGTTTCAATGGAGCTACTATTACGATGTGAAAGAGCGTTACTCACTCCTCTATCCAGGTCTTCCTTTGGACGTGCTGCTGTCCGCAACCAATTCAACGACCATGAATGATGCATTGGATGTTGTGTTTGCTGCCGGTGGCACTTACCCCATTGAGTTAGTTGGGCCAAAACGGAATAGTGACCGAAAGCAAGTATGGACCACACCTTATCTAGATGCTGCTGGTAAAGGTATGATGGTTTCTTTGTTGGCGCCTATATATCAAGAGCAAAACTACATTGGAGCAGTAGGTGCTGATGTTACGTTGAAGGTGCTTGATACCATATTAACAAATAACAATCTTTTGGTTGGTCGCATGGTTTTGGTGGACGAAGCGGGGCTGGTAATTGGCGACAGCGGTCAGGCTCTTAAAAACGCGACCAAGGTGGTCAGGCATGAAGAGGTACTTTCACTCATTGCCATTGGCGAAGCTCATAACGTTAAACACTCGGATTTTGTGAAAACAGCAAGCGGTCGTTGGATTAGCTATGAGGTGCCAGGCACGCCCTGGCGGCTGGTCGCGGAGGTCAAAGCTGGGGATATCCGGTTATTCGTTTTTAATACCATATCACCATATCTTTTACTCGGTGTTGTCTTTGCTTTGCTGTTATTGGTTTCGATACTGTATCAACACAAATATTTTAGTAAGCCTGCTCTCCAACTTGCCAAATTTGTAGAAGATCTGTCTTCTCGCTCAGAAGCTAAAGGCTCGGGCGGAACCTCTGAACCTGTAGCGCCCATCATTCCTTCCCGTTGGAGATACTGGTTTAACCTTGTTATTACCGTTGAAAAAGAACGAAAAGCTCATTTAGCCACCATTAATGAACACACTCAGTTACTAGAATCTCATGTTGCTGAACGAACAGAGGCGCTGCAAAAAGCGTTAGATCATTTAACCGCTGCAAAAGATGATCTGGTACAAGCTGAGAAACTTGCCGGATTGGGTTCTCTAGTGGCTGGTGTCGCGCATGAGTTAAACACTCCGATTGGGAATGCGCTATTAATAGCCACTAGCATGCGGGACATAAATGTTCAGCTCGAGGATAAGCTGAATAAAGGTATTCGTAGATCTGATCTAGACCAATTTATCGCTCAGTCAAAAGACGCCTCTGATAGCATTGAATTGAATCTGGGCAAAGCGGCCGAGTTGATTTCGAGCTTTAAGCAGATAGCGGCCGATCAAGCCAGTTATCAGCGCCGGGAATTTAATTTGTCGGTATTATTACATGAGCTCAGAGTGGCTATGAACAGCACGCTCAAGCAGCATGATATTGAATTAATAGAGCAGGTAGATGAACACATCCTGATGGAAAGCTATCCAGGGCCGTTAACACAAATATTGATGAACCTGGTTACTAATGCCATGGTGCACGCTTTTATAGATCAAAAGACTAGGAACATAACCATTTCAGGTAAGGTTAGCGAACAAGATGAAGTGATTATTTGTGTGGCTGATAATGGAGTGGGTATTGAACCAGAGAATCTAACTAAAGTGTTTGATCCATTTTTTACAACACGTTTAGGTCAAGGAGGATCGGGCTTGGGATTGAACATCGTATATAATCTCGTTCAAGAGATTCTAGGCGGGGAGATTAGTGTTAACAGTCATACTGTACCTTGCTCTGAAGAAGGTCAAATAACAGGCACTATCTTCAGGATGGTTCTTCCATTAGCAGCGCCGTTCACAGAGTCGCAATCTTAAAAGTTATAAATCAACAGATTAATCTGACCAAAGAAGATTTAATAAGCTTTATGATCAATCCGAAATACGCACAGAAATCCTCAATTGTAACTAACCTGGAGGAGTTGGCCACGTTAGTTGATTATTCTTTGGTGAATTCTTTGAACTCCGATCCTGAGTCAAGTGACACTGGAAATGATCATCATCCTCGACAGGTGTTTTCAGGGCATTATGTGCCAGTAAAGCCGACACCCATTGTAGATCCTCAATACGTTGCGCACAGCCACACCTTTTTCAAAGAATTAGGTTTCGCTGATCAACTGGCACAAACGGAAGGCTTTCGTCAGCTGTTTTCCGGGGATCTCTCTAATCTGCCTGAACCTATGCGAAAAGCGGGTTGGGCTACAGGCTATGCACTTTCTATTTACGGGACAGAGTATACTCAGCAGTGTCCGTTCAGAACGGGTAACGGTTATGGTGATGGTCGAGCAATTTCAGTGGTTGAGGCCGTCATTAATGGTCAGCGTTGGGAGATGCAACTCAAAGGCGGAGGCAGGACTCC
>Ga0255776_10007851_pt1 | contig 10636 bp, 25 predicted proteins | sample 071ome_19_FD_179974 | JGI IMG/M metagenome (GOLD analysis project Ga0255776, IMG submission 179974) | Coastal salt marsh microbial communities from the Groves Creek Marsh, Skidaway Island, Georgia - 071413AT metaG (version 2) | ecosystem: Environmental > Aquatic > Marine > Intertidal zone >...
GGAAGCGTACGGTGCCGACGAGGTGGCCGAGATCAAGCAAGTCGAGCAACTGCCCGACGAGTTGACTCGGGCACTCCGAGGTGTCCTCAACAAGTGAGCAGTGGGGGGCGCAAGCCCCCCACTCTCAAAGAAACCCTTGACGGTGTCACACCCGTCGATTAGAACTGAGACAAGGAGAACAACTGACATGAGAGACACATTTGAATACTCAGGCGACCACGAGTGGGCGCTCTGGCGCAAGGGCGTTCTTTGCACCCCGTGCGAAACATGGGACGGCACAGAGACCGAGGCCATCGGTATCAGGGTCGAGGTGTACGGCAAACTCGATGCCGACGACCTCGGTGAGATCCACGTCCTCCCCGTCTGCGAGGCGTGCGCCAATGACAACGTGATCCGGTTCGTCGAGGAGGACAACTGATATGACCACCGACCATGAAGCCGAGATGTGGCGAGCAGTCGCCCAGAATCTCCACGACTACATTGCCCGTATTCGACCCGAGTGCTCCTGCGAGGAGACTCCCGAGTACCAAGAGTTCCACCGGAACTACATGCTCGTGCCGAGCAACCAGCGCATCCGCTACTACCTCGACAACCACCCCGGTGAAGAGGTCCTCAACGCCTGCGAAGCCTGCTCGGTCATGCTTCAGTACGAAGTGCGAGCCGACAGGGTCTGGGAAGACCATCCCGACCGCAACACCATCCCATACACGAAAGAGAGCAACTGACATGCCAAACATCTGCAACAACAGGCTCGACGTGATCGGGCCAGCCGACGAGGCTGACCGCTTCGTCGATGCCATCAGCGCCAACGATTACGAGTCCATCGACTTCACCCTCCTGCGCCCCGAGCCTTCGGACGTGGGCGAGAACTGGTACAACTGGCGCTCCGAGAACTGGGGCACCAAGTGGATCAACGACGTCGAGTGGGACGCAAACATCGAGGATGACGGGGTATGCACCCTCTCATACACCTACGACAGTGCGTGGGCACCGCTCAACGCATCGTTCTGGGCGGAGGTCTCCCGACAGTTCCCGAACCTCATGTTCATCTCGTCCTACCGAGAGTTGGGTATGGACTTCGTAGGGGCTATGGCCGTCACCAACGGGGGCACGTTCGTCCACGATCACAGTTTCGAGATCGGTGAGATGCCCGACTCGCCCCGATACCCCGACGGTGGGTTCGACGACATGGATGCGGAGGCCGACTGGCACGACCGCTACTGGACCTACGCAATGGACCTACAGGACACCATGCACAACGGCGCTGTCTATCAGGCACGCTCGTCCCGTACGGGGGTGGAGTCATGACCGGCTTCATCTGGTACGCACTCGCCTTCGGGGGCTTCATGGCCCTCGTGGTAATCGACACGCTCTACGAACTCAACAAGGAAGATCAGGAGGACAACTGACATGGATGCGGAGCAAGTTGCGAAGGAGCGCTGGGGCAAACTGCCAAAGACGTTCAAGCACAACAGACGAGACGAATACGGCAGGCTGTTGCCTGATGACTTTCCTACTCTGCTGAGTTGGACACCTCATAGCCGAGTCGCATTTCAGCAGAAGGTCAACGAGTATTTCAGAATCAACGGCTACAAAAACGGCGAGTTCCCGTGGGAGGACAACTGATATGAAAGCCAACCTGAGCGACCTCATAGAGAAGGCATACGTCCACGGCGAGGCTAAGGCTGGCTCGTGGTACGCCCACCTCGACCTGTCTGGGCACATCTCGGTGTACCGAGACCAGTACATCATCTTCAGGCTCAACCTCGACACCAAGGAGATCGAGTTGCTGAGAAGTGACTTGACCCCACACGACAAAGCAAGTATGAATAAGGCACTCATATGGATGGAAGGGAAGTGACATGAACTACGACAGCATCAACGACCGCATGGCCGACAGAGAAGCAGACAGCATTGGAGAGTGGGACGAGGCCGTCTCGTGGTACGAGGAGTGCGGTGACCTCGACGCACACGAAGCGGAATGGGAGAGCGAGCGTGAGCGCTACTTCCAGATGCGTGACGACCTCCGCAGGCAACTCGATGCCCTCGACGATGAGGCTCATATCCACGGCTATGACAAGAGGCGGTACATGGATACGTACCGCTACGAAGACGCAGTGGAGGCCATCATCGAGCAGTGGCGGTCGGGTGACGATCAGTGATGTGGTGGTCGGCGTTGATCACGGACGCTGGTCGTGGCCCGTACGCCCCCGAAGGCCCACCGACATGGGTGTGGCTATTCTTCGGTGCCCTCGGTGCTCTGTACATAGCCGTATGGATCACCGTGTGGGTCATCGGGCCAAAGATCAGGAAGCAACTCAAGAGCGAACTCCCCGTCATCGCTCGGGAAGTAGAGCGTTGGCTCCGTGATCCCGAGTACTACGCCAAGAAGAAGTGAGGAGGATCAAGTGGCTATCGGCATGAACAACAAGGACATGGAGAAGATCGCCAAGGAGGCACGTAAGAGGGGCTGGACCATCACGGTGACGAGGGGCAACCACGTCAAGTGGCAGGCTCCAGATGGGCACTGCGTGTTCTCGCCATTGACCGGCTCGTACCGGTCATGGAAGAACTTCAGGTCGATGCTGAAGCGGAATGGATTCGACTTCAGTACAGACAAGAGGGGTAAGAGGCATGTTTGATATCGGTGTCATACGTGTCCCCGAGGGCTTCATCCAGTTCATCACCGTCGTGGTGCGTAACCAGATCAACGACGACGTGACTCCGACCAACATCGTTGTCGGGTCTGACTTCAACCCGAACTGGGACGATCCCTCTGACCAACTCATGGAGTTCGATGAGACGGTCCTGCTCTGGGTCAACGGCATCTACAACGTCGCCAGAGACCTCAACCGCATCGGGTTCAGCCTCGTCTTTGAGGACGGGGACGACCTCGCTACCGAGGAGATCATCTTTGATCTCGACTGATCTGCTACCTTCGTACGTCGAGAAGGGAGGAACCATGTCAAAAGGCTCAACGTACAAATGCAACAGATGTGGACAGACGGTCACCGTCTACGTCACGCCCACCCATCCACCCACGTGCTCCAAGCACACAGGCGGTGGAGTCAAGATGGTCTTGCAGGACTGACCACCGTCGCATTACGATCAGCAGTACCCCATACCAACAGGAGCACACCATGCAGACATTCGTCCCCGAGGGCACAGACCTCGACCTTGGATTCCACCACCTCGACTACCGCCGTCTCGGCAAGCAACGTGTCGAGGCGTGGCAGATTCTCAACGTCCTCCGTGGCGTAGACAACGACGGCAACCCCAAGGAGCACAAGGGGTGGGTCAACCACCCAGCCACTCGCATGTGGGAGGGGAGCATCGCATCCCTCGCCCACTACGGGTTCCGCTGTTGCGCTGAGTGGAAGCGCCGTGGGTATCAGGACTCGCTACAGGAGCGCTTCCGTGGCGTGCTCGATATGCACGTCTACTACGGCGATGACCCCACTCCCCCGTCGTTCCTCAACGACATCATGATCTCGCACCGGTCCAACCTCATCCGCAAGGACCCCGAGTTCTACGGGCCGATCTGGCCCAACACCCCACTCGGGCTGGAGTACATCTGGCCCGTGGTCGCCACCTCCTGAGGGGTTACTCCCACTGTCTGGAGTGGTGTCTGGACAGACCCAACGGAAGTGTCGTCAGTGAGCAGGGGCTTCGGCCCCTGCTCTTCTGCGTTACCAGTCGAGTAGCAGGCAGTTGTGATCGAGCGTCGCCTTGGGCGAGTGCTCGCCCCGTGCGTAGTTAGCACCCAGACCCTCGATCAGTGTGTTGCCGTAGTGAGCGGTGTACCGGTGGTGGTAGTGCCCGTGGTACACCTCGGGGATATCGAGTTCGTCAACGACTGCGCTGATAGCCATACGATTCTGCCGTGAGTCCCTATCGCTCTTGTATCCGTTGGAGCGGAGCCAGCGTCTGATATCGAGAGACTCGGGGCAGTCGTGGCTCAGGAGCACATCGGCTCCCTTGCCGTTGTCTATTGCTCGGTACACGTCGGCAGTGTTGATCGACTCCTGAGGCCACCAGTTCTCGCCCTGCGTGCGACGAGCCTTGTCCACGCTGACAGCGCCCCCGAGGAACAGCACCTTCTTCTTACCGATACGTAGCGTGCTCCCACGGGGGCAGTAGTACATATGGTCGTGGAAGTGGGCCACCGGCTTCTTGGGGTGCTTGCCCTTACATATCTCAGAGCGGATGTAGTCGTGCTGGTCGTGGTTCCCGTCGAGCCACAGCCACTTACGGCGCTCGTCAGCATCGAGCCACGTCCTGATCGAGGTCAGCACGGCCTCAGGGAAGGAGTAGCCGAAGTCCCCCAACTGGATGACGTACTGCGCTCGCTGAGTCTTGGCGAGACGGTTCACGTTGGATACGAACTGGCGATCACCGTGGGTATCGCCTACGAGTAGCACTCTCATCGTGTCTTGAGCAGGATCATAATGACGATGGTGAGCGCCAGCCACAGCAGAAGTTCCATTACGCCAACCCTTCCAGTAGTTCCAGCCATGCCTTCGCTCCGTGGCGGATGTCGTGCTGTTTGACACTCTCCAACAGAGACTGCTGAAGTTCGATACGAAGTGACTTATCGAGCAGTTTCTTAGTGGCCTTTACCCAGTCCATAGGTCGCTTAGCCAGCATGAAACCGCCGCCCCACAAATCGTGGATCTCCCGGTAACTCGGCAGCGCGGCAGCGATGAACGGAATCCCAGAAGCCGCATACTCTAAGCCTTTGATAGCGCTCTTAGCCATATTGAAGGGGGTATCACGCAGGGGCACCATACCGATCTGCATAGTCAGCAACTGCGGGTACTCCTCGGTTGTCCTTCTGGGGGACCGCTCCACCAACTCATCATCTAGTCCGATGGCGCTGGCGAACGACGGCGAGGTGACGGCATCGCCACCGTGGTACATCTTGATCTGGCCTTCACGCAGGAACCGCTCAAAGACTCCACGCAACGTCTCAATGTCTCCTGAGCGGTGCGACGTGGAGCCGACCCAGCCCACCGTGGGTACGTCTACGTCCTGATCGACGGGAGAGAACCGCCCCACGTCGATGCAGTTCGGCAGGACGATGGGGTCCCTCTTGAACTTCTCCTTCATCCTCTGCGCCAGATACGGGGTGCTGGTCGTCAGCACGTCCGATGCCTGCATATTCTTGGCATAGAAGAGCGTGTTCTCGACGGGGTTGTACTTGGGGTGCGATGCCTTGAACGCCTCGTTGCTCGGGTCCAGCCCCCAGTACCAGTCGTCGAGATCGTTGATAACGATCTGACCGTGCTCCTGCCCGAACTTGATCGACTGATCGACCTTGTCGTGCATGATGCGCTGTAGCAGGATCACATCAGGGAACTCCACCGAGCCGTCTGCCTGCTCCACGGCCAACTTGCCTTCCCTCTGCCACAGCGTGCCCACGTAGACCTCGTGACCAGCCTCACGGAAGTAGGGGATGTACTGGCCCAGTCGTGCCCAGCCAGCACCGCCCCACTTCTCTACTCCGTCAGAGGAGCGGTCAGCACGAAGGTAGTCCGCACTGGCGACACCGATGATCATGATGGCTCCTGCTGGATGGGCCACCACCTGCGGTCCTTACCGGACAGCCCACCGTAGACCCCGTAGTAGATCTCGTTGTCGACGGCGAAGTTCAGACACGCCTCACTGACCGAGCAGTTCTGGCAGATGGCGATAGCAGGGGCAGTGGGACCGTAGAAGAAGTCGACCTCAGGATGCTTACGACATTCGGCTTCCGACCTCCAGCGCACATCCTTCTCGGGATGCAACAGCATCGGCAGTGCGTACTGGTCAGAGACCTTGTCGTAGTGGTCGAACAGTTCTTCGCTCATTGTGCTCCTCTTGTATGGGTGGACCTTCTGATACTACTTCTTCCGTGGCCGTCGCTTCAAATGCTTACGGACCTCCAGCCTCAGTTCGGGGACGAATAGAGGCACGTCTGGATCGGCCTTTGGAAGCACCTTGATTTTATCCAACGGCAGGTAGGTCTTCGTGGGCCGGGGTCTATTGAGCCTCCGCTCTTTAGGCGTAAGACCGCCCCACATGCCGTACTCCTCGTCGGCTCCACGCTCGGCGCACTCCTGTTGAATGGGACAGTGCTCGCAGATCAACTTGCCTAGATCGTAGTACTGAGCCTCGGGGGCAGTCCGCTCCTCCTTGAACAGGGGCGGATACCACATCTCGCTGTGGTAGCCAGCGCAGAGAGCGTCGTCAGCCCAGCGCTTAGTCGTCATTGAGGGACTCGGCCACGACGCAGTCCCACCCACATGCGGCATACCCAGCGAGGTCAGTCCAGTTGTCACGCTTGTTCGGAGACCAAGCGATACGACTGACCTTGAGCATCATCATCAGCACTGCCACGTCATGCGGAAGCAGTGTGACGGGGGCCTTCGCCACCGAGGTGAGGTAGACGGACCACAGGTCGGCAGTCTTACGGAAGTCATCAGTGGGTTCGCCGTACTGGTTGTTCCGGTCCCCGTTGATGAGTTCGTCGGCCTCAGCCAGAACCTGCGAGCGGTTGTTGTTCTTTACGATCTTGTTTGCCATATCATTTCATATGTTACTCATCGACGATTTGTGCGTCGAGGATGGTCATATCTAACTCTTCTGCTGATATGGGACGGGATAACTCATTTGCTTTGCTCGCCGCCTTCTCACCAAAGATTCTTGAGAGAACTCCAGCACTTCCCCGTGCTTCCATCTCAAAGCGAACTAGATCACGTGAGTCCTCAATATCTTTGAACTCTTTCGTGAGTTTGAATAGCCTATCCATCTCTGCTGATACCGCAGGATCAAGCCCCTGACCCTCTAGTTCTTCAGCAAAGCGGGCGAAGAGAACCCGCGCTGACTGCATCTCCAACATGGCAGTGAGCACGGCCTGTAACTGATCCTTCGTCCTCAGTTCTACGGGAATCTTGTACGCACATTCTGCATGTTCCTGAAAACCGGGGCATCGGGGTGCGAGATAGCAACTATTGCAGTTGCGGATTCCAGACCCGTCGTGGCGCACCACGTTGACCGCAACCCCTTGATCTTCCTCGATTTCCTCGCCATCAGGGGTGGTGAAGGTGCTCTTCGCTATTGCTCTCTCGATGCCGATAACCGGTAGCAACTTTCGGTCACTTTCGTGCCGGGTCAGAGGGGGGTCGGTAGTAATAGCAGGGAGGGTAGAAACCGGATTTGGGCCACTTACTTTTTGGGGGTCATAGTTGCTATCTGACCCCTCTGTATTGCTATCGAACTCGGCCTCGTCGTCGTCCGCTGGAGGGTGGTAGGCCCCAGCATTGAAGGTGTGCATCTCCCAAGAGAGCCACGACTTGACTGCTAACTTCGCCAGTTCTGTAACGTCGTCTTCCAGTACCGCCTCATAGTCCACATTGAGACGAACGATGTCACTTCGGTGCTTCCTTCTGGCTGAATCCTTCTTCTGAGCAGGGTATCGACGCAGTCCGTGACCGTCCCATATCTGGGTCTCTCCGTACCGGACAACACTGGTCCAAGAGGAAACGACGACCGCCTCCCAGTCCACTGATTCGATGGTATCGACCTTGCTTGTAATGCCGATAAGCGAGGCCCCCCAGCGCTGTTGAAGTTGCTTGATACGGGGCAGTGTTTTGCCCGTTATGGCTCTATCACTTATTGCTACCCGACCATGCTTTTGGCATAAGAAGGCGAGGCGCTCGGGGTCCTTGTCGTCGTTCCACAGGGGCACGTACTTGGCCCCCAGCCACTCCCCGTTGTAGTCGGGTCGCCCGATAACAATGTCGATACTGTCAGCGTGAGTGCGGATGAACTCGTCGAACTTGTCCACGTCCTCGTCCCCGTCCGAGGTGTAGACGGTGATGGACGCCCCGCCCAGAAGTTCCTTGAGGTCGATCTCTTTGGTCTTGGGGACGTTGAACTGAGTGATATTGAGGGCTATCGAAGGCACCCCAATAGAGGTCAGGATGTTGCGGTAGGTACCCTTCTCGCCCCCGGACAGAATGATTCTCACGTGAAGTCACCCCACTTCTTCTCGGCACGGGCGATGGCCTGCCGGTCGATCTCCTCGGTAAGAACGTCCCAGCCTTTCATGGGCTTTTCAGTAGACCACTCAGGGCGCACCACATACGGCTGACATACCAGTAGGGACGGCGTACCCATACTGTATGTATGCGATATCACCTCAGGGTTGGTATCAAGGTACATACTTCTGCCGCCAGAAGCAGCCAAGATCGCTGCTGCTTTTTCGGCGCACACCTTGGGTTCCGTTGTTCCAGTGGTGTCGTACATGATGGCCTTGATCTGGTTGATCTTCATCCAGTTCTCAAACATCACGGTGTCTGGATCACCGCTGTAGAGCACGCCCAAGCGACCCACCGAGGCTTCGTGCAGGGCACGCCAAAGGTACACGCCCTCTGGATCGGGGACCCTCGCCCCCAGTTCAGTGTTGGGGCGAGCCAGTACGTCGAAGTTGAACAGGATCACGAGTCCAGCGGCTCCAAGAAGTGCCACGAGATGTAGCCACACCACATCCATACCAGCGCCTTACCGAAAGGCTTAGAGCCTAGAAGGCGTAGAAGACGAGTGATCGTGGGCACAGCGTGGGACACGAGGGCAATGATCTCGTAGATACACCCCACCAGCAGGGCGGTGTTCAGCGCCTTCTGCGTGGTGGCGTTCATCAGAACTTGCGCTTCTTGTTGAGTTGGTGCTCCACGTACGAGTGGTACGGGCAGAAGTCGCAGAGGTAGTTCCACTCCTCGGGGGGCAGACCAGCGGTACGCCCGATAGCACGGCTCTTGTCACGGTAGTCAGGGCACCCAGAGCCATATCCAGCGCCCACCGTGGGCCTGTTGTGGAGGTTGTAGCACCCCAGAGCGTCGGTCTTGTACTGCTCACGCTCTTCCTTCAGGAAAGCCTCAAGACGACCGTCATGGACAGCCTGCTGAAGACGTGACTCGTCGATGAGTTCCAACTCAGCGTCGTCGATGCTGAAGAGGTTGGCCTTATGCCGATCAGGGGGGCCACCGAACTTCCGCATGTGCAGGTCGATGGCATCACGCAGGTGATGGTCGTGCTTCGCCTCGGGGTCGTTCTCAGTTGCGTAGTTAGGCAACTTATCGACCGTCTTACAGGTGTTGCAGATCAAGAGACGTGCCATGTTGTGCTCCTTAGTTGAACTCGTTAAACGAGTTCAGTATAACAAGTCAGGCGTGGTCCGAGAGGGATGCCACACGGGCACCTGCGTACGGCTGGGCCGGGTTCATACCAACGACCGGGTCGTACAACTCCTGACTCAGAGCGGAGCGCACCGCGTCGGCGCAGTGGCCGTCGAAGAGGTCACCACCACGATCAGGCGTGGACTTCTTGACCATACCGTCGGTAATACCCTCGCGGAGGTCTGCGTTCATGCTGCGTGTTTCGTTAACTGCCATGTGAATATCCTATCATAGATTATGGGTTACCCGTTGACTTTGGGGTATATCCCGCTCTAGGGATAATAATGCCTCCGGGGGAAACCCCGGGCTGTGTCGGAATGGTGGGCCTAACCTGTGCCTGTGGTCTGAGGATTCGGCTGCTCATGCCCGCACCGACTCGGCTACCTATGCGAGTACCGGCGATCTTCGTACCAATCTTCGTTGCACGTCCCATAGGCGTAGCAAACAGGCCGACATCAGCCGCCTTCATACCGACGCTCTTGAGGGAGTCAACACCGAGTGCGGTGACAGTACCCATGTTGCCTATGGCACCTCCCATACTCTTCAATGCCTCGCCAGTGACTTTACCCCACTGTGGGATATCCATGATATGGGGCGCAGGGCGGTTAAAGTTACCCTTTACACCAGCAGCCAACTTGCTGGGGCCTGAGGGGCCTATCCGCCTCGGGTCTGGAGGGGGTCCACCCGTAGGAGCGGGTCCAGAGGTAGACAGACTTCCAGAACTAATGGATCTGCTGCCTGCGCGACCGCTTGGGGAACTAGTGATAGCAGCCTCGTTCTGGTAACCCGGCCCACTAGTTCTACCGATCTGACGAGCCTGACCACCCAACCCAGCGATCTGATAGGTGCCATCCTGACCAAGACCGCCAGACAAGGGGTTCTTCTGACCAAACCCCCACTGCCTCTGGTACTCACGTGGTGTATCCATCAGGTACCACCTGCTTTAAGCACCTGTGCTGGGGGCGTGATCTCCATGCTTGGGTACTGCGTGCGCGTAAGGTTACGGCTATCAATACGGTATCCACGTGCGTAATTCTGCGCGGCCCCCAACTCTCGCGGGGTATTGCCTGTAATACCCTGCTCGTAGGGGTCTCGTTCCCATGTCCTATGGGGGGACGCCTGTCCCATCTGCTTGCTGATGGCGTATCTACGATTGGGGTCGATGTCAGCAGTCTCCATTGACTGCGTGTACGGTCCAGTGGGCTTTTCCATCACCAAGTCCCTTCACTCATAGCATTACGAGCAGTACCAGACCACGACTGGTCACTCATGACGCTGGGCATAACGGGCATACCAGACACCCAAGAGCGGTACGAAGGGGTATAGCGGTCGATATTCATGACCTCATAGATATCCCATACCTGCTTAGCAAAGCCTCGGCGCTCTGGGAAGGGGTTTTGGGGCGCGGCAACCGGGCG
>Ga0255776_10007855_pt1 | contig 10633 bp, 8 predicted proteins | sample 071ome_19_FD_179974 | JGI IMG/M metagenome (GOLD analysis project Ga0255776, IMG submission 179974) | Coastal salt marsh microbial communities from the Groves Creek Marsh, Skidaway Island, Georgia - 071413AT metaG (version 2) | ecosystem: Environmental > Aquatic > Marine > Intertidal zone > Salt...
TTCCACTTTCTTGAATAATTTCTTTTTCTTCGAGGCCTTGATCCGATATGAAATCAATAAGTCCAGGGGTTTCAGACAAATTAAAAGTATCCCGCATGACGCTAGCATCTAGATTACAGTCAACAATCATAGAAGATTTGGCCGAGTCAAATGCAGTAACAGCTGCTATATTCTTACTAAAGAAGCTAACGCCTGCTCGCTCACTGACTGACGTCAACATAACCAAATTTTGGCCACGACGCTTGTTAATTTCAGTCCGAATATCCCTAAGCTGATTGATCAGCTTTTCCTGTTTGCATGAGGAGTAAACAATCTTCCGCTCATTTAGTTCCTCATGAGACAATTGTTTAGAAGCAGACATTTGTGCAATCTGCTCCATTGATTTCATTGAATCTAGCCCACTAAATTCATTGCTACCAAAATCATCGCTATTCAATGAAAGAGATATGGCTTTTTCTAATTTGTTCATTGAATCAATCCTAATTTAGTATGCGTATCCAAGCTACGTAGCCATATATCGCTAGTACCAACACAAAAACGGCTGAAGCAATCGAAAACCATTTAATCAACCGCGCGTTATACTGCCCATCCCTGTATGTTGTTACCTCACCAATCACAGGAGCTTGGATGATATTCTGGATTTCCACACTCCCTCTGACACGGCCATCAAACATCACTAATGCATAAGCCAATCCCACCGGAGCAACCAAGGCTAAAAATAGTCCCGCTATAGCAAAATGCATTAATCTAAGGCCAATTGGTCTAATCGGTACAATTGGATACTCCTGAACCTTCAGAGTTAAGCCCTGATTTGCGATATCAATATTCATCGATACACGAGCTGTTTCTCTCTGCCTCAAAAGCGTTTGGTACAAATTCTTATTAACATCGTAATCTCGAGTTAGCTGAGCCAATACCGCATCCACTGTGTTGATTTGAACAGCACGATCTTTTTCATCCTTTAGAAGGTTCTTCGTCGCTTTTAAACGAGTCTTCAACGCTGCCAGCTGAGTACTGTACTGACTATATTGACTACGCAATTCTTGGAATAAAGGGTTTAACGTACCAGCAGTCTTGATTTGCTTTTTATCCTGCTTACGAACATGTTCCATTTGCTGCTTTAATGAGGAAATCTGATCTTTGATAATTACGATATCCGGATACGTATCTAAATACGTCATACGTAAGGTATCTAGCTGTCCTTGCAGTGATGAAATGCGCTCTTGCAACTGTCCTTCTTCGGTTAAATGTGCAGATACTTGAGCTTCACCAGACATTTGATCATCGATATTTTTCAACTGGATTTGTAATTCACGTATCTCCAATTCCGTTTCTTCGGTAGTACGTTGCAACTCCAATATACGCGCGCTAACCGTACCAGCGCTGTCTGGTGAAGCGCCCAAGTTATTCGATCTAAAGTCTTTAAGCGCATCCTCGGATGACTTAAGTTTTTCATGGTATTCCTGTGCCTGACTAGCGATAAAGCTATAAGCCGACTCACTCTCTCTACGTTTATCTTTTACGCTTTCATCAATAAACAGATCGGTAAAGAACGAGGCATATTTTTGAGCAGTTTCAGGGTCTGAATCTTTGTATTTAATGCTAATTAAGTTTTTACCAACATTACTTACCTGCAATTTATCTTGGATTCGCTCCCATCGTCGATCGATCTCTTTTTCAGACAATCCATCTAATTCTTCAGCTAAAAACTCAATGGTTCTTTTTTTAGCATATTGACCTGAAAGCAATTGCCATGCATTTTTCGCATGATCTTTAACGCTAGTCGCAACAGCTGTACCTGCCATTAAAGGTGTAAGGATATTTTGCTCATCAACCATAATCGTTGAACTTGATACATAAACCCTTGGCATAAATAGGCCAATGGTCAAAACCAAAGTCGAAATTAAAAAGAATAAAGATATGGATAGTCTTTTTATTCTCCACAACTGGATGATCGCAAATTTAATTTGATCTATATGTGAAATTTGCATATCAACCTCAGAACAACCTTTCTGGTACAGAAATGATATCGCCAGGCATCAATTCATAATTTGTTTCCAAATCACCTGAATTCAATATATCTCTTAGATAAAGAGAATACTGATCAGTTTTATCGCTGGCTTTACGAAATAGCTTACCGCTATTTGCCGAAGCAAATTCATTCAAGCCACCGGCCTGAAGAACCGCATCTAGTACCGTCATTCCTTGTCGGTAAGGAAGGGACGCTGGAGACTGTACCGCACCGGTTACACGAATCCTTGATACAAACTCATGACTATGTAACTCAGTAAGGATCACCGTCACTTGTGGCTCTCGAATATATTTCGTTAACTTTTTCCTTACTTTGGCAGCAACGTCCATTGGTACTTTTCCACCGGCTTGAATATCACCAATTAAAGGTACAGATATTTTTCCATCCGGTCGTACTGGAACCGTTACAGACAAGTCAGGGTTTTTCCAGACATTGACTTGTAATACATCGTCAACGCCAATATAGTAGGCAGGAGCAGTCGATAGAACGACATTACTGTTGCTAATAATATTGCCCTGCTGAACAACGGGCTGCTGGCTACAAGCGACAACTGCTAGAAACAGTGCTGCCTGTAATACTCTTATAAAAAATTTCACTCTATATTCTCCCTTTAAGTGCATACCATCCAATGGCTATGTACTCACGTAAAGCTGCTTTAAAGTTCCAAGGGTATTCTTTTAAGTCCCTTAGATATTCGTTGTCACTCATCCCATAAAGACAGGCATCTATACCTTGTTTCTCGGCCGTTTTAATGGCCCTATATCCATGCCATTTTGACGTGAATAAAATATAGGTAACCGAATCTCTGATAAGTGGTTTAATTTCTTTGAAATTACTAAAAGTAGAGTAAGACCCATCGCCCATTAATAATTTCGTTTCCGCAAATATTCCACCTGTGAAATATTTTTCTACGTATTCACCTTCTCTTCGATCCAGATATATATCACCACCTGGCATTACAATTTCAGAAAGCGTATTAGTTTGAAGGTACTGCTCTACTTGTTTTATTCGAGTTTCGGTCCAATTCGTCATATGGACCCGTTTATTTACGCTGGTTAATCCACCTGGCAAAAAGATTCCAAACTCAGGATCAAGTCCTTCATCACACACCAAATCTTCAACACTAAAAACGTAACCAATAGAATTAAGCCACGCATTTGAACCAAAGGGGGTAATACTAAGCCCTAAGCCAATTGTGATGATTAATACAAATGCGCTAACTTTATTTACTCGTCGATAGATCAGTATTACCGAAATGAGTAATAACAATACAAACCAAGAGAAGGGATATCCCACTAAGAACGCTAGCATATCCGCCTAGCCTACCTAGCGCCTTTCCCCATAATTACAATCTCGATTGTTTGCAATAATATGAAGAAATCCATGATTACATTGTGATTTTTCACATAATACAAATCGTATTGCAGTTTTTCATATGCATCCCTTTCCGTAGCCCCATATGGATACTTTAACTGAGCCCAGCCTGCCAAACCGGGCTTCACGGTATGGCGCTTTTTATAGTATGGAATTTTCGTTGAAAGATCTTCTACAAATTCAGGACGTTCAGGTCTTGGGCCTACTAAGCGCATATCACCTTTTAATATATTTATTATTTGCGGAAGCTCGTCTATACGCGTCTTCCTAATGAATTTACCTGTAGCGGTAATTCGATTGTCATTTTTACTCGCCCATACCGCTTTTCCATCTTTCTCTGCATTCACTTTCATACTTCTAAACTTCATAAGAGTAAATACACGACCGTCTAAACCTACTCGCTCTTGCTTATAGAACACAGGATGCCTAAAACCAGATTCAGCTGATATTAAAAACGCCGCTAACAAAAGTATTGGGAACATTAATGTTAATATGATAAGGCTGCTAGCAATGTCAAAAAATCGTGCAAACAAACTTTTTAAGTCATTACGTGTAAAGCCTGGAGAGTAAATCATCCAACTAGGATGTAGCATTTCTAGATTAACTTTCCCCTGTTCCTTTTCTAAAAAAGTTACAGGATCTACAATTTTAATACCTGCCAACTTACACTTAAGCAGCTCTTCATCAGGATACGACTTACGGCGATCTTCAATAGCCATAATGATCTCGTCCACTTCAGACTCAATCGCAAAATCGGCAATCTGATCAGGTTCCACATGAATTACTTTATCCGCCGGGACATGAATGCTTTCCTGCTGAACAGGCATATAACCTAACAAGCGATAACTAACACCATCCTGAGCGCCACCCTTCTCGTTGATTAAGGTTTGGGCTCTGCTACCAGCCCCAACAACTAGAACTTTTCTTTTTAAGATATTTTGATCAACAAAGTAGTAGAAGAACGCTCTTGTAAAAATAATACCTACGAAGGACAACAACAAAGCAATTGAGTGAAATCCGCGTCCCATGTATATCTGAGGAAGCATGTAATACAAAATCATTAGAGCTAACGAGCCTAATATCAGAGACACAAGCACACGCAGGACTGTTTCAGTGAATATACTGGGAGAAAAATGCTGCTGACTTTGGTAATGCCCTAGAGCAATCATCGAAAGCATCATTACCGATGTGTAAATGGCGGCTATCATTCCGATATCACCACCGTAGTAATCGATAACAATATTCGTATAGTCAAAGTCGGTCGACTGGAAACGGACTAATGCTGCACTATAAACTGAAAGCAAAAATACTAAAGATTCTAAACCCGCCAATACCACGAATGGAACGCGCAAGTAATTATTAAATAGCTTAACAGTAGCCACAGTTTCGTTCCCTGAATTGTATTTAATACCTAAGAACCAATTAAACTAATACTTAATTATTAATTACCAAATAAATAAATATTTTTGATTCGTTATCGGCGTGTATTCTACGAGTGAGTGTTTTTTTTTCAAGCGCATATACATTATGATGGCGCGAAATTTAGATCTTGAAAGTCATTTCTAATACCAAAACCAATGCTTAAGTCTTGGTTTGTTTTTAGAATAGCCAGGGAAGAATAGTGATTATGAACAGAAAAATATCTGTTATAGGATTAGGCTATGTTGGCCTTCCTGTTGCGGTCGCATTTGGGAAAACTCATCCGGTTATTGGTTTCGATATAAATGCCGAACGTATAAAAGAGCTGAATGAAAATATCGATCGAACGCTCGAAGTCACCACCGATGATCTCATCGAAAGCGACATCATTTTCACCGATCAAACTCAAGATCTTGCTAAGGCTGACTTCCATATTGTCGCAGTTCCTACTCCAATTAATGACGCAAACCAGCCAGATTTATCACCTCTAATCGGCGCATCTAAAAGCGTCGGTGCAGCGCTGAAAAAAGGAGACATCGTAGTATACGAATCCACTGTTTATCCTGGAGCCACTGAAGAAGATTGTGTTCCAGTACTAGAAGAGGTCAGTGGATTAAAATGCGGTGAAGATTTCTTTGTGGGGTATTCTCCTGAGCGAATTAACCCTGGAGACAAAGAACATACCTTCACGAAAATCAAAAAAGTAGTTTCTGGGCAAACCCCAGAAATCTTGGAAATTGTTGCCGATGTGTATGCCAGTGTGGTTACTGCTGGTGTTCATAAAGCGCCAACAATTAAGGTCGCGGAAGCTGCCAAGGTTATTGAAAACACACAACGCGATTTAAATATTGCATTAATGAATGAGCTCGCCGTAATCTTTGAGCGCATGAATATCGACACTATTGATGTTCTAGAAGCAGCAGGCACAAAATGGAACTTCCTTCCTTTCCGACCGGGATTAGTGGGTGGACACTGTATCGGTGTCGACCCGTACTACCTAACTCATAAAGCTCAGAAGCTGGGCTACCACCCTGAAGTAATCGCTGCCGGCCGTCGAATTAATGATTCCATGCCTGCCCATGTGGTTGAGCAAACAGTGAAGCGTATGATTCAAGCGGGCAGCCCGGTTAAACGCGCTCGCGTAGGCATCCTTGGTTTAACCTTTAAGGAAAACTGTCCAGACCTTCGTAACTCAAAAGTGGGTGATGTAATCGATGAGTTCAAATCCTACGGTGTGGAACTGCTGGTTCATGATCCAATGGCAGATATGAAAGAAGCACAAAAATATTACAACGTTGGCTTGTGCAACTGGAATGATTTGGTAGATCTCGACGCAATTGTTTTATGTGTTGGCCATAAAGAGTATCAAGCTCTTTCCATCGACGACTATCGAAACATGCTTAATCCAGGAGCCGTTCTTATGGATGTTAAAGCCGCCTGCGATGTCACCGAATTTAAACAGGCCGGCATTAACCTGTGGCGCTTATAAGAATTTAGAGTAAGGATATTCTCATGACACAATACAACAACGTTAAAAACCAATTAAAAGCGGCTCCAAAAGCTTGGTGCGTAACCGGCGCTGCAGGTTTCATCGGATCAAACCTGGTTCAGACTCTATTAGATTTAAATCAAACAGTAATTGGTTTAGATAACTTTTCTACCGGCTATCAAAAGAATCTAGACGAAGTACAAAGCCTAGTATCAGAAGAACAGTGGTCTCGCTTTCATTTTATTGAAGGGGATATTCGTGACCTAGACACCTGCCAACAAGCTGTTAAAGGTTGTGACTACGTTCTGCATCAAGCCGCACTAGGCAGTGTTCCTCGCTCTATCGATGACCCAATCACTTCAAATGCGGTAAACGTCAGTGGCCATCTAAATATGCTAGTGGCAGCTCGAGATGAAGGGATTAAAGGATTTGTTTATGCAGCCTCCAGCTCCACCTATGGCGATCACCCAGGGCTTCCAAAAGTAGAAGACACCATTGGTAGTCCGCTATCTCCTTACGCGGTCACTAAGTACGTAAACGAGCTATATGGCAGTGTGTTTGATACTGCATACGGATTTAAATCTACAGGTCTACGTTACTTTAATGTATTCGGCCCTCGACAAGATCCTCAAGGTGCCTATGCCGCCGTAATTCCATTATGGACAGCAGCCATTATCGAAGGCGAAACCCTTTACATTAATGGCGATGGCGAAACCAGCCGCGACTTCTGTTACGTAGATAACGCGGTACAAGCCAATATACTAGCGGCGGTTGCTCAAGGTGACGCGGCTGGTCAGGTATACAATGTTGCCTGTAACGTGCGCACCAGCTTAAACGAATTAAAAGACATTCTTTATACCGCCCTAAAAACTCACGACGATGACGTAAACGCTCCTGAAGTGGTGTACCGTGATTTCCGCGCAGGAGATGTTCGTCACTCGCAAGCCGATATTGGTAAAGCCAATGGACTGTTAGGTTTCGAGCCGACTCACCAAATCAAACAAGGCATCGATGAAGCCATGCCTTGGTATTTGGAAAGTCTAAAGCAGGCAATGGAGCCCGCTTAAATTGAGTATCGCGTTGGCGTCTGATGTAAACTCAACTGTTTACACCACAAAAGAGATCACCACATTAGGTGATCTCGAGCACTGGAAAGTGCAATGGAATAGCCTAGCTAACCTAACACCGTCTACCCATGCTTTAATGACCTATGAATGGGTCTATAACTACTTAAAGCATTACCAAACAGACGGAAACTGGGTGGTCATTTTATGTGTGCATGACGATAAGCTAGTAGGTGCTCTACCCTTATCACTTCATCCATACCCAATAAAGTTTGCTAACGCAAAAATTGCTCGCGCACTCTTTAATCATCAAACCATGTCTCTTCATGTATTGGTTGATACCAAAAGCAGTAAGCACATATTAGAGACGCTATTCCAACAAGCCTTCAGGTCCGCACACAAAATTTGCAGCATCGAATTTCCCAGAATCGAACAAGACTCACCCAGCTGCCAGTACATACAACAAAGCACCCTAGGCTTAACCGACTTCTGTGAAAACGGTGCTTCACTAGCGCCCATTAGCAACTACCAAGATCATCAAGCCAAACTCTCAAAGAACTTTAAATCGAATCTAAATAAGGCCAGAAACAAGGCTCAGAAATTAGGGGAGCTTGTATTCATCGATGGTCGAACTAAAGAAGATCCAATAACTGCCCTTAAATCCTTTATAGAGCTAGAGGCGTCTGGTTGGAAAGGGCAGGAAGGCACTGCTATAAAGTGCCATGCCATTGATCGAGCCTTCTACCAAGATTTAGTTAAAGACCTGCAAGAAAGCGGCATGCTCTATTTCCATTCACTGGAATTAGCAGGTAAAAGCATTGCCTCAAACCTTGGTCTGTATTTCAACAATACCCTACTTCTATGGAAACTGGGCTACAGCGAAGAACACAAAAGACTTTCACCAGGTAACCTATTGATAGAACAGCTGATTCAACATCACCAGAAAGACCAACAGCCCCCTACCATTGACCTAATGACCAATGAAACTTGGTACAACAATTGGAATATGCAGTGGAGACCTTTTTATAACAGCTATCTGTTTAAACCCTCAATATTAGGGATCAGCCAATACCTACTCTTAAAACTCAAATTCTTCGTTAAACGCTTAGTGAAAAAAAACCTATAACTGACCCATTTAAGTATTCATATACTTAAATGAGGATAAATAAATCAAATAAAAGTAGTCATTCGATAAAAAAGTGCCCATGGCTGGAAGGTTTCACCCCACCTTCCAGTCGTGCCATCCACTAAGACACACATGGGCATAAATCATCCTTGATACACAACGATACTTGGGCCCGACATTAAAGGCCCATGGCTTTTTGCAACAGAGCATCCACTTGCTCTGCCGGCAAAAATTCTTTCTCCACCACTAATTTTTTAATCGACTTACCTTCTGCCACCGCTTCTTGAGCAAGCTTGGCCGTCACTTCATATCCCAAAATAGGATTTAGCGCGGTGACAATTCCAACGGATTTATTCAGCAATTCCTCACAGCGTTCGTGATTGGCGGTAATGCCCTCTACGCACTTTTCTCGTAACACTGAGCTACCACGATTCAACATGCCCAAAGATAAAAACAGGCAGTTTGCGATCACCGGCTCGAAGGCATTTAATTGTAATTGCCCAGCTTCTGATGCAAGGGAAACCGTTACATCTTTTCCAATCACGTCATAAGCAATTTGATTCACCACTTCAGGAATCACAGGATTCACTTTACCTGGCATAATCGAACTGCCCGGCTGCATTTTAGGTAAATTAATTTCACCAAAACCACACAAAGGCCCTGAACTTAGCAAACGTAAATCATTACAAATTTTACTGATCTTGGTGGCATAACGTTTTAACGTTCCAGATAGCTGAACAAAATCACCTGTATCCCAAGTGGCTTCAATTAAATTTTCTGCTTTTCGAACAGGCGCTCCACTTATATCACGCAAATAAGCAATCACCTTTTCACAGTATCCGTCTGGCGTATTGATCCCTGTTCCGACAGCGGTGGCACCTAAGTTTAAATCCAACAACAAATTAGCCGCCTGAGACAGTTGATGAATATCTTCTCCAATAGCTGTTGCGTAGGCACCAAACTCCATTCCAAGTGTCATAGGTACAGCATCTTGAAGCTGCGTACGGCCCACTTTGTTAATATTCCGAAACTCAACTGCTTTATTTTGAAAAGCTTGCTGCAGTAATTCCATGGTACTCAGCAGCACCTGAGTTTTATGAAACAATGCAACTCGTAACGCCGATGGATATACGTCGTTAGTAGACTGAGAACAATTCACGTGATTCAAAGGATGCACATGTTCATAAACCCCTTTTTTATAGCCCAGAATTTCAAGAGCCCGATTAGCGATCACTTCATTTGCATTCATATTGGTTGAAGTGCCCGCTCCACCTTGGATCACATCCACCACAAACTCTTTGTGAAAGCGACCGTCGATGATCTCATCACACGCTTGAACAATGGCCACCGCTTTTTCTTGATCCAATACTGACAATTCTGAATTAGCTAACGCACAGGCTTTTTTCACCATGGCAAGCGCCGAAACCATTTCCGGATCGATACTCAACGGAATATCTGTAATAGAAAAATTTTCTACCGCTCTTTGGGTTTGAATACCAAAGTAGTATTCATTCAGTATGGTCTTCTCACCGAGTGAATCGGATTCTGTGCGTATATCCATCGTGCTATCCCTTATTGTTATTATTTAACCGTAATAGTTGGGTAATCCAATCGTATCTGCTAACGCATTGAGCGCCACGCGGCATTCTTCAGCAAACTTAGGGTCTAAAAGATCCTGTGGGCTCAGTTCTTCTCGATAGTGTTTTTCAACACACGCTTTTAATGCATCAATTTTTTCATTCGTTAAAACAAAGGCAGGATTCACAGCCGCAATTTCTTCTTCCGTTAGCAGTACACGCAAACGTAAACACGCCGGGCCACCACCGTTACTCATACTTTGACGAACGTCTACATATTCCACATGACGAATGGGTTGAGAGTCATCTTCCACCAAGTCGGCTAAATACTGCTTCACCCTTGGATTGTCGAAACATTCGGTTGGCGCCACTAAACGCATGTTCTCCATGCTGCCATCTGTACCCGCTAGCAATTGGCTATTAAACAAATAACTCGTGATTGCATCTTCTAACGATACTTTTTCTCTAGGAACTTCGATGGCCTTAAATGGAATCAATTCACTTAACTGAGTGAAAACACGCGCTTGGGATTCCGCTTCATAAGCATCCTGG
>Ga0255776_10007861_pt1 | contig 10626 bp, 5 predicted proteins | sample 071ome_19_FD_179974 | JGI IMG/M metagenome (GOLD analysis project Ga0255776, IMG submission 179974) | Coastal salt marsh microbial communities from the Groves Creek Marsh, Skidaway Island, Georgia - 071413AT metaG (version 2) | ecosystem: Environmental > Aquatic > Marine > Intertidal zone > Salt...
TCAGAAGGCGCTTTTCGTAGTCGGTGGACCCATCGGCAACGGTAACAACCTCTGGCCATCAACACTGCGTGCGGCCGAGCATGGCTATCGCGCGCTGTTGTATCAAGGGTTTGAGAAAGACGAGATTCAGTTGCTGGCTCCATCTTTAGAGCTCGATTTTGATGGCAATGATGATTTTGATGATGTCGATGGTATCGCCTCTGCAATTGAAATCGAGCAAAGTTTTTCTGGCTGGGCGAAAGATGCATCTGAGTTGGTCGTCTATGTTATTGGTCACGGGGGTCAAAATAAGTTTCAGATCAACCAAGGTGGCGAGCTGCTGGAGGCTTCGAGTCTTGCGGCATGGCTGGATCGATTCCAACAAGAAACAGGCCGTCGGGTCACTCTGATTTACGATGCCTGTCGGTCAGGAAGCTTCCTAGGCACCGAAGTCGTAACCGCGGCCTACGATAGAGTCATCGTTACTTCATCCTCTGGAGACCAGCCTGCTTGGTTTATCGATCAAGGTCGTATTTCGTTCTCGTACCAGTTTTGGTCAGCCGTCTTCGGTAAAGCCAATATCTATGAGGCTTACAGACAGTCTAAGGGTGTCATGCGCGGGTATCAGCAGGCATTGATTGATGCCAACGGCAATGGCATCGCCAATGAGAAGGCTGACTATCTTGCAGCGTCTGATCTGAAGCTCGGAAGAGGCGCTGTGTCTGCCGCATTTGAGCCGCAAATCATCGGCGTGAGCCTGCCGCAAAGTATTGGTAATGGCAGCGTGGCGACGGTTTCGGTGGATGAAGTGTCTTCGATTAACGAGCTATCGCGGGTCTGGGCAGTCGTTCTACCCCCTGGGTATGACAATGCTGATCCTGATGCGCCTGTGCTTGAAGCGACAGAAGTCGATCTGTCTCCGACCGGTGGTAAAGCCTATTCGGTGACGTTTGATGCTTTCTCCAGTGAGGGTGTTTATCAAGTCATCGTGTACGCGAAAGATGATCAAGGCTTGATTAGTGCACCAGCGTTCACTGCGGTCTCAAAAGGCTCTGCCGAGTTGTCAGGAGACACCGACGGCGATGGGGTAGCCGACGGTGCTGATCTTTGCCCGGCTGTCTTTGATGATCAAAGCGACTTGGATGGTGACGGCAGAGGGGATGCCTGTGACTCAGATGATGATAACGATGGCGCCGAGGATGCTAGCGACGCCTTCCCTCAAGATGCAGGCGAGCAATTGGATACCGACGGTGATGGCATCGGTAACAACCAGGATAACGATGATGACGGAGATGGTGTCCTCGACGCTGAGGATCCTGATCCCCTGAATGGAAACGTGACGCAAGCGGCGAGAGATCAGGACGAGGATGGTATTGCCGATGGGTTTGATAATTGCGTTGCGGTCGCGAACGCGGATCAGCTTGATAATGAAGGTGACGGTATTGGTGATGTCTGTGATAACGACGACGACAACGATGGGATTGCCGACGCGGATGACCAAAACCCATTCACGCCAGATGGCACCTTGGTTCAGGACACCGACGAAGATGGCGTGCCTGATGATCGAGATGCGTTTCCTGAGGATCCTTCAGAAAGCCTAGACACAGATTCAGATGGTGTGGGTAACAATCAAGATGACGACGATGATGGAGATGGTATTCCTGATTCGAAAGACGGGTATGCCTTGATCAGTCTGGATGGAAGGACAGACACCGATGGTGATGGTTTCCCAGATGATTGTGACGCAGGTTGTCTAGAAACCGGAATGACCTCCGATGCCGATGACGACAACGATGGTGTTGCTGACTCCGTCGATGATTTCCCGCTGGATGCCTCTGAATCCAAAGACTCCGATGGAGACCAGCTGGGAGATAACGCGGATAACTGTCCGTTTGATGCGAATTCGGATCAAGCTAATAACGATCTTGATGAGCCGGGAGATGCTTGCGACCTAGATGATGACAACGATGGTTTCAGCGATGACGAGGAGGCGATTGATGGCACGGATCCCTTCAGTAGTCTCTCATGCCGAGAGGGTTGCTTCAGCTTTGACATCGACGAAAACAAAGAGGCTAAAGCGTTATCTGATGGTCTCTTGGTGATCCGTCATCTCTTCGGATTCTCCGGTAGTTCGCTAGTCAGTGGCGCTACTTCGCAAGAGGGCTCTAGGACGTCTGCTGAGGAGATTTCAGGCTATCTGAGCGAAGCCGATTCGCAGCTCGATATCGATGGTGATGGAGAATCAAAAGCACTCACTGACGGTCTACTCCTGATCAGGTACCTATTCGGGTTTACTGGAGATTCGCTCACCGGAGGGGCGGTTGGTGAGGGGGCCGAACGGAATACGTCTGAGGAAATCGAAGCGTATATCTCCGAGAGGTTGCCTTCGCAATGATGAAAGAGGCTATAGAGATGGCTGGGCTGATTTCTTTAAGGCGTCTGGTGGCCGCATTAGAATTTTGGAAAGACATCTTGCTTAACAAGATGAGAGGAAAGTCAGATGAATAGAGAGTTCAAACCCAACATAGGGATAGCGCTTCTCTTTACGAGTCTTACATTGTTCGGAGCGAACGCGTCAGCTGTGACATTCAACGTGTCTAATGCTGATGAATTTCAAGCTGCGCTGACGACAGCCGGTAGTAACGGTGGCGATGATGAGATTGTTCTGGCCCCTGGCACTTACGGTGGGAATTTCAAATACACAGCAGGTGAGAGTGCTGCCCTCAATATACGAGCAGGCGGTGACGGTGAAGAAAGAGCGGTACTCGACGGCGAATTCAGAGCCTACGTTCTAAAGATAGTTCCAGGGTGTTATCGAGTCGATTTGTCTCTTGAGCGTATGGATATTATCAACGGCAAGAGTGAAGAGGCAGGAGGGGGATTGGCCTTTGTCTCTGAGGACGGCGCGTTCACCGCGATTTCGGAATGTGATTCACAATCAACTCAGACTCAGGGTGAACAGGGGAGCAAGAGCTCTCTGACTTTGAAGAAGGTTGTCTTTGAGAATAATTACGCGAAAGACGGTGCTGGCGTTAAAGCCAATGGATTGTCTTTAACCGATATTTCGGAAACGACGTTTTTGGGAAATGGCTACTATGTCAATCCGAGCATTACTGAAAATAATCCGGGAGGAAGCGGCTCAGCTCATCTTGGTTTACAAGCTGATCAGTTGATCTTTCGATCAAATTTTATAGGCGCAGTTGGATTGCCTTATGGAGGGAACATCCCCTCTGCAGGTTCAAATTTATTTAGTCAAGCGGTCTCGCTCACCAGTTCTGGGGGAGCGACAACCGTGGAGCAGTGTGAATTAAAATCGATTATTGAGGATAACAGGTTTGAGGGTATTTCCACGGCGATTGTGGCAAGCGACGGCTTAGGAGAAACCTACAACCAGGAAGTAATACCTTACCGAGATCCAATATCCCTTGGTGGCGGAGCATGTACGGACGTGCTGAACAATAAATTCCAAAATATAAAAGGCGCTACATTGAGTCTGAGTGTTGGGACACTAAAGGGTAACGTATTTGAGAATTTGAGCTTGATTCAAGGCATTTCGATCTCTGGGTTAAACTTGGACATCGACAGTAATTCGTTTAGAAGGGTCGACTTAATTGGGGACAGCGAGTCTTGGGGAATGTCGCTTGGCTATAAAGCTGAAGGATCAGTGATTTCCGTTAGTCTCGAAGACGCATTTATCAGCAGCACCTCCAGTGCAGGACGTATTTCACGTAATGTGTTCTCGAATATGAAGGGTAACCTCGAGATTAAGGGTTCTGGCTCGCTATCCGGTAACGTCTTTTTCAATGTCAGAGATCGCTGCACCGTGACGATGAGCGGGTCTGATCTTGAAATCAGAAATAACTCGGTTGGGCGATCGAGTGAATCTGGATTCTGTATCTCGGTCAGTGAACTTCCCAACGCCGAAGTTGAAGTGGTCAACAATATTGTTTGGCCTTTACCCAATACGAGTGGTGGAACCGATATAGAGAGAATCGGATACGGTTTACAGTCGACACTCAAGAACAACATCTATCAGACTGCCTCGGAGTTATGGGATGTCTCTGAGGGGAATATCCAGGCAGATCCGGGCTTTTTTGACACGGAGGCAGGAGACCTCCACGTGGTCGAGGGCTCCATCGCTATCAACGCCGGTATTGAAGACGGTTTCTTTAGTTCAAGTGATTTGGATATCGATGGGAATGTGAGAGTGTTAGACGGAGCAATTGATATTGGTGCATTCGAACGTTCGGCTGCCGCGCTCCATCCCGCAGACACTAACGGAGATAGCTCGATATCCAGCGCTGAGTTTGAGGCTTACAACTCCGCTTGGAGAAATAACGAGATCTGGTCGGTGGCCCCCGAAACGATTCCGGTTGATTTCGTGACCCGAGCAGGCTACCTGTTACAAAAGGGCGGGGCGTACAAAAACATTGGAGTGGGTAAACCTGCAACGTGGGTTCCAATCGATGAATAGTGGCGCATCTTTGTTGAGAACTTGTACTCAAGTTCTTCTCTTTATATCTCCCTCTTTCCTATGGCCTCAGCAAATATTTGCTACGGTTTTTACCGTTAGTAATTCTGAGGAGTTTCAAGCTGCGCTGAGTGCTGCCGCGGATAACGGCGGTGATGACAGAATTGAGCTGAGCGAGGGAGTGTTTACCGGTAATTTCCGAATGCTTAGCGAAGAGGCTCAAGTAATAGAAATTGTGGGGCAGGGTCCCGCGAGGACGATATTGGATGGAGGACTTAGAGCGTTTGTCTTGGAGCTGAATATGAACAGCAAGCGCAATTCAGAAGTTCGAGTCTCGGGTTTATCTATAGAAAATGGATACGCCGACGGCGCCGGCGCTGGACTCTCAATCTTGGCAGGAAACGGTTACCTAGGAGAGGATATTCTGCGTGTAGCTATCGACAACGTTTCTTTTAAAGAAAATCAAATCTCAACTTCGACAGCCTATGGTGCTGCTTTGGTGGTGAAGGATGCCTTTATAGAGCTCAGCGACTTCGAGATGTTGGCAAATCGTGGCGGTAGTACTTTTTGGTGTGAAGGCTGTATTTCCCTGATTCGCAGAGGGAGGTTTCTGGAGAATGATGTGTCGAAGGAAGTTCTTCACAACGGGCTGGTTGGGAAATTGGAGCTTGAAGAAGTAGAAATTGATTTTCGGCCTAGCTCGCTCGGAAATACTGCGATTGACTATGGCAGTTCGAAGTGTTGCGAGTCTACAAGTCTTCCTCGCGACGGAGATTTTAAGGAGTTCATAATTCAACGCTCGAGAATTAAGGTCAGGGCAAAAGAAAGTTTGCTCTCTGCTCGTGATGTAAGAAGCGCAGTGATTAGAGGTAATCGAATCGAGTGGAAAATTGATGCTGGTCAATACTTAGGCGGGAGCTCGCAGCTAGGAATCGTAATAGATGGGGGCGGAACAGACACAACGATAACCGTCGAGAACAACCACTTCCTGCAAGAGGCGCAAGCTTGTTTGCGCAAGTCTCCAGGAGCCAGGGTCCTTCAGGTGGAAGGAAGTGGTAATGGGTCGGTTGTGTTGCTGTCCAACCTTTTTCAGGATAACTGGGAAACAAATTCATGCTCGTTTTTACAACCGATAATGACGCTCAGTCGGTTCACCGACACATTGGTTGCAAACAACACGTTTATAACTGGTTATGAGAAAGATTTATCTGAGAACACAAGGCTTTTGAGTTATGAAGCTGCCGACAACGGATCGGAATCAACGCTAACTTTTGCTAACAATGCAATTCAGCACCAGAAGTCCGAGGATGGCGTGCCTAGGCTGTTCTCGATCGGGAGCCGACCTTTGAAGTCGGTTTTCGCAAATAATATTTACTCTGGGGAAATTGGATACTGGGATCAGGAATCAGAGAACATCGAGGGAAATCCCTTGTTTTTTGATCCCGAAGGCGGGGACTTTCATCTAGGAGCCGAATCAGTAGGCATCAATCAGGGCAGTAACAATTATGTGAGTTCCACATCTGCACTAGATCTTGATGGCAATCCTAGAGTTCTCGATGGCACCGTCGATATAGGTGCTTACGAAAGGTCGACTGCGGATTTGCATCCAGCCGACGCCAACGGTGACGGTGCGATCTCCCAGGCGGAATTCGAAGAATATAATTATGCTTGGCGATTTAACGAGGACTGGCCGGTAGATCCAAAGGTTATACCCGTCGACTATGTAACGCGAGCGGGCTATTTGCTCCAAAAAGGCGGCGCATACAAGAACATTGGTGTTGGTAAGCCTGCTACTTGGGTACCCGTTAACGAATAGTTGATCGATTTCGGGTAAATATATCTGTCTTACGGGAAAAAAACTTGAAGCCTTCGCTAAGTCTCTTACGGGATGTATTCATGCAAATCTAAAACCGATTGATTAAGCTGGAGTCCTCCGAGAACGTATTTCGATCTAAATTATGTCGCCATGATTGGCATCAACAAAAGGAATTGAATTGAGATTTTAGGATCAGGGGTATCGGTAAGGGTATCAAAAAAATATCAATAACCATATTGTATAAAAATCATATAGTTACATATGTAAATCAATTCCTTTCGTCCCGACCATTTCTTTTATCAGTGATCAAGTAACACTCCGTTAGACTTCAAGTAGCATTCCGTTAAACTTAAGGGTGCCTGGCTGATTACCCGCTGCCGGCGGCTAGGCCCTTTTAGAATCAGTTACTTCTGCAGGGCTGACCATCTTACCTATCTGATTGGGGTCTGATTCGATCAAGAATAGGAAGTCAGGCTTTCAAAGCCCTTCTCGACCAAATTGACGTATCCTACTCGCGTTTAACAAAAGGTTGGCAGAACTCACGTTCCTCAAAACGCGCTTGATCAAACGACTATTCCATCCTGATACCCCATTCAACCCGGCTAAAACTCCCTTTTTCTATGGCTGGGTGATATGGCTCTTGTCGACCCTTGGGTTCCTCATGAGTGTGCCCGGGCAGACCATGGGTATGGCCGTTTTCACAGACCCGTTCATTGAGGCCTTTGGACTTACACGCACAGAGCTCTCTCTGGCCTACCTCTTTGGAACGGTTTCATCGTCGTTCTTTCTGACAACGGCCGGGCGATGGTTTGACAGGTTGGGCGGCCGCCTCATGGTGACGGCATCAAGCATTGCGCTGGGCGCGATGGTGGTTTTCATCAGCGTCACTGACCAAGTGGCGCACTTGTTGTGTACCGGCTTCGCCCCGTTTGCATTGATTTTTATCGGCTATTTTGGGGTGCGATTTTTCGGGCAAGGCGTGCTGACCAGCTGCTCACGAAATGTGCTGATGCCCTGGTTTGTTCGTCGACGTGGGCTGGTGGCGGGTGTTCGAGGGGTCTTCGTTTCGATCGGTTTCTCGCTCGCGCCGCTAGTGCTTGCTTGGTTGATCGCAATATTTGGCTGGCGTGAGGCGCTCTGGGTGCTTGCCGCCATTGTCGGTTTAATCTTCCCAGTACTGACTTATCTTTTTTTGCGTGACTCACCTGCCAGTGTAGGGCTTGTCGCCGACGGTGATGGCTCGGACGCCAAGGCTGCACCGCAGGAGGCGCCGAGTAAGACGCTGCAAGAAGCTAGGCGGTCGCCTATCCTATGGTTGTATACAAGCTCGCTCGCCATTCATGCACTCTTTGGCACCGCGCTGACCTTCCACGTGGTGTCGATATTTTTAGAAGCCGGTCGCGATGCTAGTGAAGCGTTTGGTTACTTTTTGCCCGCTGCGGTGTTCTCTACCAGCGTGAATCTGCTGGCAAGTAGTGTGGTGGATCGATATCCGCTGAAACCCTTCCTGCTCTTTATGTTGATGGCCTTTACCTTAGGAGCAGTTGGCCTTCTGAATCTAGAGCGCACTTGGGGTTACTGGATGCTCGCCGCAGGCTTTGGTGCCGGCGGTGGATTGTGGGGTGTCATTTCAAATCTTGCGTTTATCCGTTTTTTTGGCCCTAATCATTTGGGTGAGGTGAGTGGCTTTAATACCTCGGTAACGGTTTTTGCGAGTGCAATAGGTCCGGCCGCTTTCAGTCTGGCGCTGGATATCTTTGGCGCTTACCACGCCGCGGTTTACGCTTGCATTGTTGTACTGGTAATCCTTCTTGTTGCCGCGGCGTGGCTCGATCAGGCTGAGCCAGCGGCCTCTGCTTCCTCTGCCTGAGAAGCTTGAGCCAACTCTACACACCCTATTGTCTATTTCATCGGTCGCCATTTCTCCCTAAGGCGATCCAGTACTCACGACTCACCGCTACTTGCTTATGCCTGCACCCTCGACGCATGAATTTCTTCAATTCGTGGAAATAGGCCCAGAATTTGCACTCGAGAAGTAGGGAAAAGAGGAGGGAAAGGAAGATTAGGCAGTAGCCGCTCGAGGCACTCGGTAGAGTGTCGGGTGGCGTGAAACAAGGTAACGCTTAGCGTGAAGAGTTTAGGGTCCAAAAATCAGTACCAGTGTAGCGTGTTTAGCAGTGGTAACGGTTTAAATGCATCAGACAAGGAGGTCGATGAATGAATCAGTTGTTGAAGAGTCCATGGCAACCCCATCAAGCAGAAAAAGAACCTGGCAATACCAACCTTTCCTTTTTTCTTTACTTAGGCTTTGGCAATCGCTGCGGCTCGTTAAAGGAGCGAAATCTTGCACCAAAGTTGGCGGCCACGTCCGATTTTGGGGCGATGTTTTGAATACCACAACGATCTCATCGTTGGGGCAGACCCGCCTTTTAATCAGCACCGATCTCGATGGCTCACTTTTGGGTCATGAACAATACGATGTGACTGGGATTAGCGTGCAAATCCATGCGTTGTCTCTAATGAGCATACCCGTGGTATTCAATTCGAGTAAAACCATCCGTGAGTGCGTGCACTTGCAGGAAGCACTGGCTCTCGATGCGCCTTTTATCGCGGAGAATGGCGCCGCGATCGTATTTCGAGAGGACGATGAGCGATTCGATTTTTCCAAACATTCGAGCGAGCAACTGGCAGGTGGGAAGCGAATCATCACACTTGGTACCGAACTCAGTCATCTCTTGGCATTCAAGTATGCCTATTGTCCAGAGGCGATCGATATCGTTTCAGGAGACAGTGAGGCGCTGATCCGCATTACTGACCTAGACGAGGCATCGCTTGAAAACGCCAGAGATAGACAATACTCGCTGCCAATGGTGCTTGACTCCGCGCAATACGCATCGCTTGAAACCAAAGCATTTGATTTCGGTTACCGCTTCGAAGTTGGCGGACGATTTAAAACCCTTCAGGGTAAGCACGATAAAGCGACGGCGCTTGAACTTGTCGCAGCCGCTTACAAGAGGGCAGCTGTTGGCCCGGTGAAGCTCGTTGGTCTGGGTGACGCGCCGAATGACCAGCGGATGTTAGAAGCGTGCGACGTGGCTGTTGTTGTTCGAAGAGAAGGATGTCACCACCTGATGCCTCGAGCGGAAAAGGTGATTAAAACCGAGTTTGAAGCGCCACGCGGCTGGATTTCTGGCGTCGAGGCAGCGCTCACGACATTGAATCGAGCAAGCCCGCTCGCTGGCACACCCGCGCTGCATGAGAAGTTCCAGGCCCTTCGGGCGAGAGGAACTTGGTCGGTCGATGAGGCGAGTAAAGGCGAGCCAATCCCATCTATTTTGGATACTAAAGAACATGGCAGATAGCTTTCAGCATGGGGCGGTGACAACGCTTCACAACATCACCCACCGATCGGTAGAGGAAATTGAACTCGAATTGGAGGCTTTCTCTGCGGCGAGACCTATGGCGCTCATATTGCCCTCTCTCTATAGTGAGCTTGAACAGCCGGCGCTTCACCACATCGTTGATGAATTAAAGAAGGTTAAGTATCTCGATACCATTACGATTGGCCTGGACCGCGCGACAGAGACGCAATACCGACACGCGCTGTCGTTTTTTGGGCAATTGCCGCAAAAGGTGAATGTCCTCTGGAACGACGGGCCAAGGCTATCGGCGATCCATGAGCAATTGAAAGCAGCGGGTGTGGCACCCACGGAACTCGGTAAAGGACGGAACGTCTGGTACTGCATGGGCTACACGCTGGCCAACCCCGACATCGAAGCAGTGGCGCTCCACGATTGCGATATCAAAACTTACGACCGGAGCATGCTCGCGAAGCTCATCTATCCCGTTGCTAACCCTAGCTTTCGGTTTCAGTTCAGCAAAGGGTTTTATGCGAGGGTTGGCAGTAGCGGTCTGGGGGGAAGGGTTTCCCGGCTATTGGTAACGCCTCTGGTGAGAGCGTTAAAGCACAGTCTTGACCCGCAGCATCATGAATATCTCAATTTCCTGGATAGCTTCAGGTACCCACTAGCAGGCGAGTTTTCGATGCGCCGTGATGCGATGAAAGGGCTCCGAATCCCCAGCGACTGGGGTCTTGAAGTCGGCGTGTTGGTTGAGATGCTCCGTAACTATTCGACGCGCAGAATTTGTCAGGTAGAGATTGCCGACATTTACGATCACAAACATCAGCAGGTTTCCAAAGATAACGATCAGGGCGGCCTGTCGCGGATGTCGATCGATATTTCCAAAGCGCTGTTTAGAAAGCTGGCGACCGATGGTGTGACCTTCAGTCAGGAAGGATTTCGGACGATCAAAGCGACGTATCTTCGAGTTGCTCTCGACTTAATCGACAGTTACCGAT
>Ga0255776_10007865_pt1 | contig 10621 bp, 8 predicted proteins | sample 071ome_19_FD_179974 | JGI IMG/M metagenome (GOLD analysis project Ga0255776, IMG submission 179974) | Coastal salt marsh microbial communities from the Groves Creek Marsh, Skidaway Island, Georgia - 071413AT metaG (version 2) | ecosystem: Environmental > Aquatic > Marine > Intertidal zone > Salt...
CGAATGGATCTCCGCCTTCGCGGAGATGACAGCTGTTTCTGAAGGACTGCTGTGATTAGGCCCATTCCCTGTCATTCCCACGCAGGTGGGAATCCAGCGCTGTAGTCCTTTAGTCTTTAGATCCAGATATGCAGTAGTTTTCCGCCAGATGGATCTCCGCCTTCGCGGAGATGACAGTGACTTCGGAGGGATTGCTGTGATTAGGCCCATTCCCTGTCATTCCCACGCAGGTGGGAATCCAGCGCTGTAGTCCGTTAGTCTTTAGATCCAAATATGCAGTAGTTTTCCGCTAGGTGGATCTCCGCCTTCGCGGAGATGACAGTGACTTCGGAGGGATTGCTGTGATTAGGCCCATTCCCTGTCATTCCCACGTAGGTGGGAATCCAGCGCTGTAGTCCGTTAGTCTTTAGATCCAAATATGCAGTAGTTTTCCGCTAGGTGGATCTCCGCCTTCGCGGAGATGACAGGGCGTATGGTTGGATCTCCGCCTTCGCGGAGATGACAGTGACTTCGGAGGGATTGCTGTGATTAGGCCCATTCTCTGTCATTCCCACGAAGGTGGGAATCCAGCGCCAGTGCGTAGGACTCCCAAGTCGTTCTTACAGCCTCATGCAATTGGCGTAGTAGGTGGTCGTCGCGGGCCAATCCGAGAACACGCCAATCACGCCGACGTCTTGTGCCAGTACATCCAGCACCGTCATGACATCACCGTCTTTTTCAATGGCATCCCGGCCACCATCATCACCATTGATTGACTGGTAATACCAACCGCCATTGTCCGTCAGGCGACCTGAACGCTCGAGTGACCAGGCAATTAATTTGAGTCCAGCGGCATTGGCATTGATGGCGTACTGCGACGGAATGATCTCACCAGAAGAATCGACATCCAGTAACATCCAGATGGGCGGCGCGAGTACTTGTACGCCATCGGCGACCCAACTTTCCATGGTGCGTCGTGAAGTGTTGGCGTGGCTGCGCCCATCAAGATAAACCGCCTGTTCTCCGTACACCGTGTTATTTACCCAATAAATCACGTCGTCGTAGTTAAACGATTGTGGCCAGACCTTGCGTGGATGAATGCCGGCACTGCGGTATTCATCAATCATTTGCTGGGCGTACATTTCCTGGGTGTAAGTCCCCTGAAATGGCATGCGTACCGACGGCGATTTCAGTTCGGGCGTAAAGTGCACACCTAGCTCGGTAAATAGTTCGATACTTTCTGCGTGCGTCATCAGGGTGCCTTTACTGGCGTAGAGATCCGTACGGAAATCCGCCGTTGCATTCATATAGCCTTCGATTGTGGTCGCCGTGCGATCTGCCGCATCCATTTTGCCTTGCAGCGTTTTAAATTCGGCGAGGGTGATGTCACTGGTGCAGCAGGTAATGTCGGCGGCATTGGTGAGCCTACCGTTGCTGTCAAACTCTGGGGGAACTGAGCATTTCTCTGCCAGTGGTGTGGCCAGTATATTCGTGGTTGTATGCAAGTCGCATTGTGAATGACGACATACTAACTCCCGGTCTTTGGTGAAGGTCACATCGCACTCAAGAATACCTGCGCCCATGCGCGCGGCCGCTTCGTAGGATTCTTTGGTGTGCTCAGGAAACTGCAAAGGTGCCCCACGATGGCCAATGGAAAAACGGCTTTGTCTGAATCGCTGATCTTCGCAGGATTTCAGCCGGTCTTTCAGTTTGCTCTCGTCCATGTCATTCACGAGGAAATAGGGGCGCGGTCCAAGCTGTACGGTCGGTTGTTTACTGAAGAGTCCCTTCGATAAGTAAGGCGTTGCATGAGTGCTGCAGCCGGCAATCAGAAAAAATATCGCCAGTACGTAGGCATAAACTGTGGTCATGATTAACCTCCTGAGTGTCAGGGGGTTAACGCTAGGGAAGGGAGGTTGCAGAAATGCGTCTCTCTTGTGACGACTTTGTGTCATGGGCCAGCCTTAATTACACACTGGGTTCAGGATGGCCCAAAAGAGGCGCCAAACACAATCATGAAAGCGCGATTGTATTTGGCTAGGCGTGCCTTACGACTCCTGCTTCGACGTCTCACCGTCTTCGTAGGCGTTATTGTCGTTGCCGTACATCTCAGTCACCCAGTCCGGGTGCTTCCACAGGATGCGTGGGTCTTTGTAGGTTTTCAGGTCTCGGAACATGTTCTGCCAATCGTATACCTGAGCGTGCCATGGGTTATTCGGTTTTTCAGGCATGCGCTTCACACCGTAGACAATTTCTCCTGCGGTTTCTTCCGCCTGAAAAGTGCCAAAGAGTTTGTCCCAAATAATAAAGATGCCACCAAAATTCTTATCGATCTGCTTGGGGTTGCTGCCATGGTGTACGCGGTGATGCGATGGCGTGTTGAAGATTTTTTCCGCCCAGCCCAGCGACTTTACTTGCTCGGTATGCAGGAAAAACTGGTACACCAGGTTGGCTTCAATGGCGATGAGGGTCCAGGTTTTGTCGAACCCCACAAAGGCCGCGGGAATCCACCAGAGAATCCAGGTGCCCGACAGTGCGTAGGTAAAGTTCTGGCGCAAAGCCGTCGACAGGTTCATGTGATCGGAACTGTGGTGCGTTACGTGAGCATTCCAGAACCAGCGGAACTTGTGCATGGCATAGTGCGCGGCATACATACAGAGGTCGATAAACAGAATCAGTGCAATGATGCTGACCACACTCAGTTCTGGGTCCCATTGTAAGCCGCGCTCGTACATCCAGTCGTAAAACAGCTGAATAAAGAGGGCGATGGCCAGACCGTCAGCAATTTTGTAGGACGCCCCCGTCGTGATGTTGGTGAGTGTTTCCGGAAAACGATACAAGCCTACACGGCCACGGGAGCGGGCGATCAGGTTCTCTACCACCATGGCGCCGAGGAATATGCCAGCAAACAGGGCGATGAATACAAATGCTCTGAGGATGTCTTCCATTGTGGAGTCTCGTCGTTGTTCTTGTGAGCTTATAGGTTACGTTGGCCTGAATGGGTTATATTGATGTTTTCCGACAGTATTTTGATATTTTCCGCCAACTATGCACGAGACAATTGAACCCAGCGAATATGACGCTCGTTTAGCCAGCTTGTCGGTATCCGGTGACCTGATGGCGTTGGTGCTGGATTACCTGCAATCTGAAGACGCTGCCGACGCCACGCTGGCCAGCCGCGCCCGGTTGCAGGGTCAGGTGCGTCTGACGTTTGCTCAGTGGTGGCAGTGGCTGGACGATCTGCAGGCGGCTTACCCACACACGGCGGTGGCGGTGGAGCTGGCAAAGCGAGTAGCGCCTGAGCATCTGGGGGTTATCGGTTATCTGACGCTGGCGGCCGGGTCTGTGCTGGAGGCTTTTCAGCACTTCGAGCGCTATCAGCGCTTATTGTATGAAGGCCCCGCCGTGCGGCTTGAAATGCGCGAGGGCATGGCTGGGCTGGTGTGGGATACCTCCTACGGTGGATCGACCAAGCGTTCCGACTGTGTCATTCATGGTGGTTTGATTACGTTTTTGCGGCGCATGACCGGGCGAACCGAACTGAACCTCATCCGTACCGATGTCATCTGGGCTGACGTGCCAGATCGTGAAGCCTATCTGGCTCATACAGGCGGCACCATGAATACCTCGGCACCGGCCAATGCCGCGTGGTTTCCCGCAGAGATACTAATGTTGCCGCTGATTCAGGCACACGGTGGCGTGGTGGAACGTTTGCAGGAGGCCGCCAATCAGGCGCTGCAATCGTTCCCGGATGCTGATGGGGTGGTGGCCGCCGTTCGGCGATTACTCGTGTCCGGCTTGCCTCAGGGCAAGGGGGATCAGGTCGCGGTTGCCCGCCAATTGGCCATGTCGGAGCGAACCCTGCTGCGTCGTTTACGCGACAGTGGTGTGAGCTTTCGGGCGTTGCAAACCGCGGTTCGTATGGAGCTAGCGCAGCGCTATTTGCGTGATCGTCATTTAACCCTCAGCGAGATCGCCTTGTTGCTGGGGTATTCCGAGCAGGCCGCTTTTAATCGGGCGTTCAAAACCGCGCTGGGTCTACCGCCGGGAGAATGGCAGCGACGCCATGCATCAATGAATGGATGAACATCGCCCGGTGCGGTTTACAGGGCTTTTTGCGGCCTGTAGAGTACGGCCTCTTTACATTCACGTGGCCTGTCGTGGGGGCCACCACTGACAAGGATCTGAGATGCCTGTTATTACCCTTCCTGATGGCTCCAAACGCGAGTTCGATCACCCCGTAACCCTGATGCAAGTTGCCGAGGACATTGGTCCTGGTCTGGCGAAAGCTACCGTATGTGGTCGCATCAACGGCGAGCTGGTGGATGCCTGTGAACTGATTGAAAACGACGCTGACATCACCCTGATTACCGGGCGCGATGAGGAAGGCGTAGAGGTGATTCGTCACTCGTTTGCTCACCTCGTGGGTCACGCAGTGAAGCAACTGTACCCAACGGCCAAGATGGCCATTGGCCCAGTGATTGAAAACGGCTTCTACTACGACATCGATTACGAACGTCCTTTCACGCCGGAAGACATCGCGGCGATTGAAAAGCGCGTGAAAGAACTGATCAAAAAAGATTACGCCGTCATCAAGAAGATGACTCCGATTCAGGAAGCACGTGAGGTGTTTGCTGGCCGTGGCGAAGATTACAAAGTTGAACTGGTCGACGAGCTGATCGAAAAAGGCGAAACCGCGGTGGGCCTGTACCACCACGAAGAATACATCGACATGTGTCGTGGCCCACACGTACCGAACACTCGCGTGATGCGCGTATTCAAACTGCAGCGTGTGTCGGGTGCCTACTGGCGCGGTGACTCACAGAACGCTCAGTTGCAGCGTATCTACGGTACGGCCTGGAACGACAAGAAAGAAATGAAGGCGTACCTGCAACGCCTGGAAGAAGCTGAAAAGCGCGATCACCGTAAACTGGCCAAGCAGCTGGACCTGTTCCACCTGCAAGAAGATGCGCCGGGTATGGTGTTCTGGCATCCAAACGGCTGGACGATTTATCAGGTGCTCGAGCAGTACATGCGTAAAGTCCAGAACGACGCTGGCTACAAAGAGATCAAAACTCCGCAAGTGGTCGACCGTATCCTGTGGGAGAAGTCAGGTCACTGGGAGCATTACTCCGACGCCATGTTTGTGACTGAGTCAGAGAAGCGCACCTACGCGGTGAAGCCGATGAACTGCCCATGTCACATTCAGGTGTTTAACCAAGGCCTGAAGTCCTACCGTGACCTGCCACTGCGTCTGGCTGAGTTTGGTTCCTGTCACCGTAACGAGCCATCGGGTGCACTGCACGGCATCATGCGTGTTCGTGGCTTTACTCAGGACGATGCGCATATCTTCTGTGCTAAGAACCAGATCCGTGAAGAAGCCTCTGACTTCATCAAGCTGACGCTGGATGTGTACAAAGACTTCGGCTTCGATGCGGTTGAGATGAAACTGTCGACCCGCCCAGAAGGTCGTATTGGTGACGATGCCCTGTGGGACGAAGCAGAATCTGCACTGGAAGACGCCTTGAACGACGCCGGTCTCGATTGGGAACTGCAGCCAGGTGAAGGCGCCTTCTACGGTCCTAAGATTGAATTCTCGCTGCGTGATTGCATTGGCCGTGTGTGGCAGTGCGGTACCATCCAGCTCGACTTCATGCTGCCAGAGCGCCTCGGCGCCCAGTTTGTTGACGAAGACGGCGAGCGTAAAACGCCAGTGATGCTGCACCGTGCTATCCTTGGCTCGTTCGAACGCTTCGTGGGTATCCTGATCGAACACTACGCAGGTGCGATGCCGCCATGGCTGGCACCACAGCAGGTTTCTGTGCTGAATATCACCGATGCACAGGGCGAATACTGCGCTGATGTAGCGAAAAAGCTGAAATCAGCCGGCTTCCGGGCCGATGCGGACTTGAGAAACGAGAAGATCGGCTTTAAAATCCGCGAGCACACATTACACAAGGTTCCTTTCCTGTTAGTGGTAGGGGACAAAGAAAAAGAAACAAACACCGTCGCTGTGCGTACCCGTAAGGGTGAAGACCTCGGCACCATGAGTGTGGACGAGTTCGTAGGCATCCTTGAAGGAGCCATTGCAGAGCGCGGCCGGTTTGGAATGGAGAACTGATCATCAGACGCGATAATAGACGAGGAGCACGTGATAACCGTGCACCCATTAACGACCAGATTCGTGCAAACGAAGTCCGGTTAATCGGAGCAGACGGCGGACAGGTTGGCGTTGTCTCTATACGCGAAGCCTTGGCGGCTGCGGAAGAAGCCGAACTGGATCTGGTTCAGATCTCAGACGGCGATCCGATTGTCTGTAAGATCATGGACTTCGGCAAGAAGCTCTACGAAGAGAAGAAGCAGAAAGCCGAAGCCAAAAAGAAACAGCACCAGGTGCAGATTAAGGAAGTTAAATTCCGTCCGGGTACGGAAGAAGGCGACTACCAGATCAAACTGCGTAACCTGAAGCGCTTCCTCGAAGCCGGTAACAAAGCGAAAGTATCGCTGCGTTTCCGCGGTCGTGAGATGGCGCACCAGAACCTGGGTATGGAGCTGATGCTGCGCGTCGAGAAAGATCTCGAAGAGCTGGGCAGTGTTGAACAGCGTCCAAAAATGGAAGGTCGCCAGATGATCATGGTCATCGGCCCAACCAAAAAGAAGTAGTCTGGTTTTCAAATGAATCCACAGGCCCCGGTTTATGCCGGGGTCTGTGCGTTCTGCCAGACGCTGCAGTGGCTCATAAGAGCGGCTGTTATTACGGCAGAGGTTGTACAGGGTCTTAGTTTCTGTACGTCTCATAACTTTCAGGAGTATGAAAATGCCTAAGATCAAAACTAAGAGCGGCGCCGCGAAGCGCTTCAAAAAGACTGCGAACGGCTTCAAACACCGTAATGCGTTCCGCAGCCACATCCTGACCAAGAAGAGCACGAAACGTAAGCGCCACCTGCGTGGTATGTCTCAGCTGCACGCTGCAGACAAAAAGCTTGTTCTTCGTATGCTGCCTAACCTTTAATCGGACTGTTCAGGAGATAATTTATGGCTCGTGTAAAACGTGGTGTGATCGCTCGTCGTCGTCACAAAAAAATTCTGAAGCAGGCTAAAGGTTACTACGGTGCTCGTAGCCGTGTATTCCGCGTAGCAAAGCAAGCGGTCATTAAAGCGGGTCAGTACGCTTACCGTGACCGTCGTCAGCGCAAGCGTCAGTTCCGTCAGCTGTGGATCGCGCGTATCAACGCCGGTGCACGTCAGAACGGTCTGTCTTACAGCAAGTTCATCAATGGCCTGAAAAAAGCCACTGTTGAAATCGACCGTAAGGTGCTGGCTGACCTGGCTGTGAATGAAAAAGCAGCGTTTGCGGCTCTGGTGGAAAAAGCCAAGTCCAGCCTGTAATTTCACTGACTCCCTCGGGAGCTCAGCCCGATCCGGTGTGAAAGCACCGGTTCAAGGATAGGGGAGTGGCTTTCTATGAAAGACCTCCCCTATTTTTTTGCAAAAAATTGAACAACGCACTGTTAATCCTTAACAGAATTTCGGTTTCCTGCGGGAATTCCGTTAAGTGTTAATTTCAAGATGACCTTTCAGGATCATAAACAATGGAAAACTTAGAGGCCCTGACGCAACAGGCGTTGGCCGCCGTCGCCGCCGCTGGCGACGTTGCAGCACTGGATCAGGTACGGGTTCAGTATCTGGGTAAGAAAGGCGAAATTTCTGCCCTGATGAAAAACCTCGGTAACGTGGCCCCCGAAGATCGCCCGAAAATCGGCGCGGTCATCAATGAAGCCCGTAACCAGGTACAGGATGCCCTTAACGCACGCAAAACTGCCCTCGAAACCGAGGCGTTGAACGCGCGACTGGCGTCTGAAACCATCGACGTGACCTTGCCGGGTCGCGGCGTACAAGAAGGCAGCCTGCATCCGGTAACCCGCACGCTGGAGCGCATTGAAGGCTTCTTTGCGAACGCTGGCTATCAAGTGGCCGAAGGCCCTGAAATCGAAGACGACTTCCACAACTTTGAAGCCCTGAACATCCCGTCGCATCACCCGGCGCGTGCCATGCACGACACCTTCTACTTTGATGCGTCAACGCTGCTGCGTACTCATACGTCGCCAGTGCAGGTGCGTACCATGGAATCGCAGGAACCACCGATCCGCATTATTTGCCCGGGCCGCGTGTACCGTTGCGATTACGACCAGACTCACTCACCGATGTTCCATCAGGTGGAAGGCCTGCTGGTTGATAAAGGCATCAGCTTCGCCGACCTGAAAGGCACCATTCAGGAATTCCTGAGTGTGTTCTTCGAGCGCGATCTGGTGATCCGTCTGCGTCCTTCTTACTTCCCATTCACTGAGCCATCCGCTGAGATCGACATTGAATGGGTGATTGAAACCCCAGAGGGCACTAAGCGTCGTTGGCTCGAAGTCGGCGGTTGCGGCATGGTGCACCCAGAGGTATTCAAGCACGTAAACATTGACCCTGAAGAGTACACAGGTTTCGCCTTTGGTATGGGCGTTGAGCGTCTGGCGATGCTCCGCTACGGCGTGAACGACCTGCGTCTGTTCTTCGAAAACGACCTGCGCTTCCTGCAGCAGTTCAAGTAATTCAGGGGAGATAAAAAATGAAATTCAGCGAACAGTGGTTACGCGAATGGGTTAACCCTGAGATTACGACTCAGGAATTAGTTGACCAACTGACACTGGCGGGCCTCGAAGTCGATGGCGCCGAGCCGGTTGCCGGTGAGTTCTCTGGTATCGTGGTTGGCCAGGTGGTCAGCCGTGAGCAGCACCCAGATGCCGACAAACTGAGCTTGTGTCAGGTGACGGACGGCAATGAAAACTTCCAGATCGTATGTGGCGCCGCCAACGTACGTGAAGGCCTGAAAATTCCATTTGCCAAAATCGGTGCCGTATTGCCAACCGAAGACGGCAAAGGCTTCAAAATCAAAAAAGCCAAGCTGCGTGGCGTTGAGTCATTCGGCATGCTGTGTGCCGAGGCTGAATTGGGCATGGCAGAAAGCTCTGACGGCCTGATGGAACTGCCAGAATCCGCTCCGGTAGGCACAGACTTCCGTGAATATTTGGGCCTGGATGACACTGTCATTGAAGTGGATCTGACGCCTAACCGCGCCGACTGCCTGAGCATCGCCGGTCTTGCTCGCGAGACTGGCGTACTGACTCGTACTGCCGTTACCACGCCTGACTTCGCGGCGGTTGCGCCAGCCATCGATGACGTTGCCAGCATTGAAGTATCAGCCTCTGAAGCGTGCCCACGTTACATGGGCCGTGTGGTTAAAGGCGTGAACGTGAAAGCAGAAACGCCCCTGTGGATGGTAGAAAAACTGCGTCGTAGCGGTATTCGCTCTATCGATCCGGTGGTTGATATCACCAACTACGTCTTGCTGGAACTCGGCCAGCCAATGCACGCGTTCGACCTGAACCGCATTGAAGGTGGCATCCGCGTTCGTCTGGCTGAGCAGGGCGAAAAGCTGACGCTGCTGGACGGTCAGGAAGTCGAACTGACCGCCGACACTCTGGTTATTGCTGACCACGCTAAACCTCTGGCGATGGCCGGTGTCATGGGTGGCGAACACTCGGGTGTGAACGAAGAGACTCAGGATCTGCTGTTAGAAGCGGCCTTCTTCAATCCGATTGCGATTGCTGGTCGTGCCCGTAACTACGGTCTGCACACCGACTCTTCACACCGCTTCGAGCGCGGCGTGGATTACAACATTGCCCGTACCGCGATGGAACGTGCCACTCAGTTGGTACTCGACATCTGTGGCGGTCAGCCAGGCCCAGTGACTGAAGTTGCGTCAGAAGCGGATCTGCCAAAAGCGGCGGACATCACGCTGCGTCGTAAGCGCATTGAGCAGGTGCTGAGCCTGACCATGGCCGACGACGAAGTGACCGACATTCTGGTTCGCCTCGGTATGAACACCGAAGCCAGTGAAGAAGGTTGGGCTGTGACTGCACCGTCTTACCGTTTCGATATGTCGATCGAAGCCGACCTGATTGAAGAGCTGGCACGCATTTACGGCTACAACCGTTTGCCAGTGCGTACGCCTGCGGCGGCAACGCCACTGGCCAAAGCGCCTGAATCCCGTATGGCCATTCGTGACCTGCGTCGTCAGATGATTGCTCGTGGATACCACGAAGCCATCACCTACAGTTTCGTAGAACCTGAGTTGCAGAAAGCACTCGACCCAGAAGCAGAAGCACTGGCATTGCTCAATCCGATTTCGGCGGACATGAGCGTGATGCGTACGACCCTGCTGACTGGTCTGGTTTCTGCCGCCAGCTACAATCTCAAACGCCAGCAGCCACGCGTGCGTCTGTTCGAAACTGGCCTGCGTTTTGTGCCAGAGGCCGATGGCCTGAAGCAGATCCCGACACTGGCCATGCTGGTATGCGGAAACCGTCTGACTCAGAGCTGGAGCGAACAGGAAACCCCGGTCGACTTCTTTGACCTGAAGGGTGACGTTGAAGCTTTGCTGGCTCGTGGTGGCAATGCCGCTGCGTATCGTTTTGAAGCGGCACAACATCCTGCACTGCACCCAGGGCAGAGCGCTCGTATTCTGAAAGACGGTCAGCCGATCGGTTGGATTGGTGCATTGCACCCAGCCACTCAGAAGAAGGTTGGCGTTAAG
>Ga0255776_10007866_pt1 | contig 10620 bp, 8 predicted proteins | sample 071ome_19_FD_179974 | JGI IMG/M metagenome (GOLD analysis project Ga0255776, IMG submission 179974) | Coastal salt marsh microbial communities from the Groves Creek Marsh, Skidaway Island, Georgia - 071413AT metaG (version 2) | ecosystem: Environmental > Aquatic > Marine > Intertidal zone > Salt...
GCCGAAACAAGAAGACAGCTCTGCGCGCCAGGTGTTCCGTCGCAAGCTGCGCAACGGCGACCTTGATGATAAAGAAATTGAAATTGATGTCGCACAGGTAAATACCGCTGGCGTAGAAATTATGACCCCACCGGGCATGGAAGAAATGACCAGCCAACTGCAGAACATGTTTGCCAATCTGGGCGGTGATAAAAAAGCCAAGCGTAAGATGAAAATTGCCGATGCGTTCAAGCAGATCTGTGATGAAGAAGCCGGCAATCTGCTGAACATGGAAGAACTGAAAGTGCGCGCGCTGGAGTTAGTCGAACAGAATGGCATCGTATTTATCGATGAAATTGATAAAGTCGCTAAGCGTCAGGACAGTGGTTCTGGTGGTGATGTCTCCCGCGAGGGTGTACAGCGCGACTTACTGCCATTAATCGAAGGCTGCACTGTCAGCACTAAGCACGGTATGGTTAAAACAGACCATATTCTGTTTGTTGCTTCAGGTGCGTTCCATCTTGCGCGTCCGTCAGATCTTATTCCGGAGCTTCAGGGCCGTCTGCCGATTCGTGTTGAGCTTGCGGCTCTCACTCCGCATGATTTTGAACGAATTCTGACTGAGCCAAATGCGTCTCTGACAGTACAGTACAAAGCGCTGATGAAGACGGAAGGGTTGGATATCGACTTTACAGCAGACGGTATCAAGCGCCTGGCGGAGATCGCCTATCAGGTGAATGAAAGCACCGAAAACATCGGCGCCCGTCGCTTGCATACTCTGATGGAACGCTTGCTTGAGAGTGTGTCGTTTGATGCGACCGACCTGACCGAACAAGTGATCATTGATGGCGCCTACGTCGACCAGAAGCTGGGTGCTCTGGCTCAGGATCAGGATCTGAGTAAATTTATTCTGTAAGGCCAATTGCTTTGCCTGGGTAGGCTTTTTACCCTTCTATAAAGTGGTGCATCATGTGCGCCACTTTTAATATTATACGATTTCTATACAAAACCTGTTTCCCCTGTATCTTTTTCGCGGCACAATAAACGTACTACGACTGATTCATATGCTGGAGATGCATGGGCATGGAATTCCTCCCCCCTTTGATTAACGAAGGCCGCGAAATGTGGCTGACGACTGTTCGCGCGCTGCCGAACCTTGGAATGGCGGTGCTTACACTGCTCTTTTTCTGGCTTATCAGTATGCTTGTTAAGCGCATCGTTAAAAAGCTGGCTGAGAGCTCCGGAATTCGTCCGTCGTTGATCGGACTGTTTGAAACTATGGCGGGAGCACTGGTATGGACCATTGGTGTGCTCGTGTCCCTGACGATTGTTTTCCCGAGCCTGACACCTGCTAAGTTGCTAGCTGCTCTGGGGCTTGGCTCTGTAGCGGTGGGTTTTGCGTTTAAGGATATTTTTGAGAATTTCCTGGCTGGTATACTCATCATGCTTCGTAAGCCGATGCGCATTGATGATTTTATCGAATGTGGCGATGTTTCTGGACGGGTTGAGAAGATCACCATCCGCGATACCTATGTGCGTAAAATCGGCGATGAACTGATTCTGGTGCCAAATAGTTTGTTGTTTAAAAACCCAGTGTTTATTAGCACTGATCAGCCATTGCGTCGTTATGAAATTGTTGCTGGTGTCGCCTATGACGTTGACCTGGACGCAGCGCAAAAAGTTATTCAGGAGGCGGTTGAGTCACTGGATGTTATTGAAAAAGATCGCCCGGTCCAGGTATTCGCTCGGGAGTTCAATTCGTCTTCGATTGATTTTACGGTGCGCTGGTGGGCAGGTTCGCAACCATTAGATATGCATCAAACCCGTGATGAAGTGATCCGCGCAGTGAAGAAAGCATTGGATAGTGCAGGTATGGAAATTCCTTTCCCGTATCGAACGATGACTTTCAAAGAGCCCTTGCAAGTTCAGATGAATGGAGCTGCCAAGTAACACTGAGCCGTGATTACGATTAAAAAAGCCCGCATTTGCGGGCTTTTCATTGCTATAAATACGAGGTCGATCAGATACGAAAGCGGGAAACCTGCTGAGATAGACGCTCACTACACTTTGCGAGTTTTTGGCCACTGGCATCAGAGCGCGACATATTATTACTGATGTCGTTGGAAGACTCTGCTATCCGGTTTATGCTTTGACTGATTTCGTTGGCAGCAACGCTTTGTTGCTCTACCGCACTGGCCACACTCAAATTCATCTCTGTAAGTGTCACCACTGCGTCACTGATGCGTGCAATAGCCTCACAGGCTGATTGAGACATCTCGCTGGTTTCTTCGGAGTGGTTGGCGCTATTCTCCATCGACTGGACGGTTGCTTCTGCCTGTTCCTGTAAGCGAGAAATTGTTCGGTGAATTTCTTCGGTAGATTCTTGGGTGCGTGATGCCAGAGTGCGGACTTCATCTGCAACTACGGCGAACCCCCGTCCCTGTTCCCCCGCCCGGGCGGCCTCAATAGCAGCATTCAGGGCCAACAAATTGGTTTGTTCCGCAATACCCCGAATCACTTCAAGTACAGTCCCGATACTCTCCGTTTCAGACCGAAGGCTCTGAATAGACGCGCGTGATGACTGAATCTGGTCGGCAAGGTCTGCAATGTGAGCCTGGGTATTCTGCATGGTTGTTAAGCCAGCTTTAGAATTACCTTCGACCACTTTCACCGCATCAGCAGCCTTGTCAGCGTTATCGGCAATCTCCTGAATGGTCTGACTCATTTCGGTTGCCCCTGTGGCAACGTGGTCGCTTTCCTGCATCTGTTCGTCAGTCAGCTTGCGTGTGGCAGCTCCCATACCTGCGAGTTCGCGGCCCAAAGAAGCGACCTCATTGGAGGCATTGACGCTTTCGCGGATAATGTCGTGAATCTGACTGATAAACTGATTAAACGAACGGCTAAGACGGGTAATTTCATCTTCGCCATTAACAGGAATGCGCTGAGTAAGGTCACCGTCTCCTTTCGCGATATTACTCATCGTGTGGCTCAGCTGTGTGAGTGGTGCTTCTATACTGGTGCTGATTAAGCGGATTATGATGGCCATAAGTCCTACAAAGATCAGAGTCATGACTGCGGTAGAAGCCGCTGATGACCAGAAGGTACTCGCAATATCGTTCGGGTAGGTTCCTGAGCCTATGTACCATCCCCAGTGATCAAATTTTCTGACATAGCTGACTTTTGTGCTGGCCTCGTTCTGTCCCGGACGTGGCCAGCTATACGTGATAGTTCCACCTTCGGCAGAGGCATCTGCGATCTGCATCACCTCTCGAAAGACTTTTTTACCTGCTTTGTCTTCGAAGTTTCCAACGTTTGTGCCTTCGAGTGAGTTAACCGCAGGGTTGAGTAGCATGACCGGTGAGCGGTCGTGAACCCAGAAATAGGAATCGCCATCTCGTAGAGAGCGCAGTCCATCAAGAGCGCTTTTTTTAGCTTCCTCTTCACTGAGTACACCCTCCTGAACCATGCGCTGATAGTGTTCAAGGAGACTGTGAGCACTGTTAACAAGCGATCTGGCTGTGTTTTCTTTGGCGGTGTATTCAGCAGCAAACATAACGTCGTACTGACTACTTAGCGCTTTTGCTTCAAGCAGGACGATACATATCAGTGCCGCGGCCATTATGAGCCACAAGCGGGCGCGAATGGATAGGTTTCGCAGAAATGTCATGGCTTAGCATCTCCGGGATAGTAAACTTAGGGGTGGAAATGAGTATAGAAGCTGAAACCAGGCCTGCTGGTTTAATTTTAATCCGGAGTCTCTGTGATCCCAGAAGCCATTAAAGTGAAGAAATCCAGCCGCTGCGTTGTGCTGACTTACGCTGGTGTTGAATACCAGCTCAGTTTTGAACTGTTGCGTGTGTTATCCCCGTCCGCCGAAGTGCGGGGGCATGGTGTCGGGAATGAGGTGCTGCAGTATGGTAAGAAAGATGTGGGGGTGCTGAGTATGGAGCCCGCAGGCAACTATGCGCTCAAGCTGACGTTCGATGATGGGCACGATTCAGGCCTGTATGACTGGAAGTATCTGCATCATTTGTCCGTCAATCAGGATGCTCTCTGGCAGGATTACCTGGACCGACTGGAAGCTGCCGGCAAGAGCCGGGAGTCATCTCAGATCAACTTTAAGGCGTTATAAGCCCGACGGAAACGCTTTGTGCCTGTGTGGGGCCTTTGAACCCTGAGCCCGTGCTGTATACTGATTCAAACTTTTCCTTCCAGGAGTGATCGCTTGAGCGATACCAAGAAGACAAAAACCTTCAAAGATCCGAACGCTGCCGCTGAGGCTGAAAAATACGACAACCCGGTGGCAAGCCGTGATGCACTGCTAATGGTGCTCGAAAGCGCGCCCAGCCCGCTAACACACCCTGAAGTGTGTGAGGTCCTGGGTGAAACCGACGAAGACCGCGTTGAAGCGGTGCGCCGCCGCTTGATTGCTATGTGTCGTGATGGTCAGCTGATCAGTAATCGCCGTAATCAGTTCATGCCGATGAAGAAGGTCGATCTGGTGCAGGGTACTGTGATGGGTCACCGTGACGGGTTTGGTTTCGTGCTACGTGACGATGGTGATGATGTGTATCTGTCGAACCGACAGATGCGTAAGGTCTTTCATGGTGACAAGGTCGCTGTACAGATTCTTGGCCTGGATCGTCGAGGACGCCCGGAAGGTAAAATCGTTGAAGTTCTGCAGCGCAATACACAGCTGATCGTTGGTCGTTACTTTGAAGAATCAGGTGTTGGTATTCTGCAACCAGACAACAAGCGTATTCCTATGGAAGTGCTGATTCCGGCAGAAGGGCGAAACGGTGCAGAGCACGGTCAGTTTGTGGTTGCTCAGATTACCCGTCAGCCTTCGCAGAAAGGCTTGCCTGTGGGTGAAGTGACCGAAGTCCTGGGTGAGCATCTTGCGCCGGGTATGGAGATCGACGTCGCTATTCGCAGTCATAATATTCCGCACGAATGGCCTGAAGATGTCGAGGCTGAAACCAAAAAGATTCCAGATCAGGTCAAAGCAGCCGATAAGAAAAATCGCATCGACCTTCGCCACCTGCCTTTTGTCACCATCGATGGTGAAGATGCCCGCGACTTCGACGATGCCGTCTACTGTGAGCGTAACAAAAATACTGGTGGCTGGCGCTTGTGGGTCGCGATTGCCGATGTCTCGCATTATGTGAAAGTGAAATCTCCTCTCGATAATGAAGCGTATCAACGTGCCACCTCGGTGTATTTCCCGGGATTCGTTGTGCCTATGCTGCCAGAGAAACTGTCTAACGGGCTGTGCTCACTGAATCCACATGTGGATCGCCTGACCATGGTCTGTGAGATGACGATCTCAAAGGCCGGACGTATTTCTGGCTATAAGTTCATGGAAGGGATTATTCACTCCCATGCGCGCCTGACGTACAACAAAGTCTGGGACATGATTAATCCGGATGGTGACAAAGAAACGCAGGCCCAGTGGCGCGAGCACTATGCTGACGTCGTACCGCATGTCGATGAGCTGTATCGTCTGTTCCATATTTTACGTGAGCAACGCGAAGTTCGTGGCGCCATGGACTTTGATTCAGTCGAAACGCGCATTGTGTTTGATGCCGAGCGTAAAATTCAGGAAATCGTGCCGACTGAACGTCACCATGCGCATATGTTAATTGAAGAGTGCATGCTGGCGGCGAACGTCTGTGCGGCAGACTTTTTTACGCGATACGAGATTCCAGCGCTCTACCGTGTGCACAAAGGGCCGAGCGCTGAAAAGCTCGAAAACCTTGGGGCCTTCCTGGGTGAAATGGGTCTGACCATGCCGAATGGCAAAGACCCCGCGCCTAAGGACTATCAGACTCTGCTTGGTCAGATTGAGAAGCGCCCGGACTCACATTTAATTCAGACAGTGTTGCTGCGCTCGCTCAGTCAGGCGAAATATGAACCAGAGAACGAAGGTCACTTCGGTCTTGCTTATAAAGCGTATACACACTTCACGTCTCCGATTCGTCGTTACCCTGACCTTCTGGTGCACCGCGGCATTCGCAGTGTCATTCGCAGTGAGCAGGAATGTAAGCACGTACTGCGCGCGGAAGGCACCAAGAACATGGCCAAGCGTACTATTTATCCTTACGACCTGCAGGCTATGGTCAATATGGGTGAGCACTGCTCAATGGCCGAGCGACGTGCAGACGATGCCACGCGTGATGTGACTGACTTCCTTAAGTGTGAGTACATCCGCGACAAAGTGGGTGAAGATTTTGAAGGTGTGATCTCTGCCGTGACCGGGTTCGGCTTATTCGTCGAGCTTAAAAACGTCTACGTCGAAGGTCTGGTGCATGTCAGCACTCTGCAGAATGATTTTTACCAGTTTGATGCGGTCAAACATCGTCTTATTGGCGAGCGCACCCGTCGCAGCTTCCGCCTCGGTGACAACATCTGGGTGAAAGTGGTTGGTGTGGATCTGGATGATCGTAAGGTCGACTTTGAATTAACCACTGCGCCGATGAACTCTGGTCGCTCACAACCCTTGGATATGCCGAAACCTGCGCGTCTGCCACGCAAGCGTAGCGCCTCCGGAAAAGCGGCCGAGAAAAAGGGCATGACCAAAGAAGAGCTGATGAATCCGGGTCGTAAAAAGCCGGGCTCGGCAAAAGGTGCAGGTAGTACTGCAGCAAAAGCTGACAGTAAAAAAACCTCGAAGAAAAAGCCGAGTAAACGCCAGAAACTGAATGCAAAGAAAAATAGTTCAGCACCGGCAAAGTCGACGGCCAAGAAAAACACGCGTAAGAAAAAATAAATGAAGCTTGAATCTGTTTACGGTATCCATGCCGTCACAACGCTGCTGCAACGATCACCGGATCAGGTAGTAGAAGTATGGGTACAGAAAGGTCGGGTTGATGCAAAAATGCAGAAAATTCTCGACCTGGCGAACGCCGAAGGGCTATCTGTTATGGAGGCCGACAAAGGACTCCTTAATCAGAAGGCTGACGGTAACCATCAGGGTATTGTTGCCCTGAGAAAACCTGTTCAGGGCAAATCAGAAAAGCACCTGCCCGAGATTCTCGACAATATCAGCGGTGATCCTTTCGTGCTCATTCTGGATGGCGTCACCGACCCGCACAACCTCGGCGCGGTACTGCGCACCGCGGATGCGGCGGGCGTTCATCTGGTTATCGCCCCCAAAGATAAATCGGCGCCTCTGACGGCGGTGGCAGCCAAAGTTGCCTGTGGCGCCGCTGAGGCCGTTCCTTATATACAGGTAACCAACCTTGCCCGCACCATGAAGGATCTGCAGGAACGCGGTATCTGGATTATAGGTACGGCAGGTGAAGCGACCACTACCATATACCAGCAGGACTGCAAAGGCCCGCTGGCACTGGTTATGGGTGCCGAAGGGCCGGGGATGCGTCGTCTGACGCGTGAGCATTGCGATCATCTTGTGAATATCCCTATGGCGGGCGAAGTCAGCTCACTGAACGTGTCGGTAGCGACCGGCGTATGTTTGTTTGAGGCCGTGCGTCAGAGACGTTAATTCCGGCGGTCAGTTCAGGAAGAAAATATCATGGAAATATACATGGGCTGGTGGAATGAGCTCGTAAGTCAGGATTACGAGTGGTTCTGGAATGTAGGTATTGCCCTGACTCTGACGCTGGTCGCGGGTCTGGTCTGGCGTATGATACGTAAGCGCCTGGTGCGTCTCGTTGCCAGTACCGAAAACCACTGGGATGATGTTGTTGTCGCTGCTATTGCCGTACCAGTCAACTGGATGATTGTCGCGGTCGGGCTCACCTGGGCCGGTGACATTACCGCGGCCTACTACGATAAAGAAGTGCAGGGCAGCATCTCAGTCGTGCGTCAGCTGTCACTGATTATTCTTGCTGCCTGGGCCATGTGGCGCCTGATTAATCGCGTTGAAGAAAAACAGTTGGAAGGCGGCATGGACCCGACCACGGTTCAGTTGGTTGGTAAGCTCGCCAAGCTGGCGGTGACGATTCTTATTATTCTGCCCGTGTTTCAGCTGCTTGGTATATCTATCTCGGGGATACTCGCGTTTGGTGGTATGGGTGGTCTGATTGTTGGTCTGGCAGCGAAAGATCTTCTGGCGAACTTCTTTGGTTCTCTGATTATTTATCTGGATAAGCCATTTAAGGTGGGTGACTGGGTGCGTTCACCGGATCGCTCAATCGAAGGCACGGTCGAGAGCATAGGCTTTCGTGTGACGCGTATCCGCACCTTTGATAAACGCCCTCTATACGTACCGAACTCCGTGTTTACCAGTATTTCGGTGGAAAATCCGTCCCGCATGTTGAACCGCCGGATTTACGAGACCATTGGCGTACGCTACCAGGATGCACAAGCGGTACGTGGCATTATGGAAAAGGTACGCGACATGTTGCGCCAGCATCCCGAAATTGATCAGAACCAGACCATGATTGTAAATTTCAATGCATTCGGTGCGTCGAGCCTTGATTTCTTTATTTACACCTTCACTAAGACTACTGACTGGGTGCACTACCATGACGTGAAGCAAGACGTGCTGCTCAAAGTGATGGATATTATCCATGACAGTGGTGCCGACTGTGCTTTCCCGACCCGGACACTGCACCTCGAAAGTATGCCGGCGGAACTCTCGGGTCGCGAGGCTGCCGGACAGGGTGTCACACAAGCTTAACTTCGTGGCGTCAGCCTGACGTTGTTCTGATTTACCTGATAGGGTTTACCTATCAGGTGCTTTGAAAAGATCAATTTAACGTATAAGCTCCATGCACCTAGTATGGAATCCGTTCAAACATAAACCTAATGGAGATACACCATGATCGATACAGAAATTAAGCCGTTTAGCGCAACTGCATTCAAAGATGGCGAGTTCGTCGACGTGACTGACGCTGACGTAAAAGGTAAGTGGGCTATCTTTTTCTTCTACCCAGCTGACTTCACTTTCGTTTGCCCAACTGAACTGGGTGACGTTGCTGATAAATACGAAGAACTGCAGAAGCTGGGCGTAGAAGTGTTCTCTGTTTCTACCGATACTCACTTCGTACACAAAGCATGGCACGATGCTTCTGAAACCATCGGTAAGATCAAGTACTACATGCTGGGCGACCAGAACGGCACTATCACCAATAACTTCGGTGTAATGCGTCCAGGCCAGGGTCTGGCAGACCGTGCTACTTTCCTGATCGATCCAGACGGTGTGATCCAGGCAATGGAAATCACTGCTGAAGGTATCGGCCGTGACGCTGACGACCTGATGCGCAAAGTGAAAGCAGCTCAGTACGTTCGCAACAACCCAGGCCAGGTTTGCCCGGCTAAGTGGAAAGAAGGTGATGCGACGTTGGCGCCTTCACTGGATTTGGTTGGCAAAATCTAAATCTGGCTTCTGAGCTAGCTGCGTTGACTGCGCGGCGTTAAAAGCCAGTGTCGGAATGCTCATTTAGGCTCAACTAAACTCTGCTTCCTCGACTGGCTTTTGCCTTGCGCAGCCTGCCTCGCTAACGCTCATATGCGTGATAAAACCCCAGCTTCGGCTGGGGTTTTTTCGTTATAGGTTATTCGCTCAAAAATGCCTTGCAGCTCATCGCCTCAGCTGTGCCAGATGCTATGAGCTAGGGCCTTGTCACTGACGCTCAGATGTAGGATGAAAACCCCGGCTTCGGCTGGGTTTTTTTTGTTTGTGCTTTTGACATCGACGAATTGAAGTACCAATATATACCTATATTTGGTATTAGAGGTGCAGGCATGCCGAAGAATACAAGTGTCACCTTGGGTGATCATTTCGATAGCTTTGTGGCTAAGCAAGTACAGAGCGGGCGTTATGGCTCGGCCAGTGAGGTCATTCGTGCTGGCTTGCGTAAGCTCGAGGATGATGAACAGAAGTTAGCAACATTGAGGAAGCTGATTGCCGAAGGCAAGGAAAGCGGCGTTGCTCAATACAGTTATAATGCTCTGATGCAGGAATTTGATAATTAAGCAGGGAAAAGCTTACCAATGAATGGATTCAGAGTTTCAAATGCAGCCATGAACGACCTTCGGGAGATCGCTGCATACACAGAGCGAACTTGGGGAGGTCGGCAACGGCGAGAATATCTCAGGTTCGTTGATGAGGCTTTTCACCTCCTGGCTGATAGTCCTTCCTTGGGTAATCAATGTGACTACATTGCAGAGAACTTGCGGAAGTATCCTTGCAGGAGCCATATAGTCTATTACGAGCCTGATTCAGCAGGTATCTTCATTGTGAGAGTCCTACACCGTAAAATGGATGTCAGCGCCGCGATAGGTTGCAGTTAAGCTCGGGGTCTATCTCTTCCTATTGTGTTTTTTATCGCCTGAAAGTGCCTGAAATCTGACCCCGCTTCGGGGCACAGTTAAGAAAGAAAGTACCAAAAGTGCAATCAAAACCAAAGTAGCTTTGCTACCAGCAGACCACCCCAGGTGATAACAGAGTACAACCCAGAACAGTGCAGTTGCCCCTGCAGCAAACCATAAGACAAATGACCTGGAGCGATGCTTTCCCAGAGCCCCGGTTTCTGAGATTGGTTGATTAAGCTTCTTCCACGCGTTATTCGTTTTCATCGGACATCCATATTCTGCCTTACCTTGAGTATGGTCAGTATGCCATAGCGCGATTTTGCTAGCGTGTTGGTAAGTCGTCAGGCATAGGCAATCTCT
>Ga0255776_10007870_pt1 | contig 10617 bp, 8 predicted proteins | sample 071ome_19_FD_179974 | JGI IMG/M metagenome (GOLD analysis project Ga0255776, IMG submission 179974) | Coastal salt marsh microbial communities from the Groves Creek Marsh, Skidaway Island, Georgia - 071413AT metaG (version 2) | ecosystem: Environmental > Aquatic > Marine > Intertidal zone > Salt...
CAGGGTTAACTGCACATCGGCGCTTTGCTGTGGTGCTGGCAGGTCAAATCGATAGCTTTGTGGAATGTAGCCCTCTTTACTGGCCGCGACGGTCAGAACAGAAGTCTGAGTGAGGCCGGTAAACGCGGCAATGCCCAGTGCATCGCTTTCGACCGTGACACCGTCAATGGTCACAGTGACGTTTTCTAACGGAGCTTCTTCCATGTCCAGAAGTTCGACATTCACGGCGAAGTCAGCATTGAGGACTTCAGCGGGGATGACCTCCAGAATAACTTCTGCCTCGCCTGTTTCACCTTCTTCATCGGTGATTTTTACGCTCAGAACATGCTCGCCGGCTGAGGAAATCAGGGCGTTATCGATAGGTAGGCTACTGATGATAGTGCCATCCAGGTACCACTCATAAGTAATCTGGCCGACGGCCTCGGGATCAGATTCCGCCTCATAGGTGAAAGGCTGGTTCTGGTTAACAGAATCAGGTGCGATGATATCGACGGTTAGGGTATTACAGCCTGCCAACACCAGCGTCATAAGTAGCGTAGCAAGTAGTCCGGTTATTCGGGACATTGAGAAACACTCCGTGTGTAAATGATTTCAGGGCGAAGGGTTTCCTGAAGTACTCGGTGATCCTTCACCTGCTGTAGTCGCCGCAAGGTGCGACGATTAGGACATTATGCCAGACAAGCAGCTTCTTGTTACTGTCTTTGAGCGACAGTATGAGTAACAAAGTGAGCGTCAGTAATAAGTGCTAAGTGTCTGAGCAAGCGACTGTGAGGCCGTCGCAGATTAGCTTTTTCTTTCTGATCGCTGGCGTTGCGCTTCTTTGTAGGCAAGCTTTTCTTTTCGTCGCTGATCACGGATGTCATTCAGATCAGCGCCAAGATGATCGAGGCCGCGTTCGCGCGCAAGTTGCATCTGTTGTTCACGCTGGCGGAAGCGTTCCTGCTGCTCTGCGGTGTATTCATCTATGCAATGATGACAACTGACGCCTGCTTCGTAATCAGCGTGTTGTTTGTCTTCATCGGTGATCGGACGGCGACACGCGTGACATAAGTCGTAGTGACCCTTGTTCAGTTGATGGTCGACGCTTACCCGGTTATCGAACACATAACATTCGCCTTCCCACATACTCTGATCTGCAGGGACTTCTTCCAGGTACTTAAGAATACCACCCTCAAGGTGGTAGACCTCTTCGAATCCCTGTTCTTTAAGGTAGGCGGTAGATTTCTCACAACGAATACCCCCGGTACAGAACATGGCAACCTTCTTGTGCTTCCCCGGGTCGAGTTGTTCTTTCACATATTGAGGAAACTCGCGGAAGGTGTCTGTCTCTGGATTGACGGCACCTTTGAAGGTACCAATACCAATTTCGTAGTCATTTCGCGTGTCGATCAGAGTAACGTCAGGATCTGAAATCAAATCATTCCAGTCGGCAGGCTTTACGTATGTACCTACCGTGTGGCGAGGGTCGATGCCTTCTACGCCCATGGTCACGATTTCTTTCTTAAGTTTGACTTTGGTCCTATAGAAGGGCATTTCGTTTTCATAGGACTCTTTGTAACTGATGTCAGCGAGGCGGTTGTCTTGAGCCAGCCACTGAATCAGTTGATCGATACCTTCACGCGAACCGGCAACCGTACCGTTAATACCCTCTTTAGCGAGGAGTAAGGTTCCTTTGATGCCGAAAGCGACCATAGCATTGTGAAGTGGCTCACGTTTTGCTTCGTAATCATCAAGTGTCACAAACTTGTACATTGCACAGATGACGAAAGAATTGGGCTGACTCATAAAGAAACCTACTGGATCTGAGAGGTCGGCAAAACCGCTGTAGCGGGCGCCTGAAACTGAAAAACACGGGCCTGAGAGGCTAAACGCGGCGGAGTATACCTTAAAGTAGTTTTTACGGCATGCTCTGTAGCTTTTCAGGCCGGGGCTGTGTGAATCAACTCACAGTCTGCTGCGATGGACTAGAGTTAAATGTGAGCAGTTCACAAAAACTGAGCGGAAGGATGCTGATTATGTGGCTAACCATAGGCTTTGCTTGCCTTGTACTTTTTGCAGTAGCGATGTTAATGCACCGTTTTACGGCAGAGTGGAAGGGAGTGCCGGGTGAGTATGCAGGAATCAACTATGAATATCGGGTTCATGAAGGAAGATCGGGTCGGCAGATTAAGGTCGGTATGGAAGTATCCCTCAGGTACGATTTCGTAATGCGCCGACATGGTGCGTTTGATCGACTGTTGTCTCGCATCGGTGTCGACAGCGATAAGCGAATCTGTAACCCGGCGTTTGATGACTCTCTTCTTATCCTTTCAGATGATTTCACGGCCTCACAGGCTCTCGCTGCGGCGCCAGGCTTGAGTGATAAGCTCCTGAGAATGTTCAATCTTGGATCTGCAGATACCGTTCAGATTAATAAATTGGTTTGTCGTCGTGGGCGGTTATGGGCTTTGGTCGATGACAACTCGCAGGACAGAGAAGAAATGAGCGCCTTCGCGGATGTCGCTTTGCCTGCAATGGCTGAGTTTGCTGAAATACTTCAGCGACTCGAAGGGCCTGAGCGCGAGCAGCGGCCTGATCGTTATGCGGTTCCAGCCGTGGCTTTTCTTCTGTTAGCGACTGGGTTTCTGACGAAAGGTGCACTGGTATGGATTGAAACTGGCGCACAATTGCCAGATACCAATCTGATGCTGCAATCGCTCATGTTCGGTGGTCTGGTTGCTATTGCTCTTGGTGTCATCACCATTCGATTGATGCGCTACAACTTTGGCAACCACAAGGTGTTTGCCGAGTTATTTTTTATTGGCATGCTCGGAGCGTCAGCGACACTGTATGCAGACAAGGCAATCGAGAACAGAGCCAACGCCGGTTTTGTTCAGCTCGACTCATTGGAACTCGTGGAATCGCAACAGGGAAAAGCGCGCAGCTGAGTGAGTCGCTCAGCTGATTTTTCCTGTCACCCGGACCCGTTTCGAACCCGCCTCAACCGGTGCTGCCTTCGCCGCTGCGGCCTTATCTATCCGATCATCAATCAGATTCTTGAGAGCGATCAGTAAGCCCATGCCCACAAATGCTCCCGGCGGAAGAATGGCGAAGAGAAAATCCGGATAACTATCGACCAGAACAACCTTCCAGTTGGCGGCGGAAGGGCCGAATAACAGTTCCATATTTCCGAAAATCTGACCCTGCCCCAGAACTTCGCGCAGTGCGCCAAGTAGTACGAGAACAACGGTAAAACCAATGGCCATCATTACACCATCTACCACTGAAGGCAGTACGGGGTTCTTGGACGCGAACGCATCGGCCCGGCCGAGGATTGCGCAGTTAGTCACGATCAGGGGAATAAAAATCCCCAGCACCTCATACAGCTCGTAAGTAAACGCCTGCATGGTCAGTTCGGCGACGGTTACGAAAGAAGCAATGATCATGACGAACGCTGGCAGTCTAACCGCGTCAGACACATGGTTACGGATAAGAGATACTGAGAGGTTCGAGCCGACTAATACCATCATGGTTGCCAGGCCCAAGCCAAGAGCGTTGACGACTGAGCCTGTGACGGCCAGAAGAGGGCATAGCCCCAATAACTGAACAAGTGCCGGGTTATTTTTCCACAATCCGTCGAGGGATATATCTTTGAGTGACTTAGTTGCCATCGGTGTTTTCTCCCGAAAGTGCGCTGCCATAGAGCAGTTCATCGCGGTGCATATCAAAGAATTTCAGTGCGCGTTTCACGGCTCTGACAACCGCACGTGGCGTGATGGTTGCGCCAGTGAATTGGTCAAAGGTACCGCCGTCTTTCTTCACTGCCCATTGCTCTGGTGCCGGGTTAACGAGAGATTTTCCCTCAAAGCTGGTGATCCAGTCAGACTTCCGGACTTCAACTTTATCGCCTAATCCGGGTGTTTCGCGGTGAGCGACGACCCGAACGCCAGCAAGCGTTCCGTCGGCCTTCACACCGACAATCAGATCTACTTCAGCTGTATACCCATCGGGTGCCACCGCGGGCAGAATGACGGCGCTGACTTCACCGTTATTTCGGGCGCGGTAGATCAGGGCGCTATCGGGCAGTGGACCGAGCAGCTGTTGATTGAATCGCGCATCAACATTCATTGTGTCGTTAAGCAAGTCATTGTCGTAACTGCTGGCCGGAAGAATTTCATTCAGTGCACGCGCTTCCGCAGCCTTAATATTGTACGCAATCCGATCAGCAGTCAGTGTTTGAGCAACAGCAATTGCGCCTGCTGTAACGACGGCAAAAATCGCCAGCCCCACAGCATTCTTACGGATGGCTGAGAGTAACTCTAACATTATTTATCCCCCGGTTTCAGACCGCGCTTAGGCTTGCTGTGGCCATAGCTTCGTGGCTGGGTGTAGGCATCAATGAAGGGGGCAGCAAAATTCATCAGAAGCACAGCGAAGGCGACGGCATCAGGGTAGGCTCCCCATGTTCGGATCACGTAGAGAAGAATTCCGATACCCGCACCGTAGATCAGTTTTCCCGTGGGAGTTGTCGATGCTGAAACCGGGTCAGTGGCAATGAAGAATGCTCCTAGCATAGTCGCACCACTGAGCAGGTGCAGTGATATCGGCGTATACAGGTCTTCGTCCCAGCCCAGAATCAGCGAGCAGATACTGAGCGCTACGAGCATGGATACGGGAATATGCCAGGTAATGATGCGTCGGGCCATCAGTAAAAGACCGCCAGCAAGGAACGCCAGATTGACCCACTCCCAGCCACCGTTCAGCCAGCCGTTAAATGTATTTCTCTGGAGAAGCTCATCAGAGGTCTCCTTACTGATAAGGTGCTTATATTGGTCAAGCGGGGTGGCGCCTGTGAATGCGTCAGTGGCTGACGACGCTCCAGTAAATATGATGCTCAATGCGTCGCTGAACCCGGCGACCTCAGATCCCGTGACCTGAAAAGAGGTAACCCAATTTGTGGTCATCTGTACCGGAAATGAAATCAGTACAAGCGCGTAACCGACCATCGCGGGGTTAAACGGGTTATTGCCCATGCCGCCGTATATCTGCTTGGCGAAAATGATGGCGAACGAGGTGGCTAATACAGTAATCCACCAGGGCGCGAGAGGTGGTAGCGCAAGGCCTAATAGCAGACCAGTGACTAATGCGGTGTTGTCCTTGAGGAAAAAGCTCACAGGATATTTGCGTAGTTTCAGAACAAGCGCTTCTGAAAATAACGCTGTAACTACAGCGAGCACCGTATTAATCAGGGTGCCAAAGCCGAAAAACCAGGTCATCACTGCAAGGCCTGGCAGAGTAGCCAGTGCCACCGTCAGCATAATCCGACTGGTACGGTTCGGCCCGTGAGTATGGGGTGAAGACAGCGTCAGCAGTGCCATGGTTATACTTCTCCTGTGGTACTGGTCTGAGCTTCGAAGGCTGCCAGTTTTTCAAGCTGTTTGTTCAGCGCCTTCTCGAGTGCATCGACAGAGTCGAGTTTCTCTGCACGTGCCATTTCCAGGCGCTCTCTGGCCTTTTCTACACGATCTTTCTGTGCGAGCAGCTTCTTTTGAAGCTGTTCTGCGTCGGGCTTCGTTGCTGTCGCTTCTGTCGGTTTGCTATCTGTGCCAGATTTCAGGGCGGCCTCGTAGGCTGCTTTCGCTTCGGCGACGCGGGCCTCTTGTTTCTCTACACCAGTGCGTAGCGCATCCACCGTGTCTGCGCCTTCCGCTTCAGCATCTTCCAAGCGCTTTCTGGCGGTGTCCAATCGAGCGGCTGCGGTTTCCCACTTTTTCTGAAGACGCTCAGGGCTGTTTGGATCGCCTTTGTCAGGGCCAGTTGCAGCGGGGGCTGCTTTAGCGGCTTTCTTTGCTGCAGCAATCTCTTTTGCCAACGTTTTGATTTTGTCCTGAGTCTTAGTCAACGCAGACTCGAATGCCGGTATTTTATCGGCCATCTCCGGGTTTTCGCGGGCAGCCTCCAGCTTTTCTTTCGTTTTAGCAACGGCTGCCTGAGCGGCTGATAACTGTTTCTGCAGCTTTTCCAGGTCGGCATCTGTAGTGGGCTCAGTTGTCGGGGCCTCTTTTGCTACTGGCGCTTCTTTCTTAGCCGATTGTGCTTTGGCTGCTGCTTCCGCGCGCGCTTTACGCTTCGCTTCTTTTTCTGCTTTCTCGCGTTCCTGACGCTCAATTCGGGCTTCGTAACGAATTCGCGCCTGTTCTGCTTTTTCCGCAGCTGCGCGTTCTTCGCGGATGGCACCCTTCGAGAAACGATAGTATTGAACCAGAGGGATTTCACTCGGGCATACGTACGAACACGCACCACACTCAATGCAGTCGAACAGGTTGTGTTGCTCTGCTTTATCAAATTCCTGCGCTTTACTGAACCAGTAAAGCTGCTGAGGAAGCAGGTCAGCTGGACATGCATCAGCACACAAGCCACAACGAATACACGCCATGGCTGGGTTATTTGTCGGTAATTCCTTTTCAGTCGGGGCCAGCAGGCAGTTGGTTGTCTTTACAACCGGCAAATCAGTGGTCGGCAGTGCAAAGCCCATCATTGGGCCACCCATTACAACCCGCTCACGCTGCGCCGGACGGTAACCGCTGAGAGACAGGAGATGGCTGACTGGCGTACCTAAAAGCACTTCCCAGTTGCCTTTATCTCTGACCGCATCGCCGGTCACTGTCGTAATCCGGCTGATCAGTGGGCGACCCAGGTCGACGGCATCGGCAATGGCGGCGGCTGTGCCTACGTTCTGGCAGACGATACCCAGGCTGGCAGGAATGCCACCGGACGGAACTTCTTTACCTGTCAGAATCTGGATTAGTTGCTTTTCACCACCTGATGGGTACTTTGTCGGAATGGTGACAACGTCAATGTGGTGTTCTTCATTGTGCTGAACGAGCGCGCCTTCTAAGGCTACTATCGCTTCCGGCTTGTTGTCTTCTACGCCGATAAGGCAGCGTTCTGCACCGAGTATCTGTAGCAGAATTTGAGCACCACGAATCACTTCGCTGGCGTGTTCGCGCATCAACATATCGTCAGCCGTGATATAGGGCTCGCATTCGGCACCATTAAGAATAAGAGTGTCGATCTTGTGCTGGCCAGTATGTAATTTAACAGCGGTAGGAAAACCTGCTCCGCCCATGCCAGCGATACCACAGTCACGGATACGCTCAATCAGCTTTTCTTTCGGAATATCATCGCAATGTTCCAGCCCAAGTGCGTCGCATAGGCCCTGATGCTCGGCCCAGGTCTCTTCGCCATCTGGCTCGATGACGATGCAGGTTTCACTGAGACCGGATGCGTGAGGTACCTGACGTGCTTCGATGGCGCTGATCTTTCCTGATGTCGGTGCATGAAGAGGTGCCGATACAAAGCCCTCTGGCTCAGCAATAACCTGGCCTTTTAAAACGCTATCACCGACGGCAACCACCGGATTTGCCGGCGCACCAATGTGCTGATGCAGCGGTAGAACCAGCTCAGCAGGCAGACTCGCTTTGCGGATCGGTCGACTATTTGACTGTCGCTTGTTCTCAGGAGGGTGAATGCCGCCATCGAATTCGTGCAGTTGAATCAAGTGAGTCATGCGTGCGCCTCCGTCGTGATAGAGCGGCGGTCCGTTGCAATCAGTTCAACTCCGGTGGTGGGCGCCTGCCAGTACCAACTGCTGGTGTCGGTCGACTGTGGAACCATATCGATACAATCGACTGGGCAGGGCTCTACGCAAAGATCACAGCCGGTACACTCGTCCACAATGACTGTATGCATTTGTTTTGCAGCGCCGAGAATCGCGTCGACAGGGCACGCCTGAATACACTTAGTACAGCCAATGCACTCGTCTTCACGGATATAGGCGACCATGGGTACATCTTTTTCTGCACCGTGTTCTGCATCCAGTGGCTCAGGTTCGACCCCGAGTAAATCAGCCAACGCCTGAATTGTGCTTTCACCACCCGGAGGGCATTTATTGATTTTCTCGCCATCTGCAATGGCTTCGGCGTAAGGCTTGCAGCCCGGGAAACCGCATTGTCCGCACTGGGTTTGTGGAAGGAGGTCATTCACCTGGTCAACCACTGGGTTACCCTCGACCTTAAAGCGTACGGAAGCAAAGCCGAGCAGAGCGCCGAAGATGGCGGCCAGGCCGGCCAGAACCAGAATAGCGATAATAATAGTACTCATGGCATTACCTCAGATGCTGACCAGGCCGGTGAAGCCCAGGAACGCAAGAGACATAAGGCCCGCGGTGATCATGGCGATGGCTGAGCCCTGAAAGGCTACCGGCACATCGGCGACAGCGATACGTTCTCGCATCGCAGCGAACAGGACCATGACCAGTGAAAAACCGACAGCAGCACCAAAGCCATACAGAATGGACTCTACAAAGGTGTTGTCGCGTTTGATGTTGAGCAGAGCAACACCAAGCACCGCGCAGTTGGTGGTAATGAGCGGCAGAAAAATACCTAGCACACGATATAGAAGTGGGCTGGTTTTGCGGATGGCAAGCTCAGTAAAGCCGACCACCACAGCGATGACCATAATAAAGCTGATGGTCTTCAGATACGTCAGATCGAGGGGCACCAGAAGGTAGTTGTACACCAGATAGCTGCAGACGGAGGCGAGGGTAAGTACGAAGGTGGTGGCTGCACCCATGCCTATGGCGGTTTCCAGCTTATTGGAAACCCCCATAAAGGGGCACAGTCCCAGAAACTGAACAAGCACGAAGTTGTTCACCAGGATAGTACTGACCAGTATCAGGAGGTACTCTGTCATCTTTCCTCTGCTATCGTTATAACCCTGCATAAAATGTGTGTTTATGCGTGGTCTGGAGAATTCGGGCGCGCATTATCCCAAAAGAGCGTTATGTCGTACAAGAACATAAGTCACTAGTAGTAATAGCTATTTGGAATAAGATGCACTTCCGTTACCACTCTTAGCAGTAACGCCAATGAGGTAGGGAGCAAAGAGATAGTGGCCATCTGGTTACTACAGGAGTTTGCCTGATCGCGAAAAGCTGGCAGACTCGAAGAAATTACGATAAAAATCAGTGAACCGGTTAAGCTCAGTTTGCAGTCTGGTCTGCATCCGACCAGTACGGGAGATAAATGAATACACAGGGATCGCTCGTTGTTGCTGCATTAGCAGTAGCGTTTACGTTTTTCATCAGCGGTTGTGGTGATGGCGCCTGGAACAACCCTCACCCGGCAAACGAGGCAGGAAAGAATATACTGTATTCAAACTTTTCCGGGCCGCCCAAGCACCTTGACCCTGTTATTTCCTACAGTTCAGATGAAGGCCGCTTTATTGACCAGATCTATGATCCGCCCTTGCAGTATCATTATCTCAAGCGCCCATTCGAGCTGGAACCGAATACTCTGGCGCAGATGCCAGAGATTGTGTATCTCGATGCTGAAGGTAACGAGGTACCGTCAGAGTCACCTGAGCTTGCCTATAGCGACTATTTTTTCGAGTTAACACCGGGCACTTACTATCAACCACACCCCGCGTTTGCTCTGGATGAAACCGGAGAATCCGTTTACGCCTTTGAGTCTGCGGATGACGCAGCCCCGTTTCGGACGTTAAGTGATTTCAGTGAAACAGGTACGAGAGAACTTATTGCCGAGGATTATGCTTATCAATTGAAGCGCCTTGCTGACCCGACATTGTTGTCGCCGATTCGGGGATTGATGTCGGAATATATTCAGGGGATGAACGAGTTTGCAGTTATTGCGAAGCAGGCGCGGGATTCGCAAGCCGAAGGCGAGTGGCTTGATCTGCGGACGCTCGATTTCAGCGGTGTGGAGGTGATCGACCGTTATCGGTTCCGGATACGGCTTAAAGGTAAGTACCCTCAATTCAGTTATTGGCTGGCCTTCCACTTCTTCGCCCCTATACCTTTTGAAGCAGACCGCTTCTACAGCATGCCGGGTATGGCTGACAGAAACATAACTCTCGACTGGTATCCGGTGGGTACTGGACCTTACATGATGACCAGAAATGATCCAAATGAGGCTATTATTCTGGAGAAAAACCCGAACTATCGTGACGACTTCTATCCAGCCGAGGGGGAAATCTCAGACCGTGCTGCGGGATTATTAGATGACGCTGGCAAGAAGATTCCGTTTATCGACAAAGTTGTATACCGCCTTGAGAAAGAGTCGATTCCGTTGTGGAGTAAATTCCTGCAGGGCTATTACGACCGCTCAGGTATTGCCAGTGACAGTTTTGATCAGGCCATCAGTGTCGGGTCGGAAGGTATCGGCCTGTCGGATGAAATGCGTGAGCGTGGAATTACCCTCGATGTCGCCGTTACTCCTGGCACTTATTATTTCGGCTTTAATATGCTCGATGATGTAATAGGTGATACGGGTACAGCAGATGAACGCGAGAGAAAGCGTCTTCTTCGACAGGCGATAGCGATTATTTATGATCAGGAAGAATACATCTCTATCTTCTATAACGGGCGTGGTGAGACTGCGATGAGCCCGATCCCACCGGGTATCTTTGGGTATCAGAAGGGGCAGGAAGGCTTGAATGATTCTGTCTTCGACTGGGTTGATGGCGAAGCTGTTAGAAAGAGTACGGAGGTCGCTCGTGAACTGATGGTGAAAGCGGGCTATCCGGACGGGCGCGACGTTGATACGGGTGAGCCTCTGG
>Ga0255776_10007883_pt1 | contig 10610 bp, 5 predicted proteins | sample 071ome_19_FD_179974 | JGI IMG/M metagenome (GOLD analysis project Ga0255776, IMG submission 179974) | Coastal salt marsh microbial communities from the Groves Creek Marsh, Skidaway Island, Georgia - 071413AT metaG (version 2) | ecosystem: Environmental > Aquatic > Marine > Intertidal zone > Salt...
AAAACATGCCTGCGGTCATAAATGCACTAGCAATCATGACACCAGTAGCAGATCTACCTTCCATTTCAGCCATTAACAAATAGTCTTTGTTCTTGACGGCGTCTTTGTAGGTGTCATCAAACTTGCGGAGGAACTGGTTTGCACCAGGCAGGTGCTCCATTCCGTAGCCAAATAGGTTACCGGGGGTACGAATAAAGGGAAGGAACAGTTTACCCATGCCTAAGGGCAAAAGGTCAACCGCACGACTAACCGTATTCAGGAATGCACCAGGGTCTTGCTGGAACGTAATACGCTCAGCATAGTCCAGCAGATCTTTGTCAAGAATCCGACCATCAGGCGCCACCATTTTGGATGACTTTTCGATGTAACTCTTAAAGAGGCCATCAATTTCAGTGTCATCAGCCGCCTGTATCATTGCTTCGTACTTGGCTTTTGAGTACATGCGATACCGAGCAGCCAAACTCTTGAAGAAGTCGTCACTTGCCATAAGGGCATTAGACGGCCAGCTCATCCAAGGGTTGTTAAGGAAGCGATAATGGTTCTTTAGAAGACCAGCTGCTGCTTTTTCTTGCCAAGTATTAGCCACAGCATCAAGCTGTTTGAGCTGTGCTTGGACTTCAAAATCTTGAAGCGCAAATTTAGAGTTAAAGTTAGCAGAGGTGCCACGCACAAACGTGGTTTTAGCAATCTTAAATGCATCACCGATGCCAGTTGTCATAGCATGGACACCAGAAATAGCAGCAGCGCGAATCTCTTTGCCGTGCTTTTGTCCAGGCTTGAATGACCTCAGGAAGGTTGACAGCGGACGCTCATACAACGAGTATGCGTTACCAAAAGCGTTCTTGGCGTGAGTAACAGGGGCTGACAGCAGCGACTGATACAGTGCTTTTGTAGACTGTTTGACACCAAGATTAAAGGCAGCACTAAGGAATTTGACTTGTTTAGTGGGGTCACCACCAGCAAGCAGCATTTGGTTCACAAGCCGCATTGCATCATCCATTGCCTCAGGATCACCCTTACGCATGGCTGCTTTAATGTTGTATGCCCATTGCCGTGCTTCACGGATAGACATCTCAGAACCACCCTTACTGAACATAGCGCTCAGCAGGCCTTCTTCTTCGATACGGTGACCAAAGATCTCAAGACCAGAACCATACTCATAGGCAGTGGTTTTATGGAACTCAAGCAGAGTCACCAGGCGGTCCAGCGCACGGTCTAGCTGGTTGCCAACAGGCTGACCATTAGAACGTAGCTCTACCGCATTTCTTGCCAAGTCATGAATCTGAGTAGCAGCATCACTAATCAGAGCCTTGGTAACAAGTACACCTTCTTTAGACAGGATCTTAGAACCCTTAACAGTTTTCGGATTCAGCATACCTGCTTTGTCAAACATATCCTCAAGCAGCTCAGAGGGCACATCACTTCTCAGTGCGTGCTGGAACTGGCTAACCATTTTGGCTGCGTTGTTGACAATGTCTGCTACTGGACGTTTCAGATCATTAGCAATCTTTTGCAGGTGGACATCTTTAGACGTAGCTTGGATCAGCTTAACTTGCTCATCCGAATACTGCATCAGCTTCATCTGGGCGTCCGTCATCATGTGATACGAGCCCATCTGTTCGTTCATGTACTTCCGATCAAACGGAGCGTACACGCCCTCTACAGCTTCTTTAGGGGGCAGCTCACCTTGTAACTGCTGCCTGATAGCAAGGTCAGGTTGAGCAGGTTTGTTGTAGGCAGAGCGTTGTTCTTGGGGAACACCTCGGATGTCATTGGGCTGATAGCCCTTCATCAGCTTCTCATCCACCTCTGCGATGTGTAGATTGACATCGTCCAGAGTTTCTTGGATGTACTTAAGTTGCTCTTGGTTGCCTTCCGCACGGAACCGAGACATGTCGATTTCCAGCTTACGCTTCATCTGAAGCAGCTGGTCAAGTTCGTCGGAGTTGTACTTAAGAAAACGCTCGCGTTCTTCAGCTTGGAGTTTAAGGTCGTTTTTGTCAACCTCTTCCATCTTGGTCTTGGCTTCCTTCATGCCGGTGTTAAATGCTTCCTCTTGAGAAGCACCAGCAGCCGAAGCACGTTGGGCAGCTTTACGACCCCAAGACAACCACAGCAGAGCGTCAGCAGCAGCGCCAACTACGCCACCTTCTAAGACACTCTTAATTTTTGCTGTAAACAAATCATCGTCCTCAGTTGTCCGCAGAGCAAACAAGAACGAATCATGAAGCAGGTTGTCTTCAGGAATAAAGTTATTGACCATTGTGGAAAGGTTTCCACTGTTATCGTCGGTCAAGAAGAAGTCAGCAATAGCACCAGGAATGATGCCCTCAGCAATAGCACGCCGCAGAGTACCAGGCTTAGTGCCCAGAGAGGTCAAACCTTTAGGCAGGCTGACCATCAAACGGCGAGTAACGGTTGCGAATTGCAGCAGTTTTGCAGCCAGTTGCCCTGCTTGGGTTTTAGGCCCTTTGACACCTAGGTCATAAGCAGCGGCAATATACCGATCATCAAATGGGTTTTCGGTAGGCTTGGTTTGAATGCCACGAACTTTATCAATACCAACACGTCCAATATCGACCATCAGGTCGGTAGTGTCCATGCCAGCTTCAATTAGCTTCGTAGGCAGGGAAACAACAGTGCGGACAGCTTCAGATCCAACGGTGTTGATAGGGCCTTCGTATGCGGCTTTCTCAAACGCTTCTTGGGTTTCTGCTGCTCTTTCTTGGTATTGAAGTCGTTGCTGAGTCCGTTCGTCAGCAATCTGTTGTGGTGTTTTCTGATCGCCTTGAAAAACGTTGTCAACAAAATCTTGAGCCGGAATGGCGACGTTTTCTTCCAGCCACTGCTGAATACCAGGCTGTAAACCAGCAGGTGGCTCGGCTTCACCAGCGCGAGAAATGCGTTGTTGTTCTGCTGTTTGTTCTTGTTCTTCGGTCAGCTGAGGAGGAGGCGCATCGCCAATAGACTCGTCATATTCTTGTTGTTTGACGGCTTTGAATTGCGCCTCTTCTTCCTCACTTTCCCTTTTCCGACGTTCAATGTCTTGTTCGTCGTAAGAGTAACTAGGCATTTTAAGTTGGCCCGCAGGCTAAAAGTTAAAAAAAGTAGAAGCCCAGCGCACCAGGCTTTTACTGTGAGTCTTGCCACCGCTGCAAAGCGCGGCGAGCGGCAGGTAGATACTGAGTGTAGCTACCATTTTTGTAAACGCTCCAAGCACTGTACCCATTCTTACGAGTTTTCAGAATGTAGTACATTGCCCTAGCGTTCGTCGCAGGATCATATAACTCATCATTATTAGACAAGCCAAGGTCTCTGCGGCGTTCACGGCCTAAATAGTAGCTAGTCCGCTCATCGTCAAGCATGTTAATCTGCCACAGACCATAGGAACGGTCACCAGTACGCAGAGTAAAGTTACGGTTGTTAGCAATACCAGCAGATTCCGCCAGAGCAATAGCTGTCATAGTAACAGCTTCTTCTGGAGACAATCCAGTGTTCAACGCTAACATAAAGATCTGATCGTCCGGCAGTGGAGCATCCTTTTGGAAGGTGCCACCGTCACCGTCGGACGTTAAACCTTTGGGCGCAACTGGCTGTTCGCCACGCTCTTGGGACTGCCAACGCTCACGCTCAGCTCCGATGATGCGGAGTTCGCGGTCAGCTCTGACTCGGGTAAGACTGTCTTGAGCTGCGTTGCGGTTGAAATTAGACTGAGGGGCAGTGTTAGCGAGACTACGCTCACGCTGAGCAGGCTCAGAATTGATGAGGTTGTCGGTCGGTAAACCATGGTGTTTTAGTTGTGAAACGATAAATTTCAGACGCTCGCCTGGGCGGTTAGCCAAATAAGCACCTGCTCGTGTTCCCATTCCTGCGCCTTGCTGATAGCGGCGTGACTCATCTAGGGCATATTCCTTTGATAAGACAATGGTGTTTTGGTAGTTACTAAACCTACCATCAGCCGTAGAGGCGGTGATGTTCTTATCGGGAACGTGACGGATGTCGAAAACGGAGCGTCCTTCTGGGGTAGTTCCAAACCTAAACTCGTCTTGATCACCAATCCGATACGCCGCTCCAGACTCTGGATCGTAGTACTCACTGTGACGAGCTTTGGCAATTTGACCCGCTTTAATAATAATTTCTTCTTCAGAAACGACTTCACCTTTGGCACGTTTCTTACTGACGTAGTCCCACAGCTCATCTTGAATCCTTTGATTAAAGATCAAGAATGCTGTAACGTCAGAGTTCGGATTGTCGCCGTCACCAAAGGTATAAATCTGACGAGCTTTAGTGACCGACATCACTGCTGATTTAGCAGTGCTTTTGATCATGCTGCCGTTTTCTTTGAGAAAATCGTCCTTACGGGCTTCATCAGAATACCGTGCCAGACGCTTTTTCTCATCTTCAGGCAGATCAGCTGCGTCAATTTCCTCTTGACTGAGTAGACCAGATTGGGCTTTAGCTAGCAAGGTGTTACGAGTAACATACTCCTTAGGCATCAAGCTATTGACTTTATCATTTGCCAACCACTCTCTAGCCACACTGCTGCCAAGACCACCTTCACCCAACTCTTGGAGTCGTGGGTAAATTGAATTGGTTAGCTCAGCTAGCTTTGCCGGATCACCAGTGTGGCGGTCTCTAGCATCTTCAAGCTCTCTAATCAAAGCATTGGCTTTCTCGTCCTTTTCACGACGAACCAGCTGACGCTCTTCCAGATCTTGAGTCAGAACACTGTTACGAGCTTGTTTAATTTCTTCCCGATACAGCTGACCCAGTGTACCCGTGCTTGGATCCTTAGCAATCTTAGCTACGTTTTCCAGTGCGTCCAAAGCAGCCAAAGCTTGTTCTTTGGGAAGCTGTTGGATAGCAGCCAAAGTAGAAGCAAAAGCCATGTCAGCAGCTTTGCCCTTCGTCATGCCACCCAGGTTCTCATAGTTCTGAGTAGCCTGTTGGTACGTCTGACTAAGCAAAGCAGTGGACTGAGCTTCGTCTAATTGAGAAGCTTTATAAACGTCTAATTTAATTTGATTGGTAGTGTTTCGGTTGGCGTCTTCCTTTCTATTTTTATCAATTTGTTGGATTAGACCAGCCGAAATGTTGCTGCTGTTAGCCTGCCAAGTAGGAGAAAACTCATCAGCAATGATGACAGGGTTGATTCTGTCTAGCTGATACTTATCAGTGATCCTGTTTAGCAGAACAGCATTGCCTGCTGCGATTTCTTCATCAGTTCCAGAAGCAGCAATCTGAGACGGAGACTTCATACCGTCTGGAGTAGGAATGATCTTGTCGGTTCCAGTCCAGAAACTAAGAAGCTCTTGCTGGCTTTTGAGAGCCGCCAGCTTTGCCGTACCCACAGCTTGACCATAAGCACGCCAACCCTTAGTTGCACGACCTTCACGGCGCACACGGGCGGCTTCTACGGGCTGTCCGTTGGCTTCTAGCTCATTAGCTAGTTTACCTTCAGATTCAACGCCTGCTTGGAGTTTAGCTTTGTCTTCTTCGTGGTTGTTGTAGACATCATCAGGAAAGTCTACATTACCATTCATAACCTCCGCCAAACCTAATTTGTATTGCTTGTCGTTGGTCTTCTTTTGCTGCTCTACCAGGAACGTAGAAAGCGTAGTACTCCACTGTGAGTAGGCTTCCAGGTCAGCCTGAGACCTTTTCTCAAGATCAGCTCCAAGCTGTTGAAGGCGGTTGCCATAATCAGAAGCAGCTTGATCGTTGTACTGCTTCTGCTGACGAGCAGCTTCTTGTAATTGATTGGTAGGGTCGTAAGCTTGTTGCCGCTTGAAACCCTCTGGGCCTTGGTAGCCAATAAGTTGTACTGCCATTTAGATGTCCAGTTTGTACTGTTTTACGGATTTAGCAGCGTCCCTCAAACCTTTGCCTATGCCTTTAGTTGCTTTAGCTGCACCTTTAGCTGTGTCACCAGCAGTAGCAGCTGGAGCAGCCAGACTTAGACCAGTAGTGACACCTCCAAGAATAGACTGACCAATACCAAGAACCATACCAGCAGCACTGGGTTTAGGACCAATGTAAGCTTCGGGAACGTATTCTTTGATTGGAGCTACCATACGTTTAGAAGCATTCAAGTTCAACGCAGACTGAGCGTCCAGCTGAATCTGTTCGACTTCCAGATCGTAAGCAGTTTTATGATAGCCAAGGTTTGTACCGAGACGAGCCAAGTCTCTACCATAATCACGCTCTGCATCAGAAGCAAGATACTGGTTGACACCACCAGAACGGCCACGAGCAAAGACTGATCCGTAGGCTTTAAGACTGTCTTTGTAGAGATCAAACTGCTGGGCGCGGGTTTTGTCTCGCTCACCTTGTAGTTTGTTTTGAGAAGCTACATAAGCACGGTTAGCCGATGCCATGTCCAGTTCATTTTGCCGGTTTAGAGCTGCTTCATTCTGGTCATAGATAGCTTTCTGGTTGCGGTAATTGATTTCAGCATTACGTTCAGCCAGCTGTTGACGCTGCCTTGCTACGTTAGATTCGTATTGATGCTGTGATTGCTGAGCCTGATAGCCGGCAATGGACTGTAAAGTGCCAAGAGCGGCTGTCGCTGTGCCAATAATAATAGCAGGTTCACACATTTGTCAATTTAGCAAATTCTACATACGTTAGTTTTTGTGGTCCCACCGTAACATAACTAAGCTTCTTAAATCCAAGCATGTGGAGAAGCTTCATATGCATTCGGTTTCGTGGATCAGCTATGTTATGAAGCACAGCATAGGAGGTTTGTTGATCGACCCATTTCTTTGCCTCCTTGAAAAAGAGTTTTGGATAAGGGCGGACATGATCTGTGGTCAACATCCAAATCGCACCACAGTTGGCATCTGTTCTGGATACCCCCGCCATTCCACACAGCTGCCCCTTCACAAAGAATGCGATGGGGTCTTCAAGCTGTGCGAAAGACTCGGGTAGAACCTGATAAGGATTGTGGCCCCACCCGAGGATTTCATTTAGATCATCCGCCTGTAGGTGTTCAGCCAAATAGATAGAATCTTCAATTGTAGCTGGGCGGATTTCGTGGATCATACGGCTTTGATGCCTTTGTTGTTATAGGTGCCTTCCCATATCATAGTGATCAGAGCCAGGGGGAATGGCGCATCACACACAATCTTAAGATCAGCATCGCGACCCTTAGCCATAATGGGCACAATGTTTTCCGCGTTACGGATCATTGGCGGTGTATTGGCTTCGGTTTGGTTTGCGGTGATCTGTGGGAAAGTAAGAGTAAATTCGTTTCGACCAGGAACGTTAAGCACTGCTTGGAACGGACCTGATTCGTGACTATAGAAACGAGCACGGTGAACAATAGGAATGTTCAGCTCGTCGGCTTGTTTGTCTTGTTTGACATAGAAGCCAGGGAACCTAGCCTCAGAGGTGTATTGGTAACCAATAGCATACTGCTCATCGGTCTGGTCACCTTCTACCGTCACATAATACTTACGTCCCGTAGCACCACCACTGTCGTTAGTAACAGTGGGGTATTGAACATAAGAGTTATCGTCAGCACTAATCTTTACAAGACATGCTGTAGCGTCTGCGATGTTTGCACCTTCCTTAAAGTAGATGCGAGTTTCGTCATCAGCTGAAATGTAGTCTTTGTCTGGATAGTAATCAAACATATCCAGTCGAAGGTCAATGTAGTCGCTTTCAAAAAAGATAGCACCACCAGGCGTTTCTGTTAGCAGCTCTGAGTGACACAGAACTGGATAGTCATCACCATCCAAAAGAAGAAAAATTTCGTCTTCGTGGAACTCAACTAGAAGTATATCAGCTGGAAAGGTCCACTTGAACCAAGATGCCAGTAACCGTTCGTTGTCCTGAGTGTAGTACCGGAACAAGTAAAGGGTGTCTGGTTCTTGAATTGATTTAAGAGCAAAAGCAGAAGCACTAAGGCTATTAGTAATTAGGTCAATGCCGTTCGGCAAGTACGACGGAATTAACTTACTAATGTCTTTACGCAGTGCTCGGTCAGCTGACATCATAATTTCATTGACTGCCAACGACTTATCATTCTCTTCAATAATAACAAAACTGCTACCGATGTCAAGAGGTAGAATCTCTGTGGTATGACTAAAGCTAGAAAGCAGGTTAAGTTCTGCTGTAGCAGGTGAGAATGCTTCGGTTCTAGTTTGAAGAATATACTGTGAGTTATCAGCAAACAAGATCAAACCTGTGGACTGTTGTAACGCATGACGGAACTCCATCCGTGTTACCGCACCTGCCGAGATGTCGATAGGATCGTTGTCAACAATAGTGATGACAGTAGATGGATAAAACTTAAGAAACTCACCTGCCTGTGAGCAGACGATGTTCTCGTTACTCATCAACACAAGGCGGTTCTTAAAGAACGAAATGCCTGTAATTTTTGCACCCACAAAACTAGGGTTAGGTGCCGACTGTGCGTTGCCAACGGTACGCTGTTCCCAGTATTGAGTAGCCCAGGTGCTACCTGAAATAGAAGCAGAACCAACTGATGTAATGGTAAACGTATCGCCTTCGTTGTTATTGACTACATCGTTAAGCGTATAGTCCTGACCAGCTCGTTGAATTGAAACGCCAGTGATTTGACGGTCGGCATTAACGGAGGTTACTTCAAGACGAAGGTTTTTACCAGTGCCACCATAAACAGAAAAGTGTTGGCCAACGTTCCACCGCGCATCGCCGTTAGAAGTTACAGCAACCGTCACTGGAATACCGTTGACAGTAGTAGATGTGGTAAAAGCCGAAGCAGCTGTTTCGCTTAGCTCACGGAAACTGTAGCTTCCATCAGCTTCACGGATCAGCGCGTGAGGCATTGTGGTTGGATCAAGTCCAAGGTTTGCACCTGGCTCAATCGTTTCTACCCACACACCAGCGCCACTGCCACTTCCATTACTAGCTTCAAAAACAAGGTGATAGTTGTCAGCATTAGTTTCATTAGAACCAGTGACACTAATTACCGTACCATGAATAAACTGGTCTGGAAGATCTTCGACACCACCCACCGTGCCTTTGTAAGCTTTGAGACCATCACCGGACAAACTACCAGTAGCCTCTAAGCTGAAATCAGCACCATTAGTTCGCTTAATGTGTATGTAGTTGGCAATAGCTGTAGCTGAATAATTAGCATTACCGTTAATAGCACTAGCAAGACCGTCAACAATTGTTTTGGCGTTGAGGCTACTACCAGATGCAGTAGGCGTATTATAATTAAAAGCAGTCCCGTCAATAGTAATTGTATACGTCGTATCGTAAGCAATAGTACGCAGGGTCACATATCCAAACGGATCTTGTGCCGGTGCAGTTGCTATGTCATCTGCGACAACAACACTACGATTCAAAAGAAACACATAGTCGTTGATCTGAAGAACCTCAAGATCAGACTTTTTTGTATGACTAGCATAGGTAGCGGCAGAAGCAGACAAAGCATTAACAGTCTGCTGAATACCACTTTGTGCGTCCCATACACGGACAGCACCTGCCTCAGTAATCTGAAGCATGAGTTTTTCGTCTAGTCCTTTGCAAATAAAGAACCAGCTACCTTCAGCTGCGGAGTTTTCAATCCGACGAACAAACTGTGTGCCTGGTCTTTTGACAAGACCGAATGTCGGATCTGGATAATAGTTATCGCACTCGCGTAGCTGACCTGGAAGCATCAGCGAGTCTGGCTGTTGTGATACCCCACCCACCAGGCCGACAAGTTTTTGTGAGATAGCAGCCATAGTTATCGAGCGATAGCGCGGAATGGAGTATAACTAATGTAAAGATTCTGACCGGATTCTTGGCCAAAGATATTCACATCGGAACTGCTGGTGTCATAAGCCAGGCAGTTGCCCCTTAACAGGGCTTCGTCTTGAGCATTAAAGGTTACCATTTCTTGGGAACCCATAACCCGTCCAGCAAAGACACGGGTAGCGCGTTGAGTAATATAGTCCTGGAAAACCTGAGGAAGATCCTCAAAGTCAAACTTCCAAACCACATCACACTTCACAGTTGAGCCGGCAGTAAACGTGTAGGTGTGCTTGATCTTATCATAGAGCTTGCCATCACGCAATACGGTCTGGTATTTCTGATTGTTAGCAAACTTGTTATCCGAAAGCTGGAGTACGTTAGACGGCACAGCAATGTTACCGGACGTATCAGCCATAAAAGGATAGGCGACCTCAGTGTTAAAGTGCCAGCCTTCACCTTGTACTTCTCTATCGACTTGATCTAGGACATCAACAGCGATAGCGATTTCGGGGTTAGCGACATCAAGGCTTACCACCGGGGCTTGCCCGATGCCACTAAGCATCTGGTTGATTGCTTCGAGTTTAGTAGTCATTATTATCGGGCAAGAAAAAAGGGGGCCACGATGGACCCCCACAAAATACAAACGTAAGCGTATCAGGCCACGTTGCGGAAAGCACCAGCAACGGCAGTGCGGACAGCGCCACAGCCGTAGGCAAGGCGTCCCACAATGACATCGCCTTGATAGATCACCTTCGTGTCGGCACCGGTGGTTTGCACGCTGGGGCCAATAGCCTCAACGACACCAGCAGCGTCACGGTGGAAGATCAGACCGCAGGAGTTGGTGAAGTCGGTACGGATACCGTAGTCGTTGTTCTCACCAC
>Ga0255776_10007886_pt1 | contig 10608 bp, 12 predicted proteins | sample 071ome_19_FD_179974 | JGI IMG/M metagenome (GOLD analysis project Ga0255776, IMG submission 179974) | Coastal salt marsh microbial communities from the Groves Creek Marsh, Skidaway Island, Georgia - 071413AT metaG (version 2) | ecosystem: Environmental > Aquatic > Marine > Intertidal zone >...
CAGTGTGACACCTTGCACAATATGCGTTAAATAAGCCAACTGCACGCTTCGCTTTTTCAATATCTCCGTCAAAAGTTGAATCTGCTATTTCTTCGAATGAAACTTCCCAAAGTTTATCCGCTAATGCTTTTTCTAAAAATGCTAATCCAGTTTCAGCTTCAGTTAAAAACTTATCGTAACCTTCGGCAACAATTCTGATATTGATAAGTTCAGATTCTAGTTGTGACATAAAACCGTTTGCTACAGACGAATCTTTTCTGCCTGGAATTGATTCTTCATTATCTGGATCTAAATTCAGTACTGAGGTGCCTAATACCTCATTAATTTTTGCACTATATTCTGACAAATCTGTTTCTTGAGAGTCACTTAAACCATCTTCATCTGTATCAATTCCACCTTCTCGACTTAGAACTTCGTCAACATACACTACTGCTTCTTGAATTACTGGAAGCTTAGATGGAGCATCTTTCACGCTTTGGATTAACTCATTTTGTTTAATAATTTCATTTTCAACCAATAGTTCAGAGGTTTCTAGTCTAAGAAGTGAACTGTTGATGTTAGTTTCTATAGTTTGTAGTTCTTCATTTTGTTCTATTTGAAAATGATGTAGATACTCAATTAAATCATCTAACTGTCCGTCATTCATTGGACCGCCACCCTCTAATCCCCAAGCAGGCATAGGTGAGTTGGCTCTTCCATAAATTAACCAGTAACGAACTTCTTCGTCGTCATATCGATAAAATACATTGTTTATTGCAGGAGCTGCCCAAGTAACATTTATACCACTTCTCTTTTCTATGTATGAAGCGGCCCCTCCTGAACCATCAACACCATGACAGTTTCCACATCCAAATTCTTCATAAAGATGTTCACCTCTTTCAACTGAGACTTCATCAAACTCTTCAACAAAAGACTCTTGTCTATTTTGTTCACCAAGGTAATAAAGCGGAATCATGATTGTTAAAAGTGAGGCAACTAATACAGCAACTGTTAACGTTTTATCTAACGTTTTTGTTTCTAGGTCATCATCGGAACGATATTTTGATAAGTTTGGTGCGTAATCTTCAACTTTTCCAGATCCTCTAAAACCTACAGCTGCAAAATATGCCAGAGCTCCAACTAATCCAAGTGAGATTAAAGTAATAAGTATTGAGCTGGTCATCTATTATTCCTCGGTACTAAGTGCTATACATGAGAGACCTTGAGGATATTTAACAGACATACCTGGTGCTCTAGGTGACTCAACAATTGTTCCTGTGTCAATAATAAATCTTCCTGAAACTGCTGAAACATTAAATCTGTCCAAGTTTCTAGGAGCTGGACCAGCAAAGTATTCACCAATCATATTGTATTTTGAACCATGACAAGGACATTCAAATCCCTGTGAAGAGTTACACCATGGGACTCTACATCCTAGATGCACACATCTTTGATATACAGCAACTAAACCTTCTGCAACCGTTGATCCTGAACCAAACTGTGATTTTGAAGCTGCGCTATCGTCTAAAGGCAGAACATATGCTCTCGCAGCTGGAATGAAAGCTGGAATTACTGAACCATCAGCCTGAAAAATTTGATCTTTAATATCTTCTATCGAACCTGCGTCAATTTTCGAACCGAACCCACCTGATACTTTTGGCCACAAAAATCCAAGGTATGAAATTAATTGAATACCTGCAAATGCTCCAAATGAAATTCTTAGAGCCTTAGACAAGAATTGTCTTCTTGTTATTCCTGCTTCTTCTTCAGAAATTTCTTCATAAATAACATTTTCTTCGAGCTTAACTGCGCCTTCTGTAATTTTTTCGGTCTCAACTGATTCCTCAACAACATCAGCTTCTCCTTTGGGAAGATCTGGTTCTAAAAAGTTTGTTTGGGATTTATCTTCTTTAAGTGCTTTCTTATCAACATTTTTTTTCCAATTGATACTTTTTGGGGCTCTACCTGTAACTATTACGCCTATACCAATTATCCCAAGAATGCCAATAGCTACGAAGCCTGCAAAGGAGAGTTCAACAATGCTCATTCGAAATGAATCCAATCTAAAAGATCATCAAACCAAATTCCATCAATCCAAGGATAAGTCCAGTTCCAACCTGGGCCTCTAAATAAGACTCCAATAATAGTTAATACACCTGCACCGGCAAGGAAGAATGTATAGAACATTATTGCAAATTTTCTCTTAGATGGTTTGGTCTCTGGATTCCTGTCAATATATGGGAAGGCCATGAACAAGCCTACGCCAAGAACAAGAGGAATCATCACACCTGCTATTTGAGGATCCCAGTATGAAAGTAACTCTTGAAGACCTAAGAAGTACCACGGAGCTTTTGCTGGGTTAGGTGTTGCATTAGGATTTGCCTCTTCAAGAAGTGGCGCTTGAAGAATCGCAGAAAGAAAAATCAAAAATGCTGTCATTGACATTAAGGCAACAAATTCAGGAAGCATTAAGTGTGGCCAGGTATTAACTTTATCAACTGGTTCTGCAACAGACTTTTGAATTGGTTTGGCCTTAACAACTGTTAATAGTCTTTGTGTAACTTTAACTTCTGGAGCAAATTCAACTTCTTTAGGAGCGTTGGGATCAACCGCTGGTTTTTCTGCGACAACTGGTTCAGCTGGTTTTTCTGCGACAACTGGTTCAGCTGGTTTTTCTGCGACAACTGGTTCAGCTGGTTTTTCTGCGACAACTGGTTCAGCTGGTTTTTCATCAATGACTTTAACTTCAGGTTCTTTCTCAACAACTGTTGGAGCTGATTCGCCTTTCATTTCGGCAAGAGCCTGTTCAACTGTTATGCCGAGAGCTTTTGCTCTTGCTTCAGCCGAACGAATTAATAAATGTTCTGGAATTTCTACCATAAATTATCCTATAAAGGTCCGGAGATTCCTCCATCCTTTCTAACTCTCCAAAAGTGTACAGCCATAAAAATTACAATGATGAATGGTAAGAAGAGAACATGAAGAACATAAAATCTTAACAATGTTGCAGTAGTAGCTTCTAGACCCGCAAATAGACCAAACTTGGCCTGTGCACCAATAACAGGCGTGTAGCCAGCCATGTTACCTCCTACTGTTACTGCCCAGATAGCTAACTGATCCCAAGGCAATAAATACCCTGTAAAAGAAAGCAGTAAGGTAAGAAGTAATAAAATAACTCCAATTACCCAGTTAAATTCTCTAGGTGCTTTGTAAGCTCCATGGTAAAAAACTCTAGACATATGTAGGAACACAACCAAAACCATTAGGTGTGCACCCCATCTGTGCATATTTCGTACTAAAGATCCAAAAGCAATACTTGTTTGTAAATTTTGTATATCAACATAAGCGAGTTCTGTTGGACGGAAATAAAACATTAGCCAAATGCCTGTAATAGTTAAAACGATGAAAAGAAAAAAGCTCAACCCACCTAAACAGAGTGTATATGAAAGTCGAACACCGTGTCTTTTGACTTTCACTGGGTGTAAATGGTAAAGAACGTTGTTCATCACAACGTATGATCTGTTACGTGGACTATCTACATAGCCTTTTCTAAAAGGAGAACCTGGTCGGAAAATACTTGACCATAGTTTTCCTCCTTTAAAATTATCACCAGCATTAACTCTGGCTTCTTTAATTCGATCTCTTAGAGACAATTTCTGCATTATATTATTTTATAACCTTCCATATATATAGCCATGTCTATCACTTCTCTCTCCAGAGTCTTCATCCCATGGGGCTGTGTAGACGCCATTTTCAACTGCTTGATCTGCAAGAGATCCAGCAAATTTACCTAATGAAATAACACCTGTTGGGCAGCGATCAACACAGAGAGCACATCGAGTACAAGCTTCTTCGTCAACTACGAAAAATCCTGGAGAATCATCTGGGGATTCAACATTAATTGAATCCTCAATTGCTTCAGTTGATAAATAATGAATACATTTCCATGGACAGATGTCTACACATCCCTCACATAAAATACATTCAGATTCATCAATATGTAAAAATTGTTTTGGTCTTACTCTTGACGCTACTTTTGAAGCATCAACCATTGCAAGATTATATTTTTTCTCAAACTCCGGCATCTCAATTAAAACTTCTGATTTAGGCATCTTGAGTCACCTTTACCACTTCTTTTCCATAATCAGAGATTCTTGTTTTTGTAGACTCAATTTTGTCATTGATGTCTTGAAGATAATAAGCAACTACTAAACCAGCAATTAAAAAGTTAGTTGAGATTCCCATTTGAATTAAATCTTTTAATGCAGCCAAACTGAGACTAATCTCATTATTTAAAAACAGAATTGGAGGAAATTGTATAAACTCTCTCTGTCCTGTCCACTCAAGAGGACCTTGTGCAAGGTTAAGCCATTCAGATGGAACAATTCCTAAAAGAATAGACATTTCAATCCATGTTATAAAAGCAAAGTATGTAGCTTTAGCCCAAGTTAGTTCTTTTTGATTCCACACGATTAAAACCATACCTAACAAGAGTGCTTGACTTGCTCCAAATGCTATGAGCTGACCTATTGTTTGTGGTAGCCACCCTCTAGGAATCCAGTTGAAATATTCCGTAACAGCATCAGTTGAGTATCCGGCATAATGTGCAATGACTACTCCAATAGTCATGCCACCTATACCAGCAACAATTGACATCAAACCTATTCTGTATCTAAATTTATAAATTGTATAAATCAAGTTTCCTCAAACCTTACCTATATATAATATCGCATCATCTGAAAAATATATAAATTGAAACGACTATCTTTTTTAATATTTTTAGAGGTTATCAATGCGCATTTTTTTAATATAATAGTAAAGTCAAATTGAATAATTGCTAAATATGAAACTGAAGTTAATTCCTAAAAACGAACAAGAGCTATCCAAATTCTTTGTAATTTTATTTCCTCTATTTCTGATACTTTCATCAGCAGTTATGTTTGTAAAGAACTCATATTTTACATTTGCTAATATTCTTCCTCACAATGCTATTTTCAACTACGGAAAATTAGCAACAATTGAGAGTCAGGTAAGCTTTAATCTTCTAACAAGTGCTTCTTTATCACTTTTATTTGTTTATTTGTTTTCAAAATCTCTCGGAAGAAAAATGGTACTGTTCCCGTTAGCTTTCTTAACTTTATTAGGTTTGATAGGAGTTTCATTTCTTGGGGTGATTGTTCAAAATTCTTTAGTATCTTTATTGACTATTCTCATACTTTTTGGACTTACGGGGATAGCAACAATAAATGTGCTTGCAAAAAAAGAAAATACAATTTTTTCAAGTGCTCAACATATATATGGTGCGATTGTAATTTTATTTGTTGCCACAGTGATATCTCGTTCAAGTTTAGAAATTTATTCTGATCAAATTCTTGTTTCATCTCTAACTTCATCTCTTATAAATATGACAGCTATTCCCCTTTTGTTTATGAGTGCAATTTACTTTTTAATGACAAAAGGATTAGGAGCAACTTTATATAGTAAGACTCTTTCTTCGATTTCATTCTGGGGTTTTTTATTTTTACTTCCATGGACAAGCTTTAAATATTATTACGGATCAGTGCTTCCTAATTGGCTAGAAAATGTCTCTATTTATTTATCTTTGAGTTTGATTGTTCCACTATTAGCTTTTGTGGTTAACTTTATTCAATCTTCTCAAGATAATAACGATAGGTCTGACAGGCTTCTTTCACAATTGAACTTTTCTATGATTGTTTTTACTGTAACAACTGCTTTGCACGTAGCATCTAGCTTTGCTAACTTGCTTCCGATTTTAGGTTTAACAAACTTTGTTTATGCAATTAAGTTTGGATATCTATCTTCGTTAATAATTGTTGTAATGTCTTTAATTCTTTATCTAATTCCAAAGTTGTTTGGTAGAGAAGTTTCTTACACAAACTTTGATAAATTAGGTTTAACAGCAGTCAATATTTCTCTTCTTCTTTATCTAGTCAATAATTTAGTTATTGGAATAAATAGTGGTTATTCATGGAATGCTGGAGCAAACGCTGGTAATCCAACAATATATGGTGAAGGGTTTCAAATTCAATGGGAACTTATAAGTGTTAACTTTATGGCAAATACATTTATCTCACTTCTGTTTTTTGCATCTGCAGGTTTGTATTTTATAACGACAGTTAAAGCAATTTCTTCAGGAGCGGTTACAACTGTTGAGGAGATGGTTTCATCATGAGTGATTTAGTAAATAAAGTAGCTGAGTTATTAAACGCACCTGTTGATTTAGTACAGAGATCTGCTGAAGCAAGGGCTGTAGCATCAGGGACAACTGTAGATGCTGTACTTAGTTCATGGGCTGGAGGAGAAAGCGTTGCATCAGCAGCTCCCGCAGCTGAAGCCCCTAAAGAAGAAGCACCTGTTGAAGAAGAAGTTGTAGAAGAAGCACCTGTTGAAGAAGAAGTTGTAGAAGAAGCACCTGCTGAAGAAGAAGTTGTAGAAGTTGTTGGAGAGATTGTAGAAGAAGAAGTATTTCTCGAGGTAGAACAAGAAAGTTCATTTGCATTTATTGGTGGTGTTGTTGCAATAGCTGTCTTCACTTTCTTATTAGCTTTCTCCATACCAAAAAATCAAGAACTAGCAATAGTTAATGACTCTTTGAACAATAAAGTAGAGACTACTAACGATGTGATTAAAGGGGCTCAAGTATATAACGAACTTAACTGTCAATCCTGTCATACACAAAACGTAAGGGCGTTAATACCTGACACACAAAATGGAAGAGTGCTATCAAACAAGTTTGCAAATGAAGCATTAATTAAAACTGTGGGTGATTTAAGAACGGCTCCAGACCTTTCAACGAACAATACAAGAGAACCTACCAACAACTCACAATGGCTAAAAAGGTATTTAAAAGATTCAACTTCTGTAAATAGAGATATTCCTCATCCAAGTTATACGTTTGTTAGTGAATCAGATTTGGACTACCTCATAACTTATTTACTATCATTAGGAGAGAGTAATGAGTGATTTAGTAAATAAAGTAGCTGAGTTATTAAACGCACCTGTTGATTTAGTACAGAGATCTGCTGAAGCAAGGGCTGTAGCATCAGGGACAACTGTAGATGCTGTACTTAGTTCATGGGCTGGAGGAGAAAGCGTTGCATCAGCAGCTCCCGCAGCTGAAGCCCCTAAAGAAGAAGCACCTGTTGAAGAAGAAGTTGTAGAAGAAGCACCTGTTGAAGAAGAAGTTGTAGAAGAAGCACCTGTTGAAGAAAAAATATTAGTTGGAGCAACCACTGCCGTTCAAAAAGTATCCAAACAAGTTTCTTTTGTCAATGAAACTATGGATATTAAAACTAACGCCGAATCTAAATTACCAAGATGGTTAAATGTTAGCTTCATCGTAATTCCAGTATTTATACTTATCGGCCTAATCAGTTCTTCAAACACACAAGAATGTGGTGAAAGAGGAATTCTAGATATCGATAGAAAATCCCAACATTCAGTAAATTGTGATGGTTCTCCTTTTGAAGGTAAGGGAGTTGCTGCAACAAATACGATTAACTATGTTGCATTAGGTCAACAAGTTTATTCTGGAGGAGCAGCCTGTGCAGGATGCCATGGCGCAGGAGGTGGCGGTGGTGTAGGTCCAGCATTCACCGGTGGAGCACTATATACAACATTTCCAACATGTGCAGATCATACAAAATGGATCCAATTAGGCTCTGCGAATTGGCAATCTGAAGTTGGTCCTACTTACGGTGCTGAAGAAACTGTTTCAATAGGTGGCATGCCAGGATTTCAAGGAAAGCTTACTGAAGATGAACTCTATGCTGTAGTTGTTTTTGAAAGAGTGGTATTTGGTGGCGGAGACACAGAAGAGGTATTAGCAGATTGTGGTCTTCTTGAATCAGACGAAGAAGAAGTCACAACTGAAGCTCTCAGTACAAATCCTTAATGAAAAGTTTTTTTAATTCAGAAAAAAGTTCCTTACTTTTTATATTTGCTTTTTTTGATGGACTGGGAGTTGCTTCTGGTGCAATATTTGGATTTTTCTTTCCAAAACTCGTTTCAGATATTTTCGGAGCAAATTTTGGTACTAATGATTTAATTTGGTTTCAATTTGTTCTTCTTCCTGGTTTTGCGATAAATGTTATATATATGTACTTTGCACTATCAAAAAATAGGACCGGAATACTTTTATCTAATGTATTAAGAACTATGACAACGATTGGCTTTTTTCTCATGTGGAGAGACGCAGCAATATTACGATCCTTGTTAAATCTTATGATTATGCATCACATATTTTTTATATCGATAACCGCCATTCTCTTTTTCAAAAAAAAGAAAAATACTAATAACACTCCGGATATTTCAACTCCAAAAGATTTTCTTCAAGAAAACTAGTTTGTTTCTTTTTAAAAGTTAATTACACTTTTTTTATGCTTCCAGTAATGTACTTTCACGTTGGTCTCTTAGTGGTGAGTGTATTGTTGTTCTATGTTGTGCTTTAACAATGGTCCAGCCTAAGAGAAAAAAAAGAATCGTTGGATGGAAAGAACACATAGCTCTCCCAGATTTAAAAGTTAAAAAAGTTATAGCAAAAATAGACACCGGAGCAAATGTTGCTTCAATCGATGCCTCTGAAATAAAAATTGTAAAAAGACAAGGTGTTAAATATGTATCGTTCAAAATTATGAAAAGAAACAATACAGTTAAGAAAGCATCTGCACCTCTAGTTGGATACAAAAGAATTAAAAGCTCAAATGGTGATGTTGAAAGAAGACCGTATATAAAGACAACATTGTTAATGGACGGTATTAGTAAAAAAATAGAATTAACACTTACAGATCGTGGTCCTATGGATTACACCATGCTGATTGGCAAGAAAACATTAGGTAGAAGATGGCTTGTGAATCCAGCAGTTAGTTACTTAACCAGCTCTAAAAAAGAAAGTAAAAAATGAATCTCGGAATTCTATCTCAAGATATAAATCTTTACTCAACAAGTAGGCTTTATGAAACTGCAAAAAACCGTGGACATAATGTAGAAGTAGTTAGTTACTTGCGATGTTATATGAATATTGCAAAAGCTAATCCAAGAATCTTTTTTAGAGGTACTGAACTTAATTTTGATGTCGTAATTCCTCGAATTGCAGCTACGTGGACTTTCTATGGTGCAGCGGTAGTTAGACAATTTGAACTTATGGGTGCATTATCTGCAAACTCATCAGCTTCAATAAGCAGGTCTCGAGATAAATTACGTGCACTTCAATTAATTGGCAATAGTGGAGTTGAGATGCCTGTTACTGGTTATGTACATTTGTCTAGAGATATTGAATCTGTTTTGAATACTGTTGGAAATCCTCCCTATGTAATAAAGCTTCTTGAAGGAACACAGGGAAGAGGTGTCGTACTTACAGAGACTATGGAAGCAGCAATAAGTGCAATTGAAACGATGAAAAAAATTGATGCAAATATTCTTATTCAAGAATTTATAAGTGAATCAAGTGGTCAAGACATTCGTGCAATTGTAGTTGGCGATAAAGTTGTAGCCTCTATGAAAAGAATTGCAAGACCAGGAGAGTTTAGATCTAATGTTCACTTAGGTGGAAGTGTAGAGAACTACACTCTTACTGAAGAGGAAACAAAGAGCGCTGTGAAAGCTGCAAAAATTCTGGGACTGTCAGTTGCTGGCGTTGATCTCATACAGTCGAATAGGGGTTCTCTTGTGTTAGAAGTAAACTCTTCACCTGGACTTGAAGGGATAGAAAAAGCAAGTGGCATAGATGTCGCAGATGAAATAATAAAATATTTAGAAGATAAGCATTTAAATAGAGATAAATCTAAGCCTATCGATATTTAATTAAATTTTTTAAAACTTTAATTCTTGAAAAAATTCCCTCATCCAAAATATTTTGTTCCCTTAGTAACACTGGAATTCTTAAAAGATATTCTTGATACCCGTCCTCTACATCTTTTTCAATGATGTTATAAAAAGTGTTTAAAAAATTAACTTTTAATCTAGCTTTTCTGCAAAGTTCACAATTAGGTGAGGTTACGAAAACTAGATCTCTCATGTATGATTAGTTGATGAGACCTTGGACTTTAGTATTTGTTATTCTTTTAGTACTCATAATTTTTGTTGCAGGAACTATAGCAATTTCCAACATCAGAATTTAATCTCTATTTTTGAACCATCTTTGTAATTCAAAAGTTTTTGAGCATTTCCATTGCTTAAAAATATTGAAATCATTCCCCATGAATCCGTTACAAGTCCTACCCCACCAATAGCTACATTCTGATACGTTGGACACCACTTAGCTTGTAATTCTTGATTGTCTATTTTTAAATCAAGAACATCTCCTATGGATTTACCTTTATCTTTTAATTCTTGTGGAGAAACATTTGTTTGACCATTCCCGTAATGATCTACATATAATATCTCTCCTTTAATTAATTCATCAGAAACATCTGTCAAAGGAATAAGATACTGTTTCAAATCTTCTAAATCGAGTTCAGGACCAAATTCTTCCAACTGTATTTGTCCTGATGCATACCCTGCAGCAAATGGGGCAAAAATATCTCGCGCATGGAATGTATTGCCTTCATGAGGAATTATCCAATTCTCATTTTCTAGTAAATAAGCTTTTTGAGCTCCTCCAACAGTTGC
>Ga0255776_10007899_pt1 | contig 10594 bp, 6 predicted proteins | sample 071ome_19_FD_179974 | JGI IMG/M metagenome (GOLD analysis project Ga0255776, IMG submission 179974) | Coastal salt marsh microbial communities from the Groves Creek Marsh, Skidaway Island, Georgia - 071413AT metaG (version 2) | ecosystem: Environmental > Aquatic > Marine > Intertidal zone > Salt...
GTCGATTGGCGTTTCCTTGGAACCGCTCGATGAGTGCCTTTCAAAAGACGCGAAGATTAGCGGGAGTAAAGAGTTGTTCGCGCAGCGCGTCGCTTTAGATTTGTGGAACTTTTTGAAGAGCTTTACCACCGGAAACGAGACGGAACACTTGGTCGTTCCGAGGAACGTCTTCGATAACTGGTTCGTCAAGTTTACGACCAAGTTCAGACGAGATCCAGATTTTCTAACCAGGAACCAAAACGTCGTTTGATGAAAGAAAAAGACGACTCTAGGAAAACGAGGTAGTTTATTGAGTAGTATTTGTAGCCGTAAGTAGCGCTCGCGAATGTAATATAGTAAATCAGTAGTAATAGTCACGTCACGATTTTAAAATCATTTTTCGAAAGTTGTCACACCAACGTCGCGCAGCACACACAGTTCTCTCTCTCTCTCTCTCTCTCTCTCTCTCTCTCTCTCTTAAAAACACGCGCGCAAATATGCCTAAAGCTATCATCTCCCCGTCTTTACTGGCGTGCGATTTCGCCAACATGCAATCGGAATCCGAGAAAGTCCTCTCCCTCGGTGCCGATTGGTTGCACTTGGACGTGATGGATGGACATTTCGTCCCGAACCTTTCGTTCGGCGCTCCAGTCATCGAAAGCTTGAACAAACACTTCCCGAACGCGTATTTCGACGTCCACTTGATGGTGACGAATCCGAAAGAATACATAGAACCGATGAAAAAAGCTGGGTGCGACATGTTTACGTTTCACATCGAAACGTGCGCCAACATCGACGAGGCCATCGGCTTGTGCGAAGCCATCAAAAAAGTAGGCATGAAAGTTGGCGTCGCGATGAAACCGAAAACGAGCGCGGAGGCGGTGTACGCGCTCGCGGATGAGAATTTCGTGGACATGCTCTTAGTGATGACCGTAGAACCTGGATTTGGAGGGCAAAAGTTTAACCCAGAGATGATGCCGAAAGTGAAACAGTTGCGCGAGAAGTATCCGGAGATGGATATTCAAGTCGACGGCGGTTTGAGCGCTTCGACCATCGAAGCGGCTGCGAGCGCGGGCGCAAACGTCATCGTCGCCGGGAGTTCTGTGTTTGGCGCGGAGGACGTGAAAGGTGCCATGGACGTGTTGAGGCAAGCCGTGGATGCCGCCGCCGCTTAATACTAAAGGGGAAAAGCTTTATTACTAGTTTCAATTATTCAATATCATAACGCATACGTATTATTAGCGCGAATCAATCTCTTCACTAATATAACACACAAAACACACACGACGAAAAGATGTTGCGAAGAGCCGCGATGAGCGCCGTCGCCTCGACGTCGAAGAGATGCGCGCCTTTTTCTTTTCAGCCCTTATATTCTACTCGCGGCGGCGTCGGACGACAACAACCAGCGAGACGCGATGTTTCCTCCTCCACTTCTTCGGGAAACAAGAACGCAACGAACAACAACAATAACGGCGAAGAGATGCCGGAACTCACCGCGTTCGACGCGGTCGGAGGATTACTCAAAGCATCCACCGGAGGGATCGCGGTGTTTGGATTAGGCGCGGTTGGGGTCATAGGCGTCGCCTCGTTCGCCGCGAACGTCTCGAAACAGTTCATCGCGGACGGCGGAGGAGGGAAAGAGAAAACGAAACGGGAGCTGCTGTTGGACGAGTTGAACGAGTTGAAAGCGGAGGAGGACACCTGGGGGAACCGCAGACGACAGAGGAAGATTAAAGGCGAGCTGAAGAAGCTCGTGGACGAGATGTAAAGTAGGAAGTAATGTTTTGTTAGTGCGCTAATATGCTACTATTATATCATTGTGTGTTACTAATCGCTGCTTTTGGTATCGTTGACGTTTTCGTCTTTGCTTTCGTCTTTGCTTTCGTCTTTGCTTTCGACGGGTTCTCGCGCTTCCTCTCCTGCCGGAGCTGCCGTTTCCTTCTTTTCTTCGCCGTTGGTACCACTGGTGCCACTCTTTGTAGGCGTGGGCGATTTTGTTGGCGTTTGAGATTCGGCTTCAGCTGCCATCGCTTTCTTTTTCGCTTTCAAGAGTTTCGCTTCGTCGGACAGACGCGCGTCGTTGTGTTTGATCGACTCCGCGACGACTTCGGCCAACTCTTTCAACTCGCGACCGATAATTTCCGAGTCAAATTTACCAGCTATGCCGTGCAAACACTCTTGCAACGCGTCGCAATCTGCTTTGACGTGTCTTTCGACGGTACCGCCGACCGATTTCCTTTCTTGCCAAACCGTTCTTAAGGAGGAGGCTAACTTGGAGTCAAACTCTAAAGCGACCACGCCGAGGACGCTGTTTTGGTCATTCTCTTCAAACATGCTGCGAACGACTTTGGACAGCGTCCCGAGCTCTTTCATCAAACCTTTACTGAATTGAGAAGCTTCCTTGTCGAAATCTTCGATCGGTTCGTTTTCCCAGGCTTTGGCGAGTTGCGGTAACCCACCGCGATGGAATCGCAAGCGTTCTCGAATGATTTCGATGAGCTTCAGATGGATGCGCTCACAGTGCGTTTCGAAATCGCGTCCGACTTTGTCGAGATTCGCAAAGGCTAGTTTACGCCTCGCGTCTTCGTTACCGCTCGATGGTGGTTTGCCTTCGACCGCCGCTGCCGCAAGGTTATCGCTACTGCTACCAAACTTTGTCGTCGTAATGTCTGAAAGTCTCGCTTTCAAAACTGGCGCGAGTGACTGAAACAATCGGAGCGATTGTTGAGTCACCGATAGATGTTTCGCTGTGATGGATCTCAAATTTGCGCCTTGCATGGCTTGCGCGCCAAGAACTAGCACGCAGGCACCATCGTTGAACGCACCAAGTAATTCAGCGACGCGACGAGCGACATCTGCAGATAAATCGGGAATACTTTCTGCGATATCGCTGTAATCGTTCAGCGTGCGAATGAGCATCAATGCCGTCGTCGTGGCAACGTGTTCGATATTTGTATTCTTGTCTATGATTTTTGTCGGTAGCGGTTGGTTCTTATCGCTTTCACTAGGGGTGGCGGCGTTGCTATCCTTACTTTTATCCTCTTCCGTTGAAGATGCCACCGCGGACAATCGATCCAAAAGCTCTTGAAAATGTGCCGGCACCGTTGCTTGCGACCAACTCTCTTGCTCTAAAAGCGTCTTTAATTTGTCCAACTCGGCGGCATGTTTTACGTTCAAGAACAAGCGCGCTTGCGAATGCACCTGCGACCTTAACGCTACGCATCGTTTCCCATTTTTCCTGTTTGCATTCTCCGCGAGGCGAATGAACGCATCCGAAGCTTTCGTTATTTTCGTGAACGAAGTCGCATCGAGTTTTGCGTTGACGTGCTTGCGGCAACTCAGAAGTCTGGCGAAAACCATCGAGCCACCATCGATGATTGAGTTGGATGATTCGCGGATGGCAGAAACGACTTTGGAAATGCCATCTCTCGAAAACCGCTCGTTTGCTTCATCGCGAGCTTCTTTCCGGATGAGATCCATAGAAAATTTTGGAGACTGTGCACTCTTCGGCGTTTCCACGTCGCCAACGTTTTCGCTCGCATTTTCATCATCGAATGCGTTAACTGAAGAGGTGAACATCGACATCAAAACGTCTCGAATTATCTCGGAACGCTTAAAATGTAAGCGCGACATTATTTTGGTCACGGCATCGAGCGTTCGGATGTAGTTCTCAGAGGAACAATGTTGAAGCGCAAAATAAATATCCTCCATGTTACCGTCGTCCGCGTCGTTTTTATTTTCATTGGCAGCGGTGTTGTTGACTTTTGAAGGGGTGTTGTTGTTGGTTCTACCACCCGTACCCGCGACAACTTTTTCGCACACGCGTTCGACGTCTCTTTTCAAATCGCGCAAGATTTCTCGCGAAACCGCGTAAATGGCGTCAACCGTTGGCACGACCGTACTCGATCTCAACAAGCCGCGGAGCGCCGGTATGATGGATTCCGACACACGATCGAACTCGTCTTTATCAAAGCTACCCTCGTTATCTTTTATCTGATCGTCGATACCATTCTTGACTACATTCGCGATTTCATCGTCGACTACGTTCGACTCGACTCGAGCTCGAGAACACAACTCCGCGGTGATCGCACCCGTGCATTTTCTCTTTGCGATCTCTAAATCTTTCGGAAGATGACTGAAACACGAAAAGACGTTTGATGTCGTCGTTCCCGCGTTACTTTTACCACTATTGCTATTCGTAATTTTCTTATCCGCAGAAGACATCGACGATTCTTTGTCTTCCTCTACTTCTGCTTCTTCGCTGTCCTTTTTCGTCGCCGCTTCTATCGCCCTTCTCAAACTTCTCTCGCACTCGTCGATCGCTTCTAAACACTCTGAATATTCTCCGGATTCTAACAGCACGTCCACGTCTAACTTTGTTTGCCGAATGTTTTCGATATCTTTCAAAGTTTCCGCCAATCTTAAAATGTTATCCCTCCTTCTCGACGTCTCTTTCACTTTCGCCGTGGAATGCGCCGCTCTTCTAAAACTCCTCCGATTATTCGTCCGCAAATCGACGACTGATTTCTTTGTCTCCTCTATCGTCTCCTGTAACTTTCTCGTTTTCGCCATGGCATCCAAAAACACCTCCGCGCGATCCCCAACTCGTTTCATAATCACGCTCTCTACCAGATCTGAGTAGTGCTCGAGCTGCTCTTGCGCCAACACCGCGCTATTCGCGACGTTGTCGTTGTCCGTGTTACTATTTTCTCCACTCTCTCCTAAATCGCTCGCTAAACAAGGTAAAATCTCCTCGAACGCTTCTCTGGACGTTAAATCAAACTCTTCTCGGAAGAAAATGGACGGCACCGAGCTCAAAAGTTGATTCTGTCTGTGCATTTGTTCCTCGAAGTCATCCGCCAACGCCGACCCGACCGACGACGACTTCGACACCGTTCCTCCTCCTCCTCCTCCTCCTCCTCCTGCTTTAATATTATTACCATTCTTATTCTTCTTTGCCATCGCTCTCGTCGCCACGAATCTCGCGTACGACGTCCGTATCGCTCTCAAATACTTCTCAAAATCTGTCGGCGATACCTCCGGCAGCGTTTTCTTAATCACCCCGTGATTCTTCAACAGCGTCTGTTCGATGTGTTTCTCATCGAGTAAAAGTTTGCTCTCTTTTTCCATCGCGCTGCTGTTCTTGTTCCCGCCGCTTCTTCCTCCGTTGTTGCTGTTGTTGTTGTTGTTGTTGTTCGCGACGACCGCATCTTCGCTCGCGTACCCGAACAACGAGTACACCGCAGACGTCAACCCGAAATCGTAATAATAAGAATAATAAGAGTCCGAAGACGACGACGTCGTCGCGTCTCCGTCCGAAGAAGAGGAACAAAAAGGAGCGGCGTTCAAAACGCTCGTCAAATAGGACGTCTCCGCGACGAGAGACGCCACCCGTCGCTCCTCTTCGAAAGAATGAGCGGCGTCGTCGTCATCGCGAGGCGAAGAAGAAGAAGAAGAAGAAGAAGAATCGTCCTCTGCGTTCTTCTTCTTCTCCTCCTCCTCTTCTTCCTCCATGTCGTTTGTCCCTCTTCTTCTTCTTCTTCTTCTTCTTCTTCTTCTTCTTGTTTATACGACGTTAAAAAACAAAGCTTGCGTTTCTTCTACGAACTTTTTGTGTTGGAGAGAGAGAGAAAGAAAAAACGAGAAAAAAGAGAAGAAGAAGAAGCAAAAAAAGAAAAAAATTTTTTCGATTTTTTTTTTACCTCGAGAGAGAGAGAGAGAGAGAGAGAGAGACCAATTATTTCCCCAAGTACACGCAACCCACACTTTTATACACACAAAACACACGCAACGCGCACGCGCGCATAAAAGAGGGTCTCTCTCTCTCTCTTTAAAACCGATATTGTTCTTTGTCGCTCTGAGAGAGAGAAAGAGTCTGCGAGAGAGACAAAAGTTTATTACGTACGTAGAATCAGAAAAGAAGAGAAAAAAAATGTCAAACAGGCACGTCTCGAATCCCGAGGAGGACGGCTGGGAGAAGAGCGATTTCCCGGTCGTCTGTTCGGACTGCCTCGGACCGAACCCGTACGTGCGAATGCAGAAAGAAAATTACGGCGCGGAGTGCGCGATATCTGGACGACCGTTTACGGTTTTTCGGTGGCGACCTGGGCACGACGCGAGGTACAAGAAAACGGTCGTGTGTAAAGAAATCGCGCTGGCGAAGAACGTCTGCCAGGTGTGTTTGCTGGACTTGGAGTACGGGATTCCGGTGCAAGCGAGGGATGCGGCGCTGGGGGCGATTTCGGATATGGCGGTACCGAAGAGCGCGGTGAATGTGGAGTACGTGACGAAACAGATCGAGGAGAAATTGGAGGAAGACGCGACGGCGGACGTGACGGGGATGTTGGGCGGCGTCGCCGGGAACGCGGACGACGGGGTGGGAGGGAAAGCGGCGATTGTGAAGGACGCGATGGAACAGTTGACGCGCATGGCGAGGAAGAAGCCGTATTATCAAAAGAACAAGGCGCCTATTTGTACGTTTTGGTTGAAAGACGCGTGCACGCGAGCGGATTGTCCGTTTCGGCCTTGTAACGGAGACACGCACATGCCGGAGTTATCCGCCAACCCGAAGTTTAGGAAGCAGAATATTAAAGATCGGTATTACGGGACGAACGATCCAGTCGCCGAGGCGATGCTGGAAAGAGATCGGGAGAGGAAACCGAGTTGGAAAGCGCCGGAAGATCAAACGATCAAGACGTTTTACATAAGCGGCGTAGATGGGGAGAAGGTGCAAGAGGGAGATTTGAGAGGCGCGTTTTGCTCGCACGGGACTTTGAAAAAAGTCCACGTGATGAAAGAAAAGAAGTGCGCGTTTGTGACGTTCGCGGAGAGAGAAGCGGCGGAAGAAGCGGCGAAGCAAAAATGCGGCGCGCTCGGGTTTGAAATCAACGGCGTGAAGATGAAGTGCATGTGGGGGAAGTCCAAGAGCGAGAGTAAGAAGAAGAAGCAAGCGGGAGAGGAGATTAAAGAAAAGAAGGAAAATTTAACAGACGTAGAAAAATTAGAACAGATGCCTTTACCTACCGCGGGCGCGAAGAAGAAATACGCGAGCATGGACGCGAACGCGATGGGTGCCGCTGCGAAGTAAAACGAATGAGCATTTAGATACATATTATTATTTGTTCATATAGCAGCGTGTGTGTGCGTGTAATACTATTATAATACAACAAACAAACAACAAAATGTTTGCGATTCAATCGAGAGAGAGATTTCTTTTATTTAATCAACCACCCGGCGAGGCCGAAGAACGGTAAAAATCGATCGACGGCGGAGCAGTCAGGATCGACTTTCTTCGTAAAGTATATTTGCCACAAATAAAAAAGAACGATGTCGCACGTGAACGCGACAGAAACGCGATCCTCGTGTAAAGTTTGCACGTAGTAAGTCCATCGCTCGGCTAAGTCGCGCTCTTCGCCCGATGGAACGTATCCATTCGCAAAGTACCAAAGCGAATAGACGCCGACTAATAAACCGTACACGCCGAAACCTTTGCTGAGCAAGCCTTTTTTACCTTCTCTCCCTTCTCTCGTTTTCGCATTTTCGTTGATTACACCTGCGTCGTCGGACACGTACGCGGACGTTTCGTTTTCTTTTCTACTTTCGCCGATGCTCTTCGCTCTCGTGGCGAAATAGGGGAGCAAAGTCGCGTTCGTGAGAAACATGGAGATGGACCAAAACGTAGTCGTCTTCAACTCTCCGCCTTTCTCTTTACCTAATTTCGTTTTATCCATCAACAGCACCGGGAACAACATGAACACGAAAGCCTCGGCAAAGTTGAACACGCCTAGTGTTTCGGGTTGGACCGGGAAATCCGTCGCCAGTCCGGCGAAAGTGATGCCCGCTTCGTTCATGCCTTGCAAGATAAAGAAGAACTGAACCGAAGAGTTGATGACGTCTTGTAAACTCTCCGGCGTAATCGCCCATCCCGGGTATCCCGGAACTGGCGCGAAAGGCGGTGAGAGGAGTAAAACGTACCAATACGCAGCTGCCGCGGCCCATAATCCAGCAATCTCAACCGCGTTATCGCTGGAAGAAGATGTCATCGTCTCCTCCTTCGAACTCTTTACTACGTCGCCGTTATTATTCCTCTTTTTCTTCTCGGCTAAAATTTGTTCTTTCACCAACGGCGCGACGACCCGTATGATTGAAAACGAAGCCTCGCCTAACTTCATCGGCGACTCCACCACGTCTCTGGCATAAATCAGCTTCCCGCTCTCCTTCGAAATCTCGTAAAACGAAGCGCCTCTCGCGTTCGGAAACGGTTCTCCCGCGATTTCAACGTGCCACGTGCATCCAAACGTCAAACTCTCCGTCGCCGACGACGACGAAGACGTGCTTCTCTCGATGATAAAATCTAAATCGTCCGGTATTCCCGTGCAACTCTCCTCGAACAACTTTTTCACTCGCTCTTTCCCTCGAAACGGTTCCGGGAAGTTGAAATCTTCGTAGACGATGTCGTCGTCGACGAACGTCAGCGCTTTCGCGACGTCTCTTTTGTTGATGGCGTCGTACATTCCTCGCACGACTTCTTCAGCGGAGAGAACGCTTTTATCGTTGTCGTCGTTGATTTTTTCTGACGTCGCTGTCGCGGTTTCTTCCATCGCGCTGCTTCTCGTCTTTGCGCTCGTGCGCATCGACACGCCCTCGGCGGCGTCGGCGGCGTTCCTTCCTCTTCTTCGCTTCACTAATCGAAACGACGACGACGAAGTAGAAGTAGAAGAAGAAGAGTTGACGACGACGACACTCCTTCCATTAGTGCGGGCACACGTCGTGCTTCCAACCGCACGCACCGACGATCGCGACGACGACGACGACGAGAAGGAGGATGACGACGTCGTCGTCGTCGATCGATGCACCACCACCGCGCGCGACGAGAACAACATCGTGGTGTTTGTTTTGGATATTTTCGGAAATGTGACTTGTGACGTCAATCGTAAAGTGAAAAGATACAAAAAAAGGATGACGTTCTGAACTCTGTCTCGGCGTTTTTATCGTTCTCACGTGATGAAATCATTATGTTATTATTATTATTAAAACAATGCGTACGAAAAAATGGCATCATCACAAACCAGCCTTGGCGCATTCCTGGGTCAACTGAACCCAACTGTCCAACTTTTCCCCGCCTTTACCGGCTTTGTGCGCCTCTCTGCACATGGCGATGCCTTCCTCGACGGACGCGGCTTGCTCCGCCGCCGCCATGGCGACGCCGGCGTTCAAGATCAAAGTTTCCGCAACTGGACCGGTTTCACCGCCCAAAGCTTCGCGTAAAATCTTAGCGTTCAATTGCGCGTCACCACCGGCTAAGTCTTTCAATTCGCATTTTTTGATTCCCACTTTAGACGGCTCGAAGGTGTACGTTTTGACGCCGTCTTTGGAAACTTCCATGACGTCCGCCGGGCCGCACGGCGTCAACTCGTCCAAACCCATCGAGTGGACGATTAACGCTTTCTTCATTCCGAGACGCATGAAAGAATCCGCCATTAACTTTTGAATGCCCGTAGAGTAAACGCCAACTAACGCGTACTTGGAGTGCGCCGGGTTTAACATCGGGCCTAACAAATTGAACGCCGTTCTCACTTTTAACGATTTTCTGACTGGCGAAACTTTCGCCATCGCCGGGTGGAATCTCGGCGCAAACATGAAACCCATGCCGACTTCTTTCACGCACTTTTCGATCGCTTCCGGGCCAATCTCTACGGCCACGCCGAGCGCTTCCAAAACGTCCGCGGAGCCGCAGAGAGAAGACACGGAACGGCTTCCGTGTTTCGCCACCTTTGCGCCCGCCGCCGCGGCTAACACGCACGACCCGGTCGAAATGTTCACAGTCCCCGCGGAATCGCCGCCAGTACCAACAATATCCAAAACGTCATCCCCGGCGTTCACTTGCAACGCTCTCGACTGCATAGCTCGCGCTAACCCAGCCATTTCACTGCTCGTCTCCCCTTTCGCTCGCAACAGGACCAAAAAAGCAGCGATCTGATTTTCCGACGCATCCAACAACGCTTCCATCGCTTCAAACGCCTCGTCTTCGGACAAATCCTTCCCTTCGCACAAATTTTCAATCACTTTTTGTAAGTTTACTTCTTTCTGCGCCGCGTTAACGGTGTATGTTTTAATCGAGGAAGCAGCAGATGCTCGCAAAGGTGTCGTTCGTCTCGTTGGTCTTCTGATGGTTGATGATGATTTCTGTTGATTAAATTTTCTCGAGGAAGAGGACGACAACATCGTCGTCGTCGTCGTCGTCGCGATTGAGCTAGAAGACATGATGTGTTTATATATCGAGTGTGTGTGTGTGTGTTTTTGTGTACGCGCGCGCGGAGGGGGGAGGAGATGAGTCTCTTTTCCTTTCCTGTGTGTGCGAGGAGAAGGAGGAGGGAGCGTGAGATATATACTGTGAGGGAAGTGTGAATTATATCCAAACTTTTTGGAACAACAGACGAGACTCTCAGAGAGAGAGCAGAGCAGAGAGAGAAACGCACACGTCGCGCGGCTGCTTTTTGGTTTTTCTGTGCCGTGAGTTTTTTGTGTTTTTTTGTTTATGTTTTCCCATAACATAAGGAGACTTTGGGAAGAGGCCACTCCTCTCTGCCTTCCACTGTACCATACCGTATGGGCT
>Ga0255776_10007901_pt1 | contig 10594 bp, 10 predicted proteins | sample 071ome_19_FD_179974 | JGI IMG/M metagenome (GOLD analysis project Ga0255776, IMG submission 179974) | Coastal salt marsh microbial communities from the Groves Creek Marsh, Skidaway Island, Georgia - 071413AT metaG (version 2) | ecosystem: Environmental > Aquatic > Marine > Intertidal zone >...
CAAAATTATCTTTTAGGCAAAGGTACAGGGCATTCATTGCCGGTCGGTCATAGCGTATCCCTTGGATTGCACCAGCAATGCGCGATAGCGATGGGCCCAGTCGGACTGCAGATGCCATAAATAGAGCCAGAACAGGAGCCAGCTCCGAGAGTTCCGCCCCGCGTATCGCTACCCCCAGAACAATTAATACGACGCCAAGCGCGATCAAGAGCTCAAGAATGTTCACGGGCACCGCCTGAATCACAGAAAACTTTCTCTGAAAATCAAGCATTTTTTTCACGCTGTTTCGAAATATGTCCTCGAAGAATCGTTCTCGCCTAAGAATCTTGATTTCCTTTATTCCTCCGAGAGCTTGTTGCGTGTGGACCATCATTGCACCACTCTCTTCACGGAACAGCTTTCCCCAGCGTGATAGTTTCGGCTGCACCACGCGGAGGTATGCAAAAGCTGCCCCGCTCACAAGAACCGCGATAATTGCCAGCCCGATAGGATCTACCGAGGCTAAGAGCGCTACTAACCCTAGGGTCATCGTCCCCTCACTCAGAATCACAATCGTAGACTCAATCGATCGTGCGTGAGCGTTAATATCTGACGTCAGATTTCTTAACAGCTTGCCGGAGTTCTCACTAACATGAAAGGAGTACGGCATGCTTATCAAGCGCCGGAATAGCCGATCGGTGACCGACACGCGAATATTAGCGTTCAGCTTTTTCTGCTTGAGCAATACCCATAATCCAATGACCACTTTTAAAAAGATTAAGAGAAAGAAGCCACTCACCGCAGCCAGTAAGAAATGCTGTCGAGATTCGATCCCCACCAGATTTTCGATCTGGCCAGCCCAGGAATATTTCTCGTACAAATCATCGCTCACAATAATTGCAACGATCGGCAGTATTGCCCCAACGCTTGCTACGATAAAGAACATGCTGACGAACGACAGCAAGATCAGAACAAAAAAGTTCTTTCGTTGAGACGGATTTAGAGGAAAAAATAATTCTCGTAGAAACGATCGCACCTGCAAGATGCCTCAGTTAAGAAGTTCCATGGGCGTCAAGAAAATCAAAATTTTCAGACCTCAAAGTGAAGCTCGAGGAAAAGCCGGTTTTCCGATTTTAAACGTTTAGGCCAACGATCCCAATTCAAAATTGATGCAGGAAGAGGAGCCATCAAATCAGATGGACTAGTGTGACAGGATACTCGCGAGTCGATTCACTAAAACGTTGTCTCGGCGATCTCACGAAAGCACAAACAGTCGACTAGTCGAAGTACTGGGCCCTTTAGCCGGTAGCGAAAAAGGGGTCACGAGCTCTACGCGTGTCGTCAGTGTGGCTGGCATAGACGGCGGTGGGATTTATTTGCGCGAAAATCGCAATGTGAAATCAATCGACGGGCTGATGGGGGCGGGGACGTTCTGCAACCAGCAGGCCAAGACGGCCCTTGATGATCACGAACTCGACGATATCGTCGCCTACCTAAACGAGACCTACTACAAGTTCGAAAGAGGTTGAAGAAGGTAGATCCAGACATATCCGATCCACGGGGCGTACAGAAGTTCGTATTCACAGGAAATTCAGCTGTAGCCCATCACTGAATTGATCGGTTTGATATAATTTCTCCGACCGAGATCAGAGTCTCGCGGTCTAGTTTTGAGTAAAAGCGAAAATGACACCGTGAACGGTTGGGTAACATTGACCCACAAATTCCGAAGCTCATGGCGACGCTCTAGTTTTCTTGGTACCGTAGTATGCAACTAATTGCTTGCCAAAAAATTTAAGCGCCGCATAAGTCATCCCGGGAGAAACCATGAGCTTAGATGGTGTCGTTGTATCCAAGCCTTGGGGTTATGAGTACCTATGCTATCGGAATAGCGCAGTCGCAATTTGGTTTCTTCACATTACTTGTGGCCAGAGGACTTCTCTTCATTGTCATCCCAACAAACACACGGGGTTTGTCGTCCTCCAAGGTTCTGTCAGGATAAGGTTTCTCAGAGGCGGCTCTGAACTCACGGGCCTCGATAAGATTCACATTTTTCGGGCGCGTTTTCACTCGACCGAGGCGCTCTCCAAATCCGGGGCTTACATCCTAGAAATCGAGACTCCGGAGGATAAGCATGATCTTGTCCGATTGGACGACAGCTATGGCCGTGCGGGCACTGCGTATGAAGGGAAGGAGCACCATAGGCCGAAATCTGAGAGAGAGTTCTGGCTTCCGGATCCGGACTCATCGCCGAATCGGGTGGACCAAATGCATGGGTGTAGAGTTCAACATAAGTTAGTAAACTGCGCCAGTGAGCTTTGCGGCCTTGGGGAAAGAGATATTGTCGTGGTGACTGAAGGAGGTTTATCCGCTGGGGCGCAATCGCAGATTCTCTGGCCAGGAGATGTGGTTGATGGTATTTCACTCGATCGCTTGTCAAAGGCTTTTGAGATTATTGATAGAACTACCGTGCTGCTGATTAGCCCAACTGGCGAGGAAATGTGATGGGGGTAAACAAGGATTCGAAACACTCGTCGCTAGAGTATCGGAAAAACCGGATGAAAGGTGTGCAGCAGGCATGGGGCGGAAATCTAGTTTCTGAGCTTTTCCTTTGTTACGAAATACCCAAAAAGCTCTTCGAAGATTTATCAAGGGCAGTTGGCCTTTACATCGCCCGCGCTATGGATTTTGATTATTCTAGCGACGAGACCGTCCTACTCGCCGCGATAAATGCCTCTAGAGAAAATCGACGGAACATAACTCCGAACGGAGGCGTAGTGCCGAAGAGCGAGTATTCGTTAGAGTACAACCTGGTGATTAGAGCTTGGTGCGAGCTGGCACGCGCTTTTACCTCAAATAATCCCAGTCTGCTGAGAAAGTTTCGACTTACCCCAAATATCCGGATCAAATTTGGACAAGAGTTAGAAGAAAATCGTGGTCGTGGTCTCGACACGGCACTGCCGCACTCCGATGCATGGGTGGAGGGGCCGTGGGGGATGAATTGCCACATCCCAATCTTGGGCGATGTTGAGCAAAATTATTTGCATTTTTACAAACTAAAAGATGAGACTTTATTTAGGGACGACTTTCTCTCTCACTCTCCTGATTACACCTCAATGCAGTGGACGCTAGATTTCTACGAGGATGACTGCATTAAACCGAGGAAAGGCTGCTTGCACCTCAGCGATTACTCGCTACCGCATAAGACAAAACGAGAGCCTGGAGCGGGAACGAGAGTTTCGATCGATACTACTATGTTTGTCGGCGACCATGATGTGCTTCCAGACCGGGAGGCAGAATACCTGGATCGCATACCCCGTGTAGGTGATGAGCTGATATTGAAAGCAAATATCAGCGAAACCGAGGCGTTTGGGGATAAGAAGAGTACTTTTAGTCACTATACGACGGGCAACGTAAACCGCCACTGGTTAAGTTAGATTGAGGAGCAGGGTAGGCGACGACGTCTGGGGGCTGGAGAATGATACCGGTGTTTCTGAGGACCTTCTGGAAGCAGATCCTCGATTTAAACGGTGGCTCCACAACTTTATTGCCAATGGTAACCAGCCGCAAAAAATACGATTTGCTGGCGTAATTCAAGATCAGGATCGAGTTTACTCGATCCTGATCGAAGTTCACTTTCTGAACAGGGGCATCAAATTTGTTCGCTCGATATTGATCCGCGGCCCCGCGGTCGTAATCGTGCCAATTGTATTCTCGGATAACCTTCGCGATTCAAAATTTCTTACCGTGCGGCAGGTCAGAATATCAACAGGAGCCTTGACGGATGAATTCCCATCTGGCGGGTGCCTTGGTGTTTCTAAGGTCCAATGCGCCCTTGCGGAGTTGAAGGAAGAGACAGGCATAACAATAGAACCCGATCGCCTTCAGGTTCTTCGGGAAGATATAGTTGTCTGCGAGTCTGCTTTTGATGAGACAGTGACCTGGTACGCGGTCAAACTTAACCCGGAAGAAATTAAACTTGGGCAGTTTGGCGTCAAAGATCGCGGGGAACTCACTAGCACTTCGTTAGTGGATTGGAAGTACCTGACAGCGCTCAATTCTTTCCATATGCACACTGCGCGGAAACTTCTTGAGGAACACTACGATATGTAGTTTTTTGGTCTCTTGGAGAGGGCCCAGGCTTTGTATAATTCCGACGTCCCTCCTTTCTGAAGTGGATAACCAAGGCACCAAATAATAGAGTTGATCGAAAACATTGGAGGCATCATATGTCTAAAGTGAAAGCCGATATCTTGTTTGTCCATCCAAACGCATCTGCCGTTATCTATCAAGGACTGGCAAACAATCACTCAGCCATAGAGCCCCCGATCTGGGCGGCTATGCTTGCCGGATCCCTTCGATCCGTGGGACGATACGTTGAACTTCTAGATGCTGAAGCAGAGCGGCTGGACTTTGCATCCGCGGCAAAAAGAATAACCGAGATAAACGCTAGAGTGGTTTGCTTTGTGGTGTATGGCCAGCAGCCTAGCGCTTCCTCTCAAAATATGTCCGGAGCTATCGCGACTGCAAACCTTGTCCGCGAACAACTACCGGAATCATTCATTGTCTTTGTCGGGGGACATGTAGCGGCCCTACCTCGCGAGACCCTAGAGAATGAGCTTGCTCTTAATGCTGTCTGTCAGAATGAAGGCGTTTACACATTAAGAGATTTGTTATCAGCAGATCTAAAAGACGACGCGGAGTTGCGAAAAGTCAAGGGGCTGGCTTTTAGAAACGATGAAGGGCAGGTAGAGCTGAACACGCCATCGGAGTTGGTTGCGCATTCTGAAATGGAGAAGGATTTACCTTTCCCGGCATGGGATCTTCTTCCAGCATTCTCGCAATATAGAACGGCGGGATGGCATTCTTGGTCAAATGGCAGCATCAAGGAGCCTTTCGCCGCGCTTTACACCACGTTGGGCTGCCCTTACCGATGCGCATTTTGCATGATTAATATCATCAACAGAACCGACCCCGGGAAGGACATCACGAGCGAGGACAGTAACCTTTATAGGAGATGGTCCCCGGAATTTATATTAAAGCAGTTCGATTACTTTGCTGAGCATGGAGTAAAAAACGTTAAGATTGCGGACGAGTTGTTTGTGCTCAATCCTAATCACTTCGCTAAGGTTTGCGAATTGATTATTGAGCGCGGATACGACTTTAATATCTGGGCTTACTCTCGGGTCGACACGTGTAAAGAGAAATACCTAGATCTTTTGAAACGCGCAGGTGTCAACTGGCTCGGGCTTGGCATCGAAAATCCCGACAATACCTTACGCCGGGAAATTCATAAGGACGGCTACCATGATGTCAAGGTAGTGGACCTAATTAAGATGATCCAGTCAGCGGGAATAAATGTGGGTGGCAACTATATTTTTGGCTTGCCAGAGGATACCGCTGAATCAATGTCTGCGACTTTGGACTTCGCAATGGAAAACCTAACAGACATGGCGAACTTTTACAGTGCCATGGCTTACCCAGGCAGCCCTTTACATCTGAAAGCACGTCGTGATGGAACAGCCTTGCCGACTGAGTACGAGGGCTATAGCCAACACGCCTATGGGACCCTCAACCTTGCAAACGACAATCTAAGCGCTAAAGATATTCTGACTTTTAGAGACACAGCATGGATGCAGTATCATACCAACCCTTCTTATTTACAGCTCCTCGAGACAAAGTTTGGAGTTGCTGCGAGGGAGGATCTTCAGGCTACTACAAAAGTTAAATTAAAACGCAAGCTCCTCGAAGCCTAAATTAAATACCCAACGGAAAATAACTACATATGAAAGCTTTAATTATCACCTGGACAGGATTCCAAGACCAAGAAGTCGTATACCCCTATTACCGTCTTCGCGAAGAAACCTCGAACGCTGAAGATGTGGTCATCATGTCGGATGTAATCGGCCGTTTCCATGGGATCATGGGGGTAAACATGGACAGCCACGCTCTTACTGAAGAACTGAATAATAGCGATCGACGGGAATTTTATCTGGAGCAATTTGACCTCCTGGTGATCCCTGGAGGTGTGAAGGCGCTGGAGAAGCTCCGCCAAGAGAAGCATGTGACCTCTTTCATCGGCGAGTGGAATTCTCGAGGCAAGGTAATCGCCAGCACTTGCCATGGGGCACAGCTCTTGATTTCGGCGAAGGTGGTAGCGGGTAAAAAATTGAGCGCGTACTACAGCATTGAAGACGACGTAAATAATGCTGGGGCGACCTACATTAACGCGCCAGTGGTTTCAGACGGAAATATCGTGTCCTCGCCTCATTATCAATGGATGGGCGAATGGATGCATGATGCAATTGACTTAGTAAAACAGCGCGGCAATGCAACCTAATATTTATCACGAGATTTATTCGAGAGCGGACCTTTGCCGACGCTTTGAGGAAGAAGCCTATCGCCGGATCGAGAGCAAGGACATCACGATTCCAACGTATCTTTCAGCCGGACAGGAATACATATCCGCCTCAATAGCCGTCGCTATTGAGGCGCGCCAAATTGCGGATCGACAAATTTTTATTCAGCACCGCGGACACTCGACCTATTTGTCTTTTGGAGGAAGCCTAGACGGGCTCGTCAAAGAGTTATTAGGACATAAAGATGGATGCGCCAATGGTATGGGAGGCTCTGCCTCAATCCACTCATTGGAGGCAAACATTTTCGGACACGACGGTTTGATGGGGAGTCACGGTCCCATCGCGGTTGGCATGGCCTACGCAAACCGAAAACCAACGATTTGCTTTACTGGCGACGCAGCTGCTGAAGAGGATTATTTCCTCGCGGCAATAGCTTGGGCCGCAACTAAGAAATTGCCGATAATCTTCGTCGTCGAAGATAACAACCTTTCCATCCTCACAGAGAAGAAAGTGCGCCGTTCCTGGGAGATGGACGAAGTTGCTCGAGGTTTTGGGATGAAAGCCTTCAATCTTGAGGACGATCCGGATGAAATATGTTCGTGTCTTGACGCCGTAGATCCCCTATTCTGCGAGCCACTTCTTCTTAATGTACGAACAAATCGGATGTACTGGCATGCTGGGGCGGGAATCGATTCTGACGAAATCTTTGATCGTCATGATTGGGTAGGTGAGAAGCTTGATCAAAACTTTAGAGACGAGATTCGCGCCAAGAACGAAGAAATCGTGGGGTCCGTATGGCAGAGAAATCTAAGCCATTAAGAGAAGTAATCAAGGAAGTTACGCGCTATCACCTAGAGCATGAGAATGGGCTAGTTATGGGCCAATGTCTCACGGCCGTGGGGTGGGTTGGGGGAACACTCCCTGAAATATATGAAGACGGCGGAATGGTTGAGCTCTCGATGGCAGATGTGGCAGGGGGCGGGTTTGCAGTGGGGGCGGCTTTAGCCGGTCGCCGGCCTTTTTATGTGATTCGTTATCAGGGATTCAATTGGTTTAATGCCCCTATCGTCGTCAATTATGCTTGTAAGTCAAAGGAGCTGTGGGGGCGCTCTTGCCCAATGCTCGTCCGCTCAATCGCGATGGAAGGGGGCATCGGTCCCGTAGCTGGGTCGTCGCATCATTCTCTGTACTACCGCATGCCTGGCATAAAAATATACTCTCCGATGACTCCAGGTGAATTCAGGACGACTTACCAAGAGTTTATGGCCGACGACTCAGTTTTTTATGTCTCAGAGCACCGCGGTGCGTTTCCAAATTCTGAAGAGCTGGAGGACATTGTTTTCCCCGATCCCGATTACGTTCTCTGCCCAATCTCGATAACGCGATTTGCTGCACAGGAGGCAAGCCAAAAACTTCTGCGCGAGGGGCTAAAGGTAGCAGTTCATCATATCTTTAGGGTGAAGCCGCTGGGCCACTCGAAAAAGTTACTTGAGAGTTTGCGGCGATCTCGATTCGGAGGGTGCGTGTTGGATGATGATTATCCCGATGGTATCGCTAAAGCAATCGGTTTCGATTTGGGACAGCAATCAGGGGCGCGAATGTCGGTGTTGGGACTGCCTGAGAAATCAGCGGGGTTTGTTGAAGCTGTAGACAATCTGCCTCCCGACCCAGAGCGCATTATCGACCTTGTGCGCAGTCAGATCTAGCTAAAGTCACAAGTGTTAGCCGCCTATCACCTCTCCATAGTTCATCTCAGCCTGCGGCAAACAGATTGTTTCGCAAGATAGGACCGAGGTGGTGGGGCGCAGTATTAATAGCTGCGTTGGCACTTTGGATTACTGTTCCTTTGCTGGATGCAGGTTTTCCTAGGGCAGATCAGGTTGACTACGTTATGCGGCTGCGAATGTTGTCTTTCACCACGGCCGATGTGCTCACTCATCTTGATTACAACCGCAGTGTAATAGACTGGATAGGAAATTAAGTAGACGCCGCGCTATGAGGCGCGTCTCAAGCGTGAGACGGATTAATGATCATAACCAAAACCCCTTTCAGGATTTCTTTTTTTGGTGGAGGTACTGACTATCCAGAATGGTTTCTAACAAATGCGGGTGCAGTTCTTTCTACTACGATTGATAAGTATTGTTATATAACTTGCAGGCGCCTACCGCCATTTTTCTCTCATCGCCACCGTGTCGTTTACTCTGCTGTTGAGACAGTCGCGTCGGCCGAAGAAATAAAGCACCCAGCGGTGAGGGCGGCGCTACTTTGGAAGAAGATCGAAGATGGCCTTGAAATTCATCATGATGGTGATCTCCCAGCTCGAAGTGGACTAGGATCTTCATCAAGTTTCACGGTGGGCCTACTGAACGCTTTATACGCTTTGGAGGGAAAAGCAGTGTCGAAACGGCAGCTAGCCGAGGATTCGATCTACCTTGAGCAAAGCGTCATCGGCGAGGCGGTCGGGTCTCAGGATCAGGTTGCTGCATCTTTTGGTGGTTTGAATCTGATTGAGTTTCAGAGGGACACGGCCTTTGTAGTGAACCCTGTTATCATAGACGCGGAGAAACGTGAGGCCCTTTCAGAACATGTCATGTTGTTCTTCACAGGTATTTCTCGAATTGCTGCCACGGTTGCTGAAAAGAAGATTCGCAGTATAAAAAGCCGCACCGTTGAGCTCCAGCGCATGTATGAGATGGTTTGGGAAGCGCAGGCTTTGCTCCAGGGGCCTGATGAATCCTTAGGGAAGTTTGGAGCCCTGCTGAATGAGTCCTGGAAATTAAAACGATCTCTCTCAGACGGCGTTTCTTCAGAATTTATCGATAGCGCCGTCGAGGTCGCGCTTGGGGCAGGCGCGTTAGGCGTGAAAATTCTTGGGGCGGGAGGCGGTGGTTTTTTGATGGTATTTGCGGACCCCTCCCGGCATGCCGCGATAAAGAGTGCACTTGGTCGTTTGGTTTTTGTGCCGATCAACTTGGATAACGAGGGCACCCGAGTTGTCTTGTACGAACCTAGTGGACTTTGATTTGGAACGAAATTCGAAGATTTACGTTGCGGGACACTCCGGCCTTATTGGCTCTGCGTTAGTACGGCGACTCAAATCAGAAGGCTTTGAAAATCTGCTACTTAGGCAGCGCTGGGAGTTAGATCTCTGCGACCAGCACCCAGTAACTGCGTTCTTTGAAGCTGAATCACCAGACTATGTCATTCTCGCAGCTGGAAGAGTTGGCGGAATCGTGGCTAACGATAGGTTTCCAGGAGACTTCATCGCGCAGAACCTAGCCATACAGTTAAATGTTATGACTGCAGCGCGACATAGTTCGGTGAAGAGGCTGATTTTTCTCGGTTCAAGTTGCATGTATCCTGCCAGCACGCCACAGCCCATGCATGAAAGTCAACTACTGTCGGGGAGGCCTGAGCAAACGAGCATCGCTTACGCATTAGCTAAACTCGCAGGGGTACAGATGTGTTTGGCCTTTAATCAACAAGAGCGTCAGACTCGTTTTGTCCCGATCATTCCCAATAGCGTGTATGGCCCATTCGACAATCTTGACTCAGAAAGCGGGCATGTACTGGCATCTTTGGTGCGACGTCTTCATGATGCTAAGGAGAATGGACAACAGTCCATAACTTTGTGGGGGAGCGGCGAGCCGCGGCGCGAGTTTATACATTCGGATGACCTAGCTTCCGCCATTGTCTGTTTGCTGAACGCTAAGTTGCGTAGCGATTGTTTGCCTCTTAACATCGGCTCGGGGAACGATATCTCAATTAAAGAGCTAGCCGCTGTCGTGGCTGAAATTGTTGGCTATGAAGGCGTTGTAACTTGGGATGTTTCAAAGCCAGATGGGGCACTTAGGAAACTGCTTGATAGCGGAAGAATAAGGAGCATGGGCTGGAGCCCTGGGGTTAGTCTTCGGCATGGAATCGCAAATTTTTATGATTGGTTTTTGGCGAACCCAGTAAAAACCTAAAAGAACAATTTCCTGCCTAGGTAGACCGCTATGTCTTGAAACGCAAGCGTTATGCGATCAAGAGGGAATTTAAAAAATATCAATAGTTTGACGTTTAGGTCGATATGAAATATCCATTAATGAGAAATAACATCTCTCGCGCAGATCTCGACGCAATGATCGAGCTTCTCCGGGAAGATGATCCCATCCTGACCAATGGTCCGCGAGTGAGAGATTTCGAGGCGGCATGGTCTCAATGGCTTGGCGTGAAGCACAGCGTTTTTGTGAGTTCTGGGACAGCTGCCAACCTTT
>Ga0255776_10007908_pt1 | contig 10592 bp, 10 predicted proteins | sample 071ome_19_FD_179974 | JGI IMG/M metagenome (GOLD analysis project Ga0255776, IMG submission 179974) | Coastal salt marsh microbial communities from the Groves Creek Marsh, Skidaway Island, Georgia - 071413AT metaG (version 2) | ecosystem: Environmental > Aquatic > Marine > Intertidal zone >...
GCATGAAAGTTAAGTGGATCGACGGCACTCATATGTTTCCTTTGCAGCGTCCTGAAGAAACTGCAGATCTGATTCATCATACTGTCCGGGAGTTGTTGGGTGGCCGCTGATTTCCGCTTTGGGCAGGAACGGCTGTCCGGCCTCGTCTGGGGTGATCCTGATGCCGTTGATACTCTGTGTCTGCACGGCTGGTTAGATAACGCCGCAAGTTTTCATCACCTGGCACCTGAGTTGTCGAGCGGGAATATCGTCGCGGTCGATTTGCCCGGGCATGGTCATTCTGCCTGGAAGCCCGAGGGTAGCGGCTATGCAATCTGGGGCTACACACGGGCGTTGCATGCTCTGGTATCGAACTTCAGTCAACCGGTTCAGCTGGTAGCTCATTCGATGGGAGGTTCTGCTGCTCTTTGTCTGGCTGCGGCTTTTCCTGAGTTTGTTCGTTCGCTGGTGTTACTGGACTCTCCCGGACCCATCATAACGCCGGAAAATCGAATTGCTGGCCAGCTGCGGGAAGGGGTTGAGGCTGCTTCTAAGGTGAGACCTTCGAGGGTTTTTTCCAGTCAGGACGAGGCTATTGCCGCCCGACGAAAAGCCACTCCCCAGCTTTCGGAGGAAGCGCTTAAGTTGATTGTTGAGCGTAATCTCAAAAGCACCCCTGAAGGCTATCAATGGACAACGGACCCGCATCTTCGTCAGGCGTCTGAGCTACGCCTCACCGAAGCTCAGGTGGAGCATCTCATGCGCTCTGTGACATGCCCTGTGCTTAGTATCCGTGCGGAAAACGGTCTCATGCCAGCCAGTTTCTTTGAGCTGCGCATGAAATACCTGCAGAATGTCGAGAGTGTAGTGCTCCCGGGGCATCACCACTTTCATCTTGAGCCGGACACCGTTGCAGCGATTGCCGATCAGATTAATGGATTTCATAACGGCGGGTAATGCAGTGGCAGGGCGTCAGGACATAATAAAACAAGGACTCTGGTTTGCGGTGTTGCTGTCAGCTCTGCTGGCGGCGCTGGCAACAAGCTGGATGGCTCACAAGCCTGTCGATTATGGGTATGGCCTCTGGTACGACCAGATGGATATTCGCGGTCATATCGACCGCTACGCCCCTCGTAATCGCTATATCCGGGGCTTTGATGGCCTCACTCAAGAACAGCATGAAGACTTATTTGGGCTGATTGTTGATGCGGTACACGCACAGGGCTCAGGCTTAAGTGAGATTTCGTTTACGGACAAACGTGGTCGGGTAAAGCCATTGCTTCGCGAGCCTGAAGTGGTTCACCTGCAGGATGTTGCCAACCTTATTGATGTGCTGTCTGTCGCAGGAGGCGTAAGTCTATTGGTAGCTGCTTTGGGCACTTTTATGCTGGTTCGCCGCCGTATTGCCATTAACTGGAAGCAGCAGGGAGCTATTCTCGGTGGGTTGCTCGGGTCGCTGGCGTTAGTCCTGTTGATTGTCGGCCCTACCGCCGTGTTCTACCAGCTCCATGTCTGGATCTTCCCTGATGATCATCAGTGGTTCTTTTACTATCAGGAGTCGCTGATGAGTACCATGATGAAAGCGCCTGATCTGTTTGGTGGGATAGGGGCGACGATAGCCCTGGTAGGTTTATTGTTGTTTTCGTTATATCTGCTGATCGTGAGAAGGCTGCTGGGGCGCTGAGTTAAAACCCCGGCTCCAGCTTAAACTCCATTCGTTCACCGGTGGTTGGGTGATCAAAATCCAGCTCTTTTGCGTGCAGGCAGAGGCGTGGTTCTGAATGCGCGGCCTCTCCAGCATAGAGGGTGTCACCGACAATCGGATGACCAATCTGCTGCATATGCAGGCGCAACTGGTGTGAACGTCCGGTCTTCGGAAACAGTGCGACCCGTGTGTTGCCGCTCTCAACGGATAGTTTTTTCCAACGTGTCAGGGCGTAGCGCCCATCGCAGTGGCTGATCATCTGCAGTGGACGGTTTGGCCAGTCGACGATGATGGGCATGTTAATACAACCGCCGTTGCCGCTGACTTCACCCATAATGACTGCTTCGTACACCTTTCGTGTGGTCTGCGCCTCAAACTGACGCTGTACCCTGTTCAGGGCTTGTTTGTCGCGGGCAAAAACCAGAATGCCGGAGGTGTCCTGATCCAGGCGGTGAATCACCAGGATCTCGCCATAACGCTCCTGCAGCCGGGCGACGCATGAATCTTTCAGGTAGCGACCAGGTACGCTTAGCAGACCAGCGGGCTTGTTGACGACGATGATGTCGTCATCAATGTAGAGGGGCGGAATTAATCCCTCGTTGCTGATGTGGCTGGTGTCTTTTGTGGAGGTGTGTTGACCGTTACTGCTCATGCTGACCAAGTCCTGTTCTGATGCGCGGAGGGTATCACACAGCTCCTGTCTCTTGAACGGCATTCACTCTGCCGGGAGTGCCCAATAGTTTGTAGCAGCCACTGATAAACTGCTGCTCATCATCGGCTAGCCTCGCAAGGCTCTGGCTTAGCCACTGGACGAACATTAACGAACCCCCATGATTGTGAGTTATAAGTGTCTCCAGTAATGCATTTGAGAAGCGTTCGTTGAGTTCTGTGGGTACCTGTTCTGATGCTGCCAACAGGCACTGAGTGCCGCCGGCTGTGTACCACTGCCTTCCTATTGTTTTGTGGTCGTTGTCGGCGTCTTCTGGGTCAGCCAGTGTGTTGCAGGAAAGCCAGATCGAAAGATCGACCGGCATACGCTGTTGTGGAATCATTTTCAGCAAGTCAGGGGTGCTGATATGGCCATATCCTCTGAGACGATCAAACTCCCCATGACCCCAATACACCCAGAATCCTGAGTTTTCCGAGACTCGTTGCAGTACTTCATCCTTTTCGATTTCACCGGGATGTAAGTTGTGTGCATCTGGCCATGCCGTTTGCCAGAGCACAGGTTGATCAACATGGGGTCGGCTGTATTGAGAGGTCAGTAAGGGGGGAATGCTGAGTTTTTTGTGAAATGTCGGAGCTGGAGTTGTATGTGGATTTATATCGCCCGTGCTAATGCTACAAATGATCCCCTTGTAAGTCAGTGGCGGTAGTGCAGTCGACGGGAGTGCGTTGAGTTGCTTCGCAGTCAAAACCAGCGAGACGTTTTGAATCTCCGGAGCTTTGTTGCCTTGTTGGTCGATGTAGTCGCGGATGAGAGTCGTGGGGTTACTATCCCACGACCCTGAGCTGACAGGCACCGAATAAACGGTGCCGTCCTGACCTGTCACAATCAGATTCATGCGGGGGTAAGGCCCCGATTGATGGTTCTGACGCGACGTACGGCGGTTGTGGTAGTTGCCTGGCTGCGCAGGCGGCGGAGTATTCCAGCAGTGATGTTCACCGGTGCGGAGAAAACCTGCAGCGCCAGCGGCTCCAGTAGTGCCATGGAAACCCCTGTGCTGGGCTCGCTATTGCCCTGGAACTTCACGCTGTAATAGCGTTCAACCACTTCGGCCTGTTGCTCGCGCTCAAGGTTAAGAATATCGCCGTTGGCTTTTGTCAGGTCGTCATCAGTAAGGCTATAGCCTCGTCCGAAGAACTGAGAGCAGAGTGCCTCCACCATGTAGACAGAGCCAGAGTTTTCAGCCTGCCAGACATGAGCGAGTTCATGGATGAGCAGCTCATCAGTCAGGTCCTGATCTGAATCGATATGAATGGTGTACATAGTTGTAAAGGCCGCTACCTGTGGCTTCAGTGACATAAGCAGGTCGACAACCTTGTTTGACTTGGTGATATGAACCCGATCAAGGTCGATGGATACGCCAAATACTTTAGCCGCCTCCCGACGCTCATGGGCTGTGAGTTTGCGATAGCTGCCTGTCAGTTCAAGCAGAATGCCGAACAGCAGGGTGGCGGCGGACACGGTTATTTTGAGCGCTTCCCTCATCAGGGTGATCGCTGAGTTACCGATCTCCAGTAACGTGGCGACCAGACCTTTGCGCAGAGCTGCACGCAGGTTGCCAAGGATGCTACGCATCACAGTAACCAGGTGCATGCCAGTGCCGAGCAATGCTGTTACCAGTGTTACCATTACTCGCTCTGCTTTTCGTGCTATGGCTGTTAGCACCGTAGTGAGATTGCGCCAGATAGCACGTACGCCACGCATCAGTGTGATAGCAACATTCTTTGCTTGCTCTGCGATCGCCGTGAGTATGTTGCTGATTGATTGGCCAAGGTCCTTGAGAGCTCCGATCAGGTAGTTGACGAAGCGCGCTGCCTGATTAGCGGCGGTCGCCAGAATATCCTTAAGTGCTTTGCCTGCGGCAAGCAGGCTGTCTGCAATTGCGGAGATTATCGCGCGGCCTGAGCGGTATGCCTCGCGCATGATCGCTGCAATTGACTGCCCGGCGCGGAGTAATTCCGCAATAATAGCTCGCGCAGCAGCTGTGGTTATCTGGCGAATGTTGCGCACCAGGTCTCTGAGGCTGCGACCAATGGCCAGGTAGGCGCGAACCATTACCCGCAATGCTGAGCCTGTCAGCTGCGCGAACTCTCGCATTACTGCAAGGATGCTGTTGCCTAAGGCAAAAATCTGTCGCAATACTGACTGGGCAACGGATGTTGCCTTGTCGGCGGCCCATTCGAGTACTTCTTTAACTCGTCTGCCTGCTTCAATTACGGCACTGACGAAACGATTTAATGCAGTAGTTCCGGCTTTCAGCGCCGCATTCAACACTTCGATAACGCCTTTACCCGCATCAAGAAGGGTATCTGCGATACGATTGATGACCTGTACACCGTAGCGGGCTGCTGCGGCAACGATATTGATGACAGACTGCCCAGCACGGAGTAACTCATTGACGATTTCACGTGCTGCGCTCAGCGTGATGCGTGTAATGCGTACAATCAGTTCATTTATCGTTTTGCCAATGGCGAGGAGGTGGCGCGTCATTGCCCGGATTGCGGATGCGGTCAGGGTTGCCATCTCCAGCATAAGGGTCGTTAATGAACCTGCGAGTGCCAGTGCTTTGCGCACGGCTTCCCGGGCTGTGCTGGCGGCTTGATTTACTGCCCACGAGAGCACTTCGCGGATACGTTTGCCGGCTTCGACAATACCCGTAATAAATTTGCGCAGAGCAGTCATGCCTTGTCGGGCGGCTTCGGTCAGTATTTCATCGACCTTTTTGCCGGCTCTGACGATACCTTCAATAAAATCATTGACCTTGCTTTGAGCCCAGCCAGCGGCGGCTTTTATCGCATCACCTAGCTTTTTGCCTGCAGCTTTTATGGCATCTGCAACGGTATTGATGGCACCGGTAACGGCATCAACAATACTACCAGCCGCATTTCCGACGGCATTGAATAATTTACCAATGTTCCACCCATCGTGGGTTGCAATATTGTCGTGTTCGCGCAGGAATTGACCGGCGGCAGCCAGCCACTCGCCGATGTCTTTCATGCTTCCGCCTTCAGCGAAGTAATCTTTCATGGAGTCGGCAGCTTCGGACTTTTTCAGGCGTGAAATACCGTTCACTGCGAGCTTTCCCTGACGCTGCTGAATAAACGACTTCATTACCATGCGGCGGCTTGCTGATGGTCGCTTGCTGGCCCAGGCGACGACTTCTGTCGACTCTTCGATATCGCCCTGGAGGGCATGGGCGACAATTGCCTTGGTGGACAGGCTAAGTTGCTTGGTGCCCTGACGCTCAGCGTCCTGAAGCACTTCGTGCAGGTTACTTCGCTTGATTCCGAACTGATTGAGCTGGAGTACGCGTGCGTTGATGGAGGTCGGTTTATTGATGGCTTTGAGTGTAGTTGCATTGAGTGCGGGCATGGTCATTCTCCTTTGAGGTTGCCTCGGGGGAGCAACTAACCTACGCCTCGGTTTTCTGCACTGGAAAGGTCTGGAGTCTGCTTTGGCATGTAAAACAGTGTTGATTTGATCTGGATTACAGCTCTCGGCGTCATTCAGTAAATTGTGGCAGGAGGCGTCACAGAATGTCGCATTAGAATAGCGTCTACCCGTGTCGGTAAAGCAAGCTGGGGGTGCCCCTGGCTCAAAGGAGGGCCGGGGCAGGTTTATTGGCAGGTTTGAAGATAACGCAAAGGCAGTTCTTACGGTGCATCCGGCAGGTTGCGGATCAGCATGGCCCGTTCAAGTGGCAAGTGATCGAGGCCGTCAGCAGGAATAGTGACAATAAAACCGGAGCCGGGTGCATCATCCCGTGGATTGCCGCCCGTATCGCGGATGTCACTGAGCTGGTATGTGACATTGCCAGCGGTGGTCATCAGTTCTACTGTGTCTCCATTCTGGAAGCGGTTCTTAACTTCGATCGTCAGGCGTCCATCCCTTATGTGGGTAACCTGACCAACGAATTGCTGGTGTACGGACGCCGAATTACCGCGCTCGTAATTCTGGTATTCATCATGAACGTGGCGGCGGAAGAAACCTTCGGTATAGCCGCGGTTCGACATATTCTCCAGAGTGTCCATCAGGCCTTTATCGAATCCTTTACCGGCAACTGCGTCATCAATGGCTTTGCGGTATGCCTGCGCTGTGCGGGCAACGTAGTAGTGGGACTTGGTGCGACCTTCAATTTTCAGTGAATGGACGCCCAGTTCTACGAGCTTTTCAATATGCTGGATTGCCCGCAGGTCTTTCGAGTTCATGATGTAGGTGCCATGTTCGTCTTCGAACGCTGGCATATATTCGTTTGGACGATTGCCTTCCTGGAGCAGGAAAATTTTATCTGACGTCGCACCACGCCCAAGTGTTGGGTCGAATTCATTGACGCCCTTAGGTATTACATCGCCTTGGGCAGTTTCTTCCGCTTCGTGGGCGTCGTATTTCCAGCGGCAGGCGTTGGTGCAAGTGCCCTGATTAGGATCGCGGTGATTCATGTAGCCGGATAGCAGGCAGCGTCCGGAGTAGGCGATGCAGAGTGCGCCGTGAACGAATACTTCGATTTCCATCTCCGGGCATTTTTCGCGGATTTCGGCGATTTCTTCAATCGAGAGTTCGCGCGAGAGAATAATGCGGCTGACCCCCTGGCGACGCCAGAATTCGACGCTAGCGTAGTTAACGACGTTTGCCTGTACCGAAAGATGGATTACCTGGTCTGGCCATTTGTCTTTGACCATCATGATCAGACCCGGATCAGACATAATGAGAGCGTCTGGCTTCATCTCGATGACAGGCTCAATGTCACGCATGTAAGTAGCGATTTTCGAGTTGTGTGGAGCAATGTTGCTGGCGACGTAGAACTGCTTGCCCAGGTTGTGGGCGTACTCAATGCCTGTGGCCAGATTCTCCATGTTGAAGTCGTTGTTGCGCACGCGAAGGCTGTATCGTGGCTGACCTGCGTATACGGCATCTGCACCATAGGCAAATGCGTATTTCATGTTGTTCAGCGTTCCTGCTGGAGACAGCAGTTCAGGAGTAAAGGTCATGGTGTAGCCTCCGCGAAAATTCGAGCGCGGAGACTACCATAAAACGCTATTTTCAGCAGCTGACAGGGATCAGTCTTTCGTTGTGGCGGATTCCGTTGTTTCAACATCCGGTGCGCCGGCTGCTGTCGCGCCTGTGACTGCCTGCAGGAGGGCTTCAGGTGAGGCGATAGTCTCTACGCTTGTTACCTGGTGGCCATTCAGACGCAGAAGGCGCACGGCGCCGGGCTCGTGAGTCCAGCTATCAGTCTGAGCACCTGTTGTGTCCAGTAGTACCTGATAAGGCAGTTCTTTTAGCTTTGGCAGTGTGTAGCGGTGTACCAACTCGGTCGGTTCATCACTCAGGTTTGCTACAACGTAGGCATCGTTATCGCCAAGGACATCCTGCTCAGCGTCTGCAAATGTCTGGCTGATAAGGTTTTTTCCTTCCATGTCGCCAACATACAGCAGGTACTGTGCATTCTGAGGAATGGCGACCGGCATGTTGTGTTGATCGCGCATGCGGATGTTGTCAGTTTCCTCGGGCGTTGCATGTAACATCACTGCTGTGCATGACATTACACCGACAACTGCAGCGGTAACCACTTTGTGGCGAAGGTTCGTGTTCTTTCGCATATCACACCTCTTTTTATGTTTTTAACTGGTGTTGTCTGGTGGTGTCGTGATTATTCCGACAGGCCAAAAACAGATACGTCCGTCGAGCATACCTCTTTTATGACACTTTGTGCCACCGGGCGTTGCTGAATGTCACGTAGTAAATTTGTCCATTCAATGTCAAGATTGTGAAAATATTCTGCAAGTCCTGCACCATCGCCTCCCAGCTCTGTGAGCTCTTCATGCAGCTCGCCGACTGTCTTGCGAATCAGCTCCGAATCGTCACATTCGTCGTCAAACAGGGCGTTTGAGGCTGCGTGGGTGGCGGAAAAAACCAGATCGGTGATGCGTCCGTTCAGACTGTCTGACGGTGTGAATGAGTCTTCCCATTCGCAGAACTCCATATAAAAGCGCTCCAGGTTGGAAGACGACTTCAGCTCACCACCGATATAGGCCCGAAGTTTGTTAAGTAACTTCTTCCATGCGGTAAATTCTTGATTTTGTTGCTCTTCTTCAAGCTCGGCGTGGGCCCGGCAGTTTGCAACCAGAGCGAAGCTCCACAGGCTGCGTGCGGCGGAGCTGAGTTGTTTTTCGGTATTAGACATAATGTTGTGAGATCTGGTTATGCTGGGGTGGTGGTTTTCCACAGGGGATAATTTCCCCTGAGATCGATCATTTATACAGGCGTCCAGAATTTTACCTTGGGTGGAGTCAGTTTTCTTCTGCTTGTTCCCATAACTTGCCAATAGCTGTCTTATCTGGCGGGTTAGTGTTAGCTAGATCACGTTTTATCCAGTGGCACGTATTGTTGCCTTGACTTTGCACATTGGGCGTCGTTGTCTATTGTCTGAAATATGTACAATTTTATGGCATGGCCTATGAATACTGAGCTTTCACTGACCGACAACTCCGGTGTCGCACTCTCTGTCGGAGTCAGAGGTTTAACGCCTATGGGATTCGAATGCATCCTGTCGGGGGCAGCGCTTGATGCGCTGCGTGACGACAGTGGGCGTTTTCGCGATTTTGATCTTGTCATTCGCAGTTCTGAGTTGTCGGAGTGCATCGGGCATTGTCGTGTGCACTCAGTGCGACGTATCTGTGCTGACAAGTCGGCCATCTGCATACGATTTGAAGGGGCAGCCGATGCGGCTTACAAGCGTTTGAATGAGGGGCGTTTCGCGCTGAGTGGTGAAGTTGCTACTGATGCTGCCAGTGACGCTTCGTATCAGCCTATGCTTCGTCGGGCGTAAGCTTCAATGATCGGGCCAGAGGATCACTCTTCAGGTTCTTGAACGATTCAATGGTCAGTCGAACAGTCAGTCCGGGGCCTTCTGCTCCGTAGGTCTCCCCAGTTAATTCCGCATTCACTGAACTCAACAGGCGCCTCAGTGCAGCCTCATCGGCAAAACTACAATTTATCGTCAGTGAGCAGCAGGCTTGCCATTCGCTGATTTGTTCATCACTAAGACTACTGATGACTTCGGAAGCGGCCTGGCCATAGGCGCGTTGTAAGCCCCCTGTGCCGAGTTTGGTACCACCGAAGTATCGTGTGATCAGTATCCCGCAGTTAGCCAGTTTTTTATGTTGCATTACTTTCAGGATCGGAGGGCCGGACGTGCCAGATGGTTCGCCGTCGTCACTGAATCCTTCGCTGATAAAGCCTTTATCGTCAATCAGGCGGAAACCGTAGCAGACATGACTGGCTTTCGGGTGTTGCGACTTCAGGCTATGTTGCAGCTCCTTCAGTTCGCTTTCGCAAGTCATTGGGATGATTATTGCCAGAAACCGGCTACGTTTGACCTCGGTTTCTGATTCGCGTGAAACGGTAGGGAGGAGCGTAGTCACGGACGACACTCGAACACGTTGAATTTTGGGTGTTGAGAGGCAACTCTTACCGATCGGAACAGGCGGTGAAGCGGTTTCTGGTAGGGGAGGTGCCTGTTGGCTACTACTTGCAGCGTTCCGTTATTATTCAGCCGGTTGCGAGCCTCGTTAAACATCGATAGTGCAATGTTTGTGAGCTGCTTGTGACCGTCGTGGAATGGTGGATTGCATACAATCCAGTCCAGCGGTTCAACAACGGCGGACAGGATGTTGCCATGGCGCACACTGCCTGCCAGTCCGTTTGCTTCAAGGTTGCCGGCTGCTGCAATAGTTGCCAACTCGGAGTCGTCTGTAGCGATAATCTGCGCCTTCGGATTGGCTCTTGCCAGATGTGCGCTGAGTATGCCGTTGCCACAGCCGAGGTCACAGATAGTTCCTTCTACGCCTTCGGGTAGATGCTGAATCATGACCTGAGCGCCCGGATCGGGCTTGTCAGCGCAGAATACCCCGGCATCTGCAGAGAATGACATGCCGTTCAGGCGAAAACCTTTAGGCTTAGGTTGCTGGCCGATGAATCTGTGCAGGCCCTGTATCTTCAGTACTCTTGCTTTGCGCTGAATGGGCAGTTGTTGGTAACTATCTGCGTTCTGTTCGAGCCAGTTCAGAACAGACACCGGAATATGTTTGGCCATGCCGGACAGAATAACCGTCACTTGAGGGTAATGCGTGGCGATCAGTGCGAGTTGGGCGGCGAGTTGGTCGTTCTGCTTGGGGATTC
>Ga0255776_10007918_pt1 | contig 10582 bp, 8 predicted proteins | sample 071ome_19_FD_179974 | JGI IMG/M metagenome (GOLD analysis project Ga0255776, IMG submission 179974) | Coastal salt marsh microbial communities from the Groves Creek Marsh, Skidaway Island, Georgia - 071413AT metaG (version 2) | ecosystem: Environmental > Aquatic > Marine > Intertidal zone > Salt...
AATGAGCATCTCGGCAAGGCGCAGCGTGTCATCTGCCCAACGGGCTACGTTGCGGGTGTCATCAACGAGTACTACCCAGAAGCGAATACGGTGGTTTGGCCGCATCTGGAGACGATAGATCCGACGCTGGCCCGACATCGGGAAGAGGGTCGGTCGCGCCTGAAGGTCGCGGTCGTCGGCGCGCTGTCATTGATCAAGGGTTTCGATGTGGTCGAGGCCATTATCCAGCTCGCGGAGGAGCGGGATTTGCCGCTCGATTTTGTGGTGATTGGGTCCACGATTCGCCCATTTTATAAGGGTTGCCGTGCGCTAGTGACAGGCCCTTACCCCCGCGAAGCGCTGCCTCATATTTTGCTGCGGGAGCGAGTGGACTGCTTCTTGTTCACACCCCAAATACCCGAAACATTTAGTTATGCCCTCACGTCTTGTTTGGCCACGGGTTTACCGATTGTGGCAACTCAGGTTGGTGCGTTTGCTGAGCGCCTGCGCGATATTGATCGTGCCCAATTGCTGCCCGCTGAGGCCGATGCCGAGACGATACTGGCAGCGTTACTTGCGCAACCGCGTGCCTACACTGTTGTCGGGGAGCCCGGAGTTGCCCCGGTGGTGGACGTCACTTCAGAGGCTGACTATGTCGCGCGGTACCTTGACGGAATCGCGGCTGCTGAGCCAAAGATTGAACGGCTGGCCGCCGCGCTGGCAGAGATCGATAAGACCGACAATCCGGCGAGCAGGGCAGCACCGCCGCTGGAAGAGCTACTCAACGCGGCGCTGGATCAGCATATCCCCGAGGCAACGGCTGAGTTGCGACGCCATGTGATGCATACCGCGCACTCGTTGGCACAGCGCGAGGAGCACTTGGCGGTCCGGGCCGACGAAGTGCAGCATCTGGAGCACGTTATCACTGAATTCAAGGTGGCCGCGGAGCGGGAAGAGGTCCATCTCAAGGCCGAGATTGCGGCGTTACAGGCCAGTAAAGAGGCGGATGTCGGTCATTTGATGCAGGTGTTGGAGGAGACGCGGCAGCACCGCGACCAATTAGTAGAACAGCAAAGCCAGCTTCTGAATCGTGTGGTGGAGCTGGAAACCAGCACAATCTGGCTGGCCACTGCCCCCCTGCGAGGTGTGCTGCATCCGCTCAAGCGTCTATTCTGGTTTTTACCCGACTTCAGGCAGTGGGTTCGAAAGGTGCTGGTTTTTGTGCGCTACCATCATGCGATGGGCGGCTGGGAGGGGCTGCGCATAGCAATCGGGAGGCGATGGTCCCGGTGGGTTCGTCGGCATGGGGACACGGTGCCGTCGCCAGCCGCGGGCGCGACTATCTTGCCCACGCTGCCCGAGGGCCCCATTGCCTTTCTGTCTGCAGAAGTGCCTCAGCTGTCTGTTGTCATCCCCTGCTATGGCCAACATCAGGTCACGGCAGATTGCCTTCGCAGCATTTACCTCCATCCTCCATCGGTTAGCTTTGAAGTGATCGTTGCAGACGATGCGTTTGAAACGCCTTTTCAGCCTGACGACATGGGGATCACCGGTGTGGTGGTATTACGAAACCTAGAGAATCTGGGTTTTCTGCGAACATGCAATGCCGCTGTTTCTGAAGCCCGCGGTGAGCGCATATTGCTTTTGAATAACGACACGGTGGTGATGCAGGGCGCAGTGCAAGCCATGTGGGAAACCTTTGATCGATTTTCCGACGTGGGTGCGGTGGGCGCGCAGCTGTTGTATCCCGATGGGCGCTTACAAGAGGCCGGGGGTATCGTGTGGCGAGATGGCTCGGGCTGGAACTGGGGTCGCGACGAGCACCCCACAGATCCCCGGTTCAATTATGTTCGCGAGGCAGACTACTGTTCGGCCGCCGCTTTGATGATTGACGCGCCTTTGTGGGCGGAGATCGGCGGGTTCGATGAGCGGTTCACGCCCTGCTATTACGAGGATACCGACCTGTGTTTCTCAATCAGCGAGCTGGGCAGGCGGGTGCTCTATCAGCCAGCCGCCAAGGTTATTCATCTCGAGGGCGTGAGTCATGGCACTGATCTCTCGCAAGGTCAAAAAGCCTATCAGGTGAAAAACCAATCGACTTTTGTGGCGAAGTGGGAGCAGAGGCTGACCGGACATGGCCCCAATGGGCACAATCCGTTACGGGAGTGTGATCGACAAAAGCGCGTGCATGTGTTGTGGGTGGAAGCCTGCATGCTGACGCCGGATCAAGACTCAGGATCATTGCGCACGCTGCGCTTACTTAAGCTGTTGCTGTCGATTGGTTGTAAAGTCACTTTTGCCGCCGATAATTTGCTGGCCGATGAACCCTATGACCAACAGCTCCGTGATGAAGGAATAGAAGTGCTCCACAGTCCCCACGTGCACTCCATGGGGGATTACTTGCGCGAGCACGCTGGTCGATACGATATCGTCACGCTATGTCGGCATTACATCGCTATTCAACATATCGACGAGCTCAAGCAGCGCTACCCTGATACCCAGGTCTGGTTTGACACCATTGATCTCCATTACCTCAGGTTGAGACGTCAGTTTGATCTCGATGGTGCTACCGCAACGCAAAAGATGGCCGAGCTTGCGCATCAGGAAGAGTGCAGCGTAATCGCACAATCTGATATGACTATTGTGGTCAGTGACGTAGAACAAGCAGAACTTGCGCGGGAAATGCCCAATGCCCGCGTCACCATTATCAGTAATATCCACGAGCCTCAGGAAGCGGTGTCGTCCTTTGAAAACAGGAGCGGCATCTTATTTGTGGGCGGTTTTCAGCACCCGCCCAATGTTGATGCAGTGGAATATTACGCTAACGATATCTGGCCCGCTGTGAGGGCTGCAATACCGGATGTTGAGACGTTTATTGTTGGAAGCCGCATGCCACAAAACCTCAAGAAATGGGGTGAGGAACGCGGGCTGACCATGGTGGGATTTGTGGAGGACCTAGCGCCTTATTACGCAAACTGCAGGCTGGCCATAGCGCCGCTGCGCTATGGCGCGGGCGTCAAAGGGAAGGTGAATCAGGCGCTGAGCTACGGGCTTCCCGTGGTCGGGTCGGCAGTGTCCGTTGAGGGGATGGGTTTGATCCCTAAAAAGGAGGTTATGGTCGGCGATAGTCCTCAGGATTTTGTCTCGGCCATTGTGGAAGCGTACTCCGATGAGGCACTGTGGCAAAAGCTATCCGTTAATGGAGCAAAATCTCTAGAGGGACGTTTTACTTCCGACGTTGCCGCCCGCGCACTGCATGCGGCGCTTGCACCGTGGTTAGACGACCGGGAGCGGAAAACCGCTTTTTAGGCGCTGCTCTACCATCTCGTGCGCAACCTCATACAGCGACAGGTCCTGATCATTGAGTTGTCGAAGTTTTTGCCATGTATCTGAGGAGACGCCATCTTGTAGCGATTTTAGTTGTGCTTCGATGGGTGTTCCGTGATCTGGCGCGCTGATATTCTCAGCGGGCCTTTGCTGATAGCTGAAGTTCATGCCGTAACGGCTCAGCGTCTCACCGAAGCTTGTCACGTCAATATCGAAATGTTCCACCCGGCCGAGACAGGGCACGAGGCTTATGTTGTTGATTGCCAGCTGCAAATCAAAATGGGCGCCTCCTCCCTTCCGCTCTCGTTTGGGCGATAAGTTATAGGCGCGACTCAAAAAGTTGGTCTGCGAATTCGAGATTTGTAGCCAGCTCTGGTCGCCCTTGAGAGTGGTTATGATCCATTCCTCGAACCCTTCCATGCCCATTGTCGCTTCGGGTGGGTCGCCGACTGCCGTGCGCTGATCAAACAAAAATATCGATCGTATTCGCAGCAGAGGATGCCGAATGAAGACGACCGGTATGGGCCGAAAACTGAGTGAAGTGGGGGCGGGCAAGTGGATTTGATGGGATGAGTAAGCGACGGCGTCGGGGTGACGCCCGATAACGGTATTGAGTTGATCTTGACTGAAATTGGAGAACGCAAAAGGCCCGTCAAAGGTGATGTGTCGGTCGCCATAGTTCTCGTCCAGCACGCGCTCGAAGGTCGTGCCAGCGTTTTTAAAGATGTGGTAGTGCAGAAGCACGTTTCTTTTTTTCATCTTACTCGTTTCAGGCTGGATCTTGACGAGGGCGCGATGCGGTGAATGCGCCCCAGCTGAAAGTGCCACAGCTTAACGAGGGTGCCCGGACAAATCTATGAGAAACCATTACTAACTAGCGGAAGCAAGATGTGAAAACTACCTGTCGCCAGTCGGTTAATTGTGGACCTCAGTGTTAAAGTGGGTAGTCAGGGTGCGGGGTGCTCGTTGGCGGGAATAACCGTTGGGCACTTGCCGTCAAAAGAGCACGCGACAAAAGTTGTTTCAGCGCAGCGCAATCATTCAGGAATGAATAGAGTGACCGACGAAACGCCCACAGAACCGTCAGCACCCATTGCCATGGGAGAAAGGCTCGTGGCAGCCGGGTTGTTGAGCGAGCGCGACCTTGAGCGAGCGCGAATGGCCAAACGCGAGATGGGTTGCATGCTCGGCGAGGCGCTGGTGCGGCTCGGGCTCGTCGCTGAGGCCAATGTCACTAAATATCTAGCAGAAGAGCTGAACGTAAAGGTCGCGGATAAGGGGGATTATCCGGAAGAACCCGTGATTATCGAATCCCTGCCGGAACACTTCTTGCTCAACAACAACGTCGTGCCGCTCTCCGCTAACGATGACAGCATCGTGCTAGCCGCGCTTGCGCCTCAGGATCCGTTTGTGCAAAAAGCGCTGCAGTTGGCAACTGGGAAGCGCATCGAATTGCACCTGGGCCTTGCGACGGATATCGAGGCTGCGCTGGAGCGCTATACGCAGACCGATGAAGAAGAGGCGCTCGATACCTTTGGCGCCTTTGATGTGAACGACACGGAATTCGTGGAGCACCTTAAGGATCTCGCCAGTGAAGCGCCGGTGATCCAGCGGGTGAATCAGATTATTCAACGCTCACTTGATATCGAGGCGTCAGATGTTCATCTGGAGCACTTCGACGATGGGTTGCGCTTGCGTTACCGGATAGATGGCGTGCTGCAGGAGGCAAGCCAGATCGTTGACACCAACCTGTGTGCGGCGATTATTTCGAGAATTAAATTACTGGCCAATTTGAATATTGCGGAGCGGCGATTGCCTCAGGACGGACGCATCATGATGCGGGTCAAGGGTCACGAGTTGGATCTGCGCGTGTCGACGTTGCCCACGGTGCATGGCGAAGGCATTGTTATGCGCGTGCTGGACAGGGAAAGCATCCGCCTTGATCTCGCCGACATGGGGTTCAGTGAGGACACCTTTGAGGCTTACTCAGAGCTGCTGAAGAGGCCCCACGGTATTTTGTTGCTCACGGGTCCCACCGGCTCGGGCAAGACGACAACCCTGTATGCTTCGCTCTCTAACATGGATTCCGACTCACTCAAAGTGATCACGGTGGAAGACCCGGTGGAGTATCAACTGTACGGTATTAATCAAATACCGGTGCACAGCCAGATCGGGTTGACCTTTGCCAGAGCGCTGCGCTCGATCCTGCGACAGGACCCCGACATCATAATGATCGGCGAAATGCGGGATACCGAAACGGCGCAAATTGCCGTGCAGTCCGCACTCACGGGCCATCTGGTGTTGTCCACGCTGCATACCAACACCGCGGCGGGTGCCATCACCCGTCTGGAGGACATGGGTGTGGAGCGGTTCTTGATCACGGCGGCGGTGAACGGCGTGCTGGCGCAGCGACTCGTTCGAAAGCTCTGTAACGAATGTAAAACTGCTAAAGAGTTGCCCCGCGACATACTGAAAAGCACCGGGCTTGAGCCCTTTATGCTGGACGGTAATCAGGTCGTCTACGAAGCGACAGGATGCGAGACCTGTAAGCAAACGGGGTACCGGGGCCGTATGGCGATTCACGAGCTGTTTGTGCTCGACCCGGCCGCCCAGAGAGCGGTGCTCGACGGCGCGGACGCGCACCAGCTGCGGGAGCATGCCAGGGCTCGCGGCATGCGCACGCTCTATGAGGATGGTTTGCGCAAGGTGGCTTTGGGCCTCAGTTCCCTGGACGAGGTGCTGCGTGTTACGCAGGACCAAAACGAGGACGCAAGGGACGAATCCTATGCGGCGTGACTGCGCCTTTCAGCAGGGCGGTTAACCCATGCCGGCGTTTCGTTATAAGGCGCTCGGTCGAACAGGTGCGATTGATACGGGGCTGTTGACCGCAAAAGATGTGGCGAGCGCCCAGCGGCAATTGCGTGCCCAGCAGCTGACGCCGCTGTCAGTGACACCTACTAACGAGTCAGTGCAAACGTCGCAAAATGTAGGCCAGCAGGCCCTGGCGCTGCCCGATGCGGAGACCGCCCGGACGCTACTGGGCAAGATATCCTCGGGCAAACCTCGAGCCAAGCGCAAAAAGCGCGTTGACCGGGAGGATGTCCTGAGATTCACCGCTGAGATGTCGGTGTTGCTCAAGGCTGGACTGCCGCTGGATCGCGCGATCAAGGTTCAGATTGAATCTGCCGCCGAGGGTGTGCAAAAACAGCTGCTTCAGGAACTCCTGGATGCCCTAAAGGGGGGTAAGGCGCTGAGCGCCGGGCTCGAGAAACGCGCGGATGTGTTCAATCATTTTTATATCAATATGGTGCGGTCAGGCGAGGCCAGCGGGCACCTGGCCGATGTGTTGCAGGAGCTGGCGGCCTATTTGGAGCGCGCCAAGACAGTGCGGGCATCGGTGATTTCGGCGCTGATTTACCCCGCCATACTGGCCGCGGTAGCAACATTGTCGGTGTTTGTGATGCTGGGCTATGTCGTGCCTGAATTCGAGGCGCTGTTTGAAGATATGGGAGAGTCGCTACCGCTTCTGACACAGATGATCGTCGGTCTTGGGGATCTTGTCTCAGCATGGGGATGGTTGTTGCTGTTGTTGTCGGGCGCCAGCGTGTGGTGGGTGCGCCGTTGGGCCGTCACCCCCGGCGGGCGCGAGTGGATCGATCTCAAGAGCCTAACCTTACCCCTGGTGGGCTCGATTATGCTCAAGTACGAGGTGGCGCGGTTTGCCCGCACTATGGGCACCTTGCTGCATAATGGTGTCGCAATGCTACGTGCCACCGATATCGCGGTGGGCACGGTAGGAAACAGCCTGATTCGTGCTTCGCTGATGGAGTTACCCCAGACGATCAAGCGCGGTGGGCGCTTGTCACAGGCACTGGACGCCCGGGTTTTTTCTCCCGTTGCTCTACAAATGGTGCGGGTGGGCGAGGAGTCGGGCAGTTTGGACGCGATGCTTTTGGAGCTGGCGCAGGTGTCGGAGGGCGAGGTGGAAGATGAAGTGAAGCGGGCGCTAACCCTCCTTGAGCCTGCGCTCATTTTGGGTATGGGTGGCATTATTGCCATTATTATCATGGGGATATTGATGGGCATTCTGTCCGTCAACACACTGGTTGTCTGAATAACTGCAGGCCCATCTGATGAGGACAGGAATTATGTTGCGACCGAGAACACGCGCCTATCGACACAGCGGCTTTACGCTAGTGGAACTGCTGGTGGTGCTGGCTATTCTCGGCATGTTAGCCGCCTTAGTGGGGCCTCAGGTGCTGAACCAGTTGGGCGGCGCCAAGTCTAAGTCTGCGGCCATTCAGATCAGGGATTTCGAGCAAGCGCTCGAGCTTTACAAGCTGGATGTGGGGCGTTTTCCGCGCGAAAGCGACGGCTTGGAGGCGCTCGTCAGGCAGCCATCGGGTGCCAAGGGGTGGAACGGGCCCTATCTCAAAAAGGACGAGATCCCCGACGACCCTTGGGGTAATGCCTACGAATATCGGGTTTCCGGATCCTCAATCGAGATCACTTCTCTGGGTGCAGATGGTCGTCAGGGCGGGTCCGGTGAAGACGGTGACGTCTCCAGCTGATGATATGACGCGTTCCACTGCAGGGGGGTTTACGCTGCTTGAGCTGACGGTGGTGCTGGCCATTGCCGGTCTGCTTTTTGCCCTGAGTGGGCCCTCGGTACGCTCGCTTTACGACACCATGGAGTATCGCGAGGCGGTGCGGGAGTTAGTGTCCGCAGCAAAGAATGGCCGCCGCGATGCCTTTGCCGGGGGCGAGCCAATCGATCTTTTGATCAATACGGACAACAACCGATTTGCCCTCACTGCAAACGCTGCGGGTCTCGAAGAGGACCAATTTGCTGAACTGCCTGCGACGCTCGATATTACCGTCGTGTATGCCGCGGAGGTCAGCCCTAAGCCCGGTCTGGCGGCGATTCGCTTCTATCCGGCGGGGGGTTCTTCCGGGGGGGAGATCACCGTGGTCAGATCCAACGGCGCGGGCGTTCACCTAACCATCGACTGGCTGTTGGGTGATGTGACCCAAGAGGCGCTGTGAATGCCTCGCGAACCGCAGAGGGCTCAGACAATAAGGGCGCGGGAACCGCTGTTACGTGTGCTGTGCCTGGGTCACGGGCCGGACATCAAAGGCAATCGATGTCCCGAGTCTTTTCCGAAGGATGAGACCATCTTGTGGGTAAAGGGCCCAAGGGCCGACCGCGGATTTTCCTTGATTGAAATGTTGGTGGCATTGGTAGTGCTCTCACTGTCGCTCGGAGCGCTTTATCAGGCTGCAACTGGCGCGACCCGCAATGTCAGGGTGGCTGCGGAGTACACCAATGCGGTGATGTTGGCGGAATCCATGCTGGCCGATAACAGTTATGTTACCGAGCAGAACTTCTCCAACGCGGGTAGGTTTGGACAATATGACTGGGTGGTCAGTAGCTGGCCTGCCCCGTTTGACGACGGACTGTCGCCGGAAGAGAGGGGTGTTGCTCCTCAGGCACTGCAATATCTGCAGGTGGTGGTGAGCTGGCCCGGCAATGACTTGCCAAGAACCCTCGACTTGTTGACTGTAGTGCCGTTGAGGGAGTCGCTGGAGTGAGCGCTGCTCAGGGCCATACTTCTCACTCACAGTCGGGTATGACCCTGGTTGAGGTGACGGTCGCGTCGGTCATTTTCGCTATGATTATGCTGGCTGTTGTTACGGCCATGCGCACTTTCGGGCAAACTTATGATCGCCTTCAGGATGCCACACAGAGCACCTCGCAAAAGCGTGAGGTTGACCGGTTTCTTCGTCAAGCGCTTCGCGATGCCCTTCCCGATCCGGGATATTTCGATGGCACTGCCCGCTGGATAAGATGGGTGGCGCCGATTGACCGGGTAGGTAGTGCGGGTGGTCTGCAACATTTGAAACTGAGCGCTGATGGTAATCGGCTCCTGTTGAATTTTGCGCCCTTTGATCGCTTCGCGGACCCGCAAGACGAGCCCGATTGGGGAGCTGCGGTTGAGACAACGGTGTTGCTAGAGAATGCTGAAACGCTGAGGATTTCTTATCGCGCCACACCCCGAGACGAATGGGGTCGGTCTCTGGGTGTAGGAGGCCAAGGTGAGTCGGAATCGGGCATACCTTGGGCGATTCAGTTGGAGATAACGACCGAGGACGATTGGCCGCCGCTGATTGTCGTTTTTGATCAGTACAAGGGGCCGCTGTGAGTCCCTTGTTGCCACAGCGTGGATTCGCAATCGCTTTATTATTGTGGATGATTGCCGGGATGTCGTTAACAGTGGCAGCCGTCATACATTTTGCGCGCGCAGATGTTGCGATGGCGGAATTGCGGGTCAGGGAGGCGAGGTCGCAGGCGATAGGGCGCGGAGTTGCTCAGTTACTTTCGCGAGATAGCGCAATGGCAACACAAACGCCGGCGGTGGCGTCTCAGGAATCGAAGGCTGAGGACGAAGCTGGCACTGGGGTTAAGGCTGGTGAAAAATTTTTCAGCAAGCGTTACGAATTCGAAAATGGGTGGGCTGTGTCTGGAACGTTGCGACCGTCAGACGGTTTTGTTTCGCTGAATACGGCCGATCGCGGTGAGTTGATGATGCTTTTTACGAAGCTCGGTGAAGCAGATGAGAGAGTGGCAGCCGCTCTGGTGGATGGCGTGATGGAATACCGAATGGATTTCCCCGGTTTTCGTTATAGCGAGGAATTATTGGGGGTTGAGGGCGCCTCCCGTCAGGTGTACGACAAAATCAAGGTGTATGTGCACCCGTATCGGACTGGTGCGATATCCGCGGCCGTCGCTTCGCCAGAGTTGGCATCGCTGGTTGCCGATGAGGGAGCAGACAGCGGCATTGCCACGGACACAGCGCCCGAAGGTAGTGACGGGGCCTCACGCGGCAGAATTGAGGGCAGAATCACTTTTGAGTCGATTGCCGAGTCTCTGCGTAATCCCAATGGTGCGGCTGATAGGTCCATTAGCGCGGCAGAGCTCGTCATGAAGTTGCCTGATGCCAGTGAATTGAAGCAGACAGTTTGGGTGGGGGGGGATCCGTCCCGCACTCTGCTACGCTCTGGCCCAGTTACCTTGGAACGAAGCCGAGGACGACGGAAATGAGCGATGTTAACCAGTTCAGTCTATTTGGCTTCGATTTAAGTCTGCTTTATAGGCGCGTGCGCTTGGGCATGCTCCAGCTATTGTGGGGTGATGAGGCGGGCCTGAAAGACTGGCTGTGTCCCAAAGTCCATTATTACCAGCTCGAGGATCTCCATCACTCCGAGGTCATTGCAG
>Ga0255776_10007932_pt1 | contig 10569 bp, 9 predicted proteins | sample 071ome_19_FD_179974 | JGI IMG/M metagenome (GOLD analysis project Ga0255776, IMG submission 179974) | Coastal salt marsh microbial communities from the Groves Creek Marsh, Skidaway Island, Georgia - 071413AT metaG (version 2) | ecosystem: Environmental > Aquatic > Marine > Intertidal zone > Salt...
TGTTCATTTACGAATTGCCATTGCTTGGCTTTAACTTTGCCCGCCTGCGGATGGTATCAGTTCTGCCGGTGCCGATCATTGCGGGCGTCGCTGCAACAGCGATCAGCCTCGTCATTACAATCGAAATGCTGACAGGGCGATAACGGCGTAACAGGTCGTTAATTTATGAACCTGCCTTTTAAAAACCCAATTTGTGGCAAACGGTTTCTCCAAGGCTGGCCGCACCGCTGGCTTAATGGTGATATCCCATTTGCCGCGATATTTGATTGGCAACCGAGGTAACTTGCGGGATTAATGACGGGAATAGGCGCTTTTTCATCCGTAGCCTCGGCCCGGCCAAACCAATCGAGGCAACAATGCCGCCATCGGCCTGCCTCACCGGTGCCGCAATACAGCGGGTTCCCTCCTCGCTTTCCTCATCTTCAACAGCATATCCATTTTGCCGGACCATCTCTAGCCGGCCGCGGATCGCCGTCTCATCAATCAGAGTTTGCGGCGTGCGTTGTTGGCGCGGTATCGCCAGCAGGTTTGCAAGCTCACTGTCACCAAGATGCGCAATCAAGCACTGGCCTTCTGCTGTACAAAATGCCGGTTTAATCTGACCCGTACTGGACCGAAGACGGACCATTTGAGGGCTTTCAAAATCATGCAGGAAAACGATGTTTTCCGCATCACGCAAGGCAAGGCGGACATTCTCGCCAGTTGCCTCACGCAAATCCGTCAGCAGGCTGCGCGCGCCTGACCAAAGGTCGAATTGCAACCGCACCATTGAGCCAAGCGTAAATAAACCAATACCAAGGCGATAGCGGCCGGTTTGTGCGCTCTGGCCAAGCAGTCCTTCGCTGACCAGAGTGCTGGCAAGGCGGTGCGCCGTGCTTTTGGCAATTCCAAGCCGTTTTGCAAGATCACTGACGCCAATTTCAACATCGTTACCATCAAATGCACGAAGCAATCGAATCGCTGTCGCTACTGAAGATAGACGTGGCCCATCACTGGAAGATTTGCGTTTACCGCCTTTGCCTTGATCCTGCACCTGAGTCCCCTGTCACTTTTGGCACCCAGCTTAGATTTCGCACAGGTGCCCTTAATGTTTGTCTCGTCCAGCCTACCAGATCCGATAACCGGCAAAATAGCGATAAAGCTGACCTTGGAACAGTTCGATGCTGAAAACCAGCTCAAACAGCGCATACAGCGCTACCGCTGTTATAATTGGCACGATCAACGATATCTTCATGCTTTCACCACCATGCACGCGGATTAAGTAAAACATCGCAAGGATCAAACCAGCATAATGGCCAAGGATGTAGATACATACAAGTAGCGCCAAAAGCAGCATAAAAAACTTCACCGAAACGGCGAAATCTAAAATCTTGCCACCAAGCGCCGCCTTGACCACGTTCATAGATGTTTCGGTGTCACCCTGTTTCATCGTGCGATAGATTTGCACCACAACGAGCAAAACAAGCGGCACCAGGATCACAAAAAGTGGCCGTGATGACGAAAAATCATAGCCAATTGCGGCAATCAATGCGGCGAGCGTAAGACCGGCAGCAATGAACAGCGTAGCGAGTTCCAGTGCGTTACGATTGACCACCTTCTCATCAGCATTTGCTGCTGATTCAGTTTCCAGATTATTTGCCATCTTTACTGGCACTCCCTATCCTTAATCATCCCATAAACATTATAGGCAATAAACCCAAGCGTGATCAGGCAAAGGGTCAGTGGTATCGGTGAAAGGAAGAAGAACGTGCCTTTCAACTGCGTTGCCAAATATAAATTCTTTTCCACCGCATGGCCAAGAACGTACCCGATTAACATCGCCGCCCGCGAATAATTCAGGATTTTCATCAGATAGCCGATAACCCCGAATATCAATGTGACGACAATATCAAAAAGTGACCCCTGTGCGGCGAACGCTCCCGTCACTACAACCGCGATCAGGATTGGCACCATGATTGACGAGCGAATCGAGGTCGCTCTTGCAATCGGATTAACCAGAAACATGCCAAAGACCGTGCCGATGAAATTGCCGAAAATAACAGTAAAGATCATCACAAAGACAATATCCACGTCGGTTGTAACCATGTCGACACCGGTTTCAAGACCAAGGATGAACAAGCCGCCAAGCAGGATCGCCATTGACGAGCTGCCCGGAATACCAAACGCCACCGTCGAGGCCAGTGCCCCGCCCTCAACCGCATCATTTGCAGCTTCGGCACCGATAACGCCCTCAATATTGCCCTTGCCAAAGGTTTCCTTTGATTTTGAGGTTTGTTTTGCATGACCGTAGGCAATAAACGCCGCTGGCGCACTGCCTAGACCCGGGATAATCCCGATGGTTGTGCCGATTGCGCTACAGCGCATCACCAGCCACCATTTCTTAAAGGCAATACCGATGCCCTCAAAAATCTGCTTTTGCGTCTGGCCAGCGCTAAGCGTGCCATGCTGCTTGTCAACAAGGCTGCCGCCCTTGACGAACAGATCGAACATCTCGGCAACCGCAAACAAACCCAGAATAACTGGCACAAGCGGCAACCCGTCATAAAGCTCAAGCAACCCAAATGTGAAGCGTTCCTGATTGGTGACATTGTCAATACCAATCATTGACACCAGCAAGCCCAAAAGACCGGCAATCAAGCTGCGGGTCATATCTTCCTTGCCAAGCACCGCGATAAACGTCAATGCGAGGAATGACAGGACAAAGATTTCTGGTGGGCCAAAGAACAGCACAACCTGTTGAAGCACTGGCAGCAATAACGCCAGCGCAACCGCCCCAAAAGTGGCACCAAGGAAACAGGACGTCATTGCAGCACCAACCGCAACACCCGCCTTGCCTTGCTCACGCATCGGCGGGCCGTCAAGCAACGTTGCCGCGTTCTGCCCTGTTCCGGGCGTACTAAACAGGATGGCAGTCAAACCGCCACCTTGAGCAACAGTTGCGTGCGCTGCCAAAAGAAATGCAATTCCGGGGGCCGGATCCATTTTATATAAAAACGGAATTAACATCGCCATCGCAAAATGCCCGCTAAGACCGGGAATAATGCCGATGATCATGCCAAATATAGAGCCAACAATAAGGAATGGCAGGACCTCAAAACTGATCGCCTGCGCAAAACCTGAAACCAGTCCTTCTAAGATACCCATAGCGTGTCCTATAGTTTCTAAAAATAGATTAACTTATGAATAGATGGGAAAAACAGGTGCATCACACCCAAGCGAGCATGATGCACCTGCAGTTTCAATAGCCGATTAGTGCGGTCTAGAGCTCACCACGGATTGCAGAAATAAACATCTTTCTGACATCATCAGGCAGGTCAGTTGCCTCTTTTGTCAGCTCTACCATTTCTTCACCAGATGCGTAATCAACCGCCCTCTTGGCCTTTTTGGCCTTGCCGAGGAATTCTTCATCAGCCACAGCTTTGGCAAAGGCATCACGAAGGAATGCCAGACGATCAGCTGGAATACCAGGAGGGCCCGCGATTGGCCGGCCAACAGCTGACAAGGCTTCCCAGCCAACGATGATCTTCATTGCCTTGTCGGCATTTGGCAGGTTTTTCGCAAGCTCACGAATGGTTGGCGTATCCGGCATATCCTTGTGACGCTTTTTACCGCTTTGCATCACAATCTGGTTGTCACCGCTCTTTACCGATTTACGCGCACTGCCCCAAGATCCCCACATGCCGACAACGTCGCCGCGCTTCATGGCTTTTCTAATGGGGCCGGAACGGTCAAATCCATGGATCACGTCCTGATTGAATTCAAACACTTTGCCGATAATAACCGTATCAACATAGGTTGATCCACCAAGGCCAGTCGCCCCCATTTTAAATGGCTCTTTCACCGCTTTCAGTGACTCATAGCTATTAAAGCCACTAGCGACTGACGTGCTCATCACCCGGGTATCAGCCGTTACGCGGCCAAGATAGCTATAGTCCGCGACCTTATAGGTGGCGCCTTTGATCTCGGCGAGTTCGTTCGTAATCATCGCGCTACCATTGATAATGCCGATTGTAAGGCCATCACTTGGTGAGCGGAAAATCTCGTTCGCCCCTGTCATACCGCCAGCGCCGCCCTTGTTCAAAATTTCGATGCTAGCACCGGTATATTTTTCCATTACTGGCGCAAGAAGGCGCGCGTAATCGTCATAGCCACCACCGGGCTTGTAGGGCACGATAAACTTGATCTTTTTCCCCTTGTAAAAACTAGCTGCATCCTCGGCCTGTGCCGGTGCAACCTGTAAAAGCCCTGCCATTGGCAGCGCCAGTCCAAGAGATAGTAATCCCGTCAGAAATACGCGTCTCATTTTTCCCTCCCAAGAAACATTATAAAGTATCCCAGCCACCACTATCAGCAATGCCTAGCGCGGCGCGGGTACGCATGTATTATGAAAAAGTAAACCTGAAATAAAATTAGCCGTCAACGGCACAGCGTTCTTTATATAAGAACATCTTCATTTTTTATGAAACGGACCTAGCCTAGAGTTATCAAAATGACACCAGTGAAAGCAAAAATCGATGCAAACACCATGCTGAAACTCATTTTACGCTCCAACCTAAACACGAAAATTGATAGATAGCTAGCAATAAATATCTCAAGAGATGCGATCATCACAACAACAATCACAGTCTCATAAACAATTGCGGCGAAGAACAGAATCTGTCCCAGCGAAACAGCAATACTGGCCATAATCATCCAGCGATCAAGGTCTGTGAAAATGCCGGTTAGCCGGCCGCGCAAGGATTTGACGAAAAGCCCCGCCAGCAAAAACGCAACAAGACCAGCCAACGCACTTACAAAGGTGCCAAACGCCGGATATGGTAATTCAAAAATACCAAATTTACGGAAAATATAAGCACTACCATAGGCCAGCGCCGAAAGAACACCAAAGCTGTAATCCCAAACCGGCGGTGGAGCATCATCACCAACCTGCTGATTTTTTGCGCTTTCCCGCATCATTAGCAAAAAAGCAAATAATAGCACCGCCATGCCAGCAGCACCAACCATGGTGATCACTTCACCCAGGATTAGAAACGCAAGCAAAGATGAAAAAAACGGATTCATCCGCTTGACAGTGGATGATCTTACGACGCCAAGACGGCGCACTGATTTATACAGGAAACTGCGCCCGACAACCATCGATAAAACACCGGCAAGCGCATAAAGGGCAACGCCCTTCCACCATGACGTACTAGCAACCGCCTGCATATCGAGGCTTTCGGTGGCCAGCCAAATCACCGCAGCAAACACTGCCGTGACAAGCACTGAAAACACCACGCCGCGGCTGTCACGCCGCCCGGACGAGCGGGCGATCAATACATTCGCAACCGCAAAGCAGAAGGCCGAGGCAAGCGCCAATCCCTGCCCAAGCAGCGCTTCACTCACCACCACACACCGTTAAGCGCACGCTGGGAAACATAAACAGCATCAGGAGTACGGGCCTGACGATGCCGGGATGGAGCAGAATCTGTCATCTAGTCTGCTGGCGGCTGCCAAACATCCTCGAACCCTTCGGCAGGTTCCAACTGGTCAAACCAGTCAAGGCCAATCGCCTTCATCACGCGGCTATTCACCACAATGACCCGCGCCTCGACATCGGATGTATTAAAGCGTTTATGCGCAACATATGGCGGCACGTAAATAAAATCACCCGGCCCCCACTCAAAGGTTTTCGGGGTGGTGTCCCATTCCCAAACAAACTTTTCGTCACATTCGAAATTCACGTCGTAATGATGATCATAACCGCGACCTTCAATCACAAAGGCAATTTCTTCCGATAGATGACGGCTGGTTCCGGTTGCTTTGCCAGCGGCGATAAACTGCATATAGATGTCGATACAGCATTCTTTTGTGTTCATCCGCTCATTGATCACATGTTTGATCAAACCGTCGGCCGAACGTTCCATTGGCATCTGGTCGTGTTTGACAACATTCAGCCGATCCTGATATTCGCGGCGAAATTCCTGACTGGCTTCAAGCGCCTGCTTATAGAAATCAACTTCAGGGCCCTCGGATTTGGCCCGCTGGCGCTCGATTGCATCTGCAAATGTAATTGGATCCATAATTTCCTCACCCTATCATCGCGGGGTCTTCGTGATTTAATTCCGGCGCACGCCATTACCGGCAATTGCCTTGTTTAGAGCTAACTCCTCAGAGATTTTCCGGTGGGCTAAATCCTTCATAACCCTCTACCGGCTCTGTTGGCGGATAATGCACCATCTTTTGAAAGATCATATGCATGAACAGGAACAGCGGCTTGGCCTTTAGAACCAGAACATAGGTTTCATCGTCTGAGTCTGAAAGATGCTGATGAACACAGGCATTCTCGACAATCAGCGCGTCCCCCGCTTCCCAATCTAACCGGCGGCCATCATGAATATCATGACCTTTGCCCTTCAGCACAAAAAACACTGCCGAATTCATATGGCCGTGGGTTTGCCCATAGCCGTGCGGTGCGTACACATCGACATGCGCCTCGATGGATTGTGCAATTTTGTTGGCTTGCGGGTTAATGACCTTTTTACCAAAGCTTTGCGGGCCACCCTTCCAGTTCAGATCACTTGTTTTATAGATCCTCGGCTGGCTATAGAGTTCCTGCTTTAGTTCACCATATGTGCCCTCAAGCGCGCGAACAAAGGTGCGTTTTTTCGCCCAGCGTTCCCAGACAACTTCATTCTTGCCATCAAATTCGGTGGTTTCTGCCATCTTCAACTCCCGTTAAACAGGCGTTTAGAATAGGCTGCTGACTAATTCCTGTCAACAGGACAATGTTCCATATAAAGGAACGATTTAAATTTTCTCATAGATATTATTTTTCTGGATCAGCGGCTGTCTCAGCCAAATCCTGACCAAGGTAACTTGCCGAATTACCATAAAGCAGCATCTTGACCTTATCCGGCCCAAGCGTTTTCACAAGCTGGTCAACCTGACCGAATAAGGGCAAGGTAATGCCGCTTTGCTGCGCCAGGTCAAGCGCCACATCCATATCTTTTTCATGCCATGTAAAATTTGTCGAGTCCCAGCGTTCCAGCGTGGTATTGCGGGCCGGACATTGCAGCAGGATTTCACGCATATGTTGGGCATTAATGCCATGACTTTTTGCCATAAACAAAACTTCATAATTCGCCACACAGGCAGCCCAATGCATCATGTTATTGCAGGCTTTGGCAACTTGTCCGCTGCCAATGGCACCAACATGAAGAACATCACGGCTATAGGCCATCATCGCCGGTTTCAGCTGTTCGACAACCGCCACATCGCCGCCGCACAAAGACAACAGATTGCCATCAACCGCACCTTTTTTGCCGTAACAGACCGGCGCATCGATAAAACCGATACCGGCCGCTTTTGCCGCCTTGGCAAGCGGTGCCATCGAGTCTGGATGACAGGTCGCCAAGACCGCTATTGCCGCGCCATCACCAAGCCCAACCGCCAGCAATTGCGTGACCACGTCACTTGTCTGTGCATCGGTTGCAACAATAATGAAAAACACGTCGGCGCTGTTTGCCAGATCGGCAATACCCGATACCGCAACCGCGCGCGGATCAATCGCAGCAAGCGCCACAGGGTCCAGATCAAACGCGGCCACATCATGGCCCGCCGTTACAAGATGGCGGATAATTTCACGGCCCATAACCCCGGCCCCAACACAGCCAACCCTCATCTTCACCACCTCATTACCCGGCATATCCCTCGCCGATGAAACACGGTTTGGGCGATTGAAATCAACCATTTTGGCCAGCCATGTGGCCAAGCTTGATCTTGTGGTGATCCCGGAGGGACTCGAACCCCCTACCTACAGATTAGGAATCTGTCGCTCTATCCTGATGAGCTACGGGATCACAAACCTCTTATGCCCGAATTTATCTTGGAATGCCAGTGGCCAGAAATAAGCAATGAGCCATCAGCGATAAGCGACCATTGAGCAGCAAAGGTGGTTGTTTTACCTAGCAATCTTCACGCCCGTTTATATACGCAAAGTTCCTTTCATTGACAAATGCGGTCTCAAGGCGCATAAGACCGCCAAAGATGTGGCGCGCTAGGGGCGATGCTACCTTCGCGAAAAGCCATGCGCTAGAAAACAAACTTATGTCAGATATGAATCAAGACCCTGCCGAAATTTCGGCCCCAACACCGCCTGTCAGCTTTGACAGTTTCGACCTTCCCGAATTGATGCTGGCAACGCTAGCCCGCGAAGGCCTGGTTGCACCAACCCCCATTCAAGCCATGTCAATACCGCTTTTGCTGGAAGGCCGAGACCTCATCGGGCTTGCCCAAACCGGCACTGGCAAAACCGCCGCATTTCTGCTGCCATTGATGACGCATCTTGGCTATAGCGCCGCGGTTCGCGCCGGACAGCCGCCAAAGGCATTGATCCTTGCGCCAACACGCGAGCTTGCCAATCAAATTGAACAGAATGTCAGTAAATTATCGGCGGATCTGAATATCCGGCATCTCGCCGTATTTGGTGGTGCCCGTTATGATGCGCAAATTCGCGGGTTACGCCGCGGTGTTGATATTGTTGTGGCGACGCCGGGCCGGCTTGAAGATTTGATGGATCGCGGTGCCTTTGATCCCAGCGGCATCACCCATTTTGTACTGGATGAGGCTGACCATATGCTCGATCTGGGTTTCTACCCACCGATCAAGCGTATCGCCGCTAGCCTGCCACGCACCCGGCAAACCATGCTGTTTTCAGCGACCATGCCGCCCGAAATTGAAACGCTAGCCAAACAGTTCCTGACCGACCCGGCACATGTCAAAGCGCCGCAAACCGGCATCACCGCCGATAAGGTGACGCAGCGCGTGACCTTGATGAGCGAGGGTGACAAGCGTGACCGGCTATGCGACATCCTGAATGAACATGATACTGGCCAAAGCCTGATTTTCGTGCGTACCAAACGCCGCGCCGATGCCTTGGCGAAATTTATGGAAGTCCGCGGTTTCGCTGTTGATGCACTGCACGGCGATATGCGCCAGACCTTGCGTCAGAAAGTACTTCGTAATTTTCGCAGCGGCCAGTTGCGCGCTTTGATTGCAACCGACGTTGCGGCGCGCGGTATTGATGTTGCTGGCCTAAGCCATGTTATCAATTTTGACCTTACCGATACGCCCGAGGCCTATGTTCACCGCATTGGGCGGACTGGCCGGGCTGGTCTTGGCGGGCTTGCCCTGTCATTTTGTGCGCCAGACGAGCGTAATAAGCTGGCAGCTATCATTGCAGCGGTCGGCGCACGGGTAGAGCTTTATGAGCTAGACGGAACAGCTGTTACCGATTTCAAAGCAAGCGGCGGTGCCGCACGCGGCCGGCGGCGGCCTCCACAAGGGGCACGCTCTCGCAGCCAAGGTGATCGTAGCCAAGGTGACCGGCGTGATGGTCGGCGCGATCATAGACCACGTCTTGATGATCGGCGTGATGATCGGCCACGGCGTGATGCGTCTGATCGGCGCCAAGGTGGCCGTCCATCAGCGGGCCGTCCATCAGCGGGGCGTCCGTCAGCCAATTCAGCCCGCACCAGCAAGCCGTTTGATGGCGAGCGTCGTCAATCACGGCCATTTGCCAAGCGGGCAGACGCCGATAGTCGTCCACAGCGTGACACATCCGAAAGACGAGATAATCGGCCACGGCGTGATGCGCCCGATAGACGCGATGATCGGCGTGATGATTGGTCGAGGCGCGATGGCTTTCAAAAACGCGATGGGTTTGAAAAACGTGATAGCCGGTTTAAAGGGCGTGATGATGCATCTGGCCGCGACAGGCCTGCAAGCGGTGACCAAAAGCCGGGACGTAATGCAAAGCCGTCCTTTGGTGAGAAACCGGCACGCGGTAAAAAGCCTTTTGGCAGCAAGCCCGCTTTCAACAAACGGCCTAATTTCGGTGACAAGTCAGCAGCACAGAAACCCGCATCTGATCGCGGCAAACCTGCAGACCGCGCCGCGTCACCAGCACCAAAATCTCGCAAAGTCGGCCCACCGCGCCGCGACAAAAGCGCCACCCCTCAAGGTGGTCAGGGCACACTAAAGCGGCGCCGGTAATCACCGTTGCTAGCCATCTGAAGATTGCAAATATGGCGCTGGACGGTTTAGGCCATCCGGCGCCAGAAATATCGCTGGATACTAAACACAATCGCCGACCCCGCCCCCATTGCGAGCAGCGCGTAAAACCAGGCGCCAATCATGCCAGCACCGCCAGCCTGATCCAACACATAACCAACGACAGGCCCGCCAAGTGCGCCGCCGCCAAAGCCAATCATCGAATGTACCGCCAGCAGTGCGCCGCGATCATGCCTATCACCTGCCTCGACTGTTCCCGTTGTCAACGCGCCCGAATCCAGCATGATAAAGCCATTGTAAACCCACAATCCCAGCACCACTAACCAGACCGGCCCGGCAAGGCTAAAAGCCACAAGCAGGCTGACCAGAGCGGTTGTGGCACCGATCAGCGCAATTACCCGATGCCGTCCGTACGCAAGGCATATTCGGGCGCCTAGCAATGATGCCAACATCCCAGTAACCGTGATCAGGCTGACAATCGTGGTCGCAGCACCAATCCCAAAACTACCATCGGAGCGA
>Ga0255776_10007941_pt1 | contig 10562 bp, 8 predicted proteins | sample 071ome_19_FD_179974 | JGI IMG/M metagenome (GOLD analysis project Ga0255776, IMG submission 179974) | Coastal salt marsh microbial communities from the Groves Creek Marsh, Skidaway Island, Georgia - 071413AT metaG (version 2) | ecosystem: Environmental > Aquatic > Marine > Intertidal zone > Salt...
ATCGGATCTCCTACATGCCGCGCCTGTCCATCTGCTAGGGGGTAAAACGGGGGCGCTGACATAAGGGTGCCATCCCTGTTCGGGTATTGTTTGGCTCTGACGAGGTCGGCTACGAACGGGTTTATTTTGGATCTTTTTAAATCCTTGGCAGTCCAAACACCGAGACATCCCGGGACGTTTTTCGCTTTGCTAACATCTATATAGGTAATTTCCGCGTGCGCATGAGGAGAACGTAAGAAAGCCCCATATGCCGCCTCATCACATTTGTGATCGTCAGAAAAGTTTCCAGCCCCTCTGACCAATCGGTCGTCTTCCAATCTCTTGATGGAGGCGCCAATACCACTAAATATGCGGGATGTGGCGTCTATTTGCGTGACTCGTAGAAATTGATCAGCCTAACAACATCGTTTGCATCAAATCGACCCAAAGGCCCGTCGCTGTATGAACTGATTACGATCTTACCGGCTGAGTCAATTATGAATTCAGATGGTTGAATAATTTCGCGGCGGTCTTCCCACCAAGAGCCAAGGGTATCCGCAATTTCTCTGGTAACACCTTCCGCGATTGGGAAGGAGACTTCTTCGGCTACCTCAGAAGCTTTTTCACCTTGGTCAACACTGCCAGCAACGACTGTTGCGTTTAACAAATTAAGCGCGTCTTTTTGTTCTTCAAAGCCGACTAACTGCCGGCGGCAATATGGTCACCAATGACCCCGATAAAAAAGAACTATATTATATTTTCCGTCCATACCCGTAGGAAGGACCAGTTCTCCACCACTAACTAAATTTAGAGTTATATTAGGGAATTGATCTCCAATACCGAGTTTCTTTGTCATATTGAGAAGCCCTCTCGTTAACACACCAATATCATCTATCATTGTTCGAGTGAGGTCAAAAGAACCTCTTTGAAAACTTTACTTTCAGTTTGGACACTGTCTTTGGTGAGAGGCGGGATCCTTGAAAGGGTAAACGCTCTCGCTACGCTGGTCGCTTTTTTAACCCTAAAGGCTGGAATAAAAAGAGATTACTGCATCTGTTTGGCGGAAAAGAGTGGGAGTCGAACCCACCAGAGACGTCTTACGCCTCTCACCGGATTTGAAGTCCGGGCGCCCCACCGGGGTACGATTCTCTTCCATAGCTCTTACAACTTTACTGAAGCTAGGTTTACGTGTCACCGTCTAGAGGAAATACCAAATACTCCAGATGCCGATTTAAGAATTTCGCGTCCAGAGCCTTTCCGCCGTGTGAACTTGATTTTATCGAAATACTCCAGAACCTCGATGGTCATATTGCGTCCAATTGCTGTTTTATCTCTGAATGCTCGAACCTCCAGAATATTTTCTGGATTTTCTAATGCGGTGATTTCTGCGATTTCAGCCAAATCAATCAATGTCTTTGGTTGAAGAAAACGCGTTTTAGAAATCCTTTGTAAGAGTCCGGTGCGCCCTGCTCTGACCATTAACCGTTCAAGGTTAACAGGGTTGACGCTTATTTCTTCAGCTATTTCATAGATTGAGGGCGGCTTAAGACCAGTTTTATTCAAGTATTGTTGAACTTTTTCCCACATATCGGAGTCTTTTCCCGACAGGGCTGGTTTGTGGTTTGGTAGGTGCAGCGCTGTTCCGAGCCGAACAATATCCCCCTTGTTTGCAAGATCCCTTGCCAGTTCTGCTCCTACACCCTCTGGCACGTTAAGGCCCGAGAGAGTTAGCAAGCGGTCTTCATTGGGCCCTATCTGTTCTGGATTTTTAACGTGCCAGGAATTTAGTGCCTCCAAAACCAATTTTTGGAGTTTGTTCCAGTGGGTTTGATTAAAACCCTGACGACCATCTCCAGTTTCTACTATTTTTATGTCGGCCACTTTGAATAGCCGATCTTGCTCTGACGGGGTAAGATTTCGGTTTCGGACGAAGTTTTCTAGCTGCAGTCCTGTGTGAGCAATATTTAAAAGTTCTGTCAAAGCGTCTTTGTGATTACGCTGTTCCATCGCTCGCAAGAAAGCGAGCCGCTTAACTTTAGCCCTGCCGCGTCTTGGAGGATATATATCGATTACCGTTCCGCCTCCAATTGTTCGACGAGCAGACTGGTCACGGACTATGAAACGGTCCCCATGAAGGGCTCCCAACGGTTGTGCGACGATGATTTGGACTAGGGTATTTTGCCCTGGTTCGACTTGTTTTTCCTCGAGCATAGCAAGCCGTCCAGTGGTCTCCGAAGACCCAATGTGTACATGGACGGGTGTCCAATGTGATAATTTTTTGCGCTCGGTCGTGAGCACCTGCATTCTGGCATCAAATTTTGAGGCCAAGTTTGGGACTTTATCGGAAACGATCCAGTTACCTCGTCGAACGTGTTCTTTGCTGACATTTGGTCCCGTCAAATTAAGCGCGAGCCGCTCGCCAACTTTGCCTGTCTTGCTACCTGAATTTTGTGAGTGGATACCCCGAACTCGCGCGTTGATGTCGTTCGGCAATATACGTAAGGTCTCGCCTTCTTTTATAGCACCGGATGATGCGGTGCCCGTTACTACCAAGCCTGAGCCGGTCACCGTAAAACTACGGTCCACCGGGAGCCGAAAGTGTCCGGTTATTGGCTTTGATTGAAAAGTCTGCGCTACATTCAGAAGCTTTTCTTTAAGATCTTCAATGCCCTCTCCGGTGAGGGCGGAAACCGGAAAATAGGGAATTTTTTCTAGGCTGGTATTTTTAGCTAAAATACGAAATTTTTGGTTCACTTGTTCAACCTTATCGCTCTCAACACGATCAATTTTTGTAATCACAAGAGCCCCATTTTCGATCCCTAATAAGTTTAAGATCTGTAAATGCTCCTCGGTTTGCGGCATGGGGCCGTCATCTGCAGCAATAACAAAGAGGGCGAAATCAATACTACTAACACCACAAAGCATATTTTTTATGAAGCGTTCGTGACCTGGAACATCGATAAACCCGAGGGGCGTATTGTTTGGTACAGGGAGGAATGCAAAGCCGAGATCTATAGTTAGGTTGCGTTTCTTTTCTTCGGGGAGACGATCTGTATCTGTACCCGTTAGGGCTTTCACCAAAAGCGTTTTACCATGATCGACATGACCTGCGGTGGCAACTATCAAGGCTGCTCTCTTAGCTGACTGACGAAAGCCTCGATATCTTCGAGACAGCGAATATCGAGGAGAAATGATCCGTTTTCGATGTGACCAATTACTGGAATTGGTAGGGCTCGAAATTTGCGTGCAATCTCGGTGAGGGCACTTCCTGCCCCGCGTTTACCAAAGTTAGGCGTGATGGAGATTGCCGCACTTTTTAGTCTTCTGTTGGGCATGCTTCCGCTGCCGACTTGGCTCTCACATTCAATGATTTGCACCAAGTAACTATTACCCACCCAATCGGAGATGGGTTTTATAATTTTCTTGCATGTTTGATTGATTTCCCCTGGTTTTCGGGAAAGCGCCCGCAAGCCAGGAATGGAACTAATTAACTTCTCGGGTTGGCGGTATAAATCCATGAGGGCGGACAAGGCAGCAATAGTCATTTTATCTAATCTTAGCGCCCGTTTCATAGGATTACGGCGTATTTTATTGATAAGATCTTGTTTGCCTACAATGATGCCCGCCTGGGGACCCCCGAGGAGTTTGTCTCCACTGAAAGTCACTAAATCCGCCCCCGCAGCTATTGTTTCTGCAGGAGTTGGCTCATGCGGTAGTCCGAATTCTTCCAGGTTAACCAGTGTGCCGCTGCCGAGGTCTACCGTGAAGGGAATACGACTCTCCCGGCATAATTGAGCTAGTTTTTTCTCATCGACGGCGGCGGTAAAACCCTCGATGGCATAATTACTGGTATGGACTTTCATAATCATTGCGGTTCTGGGGCCAATAGCCTGTTCAAAATCTGTGAGATGAGTGCGATTCGTGGTCCCTACTTCTAAAAGTTTGGCGCCAGCCCGAGACATGATATCGGGAATTCGAAAAGAACCACCAATTTCGACTAATTCTCCCCTAGACACAGCTACCTCTTTTCGAAGTGCCAAGCTGTTTAGTGTTAGCATTACTGCCGCGGCATTATTGTTGACCACTGTTGCGGCCTCTGCACCGGTAAGTTCTGAAAGTTGGGCCTCTAAGTGTTTGTCTCTATCGCCCCTTTTTCCTGAGACGAGATCAAACTCAAGATTACTAGCTCCACCGGAGACAGAAACAACTGCTTCAATAGCCTCTCGTGGTAAGGGTGCTCTGCCTAAATTTGTGTGGAGCACAGTGCCGGTTAAATTGAATAAGGGCTTGAGGCTCGGGGAAAATGACTCGGCAAGATATCTTTTTACCTCTGATATAAGATTTTTCATTGTCGGTATTTTTTGGGGGGGCGTGGAATAGTTTTTGCGATAGGCCTGCAAGGTTTCTCGAATTGCCTTTGTCACAGCGATTCGACCGTATTCAGAAATAAGAGCTTTTGAGCTCTGCTCATTTAGCAAGCGGTCTACTGACGGAATTGCTGATAGTGGTGATGAATTTTTGCCAGCCATGCCACTGGTTTTAACCGAGAAGGTCACCGATGCAAGTCCCTTGTTGGTGCAGCAGACAAGACTCCCTTACAATGTAATAAATAAATCTAGTAGATCCCCAAAGAGGAGTGAAAGGGATGATTGACCTGTACGCAGCACCAACAACGAACGGATTACGCGTGAAGATAACTTTGGAAGAGTGTGGCCTTGATTATACTCTGCATCGCGTGAATATGGCAGATAAAGAGCATAAATCGGAGGAATTCCTCAAACTCAACCCTCTTGGTCAAACTCCTGTAATCATCGATCAAGATACCGCCGCAGGTCCATTACCTATCTGCCAATCAATGGCCATCATGTTTTATCTTTGTGAGAAGGCTGGCAAATTCATTCCAACTGATGCAGCAAAGCGAGCCAGATTTTGGGAGCCCGTAATGCATGCGGCAACCGAAATTGGACCTGGTTATGGAACCATTCCTTTTATCACGCGTTGGGAACAACAAAATGATCACGCTAAAGATATGTTTCAACAAAGATACAGAACTCATATGGAGCACACAGATAATATATTGGGCAACCAAAAATATTATGCGGGAGAGGAAATCACACTGGCAGATTTTGCGGCTTTTGGGATCATCACTAGAGGGAAATCTACTTATCCTGAGATGTCGGAAGGGTACGCCAATATTGATAGGTGGCATGATGAGTTGATATCGCGTCCTGGAGTTGAAAGAGGACTTGATTTTGGGGATTGAACTATCCCCTAAAGAAATTCTCCTAAAAAATCCTTTGCTTCTGGACCCCAAATTTGTTGCCCGGTGGCACAGAACCGGTGGGCTTCACCTCCGGTGACGCCCCAAGCCGGAAAAATAGTGGCTCTATATGGTGTGCCATGTAGGGATAATATCTTCGCCAATTCCATTGTCGGAGCAGTATTAAAATCATTTTCTGGCTGTATCAGAAAAACCGGTTTAGTGAGGTCTGCAGCTGCTTGCAGTAATATATTTCTGATTTTGGTATGACCATTCCACTGACTTGCGCCGCCAGAAAAATCAAGGCCGCATTTCCACCTTTTGTCACGGGATAAGGCGAGCAGCGCATGGATTCCTCCGAGTGAACTGCCCATCACAGCGATCCGGGTGTTATCTATACTGTCTTTGTCTTGCAACCAATCTAGTGCAGCAATCACATCTTGATTCTCTCTCTCCAATCTCTCGGACAGTTGGTCATCGTGTGAAGAAGTGCCCCTTGGGGCTGAGACTTCCTCGTATAATGGGGTGCCCTCTGACTCTCCGTAGCCAGCTCGATGGGGGAAAAGGTATGCATAACCGAGCGTTTGAAAAAATGCAGCTGTTTGGGGGTGAGATAAATCAGCAGAGCCTCTAGGAAGTTGGCTCCCGTGGTTATCAACAATACAGGGAAACGGGCCCGTTCCTAAAGGAACGTAGAGATAACCGGTTAAGTTTTTTCCTTGAGATGAGAAGTTAATCTTTTGCGGAGAATGAGAGGGCTCTTTTTTTATCATCGGCCTGCTAAAATCAATATTTGCTAAAATTTAACTTATTTCGGGGTGCTGACGGAGAAGAGTTTAACCGTTATGGTCTGCCACCGCACAATAAATTTGTAAGGGAGAGACGCCGGTATGAGCGATGGGTCCGGCAAAAAGCGTTATCGTTTAGGTGTCGATGTAGGGGGCACACACACAGACCTTGTTCTAAAAGATGAACAGACCGGCTCCATTTTGATTGAGAAGGTGTCTTCCTCGCCTGAAAATCCGGCTCTGGCTGTACTTGCAGGCGTAGATAGGTTTTTAGATAGAGGTGTATCGCCAGAAGAAATTTACTTTTTTAGCCACGGAACAACAGTAACGACTAATGCACTGTTGGAAGGCAAAGGTGCCAAGGTTGGACTGCTTATAAACAGTGGGTACCGAGCAGTTTGCGAAGTGCAAACGCAGGCGCGAGATGAGGGCAATCCCTACGATCACTTATTTAAGCGTCCCGAACATCTGACGCCGCCAGATTTAACAAAGGAAATACCCTGCCGGATCGATTTTGAAGGCTGTGAGCTTACTCCGCTGGATGTCAGCAGCGTGCAGGAGGCTGCACGATCTCTCGCAGGTCGAGGCGTTAATTCCTTTGCTGTTTGTTATTTATTCTCTTTCATGAATGATGCGCATGAACGAGAGACAGCCCGAATTATACGTAAAATCATACCCGACGCTAAAGTTTCTCTGTCGTCTCAAGTCCTTCCTCGGATTCGAGAATGGCCAAGATATTCAACAACCATAATAAACTCCTACCTTGTCGAAGTCCTCTCAGATTATATCAAAACGCTTGCAGAGGGTCTGGATAGAAAACTTATCGATACCCCTCGCAGATTTCTAATGCAGTCAAATGGGGGCGTAATGCCCCTTGCCGCTAACGCGGAAAGTCAAACAGTCCATACTCTATTGTCAGGACCTGCAGCAGGTGTTCAGGCTACGGCTTGGCTTATCGGTAAAAGCATGGAGATTGGTAATATCGTCACCCTGGATATGGGGGGGACAAGCGCCGATATCGCTTTTATCCAACACGGAGTCCCACTGGAGCATGCGGAGGCCTATGTTGCGGAACGAATTGTAGCCGTGCCCGCCCTCGATGTTTCTACAATTTCAGCGGGTGGCGGTTCAATAGCGAGAATAAACTCAGCAGGACTTTTGGAGGTTGGCCCTCAAAGTGCTGGTGCTGAACCTGGACCCGTCTGCTACGCCAAAGGTGGTAAAGAGCCTACTGTGACCGACGCAGATCTTGTGTGTGGATTTCTTAATCCAGATTTCTTTCTTGGCGGAAGAACGCAGCTCGATACTGAGGCGGCGAGACAAAGTATTTCAGATAGAGTGGCCGTGCCCATGGGTGCCGACCTGGAAACGGCAGCTATGGGAATCATCCGTGTTGTCAACGCGAGGATGGCGGATGAAATAAGGGTCCAGGCTGCAAAGAAGGGTGTAGACTTAAAAGATTTTACATTGGTTCCTTTTGGTGGTGCTGGCCCCGTACATGCAGCATTAGTCGCCCGTGATTTGGGAATTCAGAGGGTGCTGATTCCGGCTAGTCCGGGGGCTTTTTCAGCATTTGGTTTGCTTTGCGCTGATGTCATACATGACTATATCCGCTCAGATCTTGATGATTTGGGAGAATTGTTACCTCATGAAATGGAGGCAACATTCCGTGACCTTGAAAAAACAGCCTCTCTTGACCTTGAAAAAGAAGGTCTTGGAAATTCATCTGTCCGATTTTATCGAGAGGTAGATTTACGTTATGCGGGCCAGGGGTACGAATTGCGTGTCGATCTCGAGGGTCTTGGCCCTCCTCTAACAAAAGGGGTGCTTCCTAAGCTCACCGAGAGGTTCCATGAACGTCACGAAGCGGTGCATGGCCATGCGGCGAGAGAAGCTGAGATAGAGTTGGTTAGTTATCGGGTGAGGGCAGTCGTTGAAGAACCCAAATTAGAATTAATGCCGAGGAAACATGATCTCGTGGTCGAACAAATCGAGTTACAAACTCGGTCAGCCATCTTTGGTGCCACTGGCAGCGTGTCGGCAAATGTTTACCGCAGAGAGACTCTGGTCCCCGGTCGCAAGATTGCTGGGCCGGCAATTATTGAACAACTTGATTCCACTACCGTAGTGCCTCCTGACTGGAACATGGAGGTTGATGTCTTTGGAAACTTAATTCTTAGAGAGGATAAAGTTTGATGGATTCGTCGACTAAGCTTGATCCAGTAACGGTGCAGATTTTGCGCAATCGCATTGGCAGTCTTATGGAGGAAATGCACCACCATTTCTTTCGGTCGGGGTATTCAACGATTGTTCGCGAGTCGAGAGACTTTTCCTGTGTAATACTTGACCCAAAGGGCCGCATTCTTGTCGCGCCGCCTATGTTCTTTCATTCGACGGCCTATAAATATCTGGTAAGTCGAATTTTAGAAATTTATGGCGACTCAGGTCTCGAAGATGGCGATATCTTTGTTTCGAATCATCCGTATGATGGCAACCTGCCTCATATTCCCGACATGGGAGTGATTATGCCAATCTTCAAAGACGGAGTGTTGATTGGGTTTTCCGGTAGCATCGCGCACAAGGCTGACGTTGGTGGCACAGTTCCCGGCTCCACTTGGGGCCAGGCGACCGAGATTTTCCAGGAGGGAATTTTATATCCGCCAGTACAGTTTTATCGTGCGGGTGAATTGAATCGCGACATAGAGCGTCTTATTCGGACAAATAGCCGTTTTCCTGAGACGACACTGGGTGATTTGCGTGGTCAGGTTGCAGCCATAGAAATTGGACGTAATAGGCTGCTGGAAATTTGTTCTGAATACGGCACAGACACCGTTTTGAATTGTATGGAGGGGATGATTTTGGCAGCGGCTACTGAGTTTCGGGCTGCCTTATCAAAGTTGCCTGCAGGCCAATCAGAAGCAGAATCATTCCTTGACAGTGACGGCATTGATTTTTCGAAGCCTGTCAGGATGCATGTCAAAGTGAACGTTGCAAATGGCGAGGTCTCTTTTGATTTTTCAGGGAGTGATCCCCAAGGAAAGGGACCTGTAAATATTCGTCGTGGGTTGATTGAAGCTTGTTGTTTCCAAGTTTTAATTGGAATGCTCGACCCTAATCTCCGGTATTCGGATGCGGCATTCGATTGTGTCAGACTAGAGACAAAACAAGGAACAGTTGTGGATCCTTATCCACCTGCTCCGTGCAGTTCTTATATGAAAACATGCATGACCGTGATTGACATGCTTTTGGAAGCTTTCGGTGTTTTTGTTCCTGAGCGAGCGGCAGCTTACAGTGGGGGTAGCGGCGGCGGGCTTACCATCGATTGGCGTGGCACCGACCGAGTGCCAAGAGGTAACCAGTATGAAATATATGGTTCAGCCTACGGAGGTTCAGCTACTCAGGATGGCACATCAGGCACGACAGTCCATCTTTCAAATATTTATGTCACCCCAATTGAGATAGTAGAAACGGAATTTCCATGTCGCGTAACGCGATACGAGCTTATACCTGGTTCAGGTGGAGATGGTCAGTATCGTGGCGGTTTGGCGATGCGGCGTGATTACGAAATACTGCAGCCTGCAATGGTAATTTTTAGGGGCGACCGGGCGGCCCGTCCGCCCAAGGGAGTAGCAGGAGGGCAGCCCGGAAGACCTAGTCGTTTTATAATTAACCCCGGTCAGCATAATGAAAAAGAAATGCCAATAACCACGAGGCTCGATCTCGAGACCGGTGCAACTATGAGGATAGAGGCTGCAGGGGGAGGCGGATATGGAGACCCCGATGCCCGTAAAGAGGAAGATAGGCAGCGAGATCAAGAGTGGGGCTATGTCTGATTGTTAAAAAAAAGCAATCCTGGAGAATGTAAATTTTAAATTTTATTTTTCTGGGTATTAGATTTGAGGGCTCGACGTTTCTTGTGCCTTCTAAATTCCTGGTAAGTTCAGAGAATTAGAAGCTGAGGATTTATTATTGACTGACATGGCGCCAGCACTTCGCGGCGGCCTATATATGATGGGGGCCGCGGCTAGCTTCACGATTATGACCTCTTTAATAAGAGTAATTGCACAGGAAATACACCCATTTGAAATCGGTTTTTTTCGCACAATAACGAACCTTATACTGATGATTCCTTTTGTTTTACGAACAGGACCGACCGTCTTTCAAACTGAAAACCATAAGGTTTATGCTTTGCGCGGCTTAATTGGCGTTGCTTTTGTTATGAGCTATTTTTCCGGTGCTGCGATGATCCCGGTATCAGATTCCCAAGCATTGATTTTTACGTCTCCTCTGTTTGCTGCGGCTTTGGTTGTGGTGTTTCTGGGCGAGAAAATTCGGGGGCGCCGTATGGTCGCACTGGGTATTGGTTTTGTGGGCGCGATGATAATACTTAGGCCAGGGTTCGATGCGATCAATTTAGGTGCAGTGCTGGTCCTAATTGGCGCTATGACAAACGGGGCTAGTAATGCTCTGGTAAAATATACAACAAGAAAAGATCATCCCGATACTGCAGTGCTATTTCTAATGTTATATGTCAC
>Ga0255776_10007942_pt1 | contig 10562 bp, 9 predicted proteins | sample 071ome_19_FD_179974 | JGI IMG/M metagenome (GOLD analysis project Ga0255776, IMG submission 179974) | Coastal salt marsh microbial communities from the Groves Creek Marsh, Skidaway Island, Georgia - 071413AT metaG (version 2) | ecosystem: Environmental > Aquatic > Marine > Intertidal zone > Salt...
TAAGAGTCCGGTGCTCTACCAACTGAGCTAATGACCCAAATTCTGTTGTAATGAGCAAGCGCCCAAACTTATGCAAGGCGCGTATTATAAACAAAAATCCGGATTAGTCAGTCCCGTAGCCGAAAGATTTGATGATACTTTTTGCCTCATCCTGGCGCAGAAAGTTGACAAAGGCTTTTGCCGCGGGATTGGTCATGCCGCCATGGGTTATCACGGCATCCTGCCTGATCGGTGCATGCAAGGATTCCGGAACAATCCAGCCAGTGCCTACCTGAACGTCCCCCCCCCTGAATACCTGGGAAAGCGCCACAAACCCGGCCTGTGCATTCCCTGTACTCACAAACTGGTAGGTCTGACTGATATTTTCACCCATCACCAATCTGTCCTGGTACTGTGATGCCAGTCCCAGGTTATCCAGCACGTCCATGGCGGCAGCCCCATAGGGCGCGACCCTGGGATTGGCCAGTGCCAGACGTTTTATCGAAACGGTGGCAAGCCAGTGTTCACTGATGTCGCCAATACTGTCATCAGGACTCCAGAGAATCAGCCTGCCCACGGCGTAGGTAATACGGGAATCAGCCTCCGCTTTTCCGGCATCCACCAGCGCCGTCGCCTTTTCCTGGTCCGCTGACAGAAAAACATCAAACGGAGCGCCATTGATGATCTGTGCATAAAGCCTGCCGGAGGAACCATAGGAGACCTTTACCTGGTGCCCACTGTCAGCCTCGAAAGCCGTGGCGAGCTGCGCCATGGCCCCGGTGAAATTGGCCGCGACAGCCACGGTGATTTCTTCACTGCGGGCAGGACTTGCCAGTACCCAGGGTGCCATCACCACCAGCAGCAGTCTGAAGAATGGTCGCTGCAATATCGTCAATGTCATTTACCGCCTTGTTAATCTCTTTAAGGGACTCTTATACTACCCGGCCAACGACCAATAATAGCAACAACTCATAACAACAACATGGGGAGTTCCGGGACATGAGATTCACACTGCGCCATACAACAGCCCTTGCCGCCATCTCACTCATGGCTGGGATGATGCCCTTCACGGTCACTGCCCAGCAAAGCATTGGCCGGGGCGCTGCCGACCCTCTGGTCCCGGACACGGTTGTGGGTGTGGAGACCAAGGGCATGTGGGCCGGCGCCGGCGTTCCTGAGGGCTACCCGCCTATTTATTCCACAAAGGACGGTGAAATACCTGCAGGCATCACTCCCCTGCCCCACGACATATTCGGCTCCACTGACTTTTACCTGGATGAGGACTACTGGTTCGATCCCCGCTATTACAAATGCAATTCGCCCTCAGGCCTGGAACAGATCTGGGGAGCCTATGAAGTGGCCATGGTGGGCGACAACCCGCCGGTCACAGCAGCCTGGGGCTACTGTGACAGAGACTATCCCCGCGAAGAAATCATCAGTCCCTATGCCTTTCGCAGTGCACAGGAACATTTTGAGGCCCTGCAGGCGGAAACCCGTCGAAAAGGTGGGCCCACACAATACACCATGGCTACCCTTCCCGACTGGAATGGCAAATACAAACGCCGGCGCGCCAAAACCGCCACCTGGTTCCATGGCGCCATTACCCAGGTGCCGACTTACCTGAGCCTGCTGAGTCCCGAATACCAGAGGCGCTTCGTCCAGCAGATGTATCACTACGTGAGCAGCAATGCGCCGCAATGGGCCGGGTCTTACTGCTGGCCTGAAGGCGTCATGCGCCGCGTGGCTCAGTATGGTGGCGGTGATATCCAGATTGTCATGACACCCGACCTGGTGCTGGACATGCGTAACGCCGCCAAAACACTCATCACGCAGATCAACATTGGCCGGGAATTTGATACCTCAGGGGTGGTGCCAAGACTGGGACCGGATGTCCCCCAGTGGAACGGTGAAACCATCGGCTTCTGGGATGGCGACGCCCTGATCACCTGGACCTCCAACGTCCAGGGCTGGATGTCCCACGGTGCTTTTGAATTCAGCAATCATTTCCAGACCATCGAAATCTATACGCCTCTGACCGATAACAGCGGCAGGCATACCGGACTCAAACATGAAATCATCATGTACGATGACGAGGCCTTCGCTGACCCTCTGCGCATCATCAATTACATGGACAAGGACGAGGCGCTTAATGAAGGCGACCCCTTCTTCTACATGGAATGCATCCCGGCCAACTTTCCCATTGACGGCATAGCCACGCCGAAAGTGCCTGGCAGTACCCTGGAATATGTCATGCCCGACATCCCGGGCCGCCCCTGGGCAGACATCTGGGAGCGCTATCATGAAGAGGGCATGCAGCGTCCTGAAGAGGAAGACATATTCAGCTTTGAGTAATCCTTATTTCTTTCACAAATCACCGGTAAAACGGGCTGTCCAAACCTGAAGATCAGACTGGATTATTCCGGGAGACAGGATTACATTTACTTCACTAACCAGGGCGCCTGCCAATCACCAATAACAAGACAAGGGCGCCATGATGTTTTATGACAGGGGGATTTCGTTGTGCATATACCAGGAAAAACACTGGTTAGATCACTTGGCCTGATTACATTACTGGCCGCTACAGGGCTGCAGGCACAGATTGCCGGCTTCACCGGACAGGAATTAAAAACTGTCCCACCTGACCGTGAATTTGCCACGTCAGATGAGCATTACCAGTATCTTTTGAACAAGGCCAACGGCGGTACCAAACATACCTGGGAAACCCTGCCCCGCTGGGATGGCCTGTGGTACACCGCCGGTAACAACCACATGGATGTCTTCATCGATGGCGGCCTGCGTGGCGGTACTGTGCGTGAAGGCGTGTTAACCCCGGCTTACGAGAAAGCCTACAAGGAACGCTGGCGCCAGCAACAGGAAGACGGCCAGGTGGGTTATGACCGCCTGACCCACTGCGAACCCGCCGGCATGCCGCGCTGGTTGCTGGAACCCTATAACCATGAATTCATCAACACACTCAACGAATCCTGGTTCATCAATGATTTTGCCAATGGTATTCGTCGTATCTATATCAACCAGGAACACACCAACCTGGCGGAAATGAACGGCGCCCATTCCTGGTTTGGTGACACCATCGGTTTCTGGGACGGCGACAAGCTGATTACCAACACCAAGTATATACGACCAGCCGATTTCACCCGCTGGTCACCCATGACCAGTAATGCACTGGAAACTGTGGAAACCTGGGAACTTCAGGAATTTGATGACTTCCCCCGCCTGGTGGTTCAGGTCACCATGTATGACAAGCATGCCTTCACCAGGCCCCTGAATTTTGTCTACTCGTTCAGGCACGCGGATGATCTGGAAGGTACCGGTTACCGCATCCAGCACTGGGAATGTGAGGCTTCAAGCAACTCCTATCTGGATGAAAACGGCCTGACCAGCTTTTACCTGCCCGGTGATCCGGGCTTCAAGGATCCCCGCAGTGCCACCCTGTTTCCGGAACTGCCAGGCCAGACCCCTGATCCCTATTCCGATCCCGTGGTGACCAACGGGAACTAGGCTGCAGGATTTCCCCATTATTCAAATGACGACGACAGAATAGAACGAGGACAGACAATCATGACTATCAGCAAAATCCGGGCATTTCTTCTTGCATCCTGCATCCTGCCTATTGCCTCCGGTGCGCTTGCACACCATTCCTTCTCCATGTTCGACCGCAATACGGAAATGGCGCTGACCGGCACGGTCACCGAATGGGCTTTCAACAACCCCCACGCCTGGCTGTACATCAGTGTGCCAGATGAAAATGGTGAGGACGTGGTCTGGGGCTTTGAAGGCCAGGCGGCACCCACTCTGGTACGTATGGGCATGAACGGGCGTACCTTCAAACCCGGCGATACTGTCACCGTCATGTTCAGCCCACTGCTGGACGGCCGCCCGGGTGGCGCCATGTGCTGGGTCAAAGCCGCTGATGGCTCCATCAAGAAACCTGCCGATGGTGGCTGTGGCAACCGTGATCCGGAAAGCGTGGCCAAGTGGGAAAAATGGCAGTCAATGGGTATTACCTCGAGCAATGACCCACGCGCCAAATAAGCAGAAATGCCAGCATAAAAAAAGGAAGCCATGTGCTTCCTTTTTTATTGCCTGAATATTTTAGATCGGCATCTTTCCGCGCTAGTTAACCTGGAACCCCGGATAACCGGCGTCCTGTTCGGCATCACACTCAGCACGATAAGGCCCGACACCGCCCAGATAAGCCAGGAAGCGTTTTGGTTTACCGGCAATATTACTGCCGTGATACCAGGATCGGGTATTGAACAACACTGTTGGCCGCGCTGCTTCCACCACTTTATCCGCCCAGTTGGTTTCTGCCGACTCGCTGGCTTCCATGCTCACATGCCCATGCCGGACCATCCAGGCAATGGCATCGGCGATCCAGTCCACGTGCTGCTCAACGGACAGCACCATGTTGCTAAGCACTGATGGACTGCCAGGGCCCGTCACCATGAACAGATTGGGGAAGCCCGCCATGGCGACTCCCAGGTAAGTCAGCGGACCCTCCTGCCATTTATCCTGAATGGACAGCCCGCCCCTGCCCCGTATATCGATTTTCTTCAGGGTCCCTGTCACCGCATCAAAGCCGGTGGCGATGATGATCACATCCAGATCATAGTCCCCTGAACCGGTGTTTATGCCCCTCCGGGTGATTGCCGTTATCGGATGCTTCAGGGTATCCACCAGGGTCACGTTGTCCCGGTTAAAGGTGGCATAGTAATTATCATCCTGAACCATGCGGCGACCTCCGAGCGGATAGGTATCCTCATCAGGAATCAGGGCTTCAGCGATAGCGGGATCCTTGACGATCTCCCGGATCTTGGCCTTCATGAAGGCTGCTGCCGTTTTATTCGCCTCCATGTTCACCAGCAGGTCGTTGTAGGACATCAGCAAGGCAGGACCACCCAGCTCCCAGGCTTTTTCATAGGTCTGCCAGCGCTCGTCATCGGAAACCTCAAGAGCCGACTTGGCGCCAGGGGCCACATTCATACCCAGCAAGGACTGCTGCATGAACGCCCGCATCTTGCGGTAATTGTTTTTTACCGTCCGCTTTTCGTCCTCACCCAGCGGCCGGTTGCCCGCCATCGCCACCCAGTGTGGTGTGCGCTGGAACACATAAAGCTGATCCACCTGTCCGGCAATGTCGGATATCACCTGGACCCCACTGGAACCTGTCCCTATAACGCCAACGCGTTTACCGGTCAGATCCACGCCTTCACGCGGCCACTGGCCTGTATGCAACAGCTGGCCACGGAATTCATCCAGGCCGGGAATCCCTGGCATATTGGGTGTCGACAGACAGCCCACCGCAGAGACCAGGAAGCGGCAGTGGTAGTGTTGATCCGCGGTTTTCACTGTCCACAGGCTGGCACCTTCATCATAGACCGCAGATTCCACCCGGCTGTTGCAGCAGACATCCCGCAGCAGCTGGTATCGCTGAGCCACATGGCGCAGGTAGGCAAGTATTTCCGGCTGGGCGGCATAACGCTCACGCCATTCCCACTCCTGCTCAAGGTCTTCGTCAAAGGAATAGGAATACTGGAAACTTTCCACGTCACAGCGGGCACCGGGGTAGCTGTTCCACTGCCAGGTTCCGCCGATATCATCTCCGGCTTCCAGCACCTGGCATTTCAGACCCAGTTGCCGGATTTTGTGGAGGGCATAAAGGCCGCCAAAACCTGCGCCGATAATGACGACATCAACCTGCTTGCTCATAGTGCCCTTCCCCTGATCAATGCCCCAGACAACGCTTCACAAAATCGGCTGTACCCTGCAGAGCCTCAGTGGACGCCTCAAGGGCCGGATGAAAACTCTGGAACACATGAGGCATGCCGGGGTAAATGTCCAACTGCACCCTGACCCCCGCTGCACCGGCTTCTGCCGCCAGTTCAGTGGCATCATCCAGCAGGATTTCAATGGAACCCACCTGGATCAACAGCGGCGGCAAACCGGACAGGTCAGCGGTCAGTGGATTGAGAATGTCATGTTCCGGAATGTCCTCACCAACATAGTGAAACCTGGAGGCATGCAGCCCGGCGGCGTCCAGTGTCGGATCATGGGCTTCATTGAAGGCGTGGGATTCGGTGTCGCAGGCCAGATTCAGCCAGGGTGACCAGAGAACAGCCCCTGCCGGCATGTCTATCCCCATTTCCGCACAGGACAACAGCAGCGACATGGTCAGCCCGCCGCCCGCAGAGTCACCGCCGACCACAACCTCGGCATAACCGGCTTCCAGCAGCCCCAGGTATGCCGCCAGCATGTCATCCGGCCCGGCCGGATAGGGATGCTCCGGAGCCTTGCGGTAATTGGGGGCGAAAACATAGAGTCCGGTGAAACTTGCCAGGTGTCCGATGGTTGAGGCATAGGTATCCGGACTGCCGATGACGTAGCCGCCGCCATGGGCATAGAGGATCGCCTTCCCCGCCGGTGCATTGTCAGGTTTCACCCAAAGCCCATCGACACCGGCCACACTGCCTGGTTCGTAGTGCACACCTTCCGGACGGGGCACCTCGGCAAACATGGCGTCAAAAATGGCACGGCTTTCTTCAGGCGGCGCACTGAGGCTCAGCGGGCCTTCCCGAAGCATGGTCAGGATGTCTTGCAGGGCTGGATTGGTCACTGGCAGGGTCCTTGTTCAAGGTGGAAGAATGATTGTTTTCAGGATGATTGCCGGATTGTACCGGCCTCAAGGCTTTCATCAAGGGGCAGTATCCTGAAGTGCAGCCACCCGTAAAGTATCGAGATTACCGGCATCGCCAGGTTGAAAAAACAGAACGGCAAATAGACCAGCGTAGGCACACCGAGTGAGGCTGCCATAAAGGCGCCACAGGTATTCCAGGGCACCAGGGCAGAAGTCACGGTGGCGGAATCCTCGATGGCGCGACTCAGGTTTACCGCTGCCAGGTTGTGATGCCTGAATGCCGCCTTGTACATTCTGCCCGGCAGGACGATGGCGATGTACTGGTCGCCGGCAATGATGTTGGTGCCGATGCAGGTAAGGATGGTGGATGTAATTATGGCTGCCGTGGTTCTGGCCCGCGCCATGATGGCGGTCAGGATCGACGTCAACATGCCGGTCTGTTCCATCGCTCCACCAAAAAACACGGCACACAGAATCAGCCAGATGGTGTTGAGCATGCCCGCTGCTCCACCACCGCCGAGCAAGTCATCGAGTATGGCATCACCGGTGTCCGGACTGTATCCGGCAAACATCAGGGTCCACAGGCCCTTGATGAGCTCGAGTCCGCCTTGCCCGCCAAGGCCTGCCCCTGACTGAAACACCATGGCATAAACCAGCCCTGCCAGGGCTGATAACAAAATGGCTGGCAGCGCCGGTATTTTTTTCCAGGCCAGAAAAAACAGCAGCAGCAAGGGCAGCAGCATGTACCAGGCAATATGAAATCCGGCATCCAGCACGGCCAATGTCGCATTCAGGTTGTCGGCATCTGCTGTCGACTCTGCAGTCAGGCCAAGCAGAAGGAACAGCACCAGCGCCAGGCCCAGGGCTGGCACACCGGTCCAGGCCATGTGGCGAATATGACTGAACAGATCCACGCCGGCGACAGCGGGTGCCAGGTTGGTGGTATCCGACAGGGGCGACATCTTGTCACCAAAATAGGCGCCGGAAATGATGGCACCGGCACAAATGGCGGGCGAAAGACCCAGGCCGTTGGCCGTGGCAATCATCGCCACCCCGACACTGGCCGCCGTGGTCCAGGAACTGCCGATACTCAGGGACACAATGGCGCACACCAGGCAGGCAGCTGCATAAAAAAACACCGGGTTCATCAACTTGAGCCCGTAAAAAATCATCGTGGGGACGATGCCGCCGGCTATCCAGGTGGCAATCATGATGCCAACCGCGAGCAGGATGAAACTTGGGGCAAACACGATAGTCATGTTATGAAAAATGCCCTTCTCCAGTTCCAGCCAACTCTGGCCATGTCTGACACCCACTAGGAGGGCCAGACAGGCGGCCAGCAACAGGGCTATCTGGTTGGGCCCGTAGGAAGAGTCCTCACCAAACAGGCGCACAGACAGGTAAAGGGAGACCATGAGAAACGCGACAGGCACCAGTGCCGCGCCAATGGAAGGGGCTGTTGATGCCGCCGTGTTGTTGTGCTGCTCCATAGGGATCAACCCAGATAATGAACAACCAGACCGGATTTCAGTTTCGGCTCAAACCAGGTGGATTTGGGTGGCATGAGCATGCCCTGATCCGCCACCGCCATCAAGGCATCTATGGTCACCGGGTAGCAGGCAAAGGCGGCGGCAAAACCTTCCTTGTCGACGGCATTTTCCAGCCCCTGATGACCGTGAATCCCGCCAATAAAATCGATGCGTTTATCCGTGCGCGGATTGTCGATGCCCAGCAGCGGACCCAGCACCCTATCCTGCAACAGGGCCACGTCCTGGGATGCCACCGGGTCCGCCGGTTTTTCATGCTTAAACGTCAGCCGATACCACTGGTCTGGCAGGTACAGACCAAATTCGCCTGGCTGTGCTGGCATCGCTGGCGTGGCATTTTGCTGAATCGCAAAATCCTGCGCCAGAGCCGCCAGAAAACCGGCCCGATCATACTGCCCAAGATCACGCACGACACGGTGATAGCCCTGGATATCCAACTGAGCATGGGGAAACAGGACCGCCAGAAAATAGTTGTATGCCTCATCCCCCCGATGGGCAGGATTTTGCCCACGACAGAATTCCCGGTACCGCGTGGCAGCAGCAGAGCGGTGATGACCATCGGCGACATACAGGGCCGGTACCCTGATGAAGGCGTCCCTGATCCGGACCACCAATTCATGATCCCGCATCACCCATAACTGGTGCCTGACACCATCGCTGGTGAAATCAACGTCAGGTATTCCCGCACAGGTCTGCTCCAGCTGCGCCGAGAGCTGATCGTTATCACGGTAAGTGAGGAACACCGGTCCGGTTTGCGCCTGCAGGGCCTGCATATGCCTGACCCGATCATTTTCCTTGTCCGGTCGGGTCAGCTCGTGTTTACGGATCAGGTCCTGCTCGTACTCATCCACACTCACCAGGGCGACAAGGCCGGTCTGGCTATGGCCTTCCAGGGTTTGCCGGTAACCGTAATAGGTCGGCTCCGTATCCTGGATCAGGGTCCCCCGGGAAACAAAGCGCTGAAAATTGTCCTGCCCCATCCTGTAGACCTCTTCACCATAGGGATCAGCCTGTGGATCGAGGTCTATTTCAGGTTTGCTGATATGTAAAAAACTCAATGGGTTGTCACCCGCCAGTGCCCGGGCCTGGGCACTGGTGAGAACATCATAGGGAGGGGCAGCCACTTGCGCTGCGAGAGAGGCTGGCGGCCGCATGCCGGCAAAAGGAAGTACGGTCGCCATGATCAGGGTTTACCTCAGGATACGCCCAGCAGTTCCACTTCAAAGATCAGCGCCTGGAACGGGCCAATCACGCCACCGGCGCCATTGGCACCATAGGCCAGCTGATGGGGAATATACAATTTCCACTTGTCACCGGTTTTCATCAGCTGCAGGGCTTCGGTCCAGCCGGCGATCACGCCGTTCACCGGAAACTCAATGGGCTCGCCGCGCTGTACAGAACTGTCAAAAACGGTGCCATCCACCAGGGTGCCATGGTAATGCACTTTCACGGTGGAGCTCGCCGCTGGTGTCTCACCGTCACCAGACGCCAGTACTTCATACTGCAGGCCGCTGTCTGTGACACTGACCTCATCACGCTCGGCATTTTCCTTCAGGAAAGCTTCCCCTTCAGCAGCCTGCTGATCTGCGGCAGCACTTTGCTGGCGACGCAGGCGGTCATTGAGGTTGTCGATGGCCTTGCGAATATTTTCCTCGCTCACCTGACTGGGATTGCCTTCAAGTACATCTGCGATACCGGCTATGACGGCCTTGGCTGACATGCCTTCAAAGGGCTGGCCGGCCAGTTGCTCGCCAACCTGGCGGCCGATGCCGTAGCTGGCCTGTTCATCGATGGTGGTAAAAGTATCAGACATACTGCTTTCCCGTAGTTTTTTATGAATGAGCGGCGCATTCTACCATGGATGATGGGGTATATCCGGTTAAATACCTGCGGCAAGCAGGTTGATGGCTTTAGCCAGACTCAAAACTTACCTACAATGGTTGTCTGCACAATTTGCTGGAGAGCTGACTGTGGCATACGAACTTTTATGGGGCATCGACCTGGGCGGCACCAAGATTGAAATCCTGGTGCTTGACCCCTCAGACAATGATGTTCTGTGCCGACAGCGTATTGATACCGAAAGAGAGAAAGGACGCGAACACATTCTGGACCGCATCCGTCTGCTGCTGGATAACACCCGTCAGAAAATCGGCATTCGCCCGCACCAGGTCGGCATTGCCACTCCCGGCACCCTGGATCCGGTGACAGGCCTGTTAAAAAACAGCAACACCACCTGTCTGAATAACACCCCCCTGAAACGTGATCTGGAACGGCTGCTCGATATCCCTGTCACCCTGGCCAACGATGCCAACTGCTTTGCCCTGGCTGAAACCCTGATGGGCATCATCCCTGATGAATGTCCCCATGCGGAAGTGGTATTC
>Ga0255776_10007949_pt1 | contig 10552 bp, 9 predicted proteins | sample 071ome_19_FD_179974 | JGI IMG/M metagenome (GOLD analysis project Ga0255776, IMG submission 179974) | Coastal salt marsh microbial communities from the Groves Creek Marsh, Skidaway Island, Georgia - 071413AT metaG (version 2) | ecosystem: Environmental > Aquatic > Marine > Intertidal zone > Salt...
GAAAGCCCGCCTGCCCCCGTCACGATCAGCGCCATGCGCGCACCCTGACGCGCTTCGGGCAGATGCCGCCAGAAACCGATCAAAAGGAATGAGGATAGGCTCGTAAGCTCCCAAAAAACAAGAAGAAGCAACATGTTTTCCGAGAGCACGATCCCGACCATCGCGCCCTGGAAAAGGAGCAGATAGGAGAAAAACCGGCCGACGGGATCGCGCTGGGAAAGGTAGTAATGCGCGTAGATGATGATCAGGAGGCCGAAGCCAAGAATCAGACCGGCGAACAACAGCCCGAGACCGTCAATGAAGAAAGCCAGGTTCAGCCCGAGTTGAGGCAGCCAGGCCCAACTGACATGGACAACTTCGCCTCCCAGCACGGCTGGCGCCTTGCTCAGCAGCAACGTCAATGAAGCAAGCGTCGAGAGCCCGGCAGCAGTTGCTGCAGCAGCCCTGCTATGACGAATCAAGAGCGGAGGCAGTAGCGCTCCCACAAACGGAATCATCACAATAAGTGCAAGCTGCATGCTGATAAGCTTGTCTAAGAAACAGCCGGGAAACTCCGGAGGAACAGCAAAACTAACGTCCGCTGCCCTGCGGTCAAGCCCTATGGGAAAGCTGTAGCATGTTTATTCCGGCAAGACCGGGCGACACCACGATTTGCGCCGATCAAGATCGCTTTATGCAGCAACGATCACAGTCCATTTCTGCATCCCTCGCCAGTCGTAACCGGCATCCATGTGGTGCCGCCTACATATTTCAACAGCCCGCCAAATCAGGCGATACCAGGAAAACGTCCCAGCTTGCCGCCCCCCGGTGCGCGGACTATGTTGCGCCCAAGAACAACCCCAGCACTGAAGGTCCGTCGCCATGGAAATGTCAGGCGAATACAAGATCAATGCATCCCGCGAAAAGGTTTGGGCGGCACTGAACGATCCGGAAATCCTCAAACAGTCGATCCCCGGCTGCGAACAGATAGATCAGCAGTCGGCCACCGAACTGACCGCGCAGGTCACGGCCAAGGTCGGGCCGGTGAAGGCGAAGTTTTCAGGTGCCGTGCAGCTGACCGATCTCGACCCGCCGAAGAGCTATCGCATTTCCGGTGAGGGCAAGGGTGGCGCGGCCGGTTTCGCCAAGGGCGGTGCCAACGTCATTCTGGAAGAGGATGGCGCCGGCACGTTGCTGAAGTACGAAGTCGATGCGCAGGTGGGCGGCAAGCTGGCCCAGCTCGGCGCGCGCCTGATCGACGGCACCGCCAAGAAGATGGCTTCCCAGTTCTTCGAGAACTTCGCTGCCGCGGTCGAGGCCGGCGGTGACGCGGACAGCGCGGATGCCGGCAGCGTCCCTGCCACCGAATCGGCTGCAGCCGAAGCGCCGGCTGCTGCGGCCGCACCGCAGCCTGCGCCTGCCGCAACTGCAGCCGACACTTCGGCGCTGGCCCAGGTCGGGATCGGCACCTGGGTCGTCGGTGCGATTGTCGCGATTGTCGTGATCGCGGCGCTGGTGAGCTAGCAAGGAATTCTGAAAATCAACGTGTTTTCGCCATCGCGAACCTTGACGACAAGGGGCGCGCGGAAGAAACTCGTTTAAGAGCTGTATGTTTGGTTGACCGCACCGAAAACGGTGCGGCGGGGGACAGCCTCTAAGGGGCGCCCATATCAGGGAGGAGTGTTATGCCCACCGTATCCATGACGGTGAACGGAAAGTCCGTCTCGGCCGATGTCGAGCCCCGGACCTTGCTCGTTCAATACCTTCGCGAAAGTCTCGGTCTCACCGGCACCCATGTCGGCTGCGACACGAGCCAGTGCGGCGCCTGCGTCGTCCACATGAACGGCGAATCCCTGAAGTCGTGCACCATCCTGGCGGCACAGGCAGAAGGCGCCGACGTGACGACCATCGAAGGGCTGGCCGACGGCGACACCCTGCACCCGATGCAGGAGGCCTTCCGCGAGAACCACGGCCTGCAGTGCGGCTTCTGCACCCCGGGCATGGTGATGAGTGCGCTGGATCTCGTTCAGAAGAACCCGAACCCGACCGAGAAGGACGTCCGCGAATGGCTGGAGGGCAACCTCTGCCGCTGCACGGGCTACCACAACATCGTGAAGTCCATTCTGGCGGGCGCGGAAGCCCTTCGGGGATAGCGACATGACCGGCACGGGCATCGGAGCATCGCTCAAGCGCGTCGAGGACCACCGGTTCCTGACGGGCAACGGCCACTATACGGACGACATCAACCGTCCGGGCCAAAGCCACGCATGGATTCTTCGTTCGCCCCATGCCCATGCCCGGATCAGGGGCATCGACACGTCAAAGGCCGCTGCGGCTGAAGGCGTGATCGCCATCCTGACGGGTGCTGACATGGCAGCCGACGGTGTCGGCGGCCTGCCTTGCGGCTGGCAGATCCACAACAAGGACGGCTCCCCGATGGCAGAGCCGGCGCACCCGCCGCTCGCCGTCGATAAGGTGCGTCATGTGGGTGACCAGGTGGCCATCGTCATTGCCGAGACCCGTGATGCCGCGCGTGACGCATCCGAACTGATCGCAGTCGATTACGAGGTGCTGGACGCGGCCGTGGACATGGACACGGCGCTGTCGGGCAAGACCCTCGTCCATGACGACGTGCCCAATAACCGCTGTTTCGACTGGGAGATCGGCGACAAGACCGCGGTGGACGACGCGTTTGCCAAGGCAGACCGTGTCGTTTCCATCGACCTGTCGAACAACCGGCTGATCCCCAACGCGATGGAGCCACGCGCGGCCGTATCGGAATACGACCGAACAACCGGCCAGTACACGCTTTACACCACCACCCAGAACCCGCACGTCATTCGCCTGCTCATGGGTGCGTTCGTGCTGCAGATTCCCGAACACAAGCTGCGCATCGTCGCGCAGGACGTGGGCGGCGGCTTCGGCTCGAAGATCTTCCACTACGCAGAGGAAGCGATCCTCACCTGGGCGGCCGCCAAGGTGAACCGCCCGATCAAGTGGACAGCGGAGCGCACCGAATCCTTCATGACCGACGCCCATGGCCGCGATCACGTGACTCATGCCGACCTGGCGCTCGACACGGACGGCAAGTTCCTGGGCCTCAGGGTCTCGACCAAGGCCAATCTGGGCGCCTATCTCTCGACCTTCGGCTCCAGCGTGCCGACCTACCTCTACGCCACCCTGCTGGCTGGCGTGTACACGACACCTGCGATCTATGCCGAGGTGCAGACGGTGTTCACCAACACCGTGCCCGTCGATGCCTATCGAGGTGCCGGACGGCCTGAATGCACCTACCTGCTGGAACGGCTGGTAACCAAGGCCGCGCGCGAGATGGGGATCGACCCTGTCGAGTTGCGCCAGAAGAACATGATCCAGCCGGACATGTATCCCTATCAGACGCCCGTGGCGCTTCAGTACGACTGCGGCAACCCGCCGGCCACCTTCGAAAGCGCACTCAAGGCATCTGATTACGCCGGTTTCGAGACGCGCCGCGCCGCGGCCGAGAAGAACGGCAGGCTGCGCGGCATCGGCATCTCCACCTATGTGGAAGCCTGCGGCATCGCGCCGTCCGCGGTCGCCGGTGCGCTCGGCGCGCGAGCGGGCCTCTATGAATCCGCGCAAGTGCGCGTCCACCCGACCGGCTCGGTTACGGTCTATACCGGCACCCACAGCCATGGCCAGGGCCACGAGACGACCTTCGCGCAGCTGGTGTCCGAAAGCTTCGGCATCCCGGCGGAAAACGTCGAGATCAGCCACGGCGACACCGACCAGGTTCAGTTCGGCATGGGCACATACGGATCGCGCTCGCTCGCGGTCGGCGGCCCGGCCATCCTCAAGGCCTGCAACAAGATCATCGACAAGGCCAAGAAGATCGCCGCGCACATCATGGAAGCCGATGTCGCGGATATCGAGTTCAAGGACGGCAAGTTCACCGTGGCGGGCACGGACAAGGAGATGGCCTTCGGCGAAATTTCGCTGGCCGCCTATGTCCCCCACAACTACCCGATCGAGGAGATCGAACCTGGCCTGGACGAGAACGCGTTCTACGACCCGCTGAACTTCAGCTTCCCGGGCGGCGCGCATATCTGCGAAGTCGAGGTCGATCCGGAAACCGGCGATATCGAGGTGGTGAACTTCACTGCCGTCGATGACGTGGGCCGGGTCGTAAACCCGATGATCGTCGAGGGACAGGTCCATGGCGGCCTTGCCCAGGGTGTCGGGCAGGCCATTCTCGAAGGCTGCGTCTATGATGGCGACGGTCAGCTCCTGACCGGCTCCTACATGGACTACACCATGCCCCGGGCCGACGATCTGCCGAGCTTCTCTGTCGCGACCCAGGGGGTGATGGGCGCGTCCAACCCGCTCGAGGTCAAGGGTGTCGGCGAAGTCGGCGCCATCGGATCGCCTCCGGCGGTCATCAATGCAATTCTCGACGCTCTGGCCCCGCTCGGCGTCGAAGATATTTCCATGCCAGCCACACCCAACCGGGTCTGGCAGGCAATTCAGGCATCCAGCGTCCGCCAGGCGGCGGAATAACGTCTGGCGAGGGAGGAAGACCATGTACCAGTTCAACTACAAGAAGGCGGGCTCGCAGGACGACGCCATCAGCGCAGCAGGCTCAGCCGAGGACCCCAAATTCCTCGCGGGTGGCATGACACTGATCCCGACGCTGAAGCAGCGCCTGGCCCAGCCTTCTGACCTGATCGACCTGGCTGGCATCGACGGCATGGTCGGCATCATCGACAACGGTGATTCGATCACCATCGGTGCCATGACCCGGCATGTGGACGTTGCCAACTCCGATGTGGTGAAGAACAAGATTCCGGCGCTGGCCTCGCTGGCCGGCAATATCGGAGACCCGCAGGTCCGCAACCGCGGCACCATCGGCGGTTCCATCGCCAACAACGACCCGGCGGCCGACTACCCCGCCGCCGTCCTCGGCCTGAATGCGACGATCATCACCAACAAGCGCGAGATCGCCGCTGACGACTTCTTCGATGGCCTGTTCACCACGGCGCTGGACGAAGACGAGCTGCTCACCGCGGTGAAGTTCCCGGTGGCCGACAAGGCTGGCTACGCCAAGTTCCCGAACCCCGCCTCGCGCTACGCGCTGGTGGGCGTGATGGTCGCACAGACAGGCGGCGAGACCCGCGTGGCCGTGACCGGCGCCAGCCAGGACGGAGTGTTCCGCGCCAGCGATATCGAGAGCGCGCTTTCCGGCAACTGGAGCGCGGACGCGGCCAAGGGCGTGAAGATGTCCGACGCCGATCTCAATGCCGACATCCACGCCTCTGCGGAGTACCGCGCCCACCTGATTTCGGTTATGGCGGGCCGCGCGGTGACCGCTGCCGGCTGATCCCGGGCCCCATCCACGGAATTCCGACGGCCGGGGCTTCGCTCCGGCCGTTGCCGTTCCCCGGCTTGGCCGTGTCGGCACGGTTGGGCTATATCAACGGCAGCATTGGGACATTCCGGCATCATCCTTACCGGCACGAATCCAACCGCGCCGGCACCTGAGACTCCCACACAGGCGATCTGACTTGAGCAATATTCCCGAAAACGTCGAAGCCACTCTCGAACTCCTGGCCTCCGGCAACTACGTGTCGGACCGCAGCCTGTCCACGGCGGTCTATCTGTCGCTCAAGCTGGGCCGTCCGCTCTTCCTGGAGGGCGAGGCCGGTGTCGGCAAGACCGAGATCGCCAAGGTCCTGTCCGAGACGCTTGGCCGCAAGCTGGTGCGTCTGCAGTGCTACGAAGGCCTCGACGTCGCCTCGGCGGTCTATGAGTGGAACTACTCGGCCCAGATGATCGAGATCCGCATGGCCGAGGCAGAAGGTATCAGTGACCGCGACAGGCTGGGCGATGACATTTTCTCCGACCGCTTCCTGATCCGCCGCCCCCTACTCCAGGCTCTTCAGCCTTCCGCCGAAGGCCCGCCGGTTCTGCTGATCGACGAACTGGACCGCACCGACGAGGCGTTCGAAGCCTATCTGCTGGAAGTACTGTCGGATTTCCAGGTGACGATCCCCGAAATCGGCACCATCAGCGCAGACAACCCGCCTATCGTGATCATCACGTCGAACCGCACGCGCGAAATTCACGACGCGCTGAAGCGCCGCTGTTTCTATTACTGGGTGGACTATCCCAACGCCGCGCGCGAACTGGAGATTCTCTCGCTCAAGGCACCCCAGGCGGACGCGCGCCTGTCCAGACAGGTGGTGGAGTTCGTCCAGCATCTGCGCAAGCTGGATTTGTTCAAGGTTCCAGGCATCGCGGAGACCATCGACTGGGCCTCCGCCCTGCATCAGCTCGATATTATCGAGCTGACACCTGAGGCCATCGACGACACGCTGGGCGTGCTCCTGAAGTACCAGGACGATATCGCCAAGATCCGCGGCAGCGAAGCGGCCAAGATTCTCGACGAGGTGAAGAGCGAGATCGCGTCCGCGCAGCGCGCCTCGGGCTGACCCTTCATGTCGGAAAAGGCCATACCGGACGAAGCCCGTCCGGCGCTCAAGGCGAAGGCCGCCCTCGACGCCATCGGCGAGGCCGAGTTCGGCGATGCCGGCAAGATCGCCACGAACATCATGCATTTCGGCCGGGTCCTGCGTTCGGCGGGTCTGCCCGTCGGCCCCGGCAAGGTCATCGAGGCGATCAACGCGGTGGAGACCGTCGGCGTCCAGAACCGCGACGACTTCTACTGGACACTGCACGCAGTCTTCGTGAATCGGCGCGATCAGCGCGAGATCTTCGATCAGGCCTTCCACGTCTTCTGGCGCAATCCGAAGCTGCTCGAACGCATGCAGCAGCTTGTCCTGCCCTCCTTCGTGGACCCGGACGCCCAGCAGCAGGCCGAGGAGATGAACCGGCGCCTCGCCGAGGCCCTGAAGAAAGACGCCGAGATGCCCGGCGAGGGCGAAGGCGATCAGGACAATGAAGACCCGGATGTGACCGTCGATGCGGTAATGACCTGGTCCGCCAACGAGCTGCTGCAGCACACCGACTTCGAGAAAATGTCGAAGGAAGAACTGGAGATTGCCAAGCGCGCCATCGCCCATATGCGCCTGCCTATCATGGAAGTGCCGACGCGCCGCTTCCACCGGGACCGCAACGGCCGCCGGATCGACATGCGAGCGACTCTGCGCGCGGCGCTGCGCGGTGGCGGAGCATCCATCCCGCTGCAATACCGCAAGCGCAAGCGCCGTCACCCGCCGCTTGTGGTGCTATGCGATATCTCGGGCTCCATGAGCCGGTATTCGCGCATGGTGCTGCACTTCATGCACGCGATCACCAACGACCGCGACCGGGTCCACACCTTCCTGTTCGGCACGCGGCTGACCAACGTCACGCGTCAGCTTCGCTACAAGGACGTGGACGAGGCACTCGACAAGGTGTCGGAGGCCGTCGATGACTGGTCGGGCGGAACGCGCATCGGCCACTCCCTGCACGATTTCAACACCAACTGGTCACGCCGCGTGCTCGGCCAGGGTGCGGTGGTGCTCTTCATCAGCGACGGGCTGGACCGCGACGCCGCAGACGGTCTGGAAAAGGAAATCGAACGCCTGCACATGAGCTGCCGCCGCTTGATCTGGCTGAACCCGCTCCTACGTTATGACCGTTACGAGCCCAAATCGCTCGGCGCGCAGGCGCTGTTGCCGCATGTCGATGATTTCCGCTCGATCCACAATCTCGAAAGCCTGGACCAACTGGCCAAGGTGCTGACCGATCCCGCACCCCAGACCGGCCACCGGGCCCGCCCTGCGCTGGAGGCAGCACAATGAGCCAGACCCCTTCGGATATTCAGGCCTTCGATCACGACGATGTCGTCGAACAGGCCGCTGCCTGGCGCAAGTCCGGCAAGGATGTTGCCATCGCCACGGTGGTCAGCACCTGGGGCTCCTCCCCGCGCCCGACTGGCAGCCAGTTGGCCGTCGATCAGGACGGCAACATGGTCGGCTCCGTCTCCGGCGGCTGCATCGAGGGCGCGGTCGTTTACGAGGCGCGCGAAGTGATGAACGACGGCAAGCCCCGCCTGCTCGACTTCGGCGTCACCGATGAAATGGCCTGGGAAGTCGGCCTTGCCTGCGGCGGCAAGGTCGAGGTCTGGGTCGAGCGGCTCGACTGAGGCAACCATGCGTCCCGAAACACTGGAAAAACTGCTGCAGGCCCGGTCCAGCAAACAGCCGGTCGCCCTCGTCTCCGAACTGGAGACCGGCGACCAGATGCTTGTCTATCCGGACCGGACCGAAGGCGATCTAAACCTGGGCGACGAACAACTCGCAGCCGTGCGCGCCGCCATCCGAGACGACAAGAGCGGACGTATTGCATCCGACAATACCCAGCTGTTCGCCAAGATTTTCAATCCGCCCAAGCGGATCATCATCGTCGGTGCGGTGCACATCGCCCAGCCGCTGGTCACACTCGCCCAGACATCCGGCTATGAGGTCGTGATCGTCGATCCGCGCGGCGCGTTCGCCACAAAGGACCGCTTCCCGGGTGTGACCCTGAGCGAGGACTGGCCGGACGACGCGTTGAAGGCGCTGGCCATCGACAACCGCACCGCTGTCGTCACGCTGACCCACGATCCGAAGCTGGACGACCCCGCGCTGCACGTCGCGCTGCGCTCGGACGCGTTCTACATCGGCTCGCTCGGCAGCCGCCGCACCCATGGTGCACGCGTGGAACGCCTGACCGAGGAAGGCTATAGCGAGGACGAGATCGCCCGCATCCATGCTCCCATCGGCCTGGACATCAAGGCGAAGAGCCCGGCCGAGATCGCCATCTCGATCATGGCGCAGATCACCCAGGTCCTGCGCGCGGAATGAAGTTCGGGCCCCTTCCCGTCCGCCATGCGCTCGGCACGACCCTCGTGCACGGGCAAACGCTGGGCGGCCACCGGTACCGGAAGGGACAGTTCCTCGACGCCGAAGACATTGCACGGCTCGAGGCCGCCGGTGTTGCCGAGATCACCGTCGCGCTGTTCGAGGACAGCGACGTGGACGAGAACACCGCCGCGCGCCGTCTGGCAGAAGCTGCCGCGGGGGCCGGGGTTCGCGCCGGTATCGCCGGCACCGGCCGCGTCAACCTGTTTGCCGAACAACCCGGAATCGCGCTGCTGGATGCGGCCGCCATTGACCGGATCAACGCCATCGACGAGGGGATTACCATCTCCACCCTGCGCCCCTTCGACCGGGTGGAGGACGATCAGGTCGTCGCAACCGTCAAGATCATCCCGTTCGCCGTCTCCGAGACCGCGCTGTCGGGCGCCGAGGAGCAGGCCAGGCACGAACACGGCCTCGTGTCCGTGCGCGGCTACCGGTCACGCAGCGTGGCCCTGATCCAGACGAAACTTCCCGGTCTCAAGGACAATGTCGCCGACAAGACCGAACAGGTGATCCGCCAGCGCGTCGAGGCGCTGGAAGGTGCTTTCGCCGTGCCCCGTCGCACCGGACACAGCGTCGAGGCCCTGTCGGCGGAAATCACCGATGTGGTCACTGCGGGCGCCGAGCTGGTCCTTGTGGTCGGCGCATCGGCGACGGTGGACCGGCAGGACGTGATCCCCGCGGCCATCGTCGCGGCGGGCGGTGAGATTGACCATTTCGGCATGCCCGTCGATCCGGGAAACCTGACCGTGCTGGCGCATCTGGGCGATGTGCCCGTGCTGGCCCTGCCCGGCTCCGCGCGCTCCCCGCGCCCGGGCGGCAACGACATTGTGCTGGAGCGCCTGATGGCGGATATCCCGGTCACAGGCGCGGACATTATGGCCATGGGTGTCGGCGGGCTTCTGAAGGAAATCCCCTCCCGCCCGATGCCGCGGCGTGACGCGGCGCCCCGTCGCGATGCAGCCGGCACGTCCGGCAGACAATTCGCCTGTATCGTGCTGGCAGCGGGTCAGTCGCGGCGCATGGGCGAGACCAACAAACTGCTGATATCGGTCGAAGGCAAGCCGATGGCGCAGCATGCGCTGGACGCCGCACGTGCTGCCGGGTGCAGTCCGATTGTCGTCGTTACCGGCCACGCGGCCGAAGACGTGCGCGCAGCGCTGGGTCCGGACGTCACCTATGTCCACAATCCCGACTATGCCGACGGGCTCAGCACGTCCCTGCGTGCGGGCGTCACCGGCCTGCCCGAGAACTGTGACGGCGTGATTGTCGCGCTGGGGGACATGCCCAGGGTGACGGCCGCGCATCTGAAAGCCCTGATGCACGCCCATGATCGTGACGAAGGCCATTTGATCTGCGTTCCCACCTGGAACGGCAAACGCGGCAATCCCGTCCTCTGGGACCGCCGGTTCTTCGCGGACATGGCAACGCTGGGCGGCGATGTCGGGGCCAAACACCTGATCGGCAGCAATGAGGATCTGGTGGTCGAGGTACCTCTCGACGACGACGCCATCCTGATCGATGTGGATTCCCCGCAGGCCCTGCGCGAACTTTCCGAACGCGGCGTGCAGGTCGAGGAGCTGGGCTAACTCTCGCGGTCGAGAAGAGCCCCGTTCATTTCCCGCGCGACGGACAACACGGCCAGATTTGCCTTGTAGGCATGTGCGGCGGGTGTGTCTCCACCAGCTCTT
>Ga0255776_10007951_pt1 | contig 10549 bp, 7 predicted proteins | sample 071ome_19_FD_179974 | JGI IMG/M metagenome (GOLD analysis project Ga0255776, IMG submission 179974) | Coastal salt marsh microbial communities from the Groves Creek Marsh, Skidaway Island, Georgia - 071413AT metaG (version 2) | ecosystem: Environmental > Aquatic > Marine > Intertidal zone > Salt...
AGCAAAAATAAAATAGCGTTTCTGGCATTCCCGGGACCAAAAGATTAGGACCCGTTATACAGACTTCATATATTCGTAATAATCCTCCTCATCATCAATGTCTCTCAGATGCCTCAGTGTGCTTACTTTCTTCCCTTGAGTATTCCGCATAGTGTCGGTCAAAGCATAGGGGCTTGACCATCGAACATGCTTGTATATCCCCCTTACTAAGTTACCTCGTCGTGCCCCGGTAAGCCAGTAACCTCCATCTAGTGTTGGGCCAAAAACCAAATCATTTCTTCCGAGTGCCCTAATTCCATTCTCGATATCAGAAGGAAGTATTCCTGGGATATCACTACCTACAAGGAGAACCGGACTGTATTTATGTTTGACGATGGCACGCTCCATTCTTAACCCTAAATCCCCGAAAGATTGAAATGTTATTGTCTCTGAGTGACACAAAATTCTGTTGATCCCCCTAACATTTTTTGGGGTCACACAGAGCTCTAAATCCCAATGAGGGTTTGACGAAAGTGATCTAACCAAGTTTGAAAAAGACCGGGCATAAAATTCAAAAGCTTCATGCATTCCCACGCCAGCAGCCAATCGCCTTTTAACCGCGCCCAGGCGAGGGACCCGAGCGAAAATAATTACAACAGGCCGTCTTCTTAAAAATTTCAATTGTAAAACCTCAGGATTTTCGCTGGCGACACACCTAAGAAATAGCTAATTAAACAGCAAAGATTTTTTAGTGATCTCCAGAGGTAACCAGCTCTCAAGTACCGAGTGGCAGATGTTATTGCGTTCTCATTTAGAATTTCTAGGCGTGGTTTGCCGATCCTCCGAATTATATCGACATCTTCAAATAAGGGCATATTGGGATTGAACCCACCTACAGCCAGGTAGAGATTCCGATTAATCAATAACCCTTGATCTCCCCAAGCCCAACCTAATGATCTGCAACGGAAGCTGACAAACACCTCAACCAATCTTGCAAAAAAACTCTGATCTTCCAATACAAACTTAAAAACGCCTGCTTTTTGGCCTTTTAAAAATAAATTTTTAGCAACCTCCGGCCACTTCGGCCCAAGGTGGGTGTCCGCATGCAGGAAAAGTAACTGGTCATTTTGGGCTCCACTGGCGCCAACCGAAAGTTGCAGCCCTCGCCCACTTCCGGTCTTAATTACCCTAGCTCCAGCCTCCTTAGCAATTTGAACAGATCCGTCTGTTGAGCCCCCATCAACTACGATTACCTCATCCGCTGCCAATTTGACCGAATTTATGGTTCTAAGAAGACTCTCAGAGGCGTTTAGAGTAGGAATAATTACACTTATTTTGATCACATTTTTCACCTGACTAATTTAACATGGTAGAGCCGATATAGGGATTACATAAGTTTTTGCTTTTGAGCTCAGGCTCCTGGAAAAGTTTAATACAGCAAGGAAAGATCCGAACAAAGTTTAGACACCAACATCAATAAAAAGACATTGGTTAATCCTGTATTGCGACATCTAACATTCAGATTTGCGGAATTCGGTCTTGCCGAAAAGAATCACAAAACGATCCACTGATCGTCGCACTTGTTTTGCGACATCTGTTGACTAGCAAGTCTTTGCACGAATTACCCCGAATAAGAAGGTGCGTGCTAATCTTTATTTAGAATCTCAGACCTTTTGAAAACTCATTTAAAATTTTGAAACTCACAATTTGTAACTCTTCATAACAAGCTTGATCCTGCTATAGTCGATAAAGCGATGGAACATGCAGCGGATTTATCAGGAATAGCTTTCGTCATAATCACCGCATTGATCTGTGGTATGTTTATGGCCCGTTTAGGTCAACCTCCACTGGTTGGCTATTTGTTGTCGGGGGTCATACTAGGTCCGACCGGATTTGGGCTAATAAAAAACGAGGGAATAGTAGCTTACTTTGCTGAGCTAGGTATTCTCCTCTTACTATTCATAGTGGGTATGGAGTTGAGTGTAAGAACACTCAAGTTTACCTGGCGGATCGCACTTCCCGCAGTTTTACTGCAAAGCGCTGGTAGTCTCCTAGTTGTTTTTTTATTGGCATGGATAATCGACCTACCTCTAAGGACGGCCGTGCTTTTAGGTTTTGTAGTCGCGCTATCCAGCACGGCAGTTGCGGTAAAAATGCTTGATGAGGTTAAAGCCTCTAGAAACAGGATAGGAAGGATCACCATCGCTGTTCTTATCGCCCAAGACCTCGCCTTTCTCCCCATGATGCTGATCGTTGAGAATATGGGCGGTGAGGGATTGGGTTTTGGTGGCGCCCTAAAGTTTGTTGGTGCAGTTGTTCTCCTCGCCCTCCTAATTAGATTTTTACTGCAACAAGGAAGAGCTCATTTACCCTTTTACCGCCTGTTTTCCAAATACCCGGACTTGTCGCCCCTGGCTGGGTTGGTCTACTGCTTTGGAGGCGGTGCTATGCTGGGTCTTATGGGTCTGTCTCCGGCTTACGGAGCATTCTTGGCAGGCCTCCTTGTTGGCAACAGCGCTGAACGGAGGCCCATGTTATTAGTTGTAAGACCCATTCAGACAGTCCTACTTATGGTATTTTTTCTTTCAATCGGGCTTTTAATCGACCTTGGTTTTATTTGGCGGAATATCGGCGTTGTATTCTCTCTTTTTCTTATTGTTATGGTCTTTAAGACCGGTCTTAATGTGGCAATATTAAGATTACTGGGTGAGACCTGGCAGAAAGCGTTCTTGGCTGGTGTGTTAATGTCTCAAATGGGAGAGTTCTCTTTCCTTTTAGCCGCCACAGGCCTAACGGTGGGGGCTATTTCCTCCGACGAATCTCGCCTCATAATAGCCGTAACTGCTTTAAGCCTCGGATTGAGCCCATTTTGGCTCAGCACCACAAGAAGGCTTCAATTAATCGCAACCAGAGGAATTGATGGCTGGAGGGATATTCTACTCTCAACGTTTGTTAGAGAGAGAGCACTGCTCCGTTGGACATTGCGCCGAATACCTAAACTCAAAAGATTTATTTTTTACCGCCTGAACGAAATTCGAAAAACCTGCCATAAAACTTTCCTCGATAAGCCAGATAATAATGCCTGATTTTTCTCACGAAATTGCGCATAGTGGTCTCGTCGCTGGAGTTGATGAAGCTGGACGCGGTCCGCTCTCAGGCCCGGTAGTCGCAGCTGCGGTAATTTATCGTTGTAAATCATTTGATAAGGAATTCTTCAAAAAGATTGATGACTCTAAAAAACTCAAGGCAGAAGAACGGCAGTACCTGGTATCAAAAATTAGAAAGCATGGTTTAAGTGGTATAGGTGCTGCCTCAGTAAAAGAAATTGAGAGCTATAACATTCTAAACGCCACCATGCTGGCCATGCGTCGCGCTGTTCTCGCCTTGCCAAAAATACCATCCTTAGCCTTAATAGACGGGAACAAAGCTCCAACTTTGCCATGCCCAACGAAGACTATCATCAAAGGTGATACTCTATCGATCTCTATCGCATCGGCTTCAATCTTAGCAAAAGTGTATCGTGATAATGTCATGAAGGCGCTAGATATACGTTATCCCGACTATGGTTGGGCTAAAAATGCTGGCTATGGCACCCGGCAACATATAGAAGCTCTTGAGAGTAAAGGTATAACTCCCCACCATAGAAAACTTTTTAGCCCGGTAAACAAGATCTTGAGTCACAGCTAAACCTATTTTCAATATATAGATCATAACTTATTGATTCTTAAGTTTTTTCTTGACGTTTATAGACGCTTGATTCACCTTGAGATTATGAAGATTGACGACTTTAAAAGACGGAACAAGATTTTGCAGGGGGACTGCATAGAAATTTTAAGAGCGATCCCTGACCAAACGTTTGACATGGTTTTTGCAGATCCCCCGTATAACCTGCAACTTTCAGGAGACCTCCATAGGCCCAACCACACCAAAGTTGATGGTGTAACTGAAGAATGGGACCGATTTGACGGATTCCAGGCGTATGACACCTTCACACACTCATGGTTACGAGAGGTCAAAAGGGTACTGAAGCCCAATGGAACTCTCTGGGTTATTGGTTCTTACCACAATATATTCAGAGTTGGAGCGATAGTTCAGGACCTTGAATTTTGGATTTTGAATGACGTCATATGGCGTAAGACCAATCCTATGCCGAATTTTAACGGAACACGTTTTACCAATGCCCATGAAACATTAATTTGGTGCTCAAAATCTAAAGAGTCGAAACCCGTTTTTAACTATCAAGCGATGAAAGCATTAAACGAAGGAACTCAGATGCGAAGTGACTGGGTTCTACCGATATGCGGAGGCACAGAGCGGATAAAAAAAGACGGTAAAAAGACACACCCTACCCAAAAACCCGAAGCACTTCTGTACAGAATTATCTTGTCTGCAACTAATCCGGGAGATTTTATTTTAGACCCCTTTTTTGGTACGGGGACAACAGGGGCAGTCGCGAAGATGCTTGGTCGTGACTGGCTAGGTATCGAGCGAGAGCATGCCTATGTAGAGGCTGCAAACGAACGCATAAACAAGATTGAAGTTGCGACCACAGAGAAAGACGTTCTGATCACTCCAACGAAAAAGGGAGCCCCAAGAATAGCATTTGGATCGCTGGTTGAGCAGGGACTGCTTCGAGCAGGCGATAAGCTTTTCGATATTCGACGAAGAGTGACAGCGAAAGTCAATGCGGACGGTAGTATCGCGTCTAGAAACATCCGAGGATCGATCCACCAAGTCGGGGCCAAAGTCCAGAATACACCGGCATGCAATGGATGGACTTATTGGCATTACGACTCAGGCGGCCAGACACTTCCTATCGATGACCTTCGTGAGCGTGTCCGGGCCAATATGGCCGAAAGCCTTTTAAATTCAAAAAGACAAAGCCCAACAAGTCACTGATTGTTATCAAGACCAACTATAAACAAGATATTATTTGTCGGTTTTGGTCCTAGCGGGAATTTCTCAAACAATCGGAGCTTTTACCCTAAGTATCGCATCGCATGCCGAGCCACTTTTTTCATTAAAGAAGAAAAAGCTTGCTCACTAAAGTGTTGGGGCAAACACCAAATTAGATCCTCTAACTCAATCCTTTGAGGCAGTCGCACTACTGACAGAGAAAGTTCAAGTTTGAAATGAGTAAATGTGTGACTGATAATGCCCTCGACCCTGGTGGCTAGATTGCCAAGTGAAAGTCCTGCAAGTGTCATTTCTGTCTGCACTTTCCCTTCAACCCATTCAGTGGAGGGAAACTCCATCATTCCACCTAATAATCCTGTTTCCGGCCTACGTCGTAACAAGACTTCTCCATCTTCAGTCTGAATCCAATAAACGATCCCATAGCGAACGGGCTTAATCTTCTTCGGCTCACGCCGCGGCAAAAATTGAGCCTGACCCGATTGGGCTGACTTGCAAGATTTAGCCCAAGGGCACTTATCACACTTCGGTCTCTTGGGAAGACATATCATTGCCCCTAAGTCCATCAAAGCCTGGGCATAATCTCCGGGTCGCCCCTCGGATTTGTAGGGAATAAGCTGCTCAGCTGACTGCCTTAGTTTGTTTTTTGATGAAGGCAAAGGATCCTCTATTCCAAACAGCCTGGAGACAACTCTCTCTACGTTTCCATCTACAACATTTGCAGGCTTATTAAATGCGATAGTTAAAATCGCTGCAGCCGTGTATTGACCAATACCCGGCAGACTAAGCAACATCTTTTCGCTTTGCGGAAATTTACAATCGTATTGGTCTTTTAAGAGTTTAGCACAACGGTGAAGATTGCGAGCCCGCGCGTAATATCCTAGGCCTTGCCATGAATGCAGCACTTCGTCCAAGGACGCATCGGCGAGTAAACTGATATTAGGCCAACGAGTAAGAAAGTTTTCGAAATAGGGGCCGACTGTCGCAACAGTCGTCTGCTGCAGCATTATCTCGCTAAGCCACACCCGATACGGATCAGGAGATTTCCCTAAAGGAACTCTCCAGGGCAACTCCCGTCCAAACAAATCATACCAATTCAAGAGCTGTTTCCGCAAAAAAGCGGCTTTTTGTGGGCTCACTTGGTTCTTGTTCTCCATAGGCCACTAAAGTAGCATAATTCGTTCATATAAAGTCACGGAATTTTTTGATTGGCGAATAAGCTTAAAAATCGGAACAAGCATGGCTTAAGGGCGCTCGGCTCATTGATAACGCAATCCGCCCCATCGGCTATGAATAATCGGGGTTATTTACAACCAGAAATTATCAGACTTTGGGAAGAAATCGTTACCCCGAAATTAGCAAAAGAAACCGCTCCCCAAAAACTTACCTTTCCCAGAGGAAAAAGATCGGGCGGAACCCTTAGAATTCAGGCTCCCACCCCTTTAGCCACAGAACTTCAGCATCAAGAGCCTATCCTGTTAGAGCGCATTAATTCTTTTTTTGGCTACAAAGCAGTTGAAAAAATAACAATCATACATGGCAACTCTGTTGATTCCTTAACTATCCACCAGCTTCCGAAAATCAGAACTTTGACCCTCGAAACTGCCCAAAAAATCGAATCAATGACATCAAACATCAAACACGATGAACTAAGAAAAGCCCTAACCGCCCTCGGAAAAACCCTAAAATCGAGAGAAATTCAATAAATTGAAGGCTTACCGGGATAAAATCAGAATCGTTCCTAATCACGCCTGAAAACTGGACCGACACCGCAACCATGCGCTACATTTAGTGTAGGAAGTTGTGATATGCGGAACATTTGGCCTTATATCGTCGGATTTGTATTGCTGATAGGTGGAGCTATCGCCATCTACAATGGGATCTCTACAACTAAACCAATCATAGAGAGTGAAACGCAAACAACATCATCTAATACGGCGAAAAACGATAAAGAATCGAATCTTAGCTTATCCCCTGATGCGAGTTTTTCTGAGATAACCATCGATAGAACCGACTTGATTGTTGGAAATAAGGGCGCTCCGGTCACGATTATTGAGTATTCATCACTGACATGTCCCCATTGCTCTGACTTCCACAAAAAAGTGCTTCCCGCCATAAAACGGGAATTCGTCGATACGAATAAGGTCCGTCTCGTCTATCGCGATTTTCCGTTAGACCAATGGGCTCTTAGAGCGTCAATCATTGCCCGGTGTGCGGGACCAAAACGCAGATATCGCTTTATCCAAACTTTTTTCCTTCAACAGGAGCAATGGACTTCTGGAGACCCAGCTGCTGGTTTAGTAGCCCTGGCCAAATTGGGCGGACTTACAACGGCCTCGCTCGAAAAATGCCTTTCAGACAAACAAATGATCGACACCGTGATCAATGAGCGGCTTGCCGCAACCAAACAATTCTCTATTCGGTCAACGCCCACCATTATAGTTAATGGAGACCTTTACTCCGGAGGGTTAGACGTCGAACAGCTGCGTTCGGTGATAGAAGAGAAACTAAAAACACCTAAGGGTTAGAAAATTGGATTTTACCAGGTTAAAACTCACAGGTTTCAAATCGTTTGTGGAGCCAACAGAATTACTCATTGAACCAGGCCTTACCGGTGTTGTTGGTCCCAATGGATGTGGCAAATCGAATCTTGTTGAGGCTTTACGCTGGGTAATGGGGGAAACATCCGCCAAACAGATGCGTGGTGGCGAGATGGATGATGTTATTTTCGGCGGCACTGATAAACGTCCAGCAAGAAACCTTGCAGAAGTGGCTATTGGTTTAGATAACTCTGACAGATCCGCACCCGCCCAATTCAACGGTGCCAATGAACTGGAAATTACAAGACGGATTGAGAGAGGAGAGGGGTCGCAATACCGAGTAAACGGAACAGAATTCAGAGCCCGTGACATTCACACTCTTTTCGCTGATTTAGCGACTGGCGCCCGGTCAACTGCCCTCGTTAGTCAGGGTCGCATTGGGGCATTGATAAACGCTAAGCCCAAACAGCGGCGCCATATTTTGGAAGAAGCTGCAGGGATAACTGGACTTCATTCCAGGAGGCATGAAGCAGAGCTCAGGCTTAGGGCTGCGGAAACCAATCTTGAGAGGTTAGACGATCTTCTAGGCGCTCTGGAAGAGCAACTCAAAACACTAAAAAGGCAAGCCCGTCAGGCCACCAGATACCGCAATCTAAGCGATCATATCCGGCGCGCTGAGGCAATAGCTATTCATCATCAATGGAACTATGCAAAAGCGGAAGAAAAAGAGGCCCAAAAAAGGTTAAGTGACGCGGAGCATATTGTAGAAGAGCTAACTCGAGAAGTGGCGATTAAAAGTAGCGATGAGAGTGATGCTGCATCTAAGCTGCCTGGATTGAGGGAAGCTGAGGTGGCAAAAGCAGCAATTTTACAACGATTGTTAATAGAAAAGGATGGCTTAGAAAAAGAGGAAGAAAGGATTGAAACCGAAAAAAGGGAAGTAGAGAATCTCCTAAATCAAATTAAGGCCGATATTGAGAGAGAGGTTGCGCTCGAGAAAGATGCTGATCAGGCGCTAGCTCGTCTGCAAAGTGAATTAGCCTCTCTTCTAGACTCTCAAAAAAATGAGCAACAGAAGCTTGTAAATGCTGAAGCAGTTTCTCAAAAAATTCAGTCCTCTGTTTCCGAGCTGGAGGCCAGGCTTGCTAAGATAACAGAAGTAATAGCCCAAAAAGAGACCCTAAAAGCCAGTTTTCAAGCTCAGGTCGCCAACGGAGAAGAACAAAGGCAGAAAATTTTTCAAAGAAGGAAGAGCGTCGAAGCTGAGCGTGATCTTGCTCAAGAGATAATAGATAACCAAGCCCAAATCCAAAACTTTGACTTGGAAGCTGCCGCGGCAAAAACCCAATTAGACGAGGCCAGATCTGCTTTTGATGGTGCTATTAGCTTGCGGAATACTTTGGTTGGTCGGGAGGCAGAGTTAAGACAAAGCCTTCAAAAGGCAAATTCTATTTTAGATAGGCTACATGCAGAGGAGGAAGCACTAAAGAAATTTTTGACAGTTGGAAACTCAGAATTATGGCCCCCGATGATTGACGCTGTTGAGGTAAAACCGGGATATGAAATGGCGCTCGCAGCTGCATTAGGAGATGACCTGGAGGCGCCTTCAGATGAAGCCGCGCCAATTCACTGGAAAACACTCCCGCCAATGAGCGCAGCCCCATCACTCCCAGAGGGAGCCAAGCCACTGCTAGAGTTTGTAGATGCGCCTGCTGCTCTTGCTCGGAGGCTAAGCCAAATTGGCCTCGTAGAGAATGAGGATACAGGTAACTGGTTGGCGCCTGAACTTAAAACTGGTCAGAGACTAGTTAGCCTTAATGGATGTCTCTGGAGATGGGATGGCTATACCGCCGCAGACGGTGACGCCGGAGCCGCAGCTACCCGACTTACACAGAGAAATAGGTTGGAAGAAATAAGTGCAGAAATAAAAACAGCTTCCTCCGCCAAAGCCAGCGTTCAGACGCAATTTGAGCAGGCTGAAGCTGAGCGTCAACAAGCTGAAAGTCACGAAAGGTTGACAAAAGATGAAGTGAGGAAACTTGAGATCTCTTATCAGAGTATTCGTGACGAGGAAGTCGCGAACAATCAAGCCCTTGCAGATGCGCGATCGCGTAAAAATTCAGCCATTGAGAAATTGGAAGCGCTACGAATTGATGATGCCGAGCAAGAAACAACTATTGAGAATGCCAGGCAGGAACTTGATTCCCTAACAAACATTCAGGAAATGAAGGACGAATCTAATCAAATAAAAAATTCGCTAACCGAGGCACGGAGTGCTTTTCTTGAGGCCAGATCTGCCCAAGAAAAGGTCTCAAACCAGGCGGCTCACCGTCATACACGTATCCGAGAGATCGAGACACAGTCTCAATCTTGGCAGACGCGCGCTGACGATGCACGTGATCAATCTCAGATCTTAACAGAGCGGCTGAAACTTTATCAAACAAAATTAGCCGAGCTTGAAAATAGTCCTTCAGAAATAGCTGAACGGCGTGTTTCGCTCACAGAAAAAGTTATAAACGCCGAACAAGCTAGAAATGAGGCCGCAGATAATCTGTTGGAGGCTGAGAATTTTCTTGAGCAAATATCCTCAACTCGAAAGCAAAAGGAAGCGTTACTTGGAGAGGGCCGTGAGTCAAGAGTGAGGCATCAAGCGAGCTGTGAACAGTGTCACCTCGCACTTGAGGCAATCGTCGAGAGAGCTTCTGACCGAATAAAAAAGCATCCAACCAAGGCGCTTGAGGTATTTGAACATAAAGAAAATGAAAAATTGCCAGAACTCGAACAAATCGAAACCCGTATTGAGAAGCTAAAAAGAGAACGAGAAAATATGGGGGCAGTTAATCTAAGAGCTGATTTAGAGGCTAATGAGTTAGATGAAAGAATTGGGTCTATGGCGCTTGAGAGAGAAGACCTACTAGCGGCCATATCTCGTTTGAGAACCGGAATCTCTAGCCTAAATCGCGAGGGAAGAGAGAGATTATTAGGGGCATTCAAAGAGGTGGACGGTCATTTTCAAAAGTTATTCACGCGACTTTTCGGCGGAGGAAAGGCACATCTCACTCTCGCAACCGATGAAGACCCTTTGGAAGCTGGTCTTGAAATTATGGCAAGCCCAC
>Ga0255776_10007953_pt1 | contig 10547 bp, 10 predicted proteins | sample 071ome_19_FD_179974 | JGI IMG/M metagenome (GOLD analysis project Ga0255776, IMG submission 179974) | Coastal salt marsh microbial communities from the Groves Creek Marsh, Skidaway Island, Georgia - 071413AT metaG (version 2) | ecosystem: Environmental > Aquatic > Marine > Intertidal zone >...
TCCTGCATCGCGAGGAAGACCTTTTTCCTTACTGGACACCCCCCCGACCCAATTTGATTTTGGCGACCATGTGGACGATTTCGGACTTCACCGCAGTTAACGGTGGCACGCAGATCGTGCCTGGCAGTCATACGTGGGAAGCGGGTCGAGTGGCACAGCCGCACGAAGTTGTGCGCGCCGAGATGCCGGCCGGGTCCGTGCTGTTCTGGCTCGGCGGTACGCTTCATGGTGGGGGTGCGAATCTCACCCAGAATGATTGGCGGTATGGGGTGGTGTTGACCTATACGCTCGGTTGGCTTCGGCAAGAGGAGAACCAGCATTTATCGATGCCGTTAGCCGACGCGCTGGCCTTGCCTCCTGAGGTTCGATCGCGCTTGGGTTTTGATATGGATTATGACGGCGCTTTGGGCTTCTACGACAAGCGCATCTTGTTGAAGGATTAGGATCCCGTTCTTAAGCACTCGTGACGCAACCTTTCAGGACAAACCAACAAGCGAAACATCTGCTTTAACAAACTCTGAGTGATGGGGTCTTGAGCAGGCTTGATCAGAGCTCGCCGCCTTTGGTCGCCTTGCGGTCTTCATAAAGACCGACGCAATCTTCGTCCGCGCGTGTGCCGTTCCGAGATCTGTCTGTTCTGAGACTGGCGCGCGAGGAGGGTGCCCGCGATCCGGCGTCTCACATTCACTGGATCAAAAGCGTTGACTGGGCCTGTCTCGGTGATCGACTGTCTCAGGCTTAGGAGACCTTGGTGGCAACCGGCGCATGTTTGAATGTGAGTTGGGGGTCTTTTAAGTGCCCGCTCAGGTCACCAAAGAGGGGAAATCGAATATCGCGTTCTGCAAACCGCCACTGACCATCCACCTGTTCAAACTTGTCGAAATATTCTCCAGCGAAAATCACACCAAGAGGGCGGGCATGGGTTTGCTGATAAACCCTAACGTAGGAATGGCCTGTGGCTAATTGCGCGTCATCCGCGATATTGATCTGAATATTGCTGATGACGTGCTTGGTTCTCGGCGTGCCATCCTCATACAGAATGACGTTCGTTGAAGAAGCGGGCGGTGGCTTTGCTCCCTCAACCAGCCAATCGGCATGCCGCATGAGTTCCCCGAATCGCTTGAAATCGCCATGGTCGATGGCGGTGCAGTAATCGTTCATCAGTGTTTGGATTTGGTGGTGGTCGGACATAGCGGACGGCCTTGATACGTTATCACCAGAATACGAAATCACCTGGGGTTGATAAAGGCGGGCGCCAGTTTGGTGGATGGCGCGCGCAGTATGTGTTCGATTCAGGTAATACGACCGGGTGGGTCTGGTACTTTTGTGTTAACTCAGGCATTTTTAGGTGCTGAGCTTAGCCGGTACGGTTGAGCGAATAAGATTGGGAGAGCTCGCGTGTCAGAGACAATGAAACCCGGTAAGGCGAGAGCGCCAGGCCACACCTATCAAGAAGCCATCGTCAAAGACGCGTCGCCGCCGCCCGAGGCTTTCCTTGACTATTCCTATGAGTTCCTGGGCGACCAGGATATTCCCTACAGCCACTATACGTCGCGTGAATATGCTGATCGAGAGATGGAAAAGATGTGGCCGCACGTGTGGCAAATGGCCTGTAGAGAAGAGCACATTGCCGAGCCTGGCGATTATCAGGTTTACGACATCGGCCATTTGTCAGCCATCGTGACACGCACGGATTCCATGCAGATCAAAGCCTATGTGAATGCGTGTATGCACCGGGGCACCGCGCTCAAGTCGCCGGGTGACAATGGGTATTGCCAAACCTTTCGTTGCCCGTTCCACGGTTGGATTTACTCGCTAGATGGTGAACTCCTTGAGGTTCCTGAAAACTGGGACTTCCCTCATGTCACGGCCGAAACGCATAGCCTTCGTGAAATCCTGGTTGATACCTGGGCCGGATTTGTCTTCGTGAATTTTGATCGTGAGGCAGAATCGCTACAGGACTTTCTTGGCGTTCTGCCAGAGCACTTCAAAGGTTTCGATATTGCTGATCGGCATATTGAGACACATGTCTGCAAACGTCTACCGGTCAACTGGAAAGCTGCCGAGGAGGCTTTCATGGAGGCCTACCACGTGAAGGAAACGCACGCTGGAGGGCGAGAGTTCTCTGAGCCGGTGACGACGTATGACGTTTATCCCAAAAACGTGAATCGGTTCATCCACACGGTGGGTTCGGTCAACCCTAGAATGCCGGTCCCCCCTACTGAACAAGAACTGATGGATGCTATGTGGGGTAAGCGGGGCGCAAATGAGGGAGGCTGCCCTGAGGTGCCAGAGGGCGCCACGGCGCGAGATGTCTACGCGGACATTGTGAAAAAGAAATTGAGCGAGCAGTACGGGCTCGACTTTTCTCACTACTCGACTGCGCAAACGCTCGATTCCATCGAGTACTTCTTGTTTCCCAACTTTTTTATTTTTCCAGGTTTGTCGCTCCCCATGGCTTACCGGTTTCGTCCGGATCCCAACGACCCTGATTACTCCTATTTCGATCTTTATTTCTTGCGTCCGCATGATCCCGCGAGTCGGCCACCGCCACCCCCTGAACCGATGATGCTAGATGTGAAGGACAGCTACACGGCGGCCGAGGGACTCGGATTCCTTGGTGCGGTGTACGATCAAGACACGGACAACATGGCGGCTCAAACCCGCGGTTTTAAAGCTTGTGCTAAGGGTGGGCAAACGCTGGGCAACTACCAGGAAGTCCGTATTCGGCATTTGCATCAACGAGTCGCAGATTACGTGGGAGAGTGACTGTGGCAAGTGATCTCGAGATGGCGCGGTTAGCGCCTGAGACAAAAGAGGTGGTGGTCCATGAAGACCTCTGTATCCTTGTGTGCCACACCGGGGGCGCGCATTACGCGATAGAAAATCGGTGCACCCACCAAGATACCGCGCTACATGAAGGGCGATTGAGGAACGGCTTTATTTCCTGCCCTCTGCATGGCGTCCGGTTTGAGCTCAAAACCGGTGAACCCAAGGGTGAGTTGACCCGAATTCCGGTGCGTACCTTTCCGGTCGAGGTGAACGATGATCGAATTATTATTCGCATCTCGTAACGAGATTTATTGGTCCGGCGCCTTCGCTTATCTTGATATATATTTGTGGAAAAGTTCAACAACTGATTGAAATATATAAGTATTATTAATTTTTAGTTACGGTGTCGCTGTTCAATTGAAGTTCGTTGGAAGCTCAAGTCGTTCAGCTGGTCACCATGAAATCGCACTCGCTTAATCGCGCTGAATAAGAACGTATCGCAATGTCCCTAGCCCCGTATGCACCTCTCGTCCAGCGTTGGTGGCCTGGTTCCACGCTCCTCGACACTGAACGATTGCAAGGGGGGGTGTCTGCAGACGTGAGTCGGCTAGACCTCAAGCAAGCGGATGGCTCTAACTTATCGGTCGTACTTCGAGCGCATGGTGAAAGCCATTCTGGACACACGGCACAACTCGAGTTCGACTTGCTCGACGCACTGTTCTCCAAAGGGTTACCCGTTGCGAAGCCGCTGGCAGTGGATGACTCCAAGTCGTTGCTGGCCAATGATTATCTTGTCCTTGCATTTGTCGGCGGCTCGTCGCTAATTGAGCCTCCGGATCAAGCGTCTTGTATCGAACGTGCCGCCGAGATGTTGGCTCGAATTCACCAACTCCCCGTAGAAGGGTTGCCAGGGTTGCCAGCGCGTCATGAGCCACTCCCTGAAGTGTTTGATTACTGGCCACAGGGCGCTGAGTGGGAGGCACTCAAAACTCATCTGGAGCAGGCATCAATAGAGCCTTTTTCTGGCGACGACTCACTCTGTCATGGCGATTTCTGGCCAGAGAATATCCTATGGCGAGAAGGGCGTATTGCCGGCGTCCTCGACTGGGAGGATGCCGCGCTGGGCGATCCGCTCTCAGATCTTGCCTGTAGTCGGCTCGAATTTCGCTACCGCTTCGGCGCCTCTGGCATGCAGCGGTTGACGAAAGCCTATGCCGCGAGCCTTCCCTTCGATGTGGAGCGACTAGCGCTTTGGCAAATCTATGTGGCGGCTGCGGCGCAGTGCTTCATGAGCGAATGGGGACTCCCCGCCCACAAAGAACGCCACATGCGTAAGACGGCTCTGCACGCCATTCGGGAGGCAGGAGAATTTCTGATGAATGGGACGCCTTTTCTCTAGTCACTTTGTTTCAGGGAAGCGGATGGCCTTGCGCGGGTTGTACGGGAAACCCCTCGCTTTGATCCGGTAGGTCTTGAAGGCAAAGTGCGCTGAGCAAGAGGGCTTGTTTCGAAGGCCAATCGAGTAAGACGGGGATGCTTGATCCGCATCAGAGTCTTTCGACGGGGGCTCCTTAGCTTGGTTAACGAAACTGCTCGAAAAATCGAATAATCAAAGGCCAGGTCAACCCGAGCTGATATTCATGGCTCATCTGGCTCGCTCTGCAATCCAGGATCACCGGCCCATGAATTGAGCCGTGGCAATGTTGCCAGCTTCGGCACTCAAGCACGTCTTGCCCAAAATCGATCATCGATTCGGGCGCTGATGTGTCGCAACCAAGTGCTACCGCCCAGGAGGCCGTGATAGCGCTTGCGCTGGTGTAAAAATACGACTCGCCGTTTTGAGTGGTCGTGAACTGGTGGTCTCCCCAAGGCCCTGGCGGCACGGCAGGATCACGCCCGCCAGTGATCAGCAGCATGGGTTTCGCTAAGTCTTGGCTCGGCGCTTGACTGTAGCCACGATGGGGAAGCCCGATGAGCGATGCAAAGGCCCGAAAGTGAGGCGCGCTTTTGGGGTTCGCTGCGAGGTCCCAGACAAGCATGCCGCCATTTGACCCGCCCACGGCAAACACTCGGTTGGCGTCAAACGCCAGCTGCCGTTTGGCGGCCTGAAGCAGTGCCACTACGAAATCGATGTCATCCGCAAGGCAATGAGTCCAACCGCAAGGGTTTGCTGCCTGCCCCCGACACGAGGGGTACGTGTAGTCGGGCGTTGATGCTGGGTCGCAGATCAGCGCGGTGTCGCCCTCAACGCTCGGATTCACTCCGTCACCATCTAATCCCGTTGCAGAGCCCCGAAAGGACCATGAAGACCGATGGTCGTTGGCTTCTTCGGTGCCGAGTCCCGCCGGCGCGATGACGATGTAGTTTTTGCCAGCCAGTGCGCGCTGAACCTCTGACGAGCCTAAGAATTCGTGCTCATCTCCACCCCAGCCATGAAACGCAAAGATGAGCGAACGCGATTCGGGATTTGCAGCGGCGTCGGGCAGATGCAGCCGGAATCTTCGAGTAAAGCCGCCGTGTGAAATCGTATGAACGCCTAAATGCCAAGGTTGTGAGGATTGCTCCTCGCGCGGAAGGTGACCTTCCTCGGCGACGGCCATACAAGGTAACACCAGAAGTAGGAATGCGAGTAAGGAAAGGGTAGCGGAGAGTAACCACGAGCCGGGGCTAGGCAATGCGAGAACCAAAAAGAACTGTGGGCGAATCGTCATCGTCAGAAGTGAGCTGAATGGAGATCTGCATTCTCATGCGTCTTGAAGAAGCGGTCAAAGGTACTCCGTTATTGGCGCCAGTCGCTGATCGCTGAGGTTACGGCAAGCACCGGAAGGCGCATCTTTCCCGAGGGCTTTATGCGCTCGTCAATGTGAAGGTTTCGGTAGCTTTAAGCTCAGCAACCCAGCAGTCGCAAGGAGGTAAAGAACAAGGATCGCCGCATACGCAGGGACGTAACTTCCGAAGGTTTCGTAAGTCAGCGTGCTTAAGGGCAGGCCGATTAAGTTAAATGGGAGCATGATAGGTCCCATGATGCCGACCATCCGGGCGAATGCAGAGGCACCAAAGAGGGTCGCGATTAGGATATTGAAAAGCGGCATTTGAGCACCATAGCCGAGGCCAAAGCTTACGGCGCTCAACATGAGTAGTGGGTAGTGCGTGCTTGATATCAGGCCCGCGACCCCAGCAAACATGAATACGATTGATCCCAAGGTCACCCCGCGCTTATCGAAATAGTCGGACAAGATTCCGAAGGTCGGTTTTGCGATGGCGCCGGCGAGCGTCATTCCCGCTACAAGACTCGATGCGCGCATTGCGGTCATCCCTGCGTCGGTGAGGTGGGAATGCAGAGACAACAAGACTGCGCTGATGCCCATAAAACCGGGCCCCATCACGAGGGCGAGTCGCCAAACGGTTGGCGTCCTGATCGCTCGGCTAAGGGTCCAATCTTCGTCTTCAGACTCGAGTTGAGAAGACCGTTCATCTTCCTCATGGATACCGTCGGGATGAGTGCCTCGGTCTGCCGGCGTCTTTACGACGCCGAGCCAAATCAGGGGAAGCGCAAGGAGAGGCATGACAAGGGCAAAAATTTGGAGCGCAGTCTGCCAGCTGAAATTCAGCATGAGCCAGGTGAAGACCGGTACGAGGACGGCGCCCGAGAGAGTGACCCCAAACTGCGAAATACCCATGGCGGAGCCGCGTTTTCTCGAGAACCAGCTAGCGATCAAAGCGGCGTTTGGTATGGGGCCTGCGAGTGCAAAGCCTGTGGATATCAGCAATGTGAATGCGAGGTAGAAAGCCCAGACCGTCTCGGCCAGTGAGATCGCCATCAGTCCCAAGGAGAGCAAGGCAAAGCCAACGGTCATCAAGACTTTGATGGACCGTTCACCGACTGCGCGCCCAAGCCAAGGGCCTAAGACGGCGCTCATCACAATCTGGCCCGTCAGGGCAAGCGAAATCACAAACCGACTGGCTTCGAGCGCCTCGGACAAGGGTTTGAGCAGAACGCCAAAAATATAGTAACCGGATCCCATCACGAGAAACTGAATGGCAAACGTTAAGGCGACGATGGTCCAACCATAGAACCAGGGATGCTCTTTCTTCATCTGCTCGGTGGCCAAACTGCGAGTGGTGGACTATTCACAAAGCCGCTCGGTCACGAGATCGAGAAACTGGCTTTGATTATGCCAGTGGGTGGCGCAACGAACCTCACAACCACGATCGTCGATTAATGTTTTGCCATCTGGGGTCACCCAGATGGGGAGGGTTTCGATGTCGAGCAAAGCTTCTGAGAAGGCAAGATAAATCGCGACCAGGTCATACAAAATGGAGCTTTGTTGAGTCAGGTCGATCATCGATAAGAGTGGCCAGTCGCGTACCGCTTCGCCCCACAGGAAGTGGTTCTCAATAATGGCCCGAGTTAACGGGTCGTCGGATGCTCGTATCTGAGAGAAGCGAGCACCGTCCAATAGGATATTGCCGCATGTGTCCAGCGGCGTGATGGTTTTCTCCCAGGGCGCCTCGAACACCGCCTTACAGGCGAGCGCATGTTGCTTGACGTTGTATTCGCGCATCGGTTTGGGTGCGTCTAAATAGCCACGCCTAAGGCTGCCATGCATGCCCACAAACCGGGCCCGGCTTGCGATGGTGGGTTCTCGTTGAAGGGCGGCGGCGATGTTGGGTAATGGGCCAATGCCAATGACCGTCACGGGCTCGGCGGCATCCAAGATCACCTGACAGATCGCGCCGACGCCATCCGAGTAGATCGTGCCCGGGTAATCGGTCAGGGCATAGTCGCCAAGCCACGCACTGTGGGTTTCAGCTGCGTGATCGAGAGCGAGACCCATGCCAATGGGAATGTCGGTTCGGTTTGCAATCTCAAGAAGTTTAGCAACGAGTCGCGCTCGATAGGTGGTGTCACCTGTGGTGGTCGTGATCAATCGAATATCTAATTCAGGACATTTGAGAGCAAACACCAGCGCCCAAACATCGTCGACGTCAAGACCGATATCGGTATCAAGAATGACGGGGATAGTCATGAAATTGAATTTCGCATTGGCCACAGCTTACCCAGTCCTGTTTTTAAACCCAAACAGGGGGTGATGCCGATTGAGCCAGCGCTCGGGCGCCAGGCTCAAGTCCAAAGCCCTGAGAGCGGGAGGTTGATTGGAGGCCAGCAGCCCAAGCCTGAGGTTCATATTGATATGGACGGGCTCCATCAGAAGCTGGTGTCTTTGCTGGCGTCGTTATCGCCTTAAAGGGTCATGGTCCGACTGGGGGACACCTAATGGATCAATCCCAACCTTGCACTTGAAGATCGCCTGCGCGCTGGCTTCACATGACGCAGCCTCGATCAGACGCGGCTGGTCAGGGCAGAGATCCCATCAACGATTTGATCCCAGGTTTCCGGCGGCAAATCGTGGCCCATTCCCTCAATGAGCATCAGCGTCGCGCCAGGGATATTCTCTTGGGTGTCGATCCCGCCAGTCACTGGCACCAGCGGGTCAGCACTGCCGTGGATGACCAGGGTGGGTATCTTGAGCTTATTCAAGCCGGGTCGTCGATCGCCATGGGCTACGACAGCGGCCATTTGGCGAGCAACACCGTCAGGATAGAACGCGCGCTCAAATGAAGCCTTAGCTTTGGCGCGTGTTCGGGATTCATTCCTCGGAAAGCCTGGACTTCCGATGACGTTAGCTACAGCCACCGCACGATCCATGGCTTGGTCAACATTATTTGCGCGCTCGGAAGTCAGGGCCGCCATCGCCTCCGGGCTCGCCGGCGGCAGGCCCGGATTGCCCGTTGTTGACATAATGGAAGTGAGCGTCTTCACCCTGTCTGGAAACAGGATGGCCATAGTCTGAACAATCATGCCCCCGAGCGATGCGCCGCAAACATGCGCGCGCTCAATGCCGAGCGCGGTCAGCAAGCTCATGCCATCGGCTGCCATGTCGTCGAGTGAATAGGCGATATCAGGCTGCCGTCCTGCCATCATGTCTGCAACCAGTGCGCCCATGTCCGGGACACCGTGGTCATGAAAATAACTTGAGAGGCCCACGTCGCGATTGTCGTAACGAATCACGTAGTGACCTCGATCGGCCAGTCGGGCACAAAAGTCATCGTCCCAGGCGGTCATCTGAGCGCCGAGGCCCATAACCAGCAGCAAGGCTGGGTCCGCTTTTTCGCCGAAGGTGTCATAGGTGATGGTGATGTCGTTGGCAGTCACTTGCATGGGAGGGCTCCTCGGCTCGATTGGGGCTGTGTCTGGGGTCGTGCACCACTAGACGCTTCGCAGACGTGTCGTGTGATCCGATGATAACGATATTTTGGCGTTCGGGTAGTGAGTGTGCCTCGTCAACCCGATGTGATCCGCAATGCGAGATACCCAAGGACTCGTTTTCGGCCCCAGGTATCCGGATTGCTGTGAGTTGCGGCATGGACTTAGAATCTAGGCATGACATTGCATCAAACACAAGTGAATCAACTCCTCGAAACTGTTGGGCTGGACGGCGCTTCGGATCTAGTAATTCATGGGTCTGATCCGGTGATTCCAAGCCGGTTCAGAATTGGCGAGGCCGCAGCCACGGCACTCGCGGCCTGCGGTGAGGCGGCCAATCGGTTGTGGATCGCGTCGGGCCGGGACTCGCAGTTGATCCGTGCCGATGTGACGGGCGCCGCGGTGTCTTTACTCGGATTTTTGTGTCAGCGCTTGGACAGCGGGGAAACCCCAGCTCGAGATCCGAACCGCCCACTGGTCGGTTTTTACCCGACGAGTGATGGGCGTTGGGTGCATTTGCATGGCGCGTTTCCCAAATTGGCTGAGGGAACCCTTCGCGTTTTGAGGTGCGAGCATGACCAAATGGCCATTCGTCAGGCCGTCGCTCAATGGCAAGCTCAGGCGCTCGAAGATGCCCTGGCTGAAACCGGGATGTGTGGAGCGATGGCGCGAACGCGCGACGAGTGGCTGAGCCATGAGCAGGGTCGTGCGATGGCAGCTGTGCCTGAGGTGGTGATCACTAAAATTGCGGACAGTGACCCGATACCGTGCACGCCGCGAGCACGACCTCTTGAGGGGGTCCGGGTGCTTGACCTGACACGCGTGTTAGCCGGCCCAACCTGCGCACGCACGCTGGCCTCCCATGGCGCCAATGTGCTCAAGATCAATAGCCCACACTTGCCCAGCGTACCGCCCTTTGTGATGGACACGGGGCATGGCAAACGGAGCGCATTTTTGGATTTAGATCAGGCGACCGATCTTGCGAGGCTCAAAACACTGGCTGAATCAGCCGATGTGTTCAGTCAGGGCTACCGAAAGGGCGCGCTCGCCAATCGCGGGCTCAGCCCAGAGGCGCTTGCCTCCCTGAGGCCCGGCATCATCTACGTATCGATTAACGCCTATGGTCACGTGGGCCCTTGGTCTGGTCGACCTGGATGGGAACAGCTCGCGCAAACGGCGACTGGGATCGCTATCGACGAGGGCACTTTCGAGGCACCGAGGTTGCTGGGTGCCGCGGCGACGGATTACACCACGGGTTACTTGGCGGCGCTGGGCGCCATGGCTGCGCTCGTTCGTCGTGCCAACGAGGGCGGCAGCTATCACGTTGAAGTCTCGCTCACGCAGACGGCGAATTGGTTATATCGGTTTGGGCTTTTTGAGCGAGACGAATCGGTCGCGCCGTTCGATCTGAGTTTGGCCGAGCCCTATATGACCGAATCGGATTCTGGCTTCGGCAAGTTACATCACCTAACCCCCATCTTGTCGATGTCGGAAACTCCGCCCCGTT
>Ga0255776_10007954_pt1 | contig 10547 bp, 11 predicted proteins | sample 071ome_19_FD_179974 | JGI IMG/M metagenome (GOLD analysis project Ga0255776, IMG submission 179974) | Coastal salt marsh microbial communities from the Groves Creek Marsh, Skidaway Island, Georgia - 071413AT metaG (version 2) | ecosystem: Environmental > Aquatic > Marine > Intertidal zone >...
AGACACCGGCCCACACCTGTTGGATTCGAACAACAAGCACCGGCATGACGAGGCCGACCACCATGATCACTCCCGAACCCCACCGACTTTCGTCGTTCTTGGCCCACCACCATCCACCTAGTGGGATGAGAGGAGAAAGGAGCAGGTAGCCGACAAATTCGGCACGCGCGAAATCCTGATTGGTGCCGAACATCTGGACGATGCCACCGATCGCGAGCACGACGAACATGGCGGTCAACAGCAGAGTTCCGGCTTGCAAGTAGCGGTCCACGGGCCGCTTGAGGAGCAGATAGACCAACGCCCAGAGGGCGATTAGTAAACCGACGATGATCGTGGCGGTCGAGAAGGCTCCGGTCACGGGGTCAGTCTGTCAGGAGCCATCCTTGCGAATTTCTCGTAGGCTGCCGACATGAACGAAGACGAGCGTGAAGAACCGTCCTGGACCCCGTGGGCGTACATCGGCACCGGGATCCTCGGCATCATCATCATCATCTTCGCGCTCAGCAGCGGCCAGGCCAGTTTGATCGAAGCTCTGATCCTTGGTGTGTCCGTCGCGGTGATCATCGTCGGCGTTAAGAAGCTCCGCGAACGAAGAACTTAGTCCTCGTCTTTGTCCTTCTTTTGGTGGTGTTGAGCAACTTCCTCGATCCCGTCAGCTGCTCCCTTGAGAGTCCCTCCGACGATGTGACCGGCAACCTCCGCGACGTCACCTAAGCCGTGCGCCGTTGCCTTAGCGCCCTTCTTCAGCTTTTCCTTGGTTTCTTCTTCCATAGCCTCAGCGTGGCACAGTTTGCGCAAGCGTGCGCCCCTCAAGCACCCCTTGGATTGGGAACAGGTAGCCGACTGGAGTTACCCTGGAACGGCGATGCGCACATTGACCCGTACCTCCAGGGGGCGTCTGTTTCTGGCTCCCCTGATCCTGGCTCTCGCAGGCACGGGCGTTGCTTCAGCGGCCCCGAAGGCACCTTTTCCTTTCCCCGACTACACGACAGTCGACTACACGCAAATTCCGATCCAGGAGACTGGGATCGTTGATGTGGTCGCTGACGGTGACACCTTCCGCTTCATCGAAAACGGGGCGTCCGACTACACAACCGTTCGCCTCCTAGGAATCAACACTCCTGAGGTTCGAGGCTTTTACGGCAAGAATCGCGACGAAGACCAATGCGGCGCAAAGGCGGCATCGGATCTTCTCGCTTCGCTGCTGCCACCGGGAACTCCCGTTCAACTGCGTTCCCTTAGTAAGGAGTCCGCCGGCCTGGACGACCGACCGCAGCGGTACGCCTTCGCATGGAATCCCGCGACGGGCGCATATGACCTAGATGTCCAGGCCATCCTCGCCCAATCCGGGCTTGCCATGTGGTTCACCGTGGCGAATGAGGCGGCACTGTCATATCCCTACAAGGTCCTCATCGACCAAGCTCGTCAGGAAGGTCGAGGCATCTGGAACCCCAACTTCTGCGGCCCCGTGGAGCAACCGGACGCATCCCTTTCCATCATCGCCCACTGGAACGCGGGCCGTAACGACAACGCCAACCCGAATGGCGAGTACGTGATCGTCCGCAACACCGGAACAAGATCAGTAGACATCAGCAACTGGATCCTTCGCGACTCGAGCCTGACGTCATGGTTCACCTTCCCCAATGGATCCGTTCTTGCTCCCCAGGACTACAGAGTCGTGCACATCGGATCGGGTACACCCGGCACACCCACTCCACGGGACCTCTACGTCGGATCACCAACCGCCATACTCGCCAACACAACCACGGATCGATTCCTCGGCGACGGCGTGTATCTGCTCGATCCATCCACGGCCGTACGAGCATGGTTCGACTGGCCTTGCACAATCGACTGCAACGATCCAGCCCAAGGCAAGTTGCGGATCACGAAGGTCAACCCCATCGCGGCCGCCAAGAATCCGGCAAAGGCGGCAAACGAGGAGTACATCGTCATCCAGAACCGATCCGATCAAGAGTTCAACCTCGACGGTTACTACCTCTCCTACCGAAGTGCCACTTACCCTTTTCTCGTCAATTCCCGAATCGCACCGGGAAAGACAATGACTGTATTCATTGGAAAGGGAACACCCACGAGGCTCACTCAATACTGGGGTCGTGATGAGCCATTGCTGCGCAACAGTTCGGGAACGGTTCAACTGGTGTCAGAACGAAACGTTCCCATCAGTAGCAGGTCCTGGGACTAGGCATTTACCGGCATACGCAACACGCCTAGCGCTGTCTTTGCCGTTCGGCCCGAAGACGGGCCTCAATGACCTTTGCTTCGTCCAACGAGGGAGCCGAACCTCCATGTCGCTGCGGAATCCAGGCGGCTCCGGGCTGCTTATCCGGATAGCGATCTATCGTTTGGTCTAGCAGTTCGGTCAATTCTCGCCGCAAGTCGAGGGTCGCAGCGTCGGCGTCACGATCCACGACATCCGACATCGGAGTTCCCACCGTCACACAAATAGGTCGACCGCGCGTGAAATCACGAACGTCGTAGGAAAGAACTCGATGGCCACCGAAGACGATCATCGGGATCAATGGGACGTCGGCCTGGCGAGCCATGCGAATCGCACCGTTTTTCAACTCCTTGATCTCCAGAGAGCGACTCATGGTGGCTTCCGGAAAGACTCCGATCAATTCACCCGAACGTGCAGCCGAGACGGCGGCGTCGAAAGCTGCGGAACCATCGTGCCGATCGACGGGTATGTGCTTCATACCCCGCATCAATGGTCCGGCGATTGGATGTCGGAAGACCGAGTCCTTGGCCATGAAGCGCACGAAACGCCGCCCGCGCATATCTGCTGGAAGACCGCCAAGGGCGAAATCCAGATAGCTCGTGTGGTTCAACGCGATAATGGCTCCGCCTTCAACGGGAATGTTCTCCTCGCCCACAATGTCGAGCTTCATCCCAAGAACCGCAAAAATGCCTTTGAAGCCCTCCACGATGGAGCGGTAGAGAGGTTCAGCCATCGTCCGAGCGCTCCGCGCGGGACGACAGCGTCCAGATCAGCATGCCGCCGCCCCAGGGACCCATGACCCAGATCGGCCAGTAATAGGGGGCGGGCCCGCTTCCCATCCAGGTGGCGAACCAAATGATGTTCACGAGCACTCCCACGCCAAGCCACGAAGCCCATGCCGACCGCATGTCCTTGCGCTCCTTCACGGCCTTGGCCAGCTCAGGCGTGGAGACCGGCTTCTCGGTGGGTAGATCCGCGGTGAGCGCATCGAGGTCTGCGTAGGTGGCGGCCGCGTGGGCCCGATCGAGCCGCTCGTTGAACTCCTCGGGCCTAAGCCGACCCTCGGCGTAGGCCTCGCGGAGGACGGAGATCGTCTTGTCACGATCTGCATCACCGGCACGCAATTCGGGCTCGTTCACGAACTTCAGACTAGTCGCGCACTAGCGCTGAGGGAATCCTCCAGTGTGAGGAGTGTTCGGTGGAAAGGTCGTGGGCGTTGTTGCCGGAGTTGTTGTTTGCGCCGACGGCGATTGCGCATCCAACAACGCGTGGACTTCATTTGCTCGGTAGCGTCGGTGACCACCAAGGGTGCGGATGCTTGTGAGCTTGCCAGCTTTTGCCCAACGAGTGACCGTCTTCGGATCGACGCGAAAGAGTGCCGCGACTTCGGAAGGGGTCAGGAGTTGTTCCGAATCCGGATCCTGTCCAGGCACTGCGCCTCCCTACCGTGCGCCGCACTCGCGACACATGCTCGCTGCGTTTTGCGGCCCTCCGTACCTTTCCACCCGAACCGCAACTAGGCAAGCGAAATACTGTGTATTCCTGCGGATTTCACAATCGATCCCCCATAGAAACTGCCGAATTCCCTCACTAATGACCTCCTCTAGGGTGTTCGCATGACAAGCGACATCGCCGTACTCGTTGACCCGTGGAACGGCTTCGAAGGTCATCAAGAAGTCTTGGTCACCCAGGATGAGAGCACGGGCCTGCACGCCGTCATCGCGATTCATTCGACAGTGCTAGGTCCGGCGCTCGGTGGAGTGCGGATGTCCATGTACAACAGCAGTGGAAGCGCTGCTCGCGCGGCTGCATACGCTGATGCTCTGCGACTTTCGCGAGCGATGACCTACAAGAACGCACTCGCCGGATTACCGCACGGTGGTGGCAAGGCGGTGATCGTTCATGATCCCGCAGACAAACCGCGCGAACTGTTGCACGCATTCGGTCGCGCTGTTTCCGCTCTCGACGGTAGGTACGTGACCGCCGGTGACGTGGGCATGACCGTCACTGACATGGACACCATCGGTGAGACGTGCCGGTGGACAACTGGGCGCTCTCCGGAGAATGGTGGCGTTGGCGATTCCGGCATCCTGACCGCCGTCGGGGTACACGCAGGGATGCGAGCCGGGGCCGAATCGGCGTTCGGATCCCCCGATCTCGCCGGCGTCACGGTGGCCGTCGTTGGAGCCGGAAAAGTCGGTGGGCGGTTGATTGGGCACCTTTTGGAGGATGGCGCGCGGGTCATCGCCCTCGACCCATCCGCCCAGGTTCGGGCAGCCCTGGATTCCGACAATCCGGGCGCCATCGAGTGGGTGGACTCTCTCGAGGCACTCCTCGCCGCTCGTCCCGACGTCCTCTCCCCCAACGCCCTCGGCGGACTCGTAACGCCTGAGGTGGTCTCAGCCCTGCACGCGGCAGGGGTCCGCCTGGTGTCCGGCGGCGCCAACAACCAGCTGGCCACCCCTGAGGTGGGTGACCTTCTCCAGGGGGCCGGAATCGTCTACACGCCGGACTTCTGCGTGAACTGTGGCGGGGTGATCCAGGTGGCCGAGGAGCTCGTGGGTGCCGACGTGGCTCGGGCCCGGGCGAAGGTCGAGGAAGTCTTCGCTACGACCCGCAGCGTTCTCGATAGAGCCGCTAGCGAGGGCATTACTCCGGTTGAGGCCGCCGAGGCGGAGGCCGAGGCGCGGATATCCGCCGCGCGAGGTGGATAGGGGGCCCGCTGATGCGGTCTTGGACGGGTGCGGGGTAACCTAGGCGCTCGTTGTGGTCCCGGGATCACGGCCCCGGGCGGCCCAGCGTGACAACGTCCATCGAGAGCCGGGAAACCGAATGAGGGGGTCGAGCCATGGGGCGCGGCCGAGCAAAGGCTAAGCAGACCAAGGTCGCTCGTGCGCTGAAGTACGGCGGTCCGCAAACCGATCTTGAGCGGCTTCAAGCTGAGTTGAGCGGTGGGAGCGGTTCCAGCGACGTCACCGACGACGCCGCGGACGCCCTCGAGGATCCGTACGCCGACGACCCGTACGCGGACGATCCCTACGCGAAGTACATCGAGGACGAGGACTAACCGGTCCGGTTCTAGTGGCGGTACTCGCCCACCACCCGAACGATTCCCCCGCTGCCACCCTTGGCAGACGCATCGCCCTGTTCGTCTGCGTCGCGCAGACGTACATTCCCGCACGGCCAAGCGTCCACTCCGCGCAGCGCCAGGACGTCCACGGCGCGGTCCACTGCATCGGGTGAGACCACAGCGACCATGCCGAGGCCCATGTTGAACGTCCGTTCCATTTCAGCTAGATCCACCCCGCCCTCCTCGCCGATCACCGAGAAGATCGGTTGCGGAGTCCAGGTGTTGCGTTCGACATCGGCAGCGAGATTTTCCGGCAGGACACGCGCGATGTTCGCGGCGATACCGCCACCGGTGATGTGTGACATCGCGTGCACTTCGACGGCATCGATCAACGCCAGACAGTCGCGGGAATAGATGCGCGTCGGCTCCAGCAGTTCCTCTCCAACGGTCCTTCCGAGTTCGGGAACCATCCGACTCAATGAGTCCGCATCGGGCATGAGCACGTGTCGAGCTAGCGAGTAGCCGTTGGAGTGCAGGCCACTTGAGCGCATCGCAACGAGCACATCCCCTGCCTGAACCTTGTCTGGACCGAGCAAGGCCTCTGCATCCACGATTCCGGTGCCGGCCGCCGCCAGGTCATATTCATCGGGCTCCATGAGTCCTGGATGCTCCGCCGTCTCACCCCCCACGAGCGCGCATCCGGCTTGCACGCACCCTTCGGAAATTCCATTGACGATGGCAGCCATGCGAACAGGGTCGACGGATCCGGTGGCGATGTAGTCGGTGAGGAACAGCGGCTCTGCTCCACACACAACGAGATCGTCAACGACCATAGCCACGAGATCAATGCCGACGGTGTTGTGAATATCCATGGCCCGAGCAACAGCGATCTTGGTGCCCACACCGTCGGTGCTCGTGGCGAGAAGCGGCTGCTTCATATGTCGGTAAGCAGATACATCGAACAACCCAGCGAACCCACCCAGTCCGGCAAACACTTCGGGGCGTTGGGTGCGCGCCACTGATGAGCGCATCAACTCGACGGCCCTCTCTCCGGCCTCCACATCCACACCCGAGTCGGAGTACTTGGCGCCGGCCATCACGCTCTCTTCAGTGCATCGCTCGCGCCAGCGCCTGCCGAATGCTCCACTCGTCTTGCGATGCCCTCGAGGACAGACTTGCCGATTCGATCTTCCTCCGGCAGTTCGACGGGGTAGACACCGTCAAAGCAGGCTCGACACAGCTCGCTCTTGGGTTGGTGCGTAGCGTCGATGAGAGCGTCGAGTGTCACGTAGCCCAGGGAGTCCGCGCCTATCGACGCACAGATCTCATCCACGGACAGACCGTTTGCGATCAGTTCGGCACGGCTTGCGAAATCGATTCCATAGAAACACGGCCACTTGACCGGTGGACTCGAGATCCGTACGTGCACTTCGAGGGCTCCTGCTTCGCGAAGCATGCGAACGAGCGCCCGCTGGGTGTTGCCTCGGACGATCGAATCGTCGACCACGACGAGACGCTGGCCGGCGATCACTTCCTTGAGTGGATTCAGCTTTAGTCGGATGCCGAGTTGTCGGATGGTCTGGGAAGGCTGAATGAACGTACGCCCGACGTACGCGTTCTTCACCAGACCTTCGGCGAAGGGGATGCCAGATTCTTGGGCGTAACCGATCGCGGCATACCGCCCGGATTCCGGAACCGGGATGACCAGGTCAGCGTCGATCGGGAACTCATCGGCCAACTTGCGCCCGATGGCCACCCGGGTGGCCTGGACGCTACGCCCGGCAATTGTGGTGTCCGGCCGCGCCAAGTACACGTACTCGAACAAGCATCCCTTCGGGTCAGCCTCGGCGAACCGATGGGATCGCAAACCTTCGGCATCGATGACCACGAGTTCACCGGGCTCGACTTCACGGACCACCGATGCACCAACAATGTCCAAAGCCGCTGTTTCACTCGCGATGACCCACCCGCGTTCGAGCCTGCCAAGCACGAGCGGACGAATGCCCTGCGGATCGCGCGCTGCGTAGAGGGCGTCGTCATCCATAAAGACCAGCGAGAAAGCGCCGCGCAACTTCGGAAGCTCTTCGAGGGCCGCCTGCTCAAGGGGGACATCGGGATGGGCGGCCAGGAGGCCCGAGATGACTTCGGTATCCGTGGTGGCATGCAATCCCGCATTGATCGGAAGTTCACCCGACGTGGCTGCCAGCTCGGAGAGGCGATCGGAAAGATCCGCGGTATTCGTCAGGTTGCCGTTGTGTCCGAGAGCGAGATTGCCCGTGGCCGTGGGTCGGAACGTCGGCTGCGCGTTCTCCCAGACACTCGAACCGGTGGTTGAGTACCGCGCGTGTCCGATCGCGACGTGTCCGTGCAGTGACTCGAGGCTTGCCTCGGTAAAGACCTGGGAGACCAGTCCCATGTCCTTGTAGACGACGATGTGCGAGCCGTCACTGACGGCAATTCCCGCTGATTCCTGCCCGCGGTGTTGCAATGCATAAAGTCCGAAGTAGGTGAGCTTCGCGACTTCCTCGCCGGGCGCCCAGACACCGAATACTCCGCAGGCGTCTTGCGGTCCCTGCTCTCCGGGGAGGATGTCGTGGGTGAGTAGCCCATCGCCGCGCGGCACGACACCAGACTACGGGACGGTTACTCGTCTGGGTAGAGCCGTCCGGCCCCGGTGACGAGGATGCGCACGTCGTCACCGACACGCAGCCCGGAGCCGCCGGTGCTGCGCACCGAGACCGGAGTTCCGTCCGTCAAGCGAACGGACGTCAGGCTGTCGTGACCGTGGTAGCTGATCGCCTCTACTCGCCCGGACGCGCCAGATACGTCGTTACTCAATTGACGGTCGGCAACGAGAACGAGTTGCTCTGGTCGAAGCGTGAGCACGCCACCTGCAGACGTCGGGGGTTCGCCGCCGACCGCGACGGGTCCCACGGGAGTCTGCGCCACAGAACCGTCGACGGCGTTGACCGGCAATTCGACCAGATCACCGACAAAGCGTGCGATCCCCAGCGTTGCTGGCGACTCATAGATGGCCCAGGGCTCACCCACCTGCTCTATCCGGCCCTGTGACATGACGGCTACTCGATCTGCAAGAGACAGTGCCTCTTCTTGATCGTGGGTGACCAAAACGGTTGCCGTACCGATCTCAGCGAGCAGGCTCCTCATGTCGCGGCGAACCTCTGCTCTCAGTGCTGCATCTAGGGACGAGAAAGGCTCGTCGAGCAGCAGGAGTGAGGGCTGCGGAGCCAATGCTCGGGCGAGCGCAACGCGCTGCTGTTGTCCACCGGACAACTCGTGGGGCCGGGCTTGCTCCAAGCCCTCGAGGTTGACCATTTCGAGCATCTCCCGGACGCGAGTAACCGTCGCCTTCTTATCCCGACCGAGACCGAAGGCGATGTTCCCCGCTACGTCGAGGTGGGGGAACAACGCCCCTTCCTGCGGAACGATGCCGATGTGACGCTTCTCCGGCGGCACCCACGTGCGGGAATCGGATACGACACGACCATTGATCTGCACGACACCGCTCTCCGGACGCAGATAGCCGGCGATGGCCCGCAGCAGCGTGGTCTTCCCCGAGCCGCTGGCCCCGAGGATGGCGATGAACTCGTGCTCGGCGACGTCGAGGCAGACTCCGCGCACGATCTCGGGTCCGCCGTAGCCAACGACGAGATCGATGACCTCAAGTGCCGACGCATTGCTCACCGGATGCCACCCACGTACGTGATGTCATCGGTTCGCACGGTGTCATCGTCCACTGCACCTGACGCTGCCTCGTCTTCAGGGGTCCGTGCCAACCATCGACCCATAAGCCACGCGGGCACCGAGGCCAGCAGGATCATCGCAAGAGCGTAGGGAGCAGCTGACCCGAAAGCCTGGATCTCCGTGCGAGACCACAGTTCTGTTGCCAGCGTGTTGAAGCCGGTTGGCCGGAGCATCAAAGTGGCCGGTAGTTCCTTCATCGCTGTGAGCACTACTAGCAACGTGCCGGCCGCGATTCCCGGCCAGGCAAGACGCCCGGTCACGGTGAACCAGGCACGCACCGGTCCTCGTCCGAGGCTTCGAGCAGTCGACTCCAATGCCGGCGGCACTGCGGCGATAGACGACCTACTGGCGCCGATCGCTTTAGGTAGGAAGAGCACTGCGTACGCAAAGGCAAGAACCGCGAGCGTTTGGTAGGCCGCGGGCACAACAGCGAGCGTCAAGAACACCAGCGAAAGCCCCACCACCACACCTGGAAGGGCGTGACCAAGGAACGCCGCTCCTTCGATTCCACGAACCAGACGCGATGTGTAGCGCGCGGCGAGGATGGCGATGGGAAGCGCGAGAACGAGCGCCAGTGCTGCTCCCAATAACGACGACGACACCGAGCCCGCGAGCGCACCGAGGAGTTCGGTCACATCGAAGGTGGTGCGCTGGCTTTCCAGGAGCCGCTGAGTCAACGACCACGCGGGAACACCGAGCGCCAACACGGCGACGCCGATCAACCACGTGAGTCCGAAAGCGACGCCCCACCGGCCGAGTCGATGACGGGGCGCCGGCCGCGTCACCCCCGATCCCACGCGCCACCGCTGCGCCTTCCCGCGGGCTCGTGCTTCGATCAACACGAGAACGAGCGCCAGGACAACCAAGAGCAGTGCGAGCACGGCAGCGGTGGTCCTGTCAAAGGAGGCTCGATACGCGGTGTAGATAACTCGAGTGAAGGCATCAACGCGAAAAATCGCGACAGTGCCGAATTCACTGAGTGTGTACAACGCCGCGAGGAGCAGGCCGGCCGCTGCAGCAGGCCACGCCAGCGGAACAGTGACCCGTCGGGCAACCGCGAGCGGACCTAGTCCCAGCGATCGCGCTGCTTCCTCGTGACCCGCGTCGATGGACCGAAGGGCGGCTGTCAGGGGAATTGCGACGTATGGGTAGGTAGCCAGGGACATCACGAGAGCAGCAGCCAGCAACCCCGACATCCACGGGAACTCCGCGATCCACGCATAGGCCATCACGTAGGACGGCACCGCGAGTGGCAGGGCGGCGGCCACCAGGAAGAGCGCCCGACCAGGAATGTTCGTGCGGGCGAGCAGCCACGCTGAAGGGACAGCCAGCACCAGGCAGCCAATAATGACAAGGCCGATGAGGCCTAGCGATGTGAGCGTGGTCTCCAGCGTGCGCTGACGGAACAGCGAATCGACGATTGCCTGCCAGCCAGCTCCGGTAGTTCGGACTATCAGGTAGAGCAATGGGATT
>Ga0255776_10007959_pt1 | contig 10544 bp, 10 predicted proteins | sample 071ome_19_FD_179974 | JGI IMG/M metagenome (GOLD analysis project Ga0255776, IMG submission 179974) | Coastal salt marsh microbial communities from the Groves Creek Marsh, Skidaway Island, Georgia - 071413AT metaG (version 2) | ecosystem: Environmental > Aquatic > Marine > Intertidal zone >...
TTCCTTCTCTGAAATGATATACATCGCAGAAGCGCACTTCTTAGAAATGACCTCATCCCATCTCCCATTAAAGAGTCCAGGGAAGTGGCTTTCCTTGATGTAAACTCGACCGCTCAAGCCATATTCAGAAGTCAGCTCTGAGGAAAGCTTCTCAAGCTGCCCCTCACCCAAGCCCTCAGAAAGCTCTGAAATGACACTATCTATATTCAAACCGTAAGCCACTTTTCTCTGACCGAGCTCCACTCTCATGCGATAGTCATCACCCGGCAACTGAGACTGATTCTTATGGTAAGGATTAGTGTATTTCTGATGCTTTCTCTGATTGTTGGGGATGATGTCTAAGCCTGTCGTAGAGCCCCGCGCCCAAGAGTCCTCTAAAGCCTTTAACTGATTCGCTTGAGGGTGCTCAAAACGCCCCTCTGCGAAATGCTCTAAGACCTCATCGTGCGTCCTCATGCCCTCTAAGTCCTCTTGTGGGATTGAAGCGAGCCATGAGTGATCTACGAGAGGTACGTCTTGTGAGGCACTACGAGTAAAGTCCCCCAAATCAAGGTCTAAATCCACCTCAACACCTGTCGGTAAATCAGAGTTGAGTGGGCTCTCTAAAGGGATCATACCACTAGGCAAAGTCGAAAGACCCTTCGCTTCAGGTAGTCTCGCCTTTTCAAGAACCCCCCCGTTATATTCAGTATCAAACTGAAAACCGTCAAGCATATAGTTTGAGCCACTCGTAAGAGTATATCCGCCATTAGGTAACTTACTGCTACTCATTTCAGTACCCCCTGTTGATCATGTATCTATGAGCTAATTGAGATGCCCTATTCAAAGAAGCGGTCTTACTCCTAGAAGTAAGAATGTCTCGCTCAGGGGGCGCGTCTTCTGTTTGTTTTTTCGTGCGCTTCGCTTTTTTCTCTTCTTCTTTGTCGTAGACTCTTTTCATCACCCCCTCCATGTCCTCCCGTTGCTCTGCCCACTCTTCGGGATCTTCTTTGATCTCCTCAATCTCGGTCAAGACATCTTTGACTAACTTAGACTGAACGTCAGACCAATGGTCTGCCGTGATCTCATCATAAAGAGTGTCCGAAAGCGCAGAAAGTGCCTCTGTAATATTCATAAACTGACGACGCATCGCCTTGATCTCCATGATATAGCCCCTACCACCTAAATTCCCGTCAGGTGAAATATCACGACTCTTAATCTTAGCGAACGTAGAATAGGCACTCATCGTATGACCTAGTGCCACCAAAGAAGATTTCAAGACCCTCGCCAAATCCTTGGTACACCTCGCGTTGAGCTTATGACCCCTATCCATTCTTCTCTCTGAAGGAGGGTGCTGACCCCACGCCCAAGCATTAGAATCATCACCATGATCCTTGATGAACCTAACTTCACCCGCTGTCCTCTTCATACCAACAGGGCGCTTTTGTTCCCTATAATCTGACATAACTAAAACCCTTTATAAGTATGGACTTCAACAAGCCATACTTATAAAGGGTTTATAGCATCAACCTTTTCTCTTCGTTCTCTCTCTTGTCTTAGGCTTAGAAGAAGAAGGCTTAGAAGAAGGCTTAGAAGGAGAAGGCTTAGTTCCCGCTCCCTGACCCCTAAGTCTCTTAAGTCTATCCGCAAAAGATTCTGTAGGCGGTGTACTCTTACCCTTACCCTTACCCTTACCCTTACCCGAAATTTCTACTCCGATATCGTGGACAAGAGGAGTTACATTTCTTTCTTTGAGTTCTTTAGCCTTCTCATCTAATTTCTCTTTTTTCTCTTTTTTCAATCCATCATTAATTTTCATTTTGTCAATTCGAGCTTTCGCTCCGACAAGCCACTTGTCAATGATGGAGTGGATCATATCCTTCTGTGCCTTGTAAGGTCTTTTTTCCTTATCTCGCGTTATTCCTGGGACACGCTCGTTATTTCTGACCTTCCTCTTAACATTCTCATAGTACCATTTGTCATACTTTTTCCGATTATTCTTTTTTGTTGGGGGAGCCTCACCATAGTTGTGATGCTTCGCATAGCACTCACCATCGACCTTCCCCTTTTCGAGCTCTTTGACATAAGCCTCATAATCGTCCTTAGTCCACTCGCTAAGAGGCTTGAACGCTTGACAAGCGCCCCCACCAAGGGCTTTTGATTTCGCCCCTGTCCCTCTCCACGCAGCAGTCTTAATAAAGAGATCTAATTTCAGTCTAGCGGAAGTTTTTTTTTTGAGGCGGTCTTGCCCCCCCGTGATTGATTAGGGTTGGGTCTTTTGCCTTGGGGTCTGCCGTCAGGGTCACTATATTTACCGTCGGGGGCGTGAGTGACCCCTTGAGCCTTTTGAAGCTCCCTATATTTCTTCATATACTCAGATTTATTCTTAGACACGCCTGATCCGTACTCATGGTGTCTTTGATAGCAATCACCTGAGTCTCTCTTCGTAGGGTTGGGGTCTGCGTGTTCATGCCTCTGTATCGGTGTACAACTTGTACTAATTGGGTTTTTGAGATTTCTCTTCTTGGCATCTGCCATCATTTCAGAGCTGTATCCGTAGTCATCATCTTGGAAATAATCCTGTCGGTAGGGGACTCCCTCACCCACGCCCATGTGAGCTAATTCTAAAAGGCGACCTCTTACTTCAGGGTGCTGTTCAGCTAAAAACAATAATCTACTTCTTATATCTGTCATCTTTTTGCCCTCACAAGACTGTTTCTGAAGATCAAGATATAAAGAAAGAATAGAGACTCTATACCGCTCTGTTTGAGGACACTCATGGAGGAGATAAGCATGAGCAATCAAAAAGCAGTAGTCGTAGACACGTCAGTCCTAATCCACGAGCCTGAGTCGCTACTTGAGTTCATTTCGATGGAAGACACCGATGTGATCATCCCAATCTATGTGGTCATGGAACTTGATGTCTTAAAAGACAAGAAGAATCACATTTCACATTTGGCGAGAAAATCCTCAAATCTCATACTTGCGGAGGCGAATGAAAACAAGATTAAGGTTCTGTCACACGATGGGGAGCTGAATGTGAGTAGCTTAGATAAAGCTACAGAGATTAGGTATGTGGATCTATTGATCCTCAAGACCGCTGAGAGAAATAAGCCAAGCTATGAGTCTCTCATCCTGTATACGAAAGACGTGAATCTAAGAATCCTAGCGCACTCTATGGACATAGAGGCTAAAGATTACATTTCAAGCCAACCTTCAGAAAAAGCATCTGACAGAGAGCCTATTCTGATTAAGCCTAGCCACGAACTTGAATCTTTGCTTGCCCGATCTTTTTGGGAAGGGAAGCTCATGCTTACTCAAGAGCAGTTCGATGCCCATTTCAAAGAGATGGGAGAGAATCAGCATTTCTACTTTGAGAAGGGGGACAAGACGCATCTCTTTAGATTCATCGAGAATGGCGTGATCCCTGTGCGAAAGAATGAAATTAGAGCGGGTCGAGTAAAGCCTAGAAATATCGAACAATCTTGCGCGTTGGATTTGCTACTAGACGATGAGATCAAGCTTGTGGCGCTTTTAGGGAAAGCGGGGACAGGAAAGACATTTCTGACGCTCGCCGCAGCGTTAGATAAGTCTAGTCGCTACCAACGCATTCTATTATCAAAGCCCGTAATAGACGTAGGAAAGGGTATCGGATTTCTGCCGGGGACTGTGGGGGAGAAGATGGAGCCTTGGATGCAATCCTTCTTCGACAACTTAGAGCAGATCAACCCTTTTTGGGACACAACAGGCGGGCATGAGTCTGAGTCATTCTTAGACAAGAACAACATCGAAATACAGCCAATCAACTCAATAAGAGGGCGCTCTTTGAAACGCTCTTTTATGATCATAGATGAGGCTCAGAACCTCACAAAGCATGAGATTAAATCCATCATTACGAGAGCCGCAGAAGGAACGAAAGTAGTCTTACTTGGAGACCCTCAACAGATTGACAACCCCTACTTAGATGAGAACTCTAACGGGCTTGTCTACGTTTTAGAGAAGATGAAGCACGAGCCCATTTTTGGTGCGACTGCGCTCTCCAAGTCTGAGAGATCAGAGCTCTCTGACATAGCGGCTGACTTGCTCTAACAGTCGCAGAGTCCCTCATAGCAACAGGGGCACTCCCCATTTCCGCAGGGACAACCTTCATCTGTGCAGTTGTGTTCAACATGACAATCACAAGATAAGTGAGCCATTGTCCCGCAGAAAGAGCACATATCAAGACTCTTAATGACGGGAGAGAAGAACAAGATGATCTTTTCAAACAAGTTCATCTATCATCCTTTCAGAGGATCCCCCGTGTTATCAAAGAGTCTCTCAATTTCATACTGACCGTCATCTCCGACTTTGACAGTCCAAAGGTCACGAGTCGCTTTATGGATCAGCTCTCCCACTATGGGAGCTTTCGCCTCTTTCACAAAATCTGAAATGCTCAAGCTCTGACCTGAGAGGATCACGAAATCATCTAGGTTAGCCAATTTCATAGATGCCATTCTCAAAAACTCAGGCGGAACACGATCTATCTTATCCCCGCGCCCATCCCATTGGACAAACACCTCTCCGTCAAGAGAGGTAACTTCACCCGAAGCGGTACGAATCTTAACTACAGTCCCTTTTGTCCCCGACATAGGAAGCTTGTTAGGAATCACAAGACCGTTATTTGTAGTAGATGCTACCCGCGCCCCCTCTACAAACCGATTTGCGATGTTATCCTTCACATTACTGCGTGTTCTATCTACTAGATCCGAAATCTTAGTCGATAGAACCTCATCAAGGCTCGCTGTCTTGTCTACGCTTCCAAAACTGATCTCATCCCAAAAATTGCTCATGTATGTTCTCCTTTGTTCAAGCAGAGCAGACATAAATAAAAAAACAAGGGATTGAGCCCCCGACGAACTCAATCCCTTGTTAAACTATTATTCCACACGGGAACTCTCAAATAGACAATGACATAAGTTTCTGCCCGATGCAAAAAAAAAGAGCCCCTCAGTCAAAAAAAACTGAGGGGCTCCTTAACCACAACACCCGCCCACGCAAAAACGAGGTACGAGAATAATCAGCCTAACACATCATCCAAGACATCATCAACATCAATCGTAGAACTCCCACCGCCACCGAAGCTGTTTCCAACAGGCGAGCCGACTTCTCCGCTGAGCTTCTCCCGAATCTGATCAAGAGTCATATCCTGTGCGATGTCATTCTGCACATTTGCATGGACAGTCTTAGCAACAGAAATGATCGTATTGTAGAAATCCTTATTCTTCTCAGAGAGCGCCTTAAACAAAGAGTCCTTACAGGGGGCGAAGCTCATCTTGTGGAACTGAGCATCGGTCACAGTAATGTTGAGATCGTGCTGTGAAAGAGGGAACTCGGCATTAATCGACTCAAGCTGACGATACTTATCAACGCTGAAGACCCAAGTCTTAACCTCAAAGTCACCATTTCCAAAGCGGGTCTTGTCCAAGACCCCATTCGGAGAGGTAGGCCAAAAGACTAGCGTTGTCGCGACTGTAGTCTTAGAAGGACCTCCTGCGATCTTCTGATACTCTGGTCCATGATCAAGGAAATAGCCCACACCCTGCTTGTAGAGACGACGACCACCCTTGAAAGAAGGGTTTGTTGGGTTGCCGTCCTCATCCTCGAAAACAGGCTTTCCGTCCTCAAGGTTAGGGAGCGCGACAAAGGTCACGCGATATTTCCCCTTCTCAGGTTTCCAACGTGACTTGCCTGAGGAAAGAATGGGGGCTGATGAGCCGAGAGTAAAGTCTGAAAAACCACTCATGGGTATTTCTCCTATTGTGTTGAAGCCATTGAAGGCTGTTCGAGTTAAGAGCTGAGGCTAGACATCCGAAGTGTTTTGCCGAGGCTCAAGTTTTATATATTGTACTCTGAGGTTTTTTTCTTTTTTTTTAGGTGAAATCGTCAAATAAAGAGTCTAGGTCAAAATCTTCCACTTTTTGCGTGTCCACGCGAGTCAAAGGAGATGAAACAAAAGCATCAATATCGCTCTTGGTCGCTTGGACAGCCTTCATTTCACGAGGGGACTCTAATTTCACCGAACCGAAAATCTTATCTACGATTTCGTCTGTAGTCTCACCCTTCTCAGACTCTCTTAGGGAAGCATCCGCTCGGATCAAGACCTCTGAAGTATCCTCAGCCTCTTGACCTACGGAAATTTCATTGAACACACGCTCCTCTGCTTTAGAGCCCCAACGCTGACCTAAAGCGATCTGCTCTTGGCAGAGCTTCAACTGATCTCTAAGTCTGCCTTGCAGGTCTTTAAGGTCTGTACGCTTTGCTTTAATGACCTTCATCACATCTTCAAGGTCATGTACGCTGAGTCGGCACTCGTTAATCTTAGTTTGGAGGTCTACGAGACGAGTGGAAGCCAAGGATTCTCGCTCCCCTTGTGAGCGACCCGATCTTACATGAGGATCTTCTGCCATAAGGCGATTCTTCTCTGACTCATACTGAGTCTCTGAAATGAGAAGGTCGCGTTTATATTTATGGAGATTGTGAGATACTTCCATGAAAGTCTTTTCCGTCTGAGAGAGAAAGGTTCTCACTTGAGCCGTTTTATTGTTCAAACGAGAAGGACCGAACTCTATAGGATCAGCATCAAGCCTAACGTCCATTTCAGACAGCTTCCTATAGACACCTGTAATATAATCAACATCTACGCTCATTATTTCTCCCCTAACTTAGAGATGAGGTGAGAGAAGTTCCCACGAATCTTATTCGAGCAACTCTCCATCGCCTCGTATGAAATGATCCCCCCTGCCGCCGCTTGCTCATGTGCTAAAATATTTACGTCACGACCTAGCAAATGAGCCGCAATTTTCGCATCGTCAAGAGAGAGCATTTCACCCTCACCTGTATCATCGGGACTCCCATAGTTAGCAGTCATTGATATAAAAACGTCACCCCCGCTACGAGGGCTCTTTACGATGCGAGACACCATGATTTGAGATACTTTAGTTCCCTGCTTGATTAAAACAATCTTCTCTTTGAGATTCTTCATTTCATCTTGAGTCATTTCAAACTCCATTCGGCTCATTTCAAAGCCCAAGTAAAGGTTGGTGGTCTAAGCTTATATAAGAATCAAGCTCTGAATCTACGACCAAGCCCACACATCATGTGATTTGTCGTGTTGTTAGAGACAGCCACAACAAGAGCTTCTCTCTCACCCACAAGGTAAACCTTTTCCTTAGCTCTCGTCACCGCAGTATAGACGAGACTGCGCTGTAAAAGATTAGCCCCATGATCTAAGCTCATAGGCATAAGAATCGTGTTGTATTCCTGCCCCTGTGCCTTATGCACAGTAGTTGCGTAAGCGAGTCTGAGAATACTCCCCACTCTCTCTACAGGTAAAGAGACAAGTTGGTTTTTTGCCCCCTTAATGATGACCTCAACATCTGAGCTTGAAATGTGATGGACTACGCCTATGTCTCCATTAAAGACCTCTAGCTCATAGTCGTTCTTTGTCATCATTACTCGATCCCCAACTCTTATTTCATCCTTCCCCACACGGATCGACCTCTGACTCATCGTATTTGGATTAAGCACCGCTCTTAGCTCTCTGTTTAGGGAAGTGACACCCAATAAGCCATGGTGAGTTGGGGACATAACGTGGAAGTCAACTCCTTCTATTTGAAGCTCTTTACAACGATCCAAAATGAAAGAGAGCACATCATATTTCGAGAGTCTATCTATGAACTCATACTCCCCTTCTTCCGAAGGAATCACCCCACCATGTATGTCGTGAGCCGCCTTGACCACCCCACTCCCATCTCCTTGGCGAAATATCGTATCTAAATGGACTCTAGGGAGCGCATAAGAATTGATGATTTCTTGGAGTGCAAACCCTGCCCCTACAGGGGGAAGCTGTGCGATGTCTCCGACCATCACAACACGACAGCTCGGTGAAATGCCTCTCATCAGTCTCCATAAAAGGTGTACGTCCACCATAGAAGCTTCGTCTATGATGACCACGCTCTCAGGGCGAGGGTTATTTGGGTTGTATTTCCAAAACTCTGTATATCTTGAGGAATCTGAAGATATGTTCGCCTTCTCCTCTTCGGTCTTCTTAATCCCTTCGTAGTCCGACTTGTCCTTCTTCTCATCATCGGGCATACCTGCCCCAAAAGCGCGGTGGATTGTCTGAGCTTCAAGTCCTGTTAAGCTCGACACACGCTTCGCGGCAATCCCCGTAGGGGCTACAAGCAGAATGCTCTCTTTACGCTCTATCAGAGACCTACAAAGAGTGCTAAGAATTGTAGTCTTCCCCGTACCTGGCAAACCCGTAACGATACTTGCGGGCTCGATCAAACCCTGTTTGACAGCTCTAATTTGTTCATCCGTCAACTCAAAGCGAGAATGGGCTCGGATCATTTCATCAGAAATTGTCCCATACAGGTCACTACTCCATACTTTACGTTCCTCAAGCTGTATCAACTTCGCAATTTCGGTTTCCATCTTGTGGAAAACAGGCAGGTAAATCGCGTTGCCCTTGTCTGTCTTCTCTATGACAAGAGTCCCTTCCTCTACCATCCCTTTCATTATCTGAGCGATCTCACGAGCCTCTGAAATACCAGTCAATATCTCTGCGTCTCTAAATGTAGTCCCGCTATCGAGATAACAATGCCCGTTCGTAGAGGCTTGCTTAACACTCCATAAAATAGCGGCTTCTACTCTATTCTTACACGACAGAGAAAAGTCACCTAATAGGCGCTTCGCGATGTTGTCTGCGACTTTGAAGGTGATGCCCTTCTGCACTAAATACCAAGGGTTCTCTGAAATAATCTTTGGGTTATGACTTATCTGTTTCCAAAGAGAGTTGATCGCAGAAACATTAGCCCCACTCTCTGCAAGAGTCGCAAATATTTCAATGCTCTCTTGCATTGAAGGGTCTGACCAATCCGCCCATTGATTTAATGCAGTCCCTTGCAGAAACTTAGGATTGATGGGGGTTCTTTCTATTTCGAGAGCGGGGCGACCTTGCTTGTCAAATGACTTAGCGCCCTTAAACGTAAACACAGTCCCCCGCGCTACAGGACCTGCTATCTTCCCTTTTACTACTTGTGGGGAAGTCTCATCTCCACAAGCAACAAGACAACGCAAAACATAAAAAGGCGGGTTGGCGAAAATCTGTCCTAAGACCTTAGCTACACAGTACACAAGAAGCCTCTCTTAAAGGGTTTATTGCGTACTACATATAAGAATCAAACTCTAATTTTAGCAGCTTTCCCCAAGACCTTATCTTGCAGAGCCTTAATCTTTTTTCTTTCCTCTACACGAGATAGCTCTTCTCCGCGTATGGTTTCTAGACCCTTAAGATAGACATTGATCAGAGAATTGACCTCGCTTTGAAGCTTGTGTATCAGCTCTTGGTGTGCCTCAAACAGATCAGAAATGGCTTCTTTCACCATGTCTCGAACTTGCTTTTCCGTGACGGTTGCCGCGACCTCCTCTATACGCGAGGAAATGGTGTAAGAGATGCTCTCTGAGAGCCTCTGTCTCAAAAGCCCCTTCAAGAAAACCAACCCTAATTTCTTAACCTCATCTCCTGAAATAAGACCCTCGACAAGGATGCGCTTATCTAAGCTTTTTACAACTTTGGGGATCCTCTCATCTGCAAGAGCATACGCAAGGTTAGAGAGCTCCCCAAGAAATTCAGCCTTACTATTATCTCTCTCTATAAGAGGACGGATCTTCTGTTGGAAAAGCTTTTTAAGAGAAGAGTCATAAAACTTTAAGAGGCGAGCTCTAATGAGTCTGTCTCGTAGCACTTCCTCTGCGTCTGAGGGGAAAATACCCTTACGTCCGTCAAGTTTAGCCTCTGCGCTAGAAACTACAAGATCTATGATCTTTCTGATCTTCGAGGCAACCTTCTCAAAGTCACCACCTGCATCTATCTTTTTGAGAGCCTCTAGGAGCTCTTTTTCCTTACCTTGTTTAGCAAAGGGCTTGACAGTCTCCTCTGTCAGCTCAGCGCCCATAGAGAGTAGCTTTCCTTTAAGAACTGAGAGTGGGTTATCTGCGCTCTTATTCAAACGAGCAAAGTCTCTCCTAGTCAGAATATACTCGTCTGCATTTTCACGCACATCCTCACTAAGAGCTTTAGGCACTTCAGAAAGCTTGAAAGAGATATTTACTTCTCTCCCCACTTCACGAAGAACCCTCTGAAAGCTCTGAGTAAATGTCTTTTTGACAAGCAAAGAAATCTTAAAGCTGAGAAAAAGATTCAGATCACCCTTAACCTTAGAGAGAAATAAATCTTTGGCTCGATCTAAATCGTTTTCAAAAGGATTGAATATTTTTCCTTCTGAGGCAAGATTACGTTCATTACTCATGGGGCTCTCCTTGTTCTATGAAATGAGGTCTATATATAAACGAGTTATAAGGTAATCTCTTATGGACAAGAGGAGATTACCATGTGGAGAAAGCTAGACTCTGAGTCGTCTTGGGGCGCGGTAAGAGAGATGATCCTCAAGAGCGCGAGGAGTCAGACAACAAAAATCGTAATTGGGAGCGACAGTCAACCTATTAGGGAAGGGGCTATCTTC
>Ga0255776_10007969_pt1 | contig 10539 bp, 6 predicted proteins | sample 071ome_19_FD_179974 | JGI IMG/M metagenome (GOLD analysis project Ga0255776, IMG submission 179974) | Coastal salt marsh microbial communities from the Groves Creek Marsh, Skidaway Island, Georgia - 071413AT metaG (version 2) | ecosystem: Environmental > Aquatic > Marine > Intertidal zone > Salt...
CGGGTTGACGATGCTGGTCATCCGAAGGTACTGCCACACGCTTTGCTTGCCGCGCTGGTACTTCGCCTTCATGCGGCACGTGACCTTCAGTCCGGAGACCTTCTCGGTGCCGTCCTCCAGCACCCATGGGACCCGCTCTTCGTCGGACTTCACCGCCTTGTTGGCCTTGGTGTCGAGGCCGAGCAACATTTCGACGGCGGTGGTTTCGGCGGCGATCTTCGAGCGCACGCGGGTAGGGCGGCCCGTCGTGAGTTGGCTGTACATCACGACGCCGGTGATGCCGATGCCCTGCTGGCCACGGGACTGGCGTATGGCGTGGAAGCGGGAACCAAAGAGCAGCTGCCCGAAGACCTTCGCGACGTTGTCGCGCGGGATGCCGGGTCCGTTGTCTTCGACCTCCAGTTCGAGCACGTCGCGCTTGCTGTCCACTTTGCGGATCTCGACACGGATGTCCGGGAGGATGCGTGCTTCTTCGCAGGCGTCGAGCGCGTTGTCCACCGCTTCCTTGACGGCGGTGATGAGGGAGCGGTGCAGGCTGTCAAAACCGAGGAAGTGCTTGTTTTTCTCGAAGAACTCGGAAATGGAGGCCTGCTTCTGGTTGTCTGCAAGTTTGGACGCGATGTCCCTTGGCTCCGCCATCTCAACCACCGTCCGAAGGTCCTCCTCCGTCCTGATGACGTCGGGCCTTGAACGGCATCAATCCCCTGCCGACGCTCTATGAAGTCACGGGACCGCGTTCACGCGAAGAGGCCGGGTCGCCACGAGGTGATTTCACCCGTGAAGGCGCTGGCGGCCACGGTCAGCGGGCTCGCGAGGTAGAGCCGCCCCGGGCCGGAGCGGCCCTGGAAGTTGCGGTTGATCGCCGAGACCGTCACCTGACCCGCTTCGGTGGACACGCCCGGGCCGGCGCCGATGCAGGCACCGCAGCCGGGGTCGATGAGCCGCACGCCGACCCGCTGGAAGAGGTCGTGCCAGCCTTCGCGCACGGCGAGGTCCTTGACGTGGCCGGAGCCGTACTGGATGTAGAAGGCCACGCCCTCGGCCACGTGGAGGCCGGCCGCTTCGGCGGCGGCGCAAACCTCTGCGTAGTAGGCGACGTCGTCCTCCTTGCCCGCAGTGCACGAGCCGCCGTAGGCGATGTCGATGCGCACCTGGCCGATGTCGGCGACGTCCGCTCCGTTCGTCGGGTCCGAGGGCACACCGCGGTCCGGGTCGCCAGGGTGGGCCACCATCGGGCGAATGCTGGAGAGGTCGACGACGTGGACGCCGCCGTCGTAGGTCGCGCCCTCGTCGGGGGCGACCGCGAGGGAGCGTCGGGCCTCGCGGTCGAGGCCGGGAATCCGCGCCTCCATCCAGTCGAGGAGCAGGTCGTCCGCTTCGCAGATGCCGGTGCGGGCCGAGCATTCCGTGGCCATGTTGCACAGGGTGGCCCGCTCGTCGATGGACAGCGAGGCAAGGCCGGGACCGCCGAACTCCATGCTGCGGTTCAGGGTCAATTCCTTCCGGGCGTGGTCGGCGAGGATGTGCAGGATGACGTCCTTGGCGGTGCAGCCGGTGTCCAGTTCCCCGACCAGTTCGAAGCGGATGGACTCGGGGACCTTGACGAAGGTGAAGCCGGCCGAAATCAGGTTCGCGTACTCCGTGGCCCCCACACCGTAGGTCAAGGCATTGGAGGCGCCGCCCATGCAGGTGTGCGAATCCGTGGCCTGAATGAAGTCGGCCACCTCGATGAATTCCTCACGGGCAACCTGATGGCAGATGCCGGGGGAGACGCCGTCCACGGCGCTGTAGTCGCGCACGCCGGTGTGCTGCTGGAAGGCCTGTTGGAGGTCGCGCAGCGTCTGCACCTTGTGCATGAAGGGCACGAAGCGCGGGTTGTGGTTCGCGTAGAGCAGGTGGTCCTCGAAGACCGCGAACTTGTCGGGGTTCGGCAGGGCGTAGCCTTCGCCGTACACCTCGGCGAGGAAGGTGTGCACCTGAGCGGTGGTGAATTCGTGCGAGTAGCCACCTTGGACCCCGGCGATCACCGGGTCGTGGGGCTTGACGCACTGCCCGTCGGGCTGCCCCACGAGGTTCCGTGCGACGATCTTCTCGGCCATGGTCATCGGGCGCGCGGGGGTGTCGAGCGCCGGGAGGCTGAGTTCGCCCGCCGCGAGGCGCTTGGCGAAGGGAAACAGGCCCCCTTCCTCGAGGATGAGGCGCGTGACGGGGTCGTAGCGCGAGGTGAAGGCCTCCAAGGGCAGCGATTCGCCGTCCTGCAGCCGCCTCAGCATCGCGTGATCGCCCATCAACTGCCCGAGGTTGATGTTGTTCCGCTCGTGGATGGGCGCGAACGAGGCCGCGATGACGATGCGGATGCCCGCCCAGCGCTCGCACTGCGCGGCGGTTTCACGGCTGGACCCGGTGCCCTTGCGCTGGCCGGAGACGATGACCTGGAAGTTCCCGTTGATGAGGGCGTTCTCCTCGAACACGCGCTGCCCGTCCTGCATCAGGCCCGCGTAGGCGTTCTTGGCGATCTCCGCCGGGTCGTGGTCAAAGCAGACCCACGCCGGCGTCATGACGTCGGTGTTGATGTCGTCGAGCAGGTCCTCGACGCGCAGGTCCTCCATGCGCAGGTCGAGCCCCTCGTAGAGCTGCTTGCGGATGAGGCCGAGGTCCTTCGTGAGGAAGAGCACGCGGGCGCCGTCGTCAAGGCGGATGTGGTCCGGTGCCCTGTCCGCCATGCCAACCCCCGTCAGGGGCAGCCGACGGACCGGTTTAACCGGTTCGGGAGGTCATGAACGGCCATGTGAAGCGGTGTTGGCGGCACGTGCCGTTTATTGCGCTCTGAAGGCCTCGCCGCGCCCCAGTGCAACGGTATTTCATATGTCCCATTAAGTTTATATTGGAGGTGGTGAGGGTTTATGGTGTAGAAAGGACGCCCGAGTCCTTTCCTTTGGAGGAAGAGACATGGAAGACCAGCACGTCGAAGACGTCGTCAAGTGCAGCGAATGCGCCAGCCGAAACCTGACCCGCGACGAGACCCGCGGCGAACTGGTCTGCGACGACTGCGGGCTGGTGCTCGAGGACAATGTCATCGACCAGGGCGCCGAATGGCGCGTCTTCTCCCCCGAACAGGGCGACCAGCGCGCCCGGACCGGTGCTCCGATGACCGTCATGCTCCACGACAAGGGGTTGTCCACGGACATCGACTGGCAGAACAAGGACTACTCGGGCAAGACGATCAACTCGCGCTACCGCTCCCAGTTCTACCGCATGCGCAAGTGGCAGAAGCGCTCCCGCGTCAGCAACGCCACCGAGCGCAACCTCGCGATGGCCCTCGCCGAACTGGACCGCATGGCCAGCCGCCTCGAGCTGCCCAAGTCGGTCCGTGAAGCGGCCGCTGTGAACTACAAGAAAGCCGTCGACAAGCGCCTCATCCGCGGCCGCTCCATCGAAGGTGTCGCCGCTGCGTCCCTGTACGCGGCCTGCCGCCAGTGCGGCGTGCCTCGCACCCTCGACGAGATCGGTCAAGCGAGCCGCACCGGACGCAAGGAAATCGGCCGCACGTACCGCTTCATGGTCCGCGAACTGAAGATGAAGATCATGCCCACCGGGCCTGAGGATTACATCTCCCGTTTCTGCAGCGGCCTCGGCCTCGACGCCGAGGTCGAAGCGAAGGCCTACGAGCTCATCAAGGCCGCCCAGGAGAAGGAATTGACCAGCGGGCGTGGCCCCACCGGCATCGCCGCCTCGATCATCTACATCGCCAGCGTGCTCTGCGGCAAGCGCCGCACCCAGCGCGAAGTCGCTGAAGTGGCGGGCGTGACCGAAGTCACCATTCGAAATCGATACAAGGAACTCATTCAGAACCTGAACATCGAGCTCGAAATCTGAGATTCAATAGGGTCAGTTGGCTCAGATTGGGCCGGTTGGTTAGGCACCAATGTCTTGCCAAAGCCTAATCAATTACTAAGTAGACATTGCTGGCAATATTTTATAATTGGTCGCTTGGCATATCGAGGCATGCCAGCCTTTATCGATCGAGACCCAACTGCTCAGGAACTTGAACGGTTCCGCTTACTCATGAGCCTCCACAGATTTGGCATTGGGCCCGGGGGGGTGAAAAAATCAGGAGAGTTGTATCCACATTGGACATTTATAGAGATGGCTTTTGCTGAAGCTTTCGGCGGGATCCATGTGCCCGCTGGAAAGGGAACGTATGACGTTCTACTTCCCCACGACAAGAATCCCAAAATCATGTATGGGATTCAAGTAAAAAGCAAAGGGACATGGTGTGGTACAAATAAATCTCGAGCATACGTTGAATATGACAATGCAAACAAGACGTATCTCGATGGATTGCGTCGTGATGGTGTCGTGCCTGCACCTCCTGTTTGGATGGATCCTTTAGATCCAAAAAGTTCTGCGCAAGCCAAGAAAATTGGTGATAGCATCATGAAAACTCAGCATCAAACTCACTCGTCTGCAAGAACCGGACACATTGGGACCACACAAGGTCAGATTATTGACACAAAATTAGGTAAATTGGTGCATATTACCTGGAATCATAATGCTCAGGGGTTGTACCAATACTTCATCAGTTGCTGGAATTACAATATCAGTGTCCCCTACTGGCGATTTAGGGGGGCCCACTCTGGCGCAACAGGTTCAGGCTCATTGTGGGGCTATGAAAACGCAACTGACCCCGACACTGAACACGTAGCCAGTTGGAATTTCGCATCGAGGGGGCAATTCAAATGGTTCCCTCTGCGCTCCTCTGCCAAGGAATATTCAAACGGAGGCAAACCATTTGTTGTTGAGGCAGGCCCAACTGGAGGATACACATGGGCCGGAATTGCGAAAAATCAATTTCCAAAAAAATGGAAATGACATAGAGGGAGGGAGATGGTCGCCTTTGCCACGAGAGATCCAACTCCTGAAGAGTTGGAAAATTTCAGACTCGCGTTAAGCCTTGTCAATCATGGAATTGGCTCCTACAATGGAGGGGAAGGGGGAATACCAATCTCTCCACATTGGACCTGGGTTGAACGTGCTTATGCTGCCGCTTTCAATGGTGTTTTCGTCCCGGGGAGTAAGGCTGCGTTCGATGTTCTTTGTCCATGTGAACAACGAGAGAATACATACATCGGAATTCAGGTAAAAACTGATGGGAAGTGGAAAGAAGGGAACAACTCTAGGTGTCTTATTGAATACAACAATGAGAATGCCAGATACGACCGATTTCTTACAGAGCACAATATTGACAAGCAAATTTCTTCCTCCTTGCTTACTGGAAGAGCCATAAATGCTGCATTACAAAGTTATCATGATGATTCTCCAGAAAAGCACGATATTCCTGAAGGTTACACAATTGACCTAGAACAATCTGTAATCGTACACATCACTTGGCGATGGCAAAACGGTGGGCACGGGACACCTGAAAACGAAAATGACAGGTATCAATTCCAAATGCATTCATTCAATCACCTGGTTCAGGTTGATTGTTGGGCATGGAACTACGGGCGTAAAGCCCTCATTGGATATGAATCCACTAACCTTCGCAACAGGGTTGCTGACAGAAATGGACGAGCGAGGAACCGTGGACCTCAACCAAACTCTTACGCCTATTGGACGTCAGGTTCAAGAGGGCAACTCAAGATATATCCACTTAAGTCAAACGCGAATTACTCGGTCGATGATTGGCAAACTCTTGAAGATGGTCTTGATTTAGAATATATCAGAAATATAGTTGGAAGGGCCAGAGAACTTTTTCCAGAGGAGTGATTTTCGTTGATGCAAGAATTTAACTACATTCGACTATAAGCAATAAAGTCGGGCGGTGGGAATAGGTGGGGACGACGACGAGTCAGTCTGATTCCTTTAATTTGGAAACCCTGATGAGAAATTTCGGATTAGGTGACAGCTCTGTTGGGCCCGAGATGATCCGGCTGTTTTATTCGGACATAAAGAAATCAATGGCCACAGAGAAGAGGATCTCCCTCAGTGTTCGGTTTCGAGATTGGGAGGAAACATGTGGGGATTTGTTTAATTCCCAAAATTTGAGCCAAGGCAATTTTGATGCTATTGAGGAATCATTTGGAATTAGAGTGAGCGACAACGATGAATTTCTATTCTTCCTTTTTTCCCTACACACATATGCTGCGTTGGTCTACAGAAGCTTAAGTGTGAATTTCCTTGTTTCACGCCTGAAATTACAATATGATGGCGAGGGCCTCCAGGGCGTAGGGCTGTTTGACGCACTGTTGAATCCCCCCAATCTGGTTGCAAAAAAAATAGGAGGGCTCTTTGAAGAAACCCACTTCACATGGATTTCGTGTTCCGGAGCATTCGAAGAAAATCTTGATGCACTACTGCCGCTTATCGATCTGTTCAAAGAGAGAAGAGATAATCTCCACTTCCCATCAAAACTGCCCGCAGAAGATGTTCTGAGGGAGTTTTTTCACGAATTAATCCCCCAAAAACTTAGAAAATCCTTAGGTGAGTTTCATACACCCCACTGGCTGGTTGGCATTACAATTGAAGCATCTGGATTTACCGGAAAGAAAGGAGAAAAGGCTCTAGATCCCACCTGTGGTAGTGGTACTTTTCTGAGGGAACTCATTCGCCTCAAGCAAGAAGAACTGGGAGCCAATAGAGAGAGTCTGCTCGACATTATCCACACGATCAAGGGATACGAGTTGAATCCACTCTCACAAATTATCTCAATATCGAATTATCTCATGTCGCTTGATGGTATGATTCGGGACATTTTCGCCAATGATGAAAAAATAATTCTACCCGTTTTTCAATGCGACTCGGTGTGTCTACCAATGCAGTTGGCCCGGTTGGCGCAGGGCGGCCAAATTAACATCAGCATTGCAAACAGCGTCGTTGAAATCAAGGAAAAAACGATTCTTGATCCTTCATACGATAATATTTCCAAGGAAAGAGGCATTCAACGTCTAATTTCAAATTGTGAAGATCGGGACAAGGATTTTATCCTACAGATTTGCAAATCAAAGATTGCACCTCTCACCAAATTTCAAGCCCATTTTGTGGTCGGCAACCCTCCTTGGTTGAATTGGAACAACATGTCGGAAAAATTGAAAGAAAAAACTGGCGATATATGGAGGGGATATGGACTCTTTGAGTTCAGCACTGGATATGAGCAATCCACTGCATCAGACGATTTAGCAATGGCTGTGACATATGTATCCGCAGATAAATACCTGGCAAAAGACGGGAAAATGGCATTCATCCTGCCTCGCTCCTTCTTACAGTCTTCGAAAGGGGGTAGGGGTTTTAGAAAATGGAAAATACAATCTCCACCAATGTTGCCTGATGTGGACCCGAGCACGCTTACCAGTGCGAAATTGAGGAAACACCTGAAGGCGAAGGGATGCTATCCGATCGAAATAAAAAAGGATGCCCTCGTTGAACAATATAATCGCGAATTAAGTTCACAAATTCACTCCAAAGAAGGAGAACAAGCCCTGGATATTGATCTCCGAGTTGTAAAAGTAATCGACCTGTCAGGCAGTGCTCGATTGCCAAAAATCCCATCAATTAATCCTTGGCCGGGCGGAAGTGTTCCATGTATGATATTGTGTCTACAAAAAGGGAAAAAGACGACTTACCCAGTGGAATTATCTAAATTAGTTGAACGTGAAAAAACTGAATCGAAGATTTCATGCGCAACAAAATTCGGTGAACTTGCTTGGTCTGCAACACCTTACGATTCAAATGATCCGCTTTCCCAATGGTACATTGCACCGGAAGAAGAAGTCGGTGCCTTCCTAAAATTTTGTACTGCGCTCACGAAGAACACAAGTCCATACAAGGCAGTCAAAGGTTGGGAGCCTGCCGGGGCAAAGGGCGTACACTTACTAAATCGAGATTCAATCGAACGAAACGATGACAAAACACTCAGCATCACGAACGATCCTACGCGCTCAAAAAAGCCGAAACCAAGAAAGGAGACAGGGGTTGTAGAAGATACTCTTGTGTATCCTACAATTAGTGGTTCAGACATCACTGTTTGGAAATTAAAGTCGGTGAATTATGCAATTATACCTCACCAGGAATCTGAAATTGATAACTTGTCAATAATCCCAATTGAAAGGATGAAGGAAGAATTTCCGAAAGCGCTTTCTTGGCTGACCCGGTTCGAAAAAAATTGTGACAGAACTCTTAGTGAAAGAAAGCTGAAAGGTCATAAAGCCTTGAGAAGAGATAAAAATCTGTTATCAACAATGAAAATTCCATGGTACGCGGTAGACAATATTCACCCCCAATCCAAAGGAGGTCACACGTGGAAACCGTACAAAGTGGTTTACAATGAGCAAGGTGAATTTGGCGCAGCAGTAGTATCTACATTCAGGTGCCACCTCTTTCCTGAAGGTAAGATCATATTACCTGACAGTAAAACGTTCATCATTGGCTTTGATGACGAGGATGCTGCTCATTTTTGTGCAGGCATGTTCAATGCCCCTTTCGTTAGAAGAATTGTGCAGAGGTTTACTGGAGAATTAACAAGGGGCAGTGAGGTTTTCAGTTTACTTTGTCCACCTTCATTTGATAGTTCAGATCAACTTCATTTCGATATTTCTCAGATCTCGAGACGAATCAAAGCGATGGCTGAAAGTGGAGAAACTGTAGACGAAGAGGAAGAAACATTGGACACCCTAGTCAAGAGGATGTATTCTCTTTAGACCCTGTTGACATTTCCATGTAAACGGGTCATGAATTGAGTTCTGTTCTGGTTCTCTACCAACACACGCAGGACGGTCGTATGTGTGTACTTTTACGACGGCACCCACTGTTTGAGTCGAAGGTGCGTTCACCTTCGCTTCAACTTGGATTTTTCGCGCTTGCGGGGAAAGGGACATGGACATCCCGCCATGCCACTGACGCATGGGCGACGTGCGCATCGAAGCCGACACCATGGGCGAACTCGAGGTTCCTGCCGACCGCTACTACGGCTGCCAGACCGCGCGCTCGCTGATCAACTTCGACATCGGTGAGGACACCATGCCCCGCGGCGTCGTCCGCGCTTTTGGCATCCTCAAGCAGGCCGCGGCGCGCACGAACGTCTCCCTCGGCCAACTGGACGCCTCGGTGGGCGACCTCATCGTGGCTGCGGCGCAGGAGGTCATCGACGGCCACCTCGACGATCACTTCCCGCTGCGCATCTGGCAGACCGGCTCGGGCACCCAATCCAACATGAACGCCAACGAGGTCATCGCCAACCGCGCCATCGAGATGGCCGGCGGCGTGCTCGGCAGCAAGACGCCCGTCCATCCGAACGACCACGTCAACCGGGCGCAGTCTTCCAACGACACCTTCCCCACCGCGATGCATATCGCCGGCACGGAAGCCTTCGTCCACGACCTGATGCCCTCGGTGGCCGCGCTGCGCGACGCGCTGGCGGCCAAGGCCGAGGCCTGGCAGGGCATCGTGAAGATCGGCCGGACCCACCTCATGGACGCCGTGCCGCTCACGCTGGGCCAGGAAGCCAGCGGCTGGGTCGCGCAACTGGACGCCGACCTGCGCCGCCTTGCTTTCGCTGTCGAGGACCTCTACGAACTGGCGCTCGGCGGCACCGCGGTCGGCACGGGGCTCAACACCCACCCCGACTTCGCCGAGAAGGTGGCCGCTTCCATCGCTGAGGCGACGGGCCTGCCCTTCGTGTCGGCTGCCAACAAGTTCGCGCAGTTGGCCGCCCACGATGCCGTGGTCGCGGCCTCTGGGGCGATGAACACCCTCGCTGCCTCGCTGATGAAGATCGCCAACGACGTCCGCTGGCTTGGGTCCGGGCCCCGCTGCGGCCTTGGGGAACTGGCCCTGCCGGAGAACGAACCCGGCTCCTCCATCATGCCCGGCAAGGTCAACCCGACCCAATCCGAGGCCATGACGATGGTCTGCTGCCAGGTGATGGGCAACCACACCGCCGTCACCATCGGGGGCAGCCAAGGCAACTTCGAACTGAACGTGTTCAAGCCAATGATGATTCACAACCTCCTGCACAGCGCGCGTCTGCTCACGGACGCCTGCCGCGCCTTCCGTACGAAGTGCGTCGAGGGCATGGAACCAAACCGGGACGCCATCGCGAACCACCTCGAGAACTCGCTGATGCTCGTCACGGCACTGAACAACCACATCGGCTACGACATGGCGGCGAAGATCGCTAAGAAGGCCCACGCCGAGGGCACGACCCTGCGTGCGGCCGCGCTTGCGCTCAACGCCCTGACCGAGGAGCAGTTCGAGGCGTGGGTCCGTCCTGAGGACATGACAGGCCCGAACTGATCAGTCCCGCAGCGCCCTGAGCCGTGCCCGCATCGCTTGCCGGCGCGCTTCGGCCTCGGCGTCTTCCGCTTCTTCGCCTTTGGAGCCCGCTTCACCCTCGGCCTGTGCGAGGCGCCGCGCGACCATGCCCGCTTCCAGCACGACGACGTCGCCGCCTTCCGTACCGAGCACGAGCCGCGTCCCGTCGCCGTGCATCGCGTGCACGCGTGAGGACGCCACCTGCAGGTGCTCTGTGCCGTCCGGTGCATGGAG
>Ga0255776_10007972_pt1 | contig 10537 bp, 9 predicted proteins | sample 071ome_19_FD_179974 | JGI IMG/M metagenome (GOLD analysis project Ga0255776, IMG submission 179974) | Coastal salt marsh microbial communities from the Groves Creek Marsh, Skidaway Island, Georgia - 071413AT metaG (version 2) | ecosystem: Environmental > Aquatic > Marine > Intertidal zone > Salt...
AAGACAAGAAGGCCTACGTAATGCTAGGTGTTACGGGGCCTAACGAATACGAGAACAACGTCAATAATAATTGGTATACTAATTACATTGCTAAATGGTGTTTGCAATACGCCAAGAGGCAATTAGAGAAGGTTCAAGACGGATACCCAGAAGATTACCAGCGTATCATTGGCGTGACTAAACTCACAACTAACGAACTTTTAAAATGGGAAGAGATTTCAGAAAATATGTACTTCCCTTACAGTGAGTTTAAAGAGGTGTTCTTACAACAAGATGGGTTCTTAGATAAGGTTTTAAAGCCGGTTAGCGAGTTAGAACTCACTGATCGTCCGATCAATCAGAAGTGGTCTTGGGACCGTATTTTAAGATCTCCGTATATCAAACAAGCCGATGTACTTCAGGGATTCTACTTCTTCGAGGATCATTTTTCGGTAGAACAATTAGAGAAACACTTTGATTTTTACGAGCCTTTAACCGTTCACGAATCATCGCTTTCTCCATGTATTCACAGTATTCAGGCGGCAAAGCTTGGTCGTATGGATCAGGCGTATCAATTGTACCTCAGAACTTCAAGACTAGATCTAGATGATTACAATAAGGAGGTTCATCAGGGCTTACATATCACCTCTATGGCGGGTACATGGCTAAGTATTATTGAAGGTTTTGCTGGGCTACGACTGATTGAAGATAAGCTTCACTTTAATCCTCAAATTCCTAAGGAGTGGGAGAGTTACAAGTTTTCGATCACTTTTAGATCAAGAACCATTGAGGTCGAGGTGTCAAAGAATGCGGCTAACTTCACACTGCGATCTGCCGAATTACCGATGAGTATCCGAATTAAGGGTGAGCGAATTGAATTACAACCAGAGAAGAAATACACCTACAGCTTATAACAATGCGTAAATTCAGGATACTCTTAGGTCTTTTTCTGTTTACCCTCGGGTTAGCAAAGGCCCAAGATATTCGCGTCGAGCCACCCAATTGGTGGGTAGGGATGGCCAGTACTGAATTACAATTGCTTGTTAGTGCAGATAATATTGGAGTTTTTCAGGTGAGGCTTAAAAAGGGTCGAGATGAGTTAATTAAGAAAGTTCATCAGGCAGATAGCCCTAATTATCTTTTTATAGATCTAGATCTTTCTTCGGTAAAGAAATCTGAGAAACTTGTCTTTGAGTTCTCTAATGAAACTTCAAAATTCGAATACGAATATGAGCTACGCGAATTAGAATTTGGTTCTGAGAAAATCGAAGGTTTTAATTCTGGAGATGCCATTTACCTAATCACGCCTGATCGTTTCGTGAACGGAGATGAGTCTAACGATCAAATATCTAAGTTGAAGGAACAAACGGTTGATCGAACGCATGATTATAAGCGTCATGGCGGTGATATTGCCGGTATTATTAAGGCTATTCCCTATCTCAATGATCTCGGAATGACCGCTGTTTGGTCGAGTCCATTACTAATAAACGACATGGCCGAGCAGTCGTATCACGGCTACGCGATTACCGATTTTTATAAAGTTGATCCGAGATTTGGTTCTTTTCAGGAGTATCGCCTTTTAGCCGATGAGCTACGAGATCGTAATATGAAGTTGATCATGGATCAAGTCAATAACCATTGTGGATCGAATCATTGGTGGATGAGTGACCTTCCCTTTTCTGATTGGATTAATGGACAAGAGACTTTTTTAACCTCGGGCGAAATTTCTTATTCGAATCATCGAAGAACTACGATACAAGATCCTTATGCCGCCCAGAAAGATAGAGATGGAATGCTTGAAGGATGGTTTGTGTCAGCTATGCCCGATCTTAACCATAGAAACCCTTTTTTGGCGCGCTATCTTATTCAAAATAGCCTATGGTGGATAGAATCACTAGGCTTGGGTGGAATTCGTCAAGATACCTATCCTTACAACGATCCGGCCTTTATGGCCGAGTGGGCAGATGCGATTCAAACCCAGTATCCGAAGTTTACCATTGTAGGCGAAGAGTGGAGTTATAATCCCCTGAGAGTCGGATACTGGCAACAGTCAGCGTCTAACGCGGATGGATATGAATCACATTTGCCCTCGGTCTTTGATTTCCCCTTACAAAAAGCCCTAGTAGATGCCCTTACCAATGAAGAATCTTGGGATAAGGGACTCATTGAATGGTATACTGCCTTGTCGAATGATTTCTATTATCCGAGCCCTAAGGCATTAGTTTTTATGGGTGATAATCATGATATGGATCGCCTTTATACTCAGCTTGGTGAAGATGTTCATCTGCATCATATGGCGCTAGCTCTACTAGCTATGGCACCTCGAACTCCCCAACTCTATTACGGTACTGAAATTCTCATGCAAAATACGTCTAAGCCACACGATCATGGATTGATTCGCACTGATTTTCCTGGAGGTTGGTCAGTGGATGAGATCAATGCCTTTACCAAGGTAGGGTTAACCGCGAAACAGGAGGCTACCCAAGCACTATTTGCCAAATTATTTCAATTGAGAAGTCGGTCAGAGGCGATGAGGTTTGGAGAGACCTTACATTATGCTCCAACTGATGGAGTTTATGTGATCTCTCGGTTTGTTGAAAATGAAAAGCTTGTCCTATTTTTGAATAAGAACGAGGAGGATCGTCAAATCGACCTCGAAGATTACAAGGAGTTGCAGGGTTATGATCGGTATTACGACCCCATAAATGAGGTGGAATCTTCGACATCAAAACTTATTAGAGTTAAACCTCGATCCTTTTTATTAATACAATTGAAGTCATGAAAAAAAGCCTTTTAGTTACTATTGCATTTATTCTAAGCTCTTGTCAGATGAGTTCTTCAGACGATTTTCTAGTCATTGGGCATCGCGGCGCAATGGGTTATATCACCGAAAACACCATTGCATCAGTGGAGAAAGCGATTGATTTAGGAGTGTCTATGGTAGAGATAGATGTCTTTCGTATTCGCTCTGGAGAGGTCGTTGTATTTCATGATGATCGCGTAGATGATTTGACCAACGGTGCGGGAGAAATTGAAGATCTATATATGCCTGAAGTGTTGGCCTTAACCCTTCAAGGAGGTCATAAAATACCTAAACTTCAAGATGTGCTTAAGGCCGTAGATGGTAGGATTTCTTTAAACATAGAGCTTAAGGGGGCTAACACCGCAGCGAAAGTCAACCAAATTATTGAATATTATAGCCTACATCAAGGTTGGAGTCTTGATCAGTTCGTTATTTCGTCATTTCGGTGGGATGAACTAGAAAAAATGCGAGAACTAAATCCAGAAGTGGCTATTGCTGTGCTTACTGAAGGTGACCCTATTGAAGCCATACCAATGGCTGAAAAGTTAAGAGCAATTGCTATAAACCCTTGGCATAAAAATCTAACTCAAGAGTCCGTTAATACTATTCATGAGAAAGGCTTTAAGGTTTATACCTACACTGTTAACGAAGCAGAAGAGATTGCCCAGATGAAAGCAATGGGCGTAGATGGAATTTTCTGCAATTACCCGGATAGAGCACTTTAATTACTAAGATACTGGTGCAGTAGTGCAGCGAAGATGCCTCCTACAATTGGAGCAACTACGGGTATCCAAGCGTAAGTCCAGTTTCCATTAGCCTTATTTCGCATGGGGAGTAATGCGTGTGTTAGTCTTGGCCCTAAATCTCTTGCAGGGTTAATAGCGTAACCGGTGGTGCCTCCTAGACTAAGACCTATACCCCAAACGAATATTGCTACTGGAAGCGCCCCTAAAGAGCCCATTCCTAACTTTTGACCGGTTTCAAGTACCTCTGGATCGGTGATATGAAAAATGGCAAAAAGTAGTACGAAGGCACCAATGAATTCACTGAAGAAATTTCGACTTACACTATAAACTTCAGGAGCGGTGCAAAATACTCCGCGTCTGGTCTCAAGACATTCAGTTGCCTCGAAGTGATCCCGGTACATGAACCACACAGCTAATGCGGCGATCATAGCACCTGCAAATTGTGCAGGAACAAATAAAACAAAATCGGCTAAAGATAATGAGCCTTGAACCAAGAGTGCTGAGCTAACCGCTGGGTTTAAATGAGCCCCACTTATTGGCCCAGCAACCACAACACCGATGTAGACCGCAAAGGCCCATCCAGAACAGATAAGTACCCATGCACTCGCGCTACTAGACGATCCTTTAGTTCCTTTAAGTGCCACGTTTGCATTGACTCCTAGACCGAGAAGCATCATTAAAAAGGTTCCGATAAATTCTGCGAAAACGATATTCATAGTTATTTGGTTAGACACGTTGACACTGCCTCGTGCCAACCTTTAATGCCGTTAGTAATTTTTGAGTTTAGTGGTTCAGGTATAAATCTTCGATCTTCCTCTGAGATGCTATTAATCTCATGAGTAGAAGCCCAGAAATTTACTGCGAGACCTGCGAGAAAGGCGGCTCCCATCGCTGTAGTTTCTACCTGCTTCGGTCGAAGTACTTGGCTTTGTAAAATATCTGCCTGAAACTGCATTAGTAGATTGTTATTTGAAGCACCGCCGTCTACCTTGAGTACTTGAATCGCGGTGTTGGCATCTTTTTGCATCGCCTCCAAGATATCTAAGGTCTGATAGGCAATTGCATCTAACGCGGCTCTAGAGATATGAGCCTTGGTGGTTCCTCGAGTCAGCCCGGTGATTTGACCTCTAGCGTAAGCATCCCAATAGGGCGCTCCCAGCCCGACAAAAGCAGGCACAAAATAAACTCCCGAGCTATCGGGCACGCTTGCTGCAAGTGCTTCTACCTCTGAAGAAGCCTCTATGAATCCTAGACTATCTCTAAGCCATTGAACGATGGCGCCAGCCATAAAGACACTACCCTCAAGAGCGTAGGTAACCTGATCGCCGATTTGCCAAGCTACAGTGCTAAGTAGATTAGTCTTCGAGAAGACTGGTTTGTCGCCTACATTCATCAGCATGAAACAACCGGTACCATAGGTGTTTTTTACCATACCTACTTCGGTACATTGTTGTCCAAATAACGCAGCCTGTTGGTCTCCAGCAATCCCTGCAATAGGAATCTCTGTGCCGAAAAGTTCCTTGTAAGTGTGGCCATAGACCTCACTTGAAGATTTTACTTCTGGTAAGAGATTGCCGGGTACATTAAAAAGCTCAAGTAACTCCTCATCCCATTTGAGGGTGTTGATATTATAGAGTAAGGTACGTGATGCGTTAGAAGGGTCAGTAATGTGAAGTTGATGATTACTCAGTTTATAGCAGAGCCAACTGTCAATCGTACCCGCCATAAGCTCACCTTGCTCCGCTCTTTTTCTTGCTCCCGGCACATGGTCGAGTATCCACGCAATTTTGGTTCCAGAGAAATACGAGTCGATAACCAGCCCGGTTTTAGATTGTATGAAAGCAGCTTTACCTTCAGTTTTTAATTGTTCGCAGACCTCTGTGGTACGTTTATCTTGCCATACAATGGCTTTATAGATGGGCTTACCGGTTTTTCTATCCCAAACTACAGCGGTCTCTCGTTGGTTGGTAATGCCGATAGCGCTTATTGATGATGCTTCACCTTCGATTTTGGAAAGAGCTTCTCGAGTAACTTCGAGTTGACTTTCCCAAATTTCATTCGCGTCGTGCTCTACCCAGCCATTTTGAGGAAAGAATTGCTTGAATTCTTTCTGAGCCATGGCAACAACTTCACCTTGGTGATTAATAATTAGCGCTCTTGAGCTGGTGGTTCCCTGATCAAGGGCCAGTATGTATGATTTCATTAATAACCCATTTAGCTCCAAAAAGATACAATAACATTCTGTTATCTTTGCCCTTTACTGGGGAAGTTATGAAGGATCAATTGCTCGAAGAATTTAAATCAAACCTTAAGGAGAACGAGTTTTCTTATCGCGCCACACATCGTGCGCCGAGCAACATTGCTTTAGTAAAGTACTGGGGAAAATACGATCCTCAGATTCCTGCGAACCCATCGATTTCGTTCACTCTTAGTAAGGCTTTTACTGACACTACAGTGTTTTTTGAACCTTCGAAATCTCCTGAAATTAACTTAAAATTTGAGGGAGAGGCCAAGCCAAGTTTTATTCCAAAAATTCAATCTTTTGTCGATAGGATAGGAGTTTATTGTCCCTATTTGAAAGGCTATAGCTTGAATATCGAAACCTCAAATAGTTTTCCGCATAGTAGTGGTATAGCTTCTTCTGCGAGCGGAATGGCGGCTTTAGCAATGGCAGTTTGCAGTCTTGAGGCTAAGCTTTCTGGTAGCGAAGTGGATTTGAAGAAGGCTTCTTTTTTAGCTCGGCTCGGATCAGGAAGTGCGGCTCGTAGTATTGAAGGGCCTCTTATGAGTTGGGGGTTTCACAAAGATATCCCTGGAAGCTCAGACCTTTTTGCTACTACTTTTCTTGAGGCTCATCCTATTTTTAATTCCTATCAAGATGCTATCTTATTGGTGCACAAAGGGGTTAAGTCGGTGAGTAGTACGGTGGGCCATAATCTTATGAATAATCACCCTTTCGCTAATCAACGATTCGCTCAGGCTAATGAAAATTTAGCAAGACTTCTGCCAGTCTTACGCGGAGGTGAGCTTGATGAGTTTATTGAGCTAGTGGAGTTAGAGGCACTTAGTCTTCACGCTATGATGCTTAGTTCTACACCTAGTTATGTATTAATGCAACCGGGTACATTGTCGATTATACAACGCATCCGGACCTTTAGAGCAGAGACTAACATACCGGTTTGTTTTACTTTAGATGCGGGGGCTAATGTTCATGTATTGTTCCCGACTGAATACAAGGAACGTGTTGTTGATTTGATTGATAATGAGCTAACTGTATTTTGTGAAGACGGACAGTACCTGTTAGATGAATGTGGATTTGGAGCTAAATAATTGTTTATCTTTGATATGAAAAAATTAAACAAAATGAAAGGCCCATTATTTTACGCTAAGATTCTCCTTTTCGGAGAGTATGGGATCATTAAAGATTCTAAAGGCCTTGCTATACCGTTTAATGCGTTTAAAGGTGCTTTGCGTTTTACAGAAGGTCAGCCTGAAGATACTGCGGTTAGATCTAATGTATATTTAAAGAGTTATGCTACCTACCTGAAGAACCAGGTTACTGAGGAGCGTCTTGATGTTTCGTTTGATTTTGAACGTCTAGATACCGATTTAGAGAAAGGTATGTATTTCGATAGTTCGATTCCTATGGGATATGGTGTGGGGAGTAGCGGAGCGATTGTCGCTGCGATTTATGACCGGTACGCTGACGAGAAAGTTTCAGTGTTAGGCTCTTTAACCAGAGAAAAATTACTTGCGCTCAAAGGGCAATTTGCGATAATGGAATCCCATTTTCATGGGACATCATCGGGTCTTGATCCCCTCAATAGTTATCTAAGTCTACCTATTCTAATACACGCTAAAGACCATGTAGAATCTACTCCAATACCTTCGCAAAACCAAGCGGGTAAGGGAGCAGTTTTTCTATTAGATAGCGGAATAACTGGAGAGACGGCACCTATGGTTCAACTCTTTATGGAGAACCTTAAGAACAAGCAATTCGAAGAGGTCATGAGAGAGCAATTTGTTCAATATACCGATGCGTGTATTGATCACTTCTTAAGTGGTAATATACGTTCTCTTTTTAGTGATCTTCGAAAGTTATCAGGAGTGGTCTTTGATCACTTTAAACCGATGATCCCTGCGAACTTCCATGATATTTGGCAGAAGGGGTTAGAAACCGATACTTATTACCTCAAACTTTGTGGCTCTGGCGGTGGAGGCTATTTTTTGGGATTCACTCAAGATTTAGAGGCTACTAAAAAGGCGCTAGACGGTCATCAATTAGAGGTGGTTTATACCTTTTAGGTATGCCTAGCATCAAAAGAAATCTTCTTACTTTTTTTAGTGTAACTCGACTCCAAAACGCTCTTTTGGTAGTCGTAGCTCAGTATTTATCCGCTATTTTTATTCTCGGGTCGACTTATCCAGTCGCCGATCTATTGCAAAATCTCGAGCTTCATTTACTCATTGGTTCGAGTTTCTTTGTTGTTACTGCCGGATATCTAATTAATCAATACTACGATCATCCCAAAGATCTTATTAACCGTCCGGTGAAAACGGTCATTGACGGCCAATGGTCATTATCCTCCCTTATGCGAGGGTATTTACTACTCAATCTTATTGCCTTTTTAATGGCGCTTAAGGTCTCTTTTCTAGCAGGGCTTTTTTTCGTCGGATACATCACGACCATTTGGCTCTACTCCCATAGAATTCGTTCCCTTTTCATTTGGGGGTCTGTACTCAGTGCCTTTCTCGCTGTTAGCCCTATCGTCGCGTTATTCCTCTATTACAGGCATTTTGAAACTCGCATTTTACTTTTTGCTAGCTTCTTGTTTCTACTCCTTTGGGTACTCGTTCAATTAAAGGATTTGAACAATCTAAAGGGAGATTTTTCTAGCGGTTTGCATTCGCTACCCATTCAATTAGGCGAGTCTAAAACTAGAAACATTACAGCAATGATGCTTTTTGTCCTTGCCTTCCTAGGTCTTGGTTTAAGTCTACGCGCTGACCTCGGACAGATGCAGCTTTACTTTAGTACCTCGGTGGCAGTTCTAGTTTTTGTAGCTATCGAATTGATTTTCAGTTTTATGGGTATTAGCTATCTAAAAATGCGGTTATTGTTGAAATTTTGGGTATTGTTAGGTACCCTGAGTATTTTATTGTTTGATTTGAATCGATTACATCAATTAAAAGCGTTTATTTTTGCGCTCTAAACGAGTCACATTGAACAACCGTAAACCAAAGAAAAACACAGGAGGTCAGAGAACAGGTAAACAACGACCCTCAGAAAGACCAAAACGAGATGACCAACAAAGAGGAGGTCAACAAAGAGGAGGTCAACGTCCTTTCAATAAGCGTCCTTCGAAGCCCGCAGCCAGTGAGCTCAAGAAGGCAGATGATGGAAGCATGCGATTGAACCGTTTCATTGCTCATGCAGGAATCTGTTCTAGACGAGAGGCGGACACCTTCATAACTGCCGGTAGTGTAGAGGTTAACGGCAAGGTAGTAAGCGAAATGGGGTACAAGGTGATGTCGGGTGATTCAGTTAAATTCGATGGCCGACTACTAACTCCTGAGAAGCTTGAGTACGTACTCCTGAATAAACCGAAGAACTTTCTTACCACCACAGAGGACGATAAAGGCCGTAAAACGGTTATGGATCTTGTTAGTAATGCAAGCAAGAGTCGTCTTTTGCCTGTGGGTCGATTAGATCGTAATACCACAGGTCTGTTACTTTTTACGAATGATGGCGAGATGGCAGCTAAGCTTACTCATCCGCGCTATGCCGTAAGAAAGATTTACCACGTTGTATTAGACCGCGCATTAAAGGTGAGCGATTTACAACAAATTGAGAAAGGCATTGAATTAGAAGATGGCTCAATTAGTGTCGATGCTGTTTCTTATATCGCAGGAGCAACCAAACGGGAAGTGGGTCTTGAAATTCACTCGGGGAGAAACCGTATCGTACGAAGAATTTTTGAACACTTGGGTTATGAGGTTTCAAAACTCGATCGAGTGATGTTTGCTGGCCTTACCAAGAAAGATCTTCCTCGAGGGCAGTGGAGAGCTCTTGATTCTAAAGAAGTTTCTTTTCTAAAAATGATCGGAAAGAGAAGCTAATCAGCGACATTACCACGGGGAAAAACTGAATAGTCACAAGCCATAATGGTAGTTCGATAGGGTTCATTTTATAAGCTATATAACTTAAAATAATGGTAAGCGACCAAAGAATAGCGGATGGGTGTTTACTAATTGCTCCGAGCGCAATCAGTGTAATGAGATACCACGGGTGAATGGTTGGTGCAGTTAAAAGATAGATCAGCAAAAGCAAGTAGCTTTTGTCAAGAACCTTTGAAAAACGATCACATTCCCAGGTAAATTTTAGAGCAAGAGCTAAAATGGCCAATGAATGCGCCTTCCCGTAAAATCGAATCATTTGCCAATCTTGAACTCCAAATAAAGCGCCTAATTCTTTGACGACTCTATAGATACCGGCATTGAATTCAAAATTCGAAAACCATAAACCCACACTCTCACTGTAGGTGGCAAAAAACCATGGGTCTAAAAAAGGAGTGGTGAAAAGCGCGAGGGTTATTATGAAACCGGTTACCATTATTTTGAGTTGCTTTTGCTTTACTACTTTGAAAAGCAAAGGCGCAAACATCAGTGGTATCAGTTTTAAAAGTACGGATGCTGCTAATGCAACAGATGATCGAAGGTGTTTACCTTGCTTAAAATGATAAAGGCCTAGCATTAGCAATGCGACCATCACCGGCTCGAAATGTAGGTTGCCTACACCTTCTAGGATAACCATTGGCGACAGCCAATAGGTTAAACCCCAGGTCTGCGAGCTTAGTTTAGTCAATAACTTAAAGGTGATAAGATCAGCTAGTATGATAAAAAGTCGGTAGGTCAGTATCGGCTTTGTTGAAAGAACTCCGAGTGTAAATAGCAGCTGATTAATCATCGGATAGTTCGTGTAGTGTCCGGCACTCATTGGGCCCATTCC
>Ga0255776_10007980_pt1 | contig 10531 bp, 14 predicted proteins | sample 071ome_19_FD_179974 | JGI IMG/M metagenome (GOLD analysis project Ga0255776, IMG submission 179974) | Coastal salt marsh microbial communities from the Groves Creek Marsh, Skidaway Island, Georgia - 071413AT metaG (version 2) | ecosystem: Environmental > Aquatic > Marine > Intertidal zone >...
CTTTGAGTGTTTCATCACTCAAACCGTCCTGTTTCATGGTTTCGAACATTTTCTTCGACATACCATGAGACATATGAAAATTTTTAGTTTTATAACCTAGAACGCCTACGTTATCTTCTGTATATTCGGCACCAAATACAAAAAACGCTATGATCAATATTACAAGTATCCAGATCATTACTTATTACTATCCAAGATATTAAATACATCTTTGATTTTGTGTATAATGTTAAACAGTGTGTTATCATCCGTCACCAGCTTTGGATCTATGATTTCAAATTCAATTTGATACCTGTTTGGGTCTTCGGTATCCATGTCTTCGACGTCTCCGTTTATGATAGTCATATCAATAGAAAGGTTCTTGCGAATGAAAGACAATCTGTACTTATTCTTCTTCTTGTCCATCTCTCCTTCGTAATCTTCAACCGGTGTTTCTTTTGAAATACCGAAACGAACATCGTAAGGTGCACCTCTCAGTTTTTCGAAATCTTCGTTGTGCACCCGTTCCTTCTTTACAATCTTTTCATCTCCAGTCGTAGAGTCAATAGAAATGCGAAGGTTGTCGCTTTCTCGGTAAAAGACTTCTTCATTGATAGAAACAATCTGTTCCCATCCGGGGTACTGTCTCAAACCATCCAAAACAAGTTCAAATCTCTGCTTACCAACATCCGTGTCAAATGTTCCACAGTTAAACTTGCCAAGTCTAAATTCAAACTCGACGTGTTCGTCATTCTTGTGTTGTTCGAACAACGGCTTGATGCGTTCAAAAAGAGTTCTGACGTCCATATTCATTATTGTATCGCGTGTTTCTCTTAAGCCTTTTTTAGCTACTACATATATGCATGGTTTTCTTAACTTAGGCAATACATGTTACTTCAATTCTGCGTTGCAGTGCCTATTTCACGCCATACCCATTACTGAACACATATACAAAACATCCTATTCAGGTGAGTGCGAATTCACTAAACTCTACAAAAATCTTCTTCAACAATATTTCAACACGCAAGAATCAGGGTGTTTCAACCTCGCACCACTTTTGAAAGAATTCAGGAAAGCGTTTCCCAGATTCGCAGAACACGAACCACACGATACACAAGACGCACTCTTTTGTATCATAGACATATTAGAAAGGTCTTTCCCTGAAATCAAAAAACTTATCTACGGTGAAAAACGACAAATCACCATATCACCCGTGGGTAAAAATACCGTGGACATCCCATTTAGTATACAGACACTAAACATAAACCAAGAAAAGTGCAAAGTGTCTGAATTGATAACGGAGAGCATGAAATGGCACACACTCACGGACTACATAGACGATGAAGGAACTTTACATAATGTCGCCACAACGAGAACACTATTTAAGTCTTTACCACCCGTCATGTTTGTTTCATTTGATAAAAAGAGCAAAATTATATTGGAGCACGAGATAACATTTGATGATAAACTGGTATACGATTTACAATCCTACGCTATACACAAAGGCGTACAATATGGCGGTCATTATACGTCCGCGGCTAAATTTCAAAACGTGTGGGTCGCACACGATGATGAAAATCTTTACAGAACTGAACCACGTCACGTAGATGGATATTACTTACTCACCTACATTTTAAGAAATCCGTAATTTGGATATCCTCCTTAATATTCACGAGTGTTCGATAAAAAGTTCGTCTATTGTTTGCGTGTGTCTTATCTGTTCGCATCTTCAAAGGCCTCCACCACATGGGTATGTCATCCGTGACATATTCACATTCAACGATCGCGTTGTGTTCAAACCAAGAGTCATCCATCTTGTTTGGTGGAATGGTCGATTCATATATAGGTTCACCCTTTTCTTGTACATACAACCTCCATTCTTCATCAATTTTCTTCAATTGAAAATCAACTGTGTTTTTATTCTTTGGTTTCCATTTGAACATCGTCTCGTGTGTCCCTATCTTCACCGGACAGTGAATGGGTGTAAATATAAGTCCGTCTACGTCTTGTGTGACCGTAGGCAAGTACTCATTCAAAAATGAGTCAAAATCCGACAATAGATGAAAGGTCTTGACACGGAGTTTCACAGAATCACCCTTGAGCGCGAGTAACTTCTTGGACACGTTTTCGCAGTGTGTTAAACGCGTCAAAAAGTCGTGATGTCCCACGATTGCACCCGAATCATGTAGACAATCATAAATCATGAACGTATCTTCATACATTTCACCTTCTAAAATGGTTCCATCGTAGATCGGTCTTCTGAAGTTAAGTTTACACATGTACATGTCGAGTGCCCTATTCACGAAAACACACACTTTGTGATTTTCGTACATGAAAGCCAACATCATGAATCGAACACCATCTGTCTTTTCACACACGACGTAATCATTTTTACGGAGTGTGTCAAAGTGTTTGTATTCAATGGATATGGGCTGACATCCCGGGAACCTGCGTGTCACACCCCACGCAGTCTCCATGAACTTTATCGCGTATGTGTAAAGCGGGTCATCCCTCTTTACAGATACTCGTGACATCTGTCTAATATTTTAATTCAAATCTTTAATTAGCTTTAACACCAGCAGCGTTTAGTAGATTACTCACACATTCATGACTATATGTCATCACCAACTTAGCTGCTGTATACGCATGAATTTTAACACCTAATTCCTTGAACTTCGAAAACATCTGTCCCATTCTCGGCGGAACTTTGTATTCACTCGTACGCTTGTCCTTCACTATTCGTGCCACGTGCTTACACATCATGAGCCAACACCTCGCGGAAGAGCTCTTCACTTGGTAGATGTTTTCAGAAATTTTGTTTCCAACTTCCGTGTCAAAGTGAAGCCCAACCTGTTCGACGGGTTCTTCTGTACCTTCTTTGACCCTCGCTTTGAAAAGCCCCCAATCGATACCTTCCTTCACACCTGGGAACACGAGACATCCAATACCTTCATTCAAATCAAACACCTTCGAGATGGAACCTTCATCCATACTGATACCAAAATCGATAAACAAAATTCTATCACTCGTTTTCATATACTTCTGGATAATTTCAGACTTATCATACGGGTCATCATTCACGTATACGACTTCATTTTGAACACCCTTCGCTTGAATGCACATGAGATTCAAACGAAGAACCGTGTGAAGCGTTTTCACATGACACGATTTCCCACGAGTGACAATAATAGTAGCCAACTTCATTGGTTAGTATATAAGTCTAAGCCTTAAGCCTTTCATTCATACAACCACTGAATGGAAGATTACCCACGTGACCTAAAGTTGTGTGTATATCGGCATAAATCTTACCACCGATTTGTTGCCAACGTCTACAAAATGCATAATCTTCGGACAAGTACCGCCTAGACTCGGGGTCAATCATGCAGTCAAATACGGCGCAATATTCGTCGAAGTCCCTGTTTTGGTGATCATTTTTACAGTTGAGCTCTGTAAAGTGTTCGTGCATCTTGTCGAGTGCACCCCGAGAGATAACCATGAAGCCAGTGGGTCCATCTAAGAGTTCAACAAACCCATTCTCAACCGAGCGTCTCTGTGCACCAATGTTTGCGACGAGACTTGAAGACAGCATCGCCATGTTTCTTTCGTCACCGTCTTCCACAGCCTTCTTTGCTTGATCCCACATGACCACCTTCTTTGGATAAACGGCGACAGACACATCATGACCGGACTTTACAAGGCGAACAACGGATTCGGCGTCAAAGTCAATATCCGCATCAATAAACATGAAATAATCTGCGTCGGTCTTTTGCATGAATCTACCAATCGCAACATTTCTAGCGCGGTGCACGAGCGATTCGTTTTCAGTGGTATCGAGCATAAGCTGGATACCTTCTTTGATTAATCTGAGCTGAAGCTTTATGATGCTCGTCATGTACTTTTCGAGACATAAACCTCCATAGCAGGGGGTGGACAAAAATAGTTTCACCATAATACAGTATATTACAATTATTCCTCTAAGTATCGTTTGATAATGGTTTCTATCTTATTTATGGTTGGTATAGACACGGAACACTTATCACTGATTTCGTTCTTAGTTACCTTCCCTCGCATGACTACGTAAATGACAACCGACGCCACACTATTCGGTGTCTTACTCATGAGTTCGGCACACTCCTCTAATTTTCCACACATCTTGTTACACTCGAGACGTTCTTCTCGTGCGACTTCAAATGAGTTCAGTAACCTCTGCATAACATTGAATGGTTTCGTCACGTAATTCTTTTCGGTCTTACCTAACAGAGTGTCCTTGAACATCTGTGTGGTACGACTTATGTCCTTACTTTGGATACCAAACATATCAGCTATCTCCTTTGTGGTTCTAGGAATCTTAGACAGTCTGCACGCGTAAAGCACGCAATTAGCTTTTATTCCCGAACGAACCGCACCCCTCGTCAATTTTTCTACGTTGAACTTTCTGTACATCATCTTCGCATCCTTGAGAACGCTCTCAGGTAAAGTGTGACATGCTTCTTCTATGTCTCTATACGCATGAAACAATGATCTATCCGTATGGTTCATCGATTGATGAAAGTTTATTTTAGCCATTCTCTTGTTTTCATAAGTAGATGTGCTCTGCGTAGATATGATGGTACCCTTACCCCATGCATCCGAAAAAAGCTCCGGATTTGGGTTCGGGTTTCCACATCTCGATGGGTCGTTTACACGCCCATCTTCACCTAGGCCACTCGTCCACTCTGGACTGTCGTCGACGTAGTGTTGTTGCGTCAGACCACATTCCGAACACACAGGCATTCCTTCTTTTGTGAACACTTTTACTCCATTACATTCTATACAAAGATGCGTATTGATTGACTTTCTTACAGTAGGTTTATTCAATAAACGGTCGACATCCGACCAAATAGCAGTCAATCCTTCCATACCTCTTTGTTTGTTTTTTTAGACCATGGAAATGCGCACTTAGGTTTTTAAAAATTGAGATTATCTGCTTGCATTTTCGCAAATTCTTCGATGGAATCCACGACTTCTTTATACCTTCTAGAACCAGGACTCAATGGCTGCCAATCTTTCCATTCTTCGTCTATGGCTTTATAGTCAGAAGGAGGGATAACCTCACCGTCAATTTCGTCGTCTGGGACAATGAATCCTTCTAGATCACTCTCGTCATCCGATTCATCTATGAGTACACTTTCCATATCTTCTTGTATCTCACCTTCTATGCAATACAGCATGTTATCTACATTCTTGAATACAGTTTCACCTTCTGGGTAGTGTTCACACAAGTTTTCCTGTTGTACAAGTTCTTCGTTTTCATCAATTTCATATACACGGGCACCTTTATACACCAAAGAGGTTTCAAGGTAATAATTCACGATGAGGTAGTCATCACAGTTTTCCTTTGTTACAGCGTACATCTCATCGTCAACATCGTCTATATTTAACAACACCTTCAAGAGATCGCCAGGCTGGATCTCAGCAAAATTTATCATCCTTAAAGTTTTGGAACAAAAATATTTCCAAGTAATAACACGCAGATGGGGGTTGAAATTTTTTCCAAAGATGGATGCAAACTTTGTGACCAAGCCGAACAACTTTGTAAAGAACTTGGTTTGGATTACAAAAAAACGAAGATCGAGAAGGACGAACTCGCGAAGAAATGTGGGAAACCGGTACTCGTGTACCCACAGATCTTCATGGATGGGAAACACATAGGCACATTCTTTGACTTTCAAGATCACATAGAGGACATCGAACCAATGTTATTACCAACCCTCAACAGATTTACTATATTTCCAATTCAGCACGAGAACCTTTGGGCTATGTATAAACAGGCTCAAATGTCTAATTGGACAGCAGAGGAGGTAGATTTGTCGCGTGATATGGATGATTGGAACAAACTATCAGAAAATGAACAACATTTTATCAAAATGATTCTTGCATTCTTTGCTGGTTCAGACGGTATCGTATTTGAAAATATTAACAATAACTTTGCCGACGAGGTTCAATACCCAGAGGCTCGCTCATTTTACGCATACCAGAGCCACAACGAGATGGTACACGGTGAAACTTACAGTAAACTGATAGACAAGTACATCAAAAGTTCCAGTGAAAAGAAAGAACTCTTCGAGGCTATCCAGCGCATTCCATGCATCGAAAAGAAGGCGCGATGGGCCATGAAATGGTTTGATAATTCGAGACCCTTCGCAGAACGTCTCTTGGCGTTCGCGTGTGTAGAAGGTATCTTCTTCTCTGGAAGCTTCTGTGCCATATTCTGGCTCAAGAAGCGCGGTCTCCTACCGGGTTTGTGTTTCAGTAACGAATTGATTAGCAGAGATGAAGGTTTGCACCTTCAATTTGCAGTGGAATTGTTTAATATGCTCAAATTTAGACCAAACAAAGACGTTATCAAACAGATTGTAGAAGAAGCTGTGTCCATCGAAAAGGAATTCATCGTGGATGCACTTCCATGTAGTCTTATCGGTATGAACTCTGAGAAGATGACACAGTACATTGAATACGTGTCTGATCGACTATTGAAACAAGTTGGTCAAGAGAAGATTTGGAACTCGTCTAATCCTTTTGAGTTCATGGAAAACATAAGTTTGGATGGTAAGACAAACTTCTTTGAAAAGCGTGTGGGTGATTATGGAAAAATGGATGAAGATTCGTGTGAAATTGAATTCGACGAAGACTTCTAAGCTAAACAAGATAGGTGTTGGGAACACTCAACATAATATACGGAACACGTGTATTATGTTGATTTTATGTAATGAAATGTAAAATATTTAGCCTTCAATGGTCACAGTCTTGCCGTTTTCGCACTGGCAGGAGACCTCCTTCTTCTCCATTACGACTGGTTGGTCGACTTCAGTCGAGAGGTCCAAAGATGCGAGATCGAGACCGCTATCGAACATTTGAATTTGATCTTCGGAGAAGCCTGGGAGAGGCAATGGCGCATCGACCATCTTTGGTGGTGGTGCCGGCATTTCTTCTGGGGCTGGACCTGGTGCGATCTTAATGGTCACGTTTTCTTGAATGGCGTACCCTTCCTTCTTTATGTTCATCATACCCCACGTGACGAGCATGAACACGACCGTGTGGAGCACGAGACCACGCATGGTTGGGCACCCGGTTGGTCCGGAGATCCAAGAACCGAAAATAGAGCGCGTGAGTCTGAAAGTGTCTGGATTCGCGATGATGAAAAACACGAGCGCGGACATGAGAGAAATCAAAAATTTCTGCTGGGCTTTTGCCCCTCCACATCCACAACCACAATCCTTAAAGAGACCCATTATGTTATTACAATTACTGAAGAAAAAAATAACGTGCTTAAAGTTTGGGTTCCATTATAGGATATACCAAAAGATGTCGTCCTCTAACATGATCCAACTCTCCAGCACTTTCGAACCGTCCTCTGTCGTCTTCAGCAAGATGAAGAAGAACAAGAACGGTGGCAAGACAGTATACATTAACACTGCCGACGGTAAGGGCAAGCTCTACTTGCAACTTCCATTCATGCGAAGCCCTTATGGTTTGAGCGCTTTCACCGATGAGACGACTAACAAGACGTCGTATTCGCTCGATTTGTCTATCGATCCGGACAACGAGCAAGCCGTTGAACTCGCGACCAAGCTCAAGGAACTTGATGCGCGAATCATCGAAACGGTCGCGGCAAACTCTAAGGAATGGCTCGGAAAGGCGTACAATGTCGAGGTCATGAAGGAAGCACTTTACAAGCCTCTCGTGCGCCCTGGTAAGGAAGAATACCCGGACACGGTCAAGCTCAAGGTCATGACCAAGCCGACGGGTGAGTTCATGGCCGAAGCGTACAACTCTAAGCGCGAACTTGTTCCGGTCGACAGCATCGAAAAGGGACAGCGATGCATGTGCATCGTCAACGTGACTCAAATCTGGTTCATCGACAATAAGTTTGGAGTCAGTCTGCGTCTTTCCCAAGTTCTTCTCGAACAATCCACCAAGCTTCCGTCCTTCGCTTTCCAAGGCATCGAGGCTCCGGGTGATGCGGTCGACGAAGGTGCCGAAGAGGAATACTACGAAGAAGAAATCGAAGTCGATGAATAAAATCTAGTACTACATTAAATGCAGGTGGAACAGCATATGCGAAATCTCAGGGTCATCAGGGCTAAAGTTGGTAAGGCCAGAACCCCTAAAGATCACGAGGCCATAAGCAAAGAAATCACCGAAGCAATAAAAAAGATAGGTTGTAATCCAAATAAGATATTTTACACGATTAACAATAATAAGACCCCAAATTTTTCAGTGAAAAAAGCGATTCGAACAAAAGTTGGCACAAAGAAGATTGGAGAAGGTGAATATGGTGAAGTGTTCTTTGGCTGCGTAGACAAAGAGTGTAAAAAGGACGTGGCCATAAAAGTGCAAACTGAGCCACTTGGAAGAGAATACAAGATTGGTAAACTCGTGAGTAAACTCGGTGGAACCAAGATGTATGCACTCGAAAGTTGTAAAGGTAAACACATCATGTACAGTGAATATGCGAATGGTGGTGCACTCGAAGAATTTATTAATAAAAACAAAAATACTTTGAGACCCATCCATTATAGATTCATGATAACACAAGTGTTATATAGCCTTTATAAAATACACAAAAAGTATCCATCTTTTAGACACAGCGATTTGCACGCGAAGAATGTTCTCGTGAACACAGATACACCCACACTCAAAGTGGAAACGTATAAAATTGGTAACACTACGTTAAATGTAGAAGACGTGGGCCTCAATCTCATGCTCACGGATTATGGACTCTCTTCTACGAGGGTCATCAAAAATCCGGCTATCGAAGGTCTTGATAAAGAGTGGGGTATATCACAAAAATCACACCCCATGTACGATGTCCACCTTTTCTTAAATGCCATATTTTTAGTGTGTAGTCGCATTGGTTCGGAATCTGCTATGGAAACCATCCGGTTCATAGACAGAATACTTCCAGATGACTACAAGGGTTCAAATACATCTAAAATTATGAATTTTAGAATGCGCATAAACGCGAATCACTCCAATTTTCCCACGTTTGAAAAAATATTCGCAGATGCATATTTCTTACCTTACAGGTCAGGCATTAAAAAGAGACCAGACCCACTCTCGTTCATACCGAAAGCAAAACCGGTTATAAAACCAAAAGCAAAACCAGTTGAAAAGAAGATCGCGTCGGCGTCTGGAATTCAAAAAGCAAAGAATATTTTGATGAGAAACGCTCAAAAGAAGACCTCGCCAGTGAAGCGACGAATGGCCAAGAAATCACCGGGCATCAGGGTGTCGGTGGCACCAAAAGGATACACGAAAGTTGACGGTAAGAAATGTACGACGTATAAAAAGAGTGAACTCATAGAAAAAGCCAAAAAGGCTGGTGTAGACACACAGGGTAAAACGATTGAAAAAATATGTGAAGCGCTCAAAATAAAATATGTAAAATAATTAATAATGATTGCGCTTATTATACTCCTAGCCTTGGTTCTTCTTGTTTTGTTCTATACGGGTCGCGGTAAGAAGTGTGCTTGTGGATGTGGGTGCATCGAAGGAAAGTGCACCTGTAAGGGGTGTGATTGTGCGTTTTGTAAAGGAAAATGGACCGTGTACGGTACCGAATGGTGTGGTTGGACCAATAAACAGTTGGATTACATGAAAAAGAACGGTAAAGTCTATGAATTCGTTGACTGTGAACAAAAACAGTGCAGCGGAATCAAGTCGTTTCCAACTTTGGTAAGCCCTGAAGGCGAAAAGATTAGTGGCTACAGAGAGGTTTAGATGCCTCTAACAACAGCGAGCGCGAGAGACAACATGAAGGCGTCGAGGAAGGTATCGAGCTTCTTGAGAACAGTCACGTGCTTCACGAGCGAACGGTTCCACAAGAATCGGAGCACGAAAGTGCTGATGAGGATCACGAGGATGAACGTGAGGAGTTCGGTGACAGCGTCTCTGGTCTTGCGAGCGTTAACAAGGCCTTGAATCATTTATCTATTAATAATATTTTTTTCTCAAATATTATTAATGGGACAGACACCAAAAAGACTTCCCCTGAGTGGAAGTGAACCCAAATTTACACAGAGATTGTGGGGTCGGGCAGTAGGTATAAACAATAATAACTGCTATGCGTATGCTGTGGGTGATTATGAAAAAAAGCGTTCATATAAGAGTGTTCCCGGTGAGCGCGCGGGAATTCGTAACATGAACCACTCGTACGTGAGTTGTAAGAAATTACCACAGCGTGTAGTGGCGGATAACCCCAAAAAGGTATACATAGCCAAGGCTGAAGAAAAGTGTAAGCCTGGACACTACAAGGTGATGATGTTTGTCGCTCCCGGAAATCCAAGTAATTACTTTAGACAGGGTGATTTCCATTTCTACAAACAGGTGAACGAGGTGGAGTACAAAGTGAAGAAAGGAAACACATATGAATCCATCGCCAAGTTTTTCAAAGTTCCGGTGGCCCGCGTTAAGAAGGCGGGTAAACTCGTACCGGGTAAGATTTTGAGATTCAAGGCGAACATATTCGCACACAAGCGTGGGTGGGCGACGGGTCCACTCGTGACCGATG
>Ga0255776_10007981_pt1 | contig 10530 bp, 9 predicted proteins | sample 071ome_19_FD_179974 | JGI IMG/M metagenome (GOLD analysis project Ga0255776, IMG submission 179974) | Coastal salt marsh microbial communities from the Groves Creek Marsh, Skidaway Island, Georgia - 071413AT metaG (version 2) | ecosystem: Environmental > Aquatic > Marine > Intertidal zone > Salt...
TTGTTCCAGGCTACGGCATGGCGGTTTCGCAATGCCAGCACCAAGTCAAAGAATTTGGCGACATCATTACGGAGAAATATGAAACAGAAGTGAAGTATGCAATTCATCCAGTTGCAGGAAGAATGCCAGGCCACATGAATGTACTTTTGGCAGAAGCAAATGTTCCCTATGAACAACTCATTGAAATGGATGAAATCAACCCAGAATTCCCTGAGTGTGATGTTGCGATTATTATCGGAGCAAACGATACCTGTAATCCAGCAGCTCGAACTGGAGAAGGCCCATTGGCTGGTATGCCAATCATTGATGCTGATTTGGCTAGAAGTGTTGTCATCGTCAAGAGGTCTCTGTCTGTGGGATATGCAGGTGTTGACAACGATCTCTTTTACATGGACAAAACAATGATGTTATTCGGCGATGGAAAAGCGATGATGACAGCACTAAACAACGCAATTAAGGAAGCATAGGTGCCAATTTCACAAAGGATAAAAGCAACATTCAAATGACGAGTTTATGTGGTAGGTATGGTGAACAGATGTCAGTGAAGCGTAAATTCATTCTTGCAACGCTCGTGTTCTCTATGTTGCTTATTGCACCTGTGATGGGCAATCCAAACGGCCCTCCATGGATGAATGGTGGTGTGCCAATTGTTGAAACAGGCTGTACGTGCCACGGTGGAGGTTCGCCTTCAACCGAGGTTGTGGTCTCAATATCAAGCGTCCCAAGAACATACAATCTGAGTGAACCGTATGATATGATCATCAAACTAAGTCACGCTTCTAATGCGGAAGGTGGCTTTGTTCTCTATGCGTACAACGATGGCGAATTCACAGCCGGCACTGGTAGTCAAATTGTCGTTGATACAAACACCAACGAAGAAGTTGAGGCCCTATCTCAATCAGAGCCAGCAAATGAGTGGACAATCACATGGACCGCACCCGATGAAGACATTGGTCCTGTAGCATTCCAACTCGTTGGTAATGCAGTGAATGGAGATGGTCAACCAAACGAAATGGACCATTGGAACATCCTCTCATTTTCTATACCAGGTCCTTCCGATGCAGCAATAGATCCGGAGGACGACGTAACTCTGCGAACCATCAGCGTCGGTGATTACGATTCACTCTTTGTTGCTATCGAAGACCCTGACGCACTTGAGGCTGAACGACAAGAAGGCATTGCTCATGATTTCTTTGCAAATGGTAATCTTTACTACTGGACCACCCTTTCACTCATCATCATAGGTGCAGTCATCCAAGGCGAATTCTATGAGCGAAAATTCGGAGGTGGCCCTGCTCATCTCGACATGAGCCTTGCAATACCTCAAGGAATTCGACGAGGTATTCTATCGCTCTTGCTGATTATTGTGTTTGCATGGAGTATAGACTCATCTCAATCTTGGGGTGTATCTTTAGTTCTTGGAATGATTGCACTTTGGGCCATCTATGGCGTGTATCGAACAATCACACAAGCTCGGGCTCCCAAAGTGTATACTGATTTGGTTTGAGTATGTCATTCCTAAGTGATGCTGATTCGGATTCAAGCATTCAGTATCACTTCGACGAACTTACGCTTCGAATGACGATTGTATTCGTATCCTTGCTCATATGTATAGGTCTTTGGTCAATCTACATCGACGACATTCTCAGCAAACTCGTAGAATTTTTTTCTGTTTGTACAACATTTTGTATGAACATTTATGACCCAACGCAGTGGAGCCGCATACGATGGTTTTCTGCAATCTTGTTGGGAGTAGTTTCCATCCTGCCACTCTTGTCGTATCATATGTATCAATTTGCTAAAATTGGATTACTTCCACGGGAAAAAAAACTACTTCGCACATGGTTCTCTTGGACATGTATTGCAATCGTGGGATGTACAATACTCTCACTATTCTTCGTTCGTACAATTTTTGAACACGGTCATCGATTGCATGTAGGTTATGGTTTGGTCCCAAAATATGATGTTGTAGAAATGCTAAATGTTTGGATCAATATTTCGATGTTCATCCTCCTTATGGTATTAACATACTCGACATTCTGGCTTATGCATATTTTCGGAATTTTGACGTCTGAAAACAAAAATCTTTGGACAATTCGTATCTACGGCTTCGGAATTCTCCTCATTCTCGTTTCTTTTCCTTCAGTTCAATTTGAATCTGCGATGATTCTTTCTGCATTCTATTTTATATCGGTGCAATTTGTTCTAAATTTTACAATACGTATTGCTTCATCATACGGTGATATTTCAGACATCCTCGATAGTGAAGGTAAACGTATACGAAACCTCATCGCAGATTGTTCATGCGACAATGCTATGCAGCATTCTGATTTGAAATCCCCAAATGGAATGAAGATTGTACAAACAACCTCAATTTGTTCAAATCCGGCGTCAAGAAACGAAATCATGCATCAAATTATACACAATAATTGTACACATTTGACTATTCTCGGATGCGATGCTAGAGCATGTCCAAGTCGGTTTAATGAAAATCTGATTCGATTAAATGTTTCAAAAATTGGTCTAAATTTACACGCTCTTTCTCTACGAAAGGGAGAAGAAGGTATTGCTCAGATTGATTTTGAAAATCATCTTTATACGAATGAAGAAATCTATGGTCAAGAAACTGTAAGTAAAAAATATGAAGCCCTCAAACAGCAATACGGGACGAACCTGATTGTTGAAGAACAGCAAACAAACAAACCTGTTGAAAAAGAACACCATACTCTTCTTCACATGTAGGCGAAATACGGACGGTGAGCATTTGAAGAGACAACAAATCACAGGATTTCTTGTAGCCTTCATTTTCCTAGGGTTATCCATCTACACTTACGTACAAGGAGAACGAATTGACAATGCCTTAAATTCGATTCAGATTGATGTAACGACTGATGATGACAAACTCATCGGGTTTGAACAAAACGAATCTTGGCTAGTTCTTTTGGTTGACTTCTCTCATGACCCATCCAGTGAAAGTGATCTTATTGTAGCCGAACAATTGCTAAAAGAAAATGCAATCGATTATTTTGAGCAATCGACAGGTTCATCGGTTCAACTCAACATTATTGTCCATAATGAAATTACTAGAGCGAGTCATCAACTAAGTTACTATGGAGGAGATGAAGGGTCAGAACGGGATACCAATCAAGGTGAATTTATGCCGAAATCTCTTGCCGTTGAAGTCGTTTCGAATGTTGCAAACTCAGTTGATTGGAAGCAATTTGACATCAATGGTGATAAAGTTGTTGACCGTTTATTGATTCTTCATTCAACGAAGGGTCAGGAGGAAGGACTCACAAAATCAAATCGAATTTGGAGTCATTTTACATATTTTGATGAACCGATTCTCACAGATTCAAAGTACAAAATCAATCATTATACAATGGCGAGTATTCGTTCAGGGCAAAATGGCATCGGAACGGTGATTCATGAAATGTTGCACCAAATGGGTGCCGCTGATTTGTATCCGGAGGACGGAAGTGAATTCGACTATTGGAAAGGCGTCGGTGTTTGGGACATTATGTCGAGTGGAAATTGGAATGACGATGGAAGAACACCATCTCTTCCAACAGCTGCGACAATGGAACTCATTGGTTCACCTATTCATAGTGATGTTATTCTTGAATGGCCTGTTGATTCAGTAGCACCTTGTTTTGGACAAAGCATAACTATGGATGGCAGGAGTGAGGGGGGTTCTGCACTAAAAATACCAATATCTGAAAGCGAATTTGTTTGGATAGAATTGCGAACGGCCTTTGGATTTGACTCATCGTTGCCCAGTGAAGGATTTTTGGTAGCACATCAAGACACATCCGTAGGTGATTTGAATGATAATTCAGTCAATCAAAATCCTTTCTCACCATACCTTAAGGTCGTAGAAGCAGACAATGGTAACGATTTGGGTCAAGGAAGTAATGAAGGAGAAGGTGACGATCTATTCAAAAATAATACCAAATTTGGTGCCGAAGGCGTTGAAATCTACACACACGATGGTATCCGTGTGGGATGGACTGCCGAAGTAATTCTAAATGAAACAGCGAGTGAGATCCATTTTGTAAGTCAAAATTGTTCTCAGTTTCTCTCCGTTGACCTCGATGATTTTGGGACAGTACTCCGACCATCTGATGCATTCATCATTGAAGGAACATTTGAACAGCCCTGCGAAGTATCGTTTGCAACCGATGATGAAAGAACATCACAGATTGAAATTTTCGAATCAAAAATTGAGGTTCATTTTGACGAAAATGCACAACCTGCTGATCTTGTCGAACTTGAAGGTGAAATAGATTGCCAGAATGGGCACATTTTTCTAAAACACCAACTTCTCTACTCTGAAGTCATACCACAACAACGAGAAGTCTTCAAAACCAATATCAGATATGACGAAAGCACGCAAATTGAAATAGAAATTCCTATTTTAGGCGTCGGTTCACAGACATTTGATGTTCGAATTGAAGGTCCCCTCTCCCGATTAACAGAAGACATGTATTCGATTGAACTCGATAATGACACCAATACAATTCAACTGATGATTCAACCAAACGGACTTCTCGTAAGCAATATGATCGTTGAAGGTACAATCATATTGGAACTTGGAAATGTGAAAGAATGGCGATATGATGTATTTTTAACAACCGACAACAACAACCAATTTTCTGACATCTTTGACCGACCATCAATTGTGTTCACTATTTTTCTTGGGTTCACAAGTCTAGTTTATTTTGTTTCAACATCGTTCGCCTTTTGGAAGGACAAAACAACAAAAAGTGACATGAACAGTGTGATTAGCACCACGTTTCAACCTTCAATTTCCGTTCAACAAAGTATCGATGAAGTTGATGCATGGGGTCGAATTATTGATACAAATCAAGATGAATTCCAACGAGACAAGGTCATATAATTCCAACCTTCATTTTTATTTTCATAGGGTAAAATCCATTCTTTGTTCACGCCCTCGGATAGACGTAGAGCTAGACAAAGGGCTTCATAATTATGAGGTAACAAATCAATATCAGGAATAAGAAAGGGAGCATGCTCATCTTCCATTGGCATCGAATAACCACGCCAACAACAGCCAAATTTAAAGCCAGGCCTCAACATTATACCCCGATGAATGAGGTCGGCATAGAGGTTTTGCTTCTTACTTTGGGATGCTTGTTGGCCATATCGTAAGAAGTCAAGTTCTTCACATGTAAAAAATCGCCCAGATAAGTGTTCAACACCAAAAGATGGCAGAGGCCATGCCTCAATATGTTGAGGCACATACCAACCTTGTTCAGTATTTTTTGCAAGTTCAATATTGGTTTTTATGAATTCAACCTCTTTTTCTGACAAAGATTCGGGAGAGAGATGTTGACCAGTTGGTTCAATATCTTGAATGATGTAAGATGTGACATCCATTTCACCATCAATAACAACAAGAATAGGTTCGAGACGAAGTGAAATACACGATTTTGCCCATTCGACTATTTCTTCCCAATCGATGACATCTGAACTATGAACCCATTTCACACATCCATTAGGGTTTTGAGATTGCCACTTTAATGACCTGTCCCAAAATGCACCCCAAGAGCCATGAGGAAGTTCAAACTCTCGTTCGTGTAGATTACCCACAGGAATGAGAATATTGCCTCCATTTCGTAATTCGTCATACAAAACAACTTCATGACTCAGTTTTGGATTTATTTCAAGGAGGGAACCAAAATCAAATGATTCAGGTAATGGAACATGACGATACCAAAAACAAAAAATCAATTCGACATGATTGATACTATACTTTTTTTGTTCAAGCATTCCGATCCCACTTTTCTGATAGAGTCTCTGGGCAAGAGGCAAATCAAGTTCCCATCTATTTTCAAATTGCTTGGGAGGGTTTAATCTTGTCTGAGGAGGGGAATTTGGTGTACGATTTTCAAACAAACTTCGTTTTGGACGAATTCGTGGCGTGAATTGACGTTTCTTCCCGCCCATGAACTTTCGAGGAATCAATTGTTTTTGATGTCGTCGCAAACATTTCAGTTTTTTTTTACCGATTGTGCTATGAGATAGCATAACATGGGGGTATTAAGGTGAGGCATTGGTTCGAGGAATTCTTGGTCAATTTTCCTCAGACCAGCGCATACTTCTGCATCTACTTGAATATCAAATACCTCGTAATTCGTATGAGGCCCCCTCTGATATCACTCAATCAGGTATTGCTGCTGCAATTTTTGTTCAACGGAAACACATTTCAAGAACTCTAAAAAAATTAGAACAGCGAGGTTTTGTTCGATTTGATTTGAGACACGTCGATGGCGATAAACAACGAAAACGAACCTACGAATTAACCCCAAACGGTTTAGAGGCGTGTCAAGATATCGTAGGGACCATAAAAAATCTAGACGTTCAAAAGGACTCTGTACGTATGAAATTTTCAGTCTTCTTTCCAAACCATACCAATTACCTAAAATTGCTCTCACACATTGACGACGATGGGACTTGGAATGAATTCCCACTTGTTTCACCAGTTTCCGAACCTGAAGGCAACCTTTCAACCGATGGAAAGCAAATTGAGGAATTGATTCGCAGAATGTTTTCAAGGGCATGGGAAGATGGGAAAATCACCAGAGATGAACAAAGTTTACTCAATGAATTGGTTCAATTTTGGGGCATTCATCCAAAGAGAGTTGTGCAAATCTCAGAAAAAGCAAGAGGAAATCAAAATGTTCCTGAACCAGAAGAAATTTATCTTGAAATGCTTGTACAGGCTCTTGAGGATGGCGAAATTCAGGATGAAGAACTCGGACTTTTAACAACTCTTCGAAATGCATTCGATATTGATGACGACGCACATGAACGATTGATGCAAAAAGCACTTGATGTTCCTAGCGAAAATGAGAATTCGTCAGTCTACAAAGAAGCATTAAAAACTGCCTTACTTGATGGTATTATTACAGAAGATGAGGATGCGATGTTGTTCACATTACGCCAACATTTTGGTATTTCAAACGAAGAACATCTAACATATGTAAAGGAATTGAAGAGGAATTAAAATGGGAATGACTGATGATGACCAGAAACTACACGATAGATTTTCTTCCATGAAAAATGCCCTTCGAAAACCATCACATGGAAAAATTGTTCTCATCGGCGACATCGTGCTCGATCGGTACATCCATGGATTGGTTCAAAACTTAAACTCAAGAGCACCAGTGCCAGTATTGCGAGAAACAAGTCGAGAGGAAGATGCAGGTGCTGCTGCACACGTTGCAAGAGGCTTGGCATCAATGGGGTTTGACACCAAGCTTTTCGGGTTTGTTGGTGACGACGAAACCGGTGAAATTATTCTTAGGTCATTGGAAGAGGCTCAACTTTCAACTGAAGATACAATTGTTATTGAAGAATACACAACAACCGTCAAAACCCGACTTTTGGGCAGTCGAAAAAGCCTCATTGGTGACGAACAACTCATGCTCAGATGGGACATTGAAGATGATAACCCTGCCCCTGATAGTGCACTGGTCGAACTCTACTCTAAAGTCGAGCAATCACTTGAGGATGCATCGGCACTCATTATCTCGGATTATGGTCTTGGAGTCGTTTCAGATGATGAGACCGAAAAAGTCATTCAACAGGCGAAGAAACTCAATGTTCCAATCATTGCTGACCCGAAACTCACTGGTTTGCATCGAACACAAAATGTGGGTTGGGTCCTTTTCCAGCAGCAAGGAATGGAGTTATTGCGAAGAAGATTAGGTGAAGTTAGTGATGAAGGAACTGCTAAAAATCTCATGAAAGAATACAATTGGGACCATATCGTTGTTGTTTCAGGTATTGATGGAGTTACTATTTATTCACATAATCAAAGCCCTGTGCACGCACCGTGTACGCTAACTGAAGTCCGACAACTTATCGGATTACTTGATGCCGCTGCTGTTGCTATAGCAATAGCATTGCATCAAAATTTCGACGTAGAAGATACAGCTCTCCTCATCAATGCTACTTGTGAGAGTATTCTGTCAGCAGAGGAGATGAGAAATTTCATTATCACAAAAGACGATCTATTCCATAGAATAGGCGAACACGCATGGAATCTCCAAGTTTCCAAACGATAGGTGATTTCTTGGGATTTCTCCAAATACCAACAACTGCAGACGTTGGTATTTTCAGTTTTTCTCAAAGTTTTGAGAAATTACTTGACCAAACTGCACAAGGAATGATGTCGATTATGGCGGTGAGGACAGAACTCACACAATCAAATCTCCATCATGGAACATGGACCAGTACATTTGATGCTGAAATCGATAACGACATGATATTAATCCGATGGTTGGATGAGATTCTCTTTCGTCGAGAAGTCCATCAACAGTGGTATGTTGATGGAAATATTTCAATAAAAAAAACGATTGAACATTCCATTCTATTCGCAGATGTGGTTTACGCTGATTCATCGGATTACATGCCTGAAAATGAAATAAAAGCAGTAACATCGCATCAGTGTTTTACAAAATTTGTTCAAGAGGAAGATACGTATTTTCATACTGAAGAATCCATACCGGAAATTGCTGGCCCATGCTGGATAGCTCAAGTGATTTTTGATATTTGAAATGGGAGGGCCAAAGGTGGACGCTCGTTTCTCTTGGCCAAGCCCACACACATTCTCCATCCCGTTACCCCACAGCACCCATGGCCCCAGGTAGGGCTGCTCCGTTCCCGGCCTGACCTAGTCCCCCGGTTATTCCATTCCCATTTCCTTCCGGATACGGTTCAAGACACCCAGGTCATGTGGGGGCGAGACATCAACGTCCGCATGTGGAAACCAAGAGGCCGGTTTCGCCGCCCCAAGGCGTTCGGTCCACCATAACGACGATTTGTGATGTAGGGTACGCCGAGCTCCCCACCTATCCCGTTTGCCGTTCATGAGGGTTATATTTCAACTCGATGGTATGAGGATCAAGATTCTGCTTCGTACTTTGATGGACATGAGGTTTTAATCACCGATGCCTCAAATGTAAACACTCCATCGTTTTCTACGATTTTCCCTTCTGCATATACTGTTCGATTATCATCAAGCCCATTTGAAACTGCTGCAGTATTGAATGAGATTAAAATCTGAGCGTTTTCACCTTCTAAAATGAAAGTCAAGGACTCGTTATCGATACTTCCATCCATAACTTCACCCCTTATTGCCACATCAGAGCCCACAAATGATTCGGGGGCTTTCATGATCTCATCAACGGTTCGAGTAGGCTCCGGAGTTTCCAAAAGGAGGGTAGATAGGAGCAAAATCGTAAGAATCCCCCCCGTTACGAGAAGCCGAGTCCTTCGTGCCCACATGTGTTTCATACCTTCCATTTCTGCCTTGATTAAAAACCATGGTCTCTTCCTACAAGATCATTATAGTCGGATAATTGCTCATTCTTTAGTTCAGATTCAATACCTCGGACTATACTTCTAACAATTGTTGGTCCATGAAAAACAAATCCTGAGTACGCTTGCACCAAAGTTGCCCCAGCACGAATACATTCAATTGCATCCTTTGCATCAAAAATTCCGCCAACCCCTACAATTGTAAGCTGCCCTTTTGTCGTTGAATATGCATGCGAAATCATCTTTAACGATTGTTTATGCAAATATCTTCCACTTAGACCTCCAGTCTGGTTTAGAATTCGTTCCTCTTTCGCATTGGATGGTGAAGGCCTCTGAGTCGTTGTGTTACAAATGACAATCCCATCAAATTTAGACTCCAAAACAGTGGATAAAATCACATCAAAGTCGCGTCCCTCTAAATCCGGTGCAACCTTCACCAGCATTGGTTTTCTATTTTGACCAGATTGGGCGGCCATGTCCTCATTTTTCCGATTGCAATGTGATAACAAATCATTGAGAAATGACTCGTTTTGTAACTTTCTCAATTCGGGTGTATTAGGGGATGAGACATTAATGACAAAGGCGTCAACTTGGGACCACAATCGTTCAATTGTAGTTCCATAATCGGATTTCGCATCTTCTAATGGTGTAATCTTCGATTTGCCTACGTTCACCCACAGCGGCTGGACATGTTTATTCCGCCTCGCCTTTGATTGACGCAGATAATGAGCCATTTTTTCAGAGCCAATGTTGTTAAATCCCATTCGGTTAATTAGAATCTCTTTTGAATTCAAGCGAAACATTCGTGGTTTTGGATTGCCGTCTTGCTGTAGCATTGTGATACCACCAATTTCAGTAAATCCAACACCAAGTGAAGACCACCCCTCCAAAGCCTCAGCAGATTTATCCATACCAGCGGCCACGCCAAATGGATTCGTGAAATGCAGCCCCATAGCGTCAATGTTCAAATTTGATTTTGGGTGATACATCATCTTTAGCAACCAACGTGATATTGGAATCCTTGATGTGAGTCTCAACATTCGAAGAGACCGACTATGCGCCTTCTCTGAATCCTGAAATTTTAGGGCCGACATGAAGAACATTCGATAAAAAAGGCCCATCTTTTCATGCTACACGAAACATGTTTGAAAACTTGTCTTGAATTAGCAATACATGATGCGG
>Ga0255776_10007983_pt1 | contig 10529 bp, 8 predicted proteins | sample 071ome_19_FD_179974 | JGI IMG/M metagenome (GOLD analysis project Ga0255776, IMG submission 179974) | Coastal salt marsh microbial communities from the Groves Creek Marsh, Skidaway Island, Georgia - 071413AT metaG (version 2) | ecosystem: Environmental > Aquatic > Marine > Intertidal zone > Salt...
AGAGAGAAAGAAAGTAGAAGACTGCTGCTACAGAAAGAGACATGTACTATTTTACAAGAACTCTAATGCGATAATATTAATACAGGTAAGTTTAATTTGCTGCTACATACCAAGTACTGCGCAGTTCTACTACTTGCTTTTTCTTCGCTTCTTTTGCTTCTTCTCTGAGGAAGAAAAGAATGTCGGATCTACTGGAGCGTTCTTCTCAAAATCGCTTTCAATCTTCTCCTCGTAATCCTCAGCGCTGGCAAATACATCATCATCGCCGCCAAATTCATCTTTGTCATCCTCATCATCGAGGAGCATATCTTTTAGTTCATCTTCATCGTCGTCGGATTCTTCTCCGTTTTCGTCGTCAGATTTGTCTTCGTAATTGACCTCGTCGTCTTCACTCTCGCTCTTCTCTTCTTCGATGAAACCTTCATCTTCTTCATCTTCATCTCGCGACGACTTTCTTTTCTTCCTTGAAAGCAAGTACCCGGGTTTTTCACCGTAAGCGGCAGCAAGCGCGTCGTAATTGAACTTATCCGTGTCAATTTTCTCTTCTTTGTTTTCCGCTTTTGTGACTATGTCGTCTTCCTCGGCATCGTCTTCGTCCTCTGCCACCAAATCTTTCATCATCTTTTTCCTAGCGCCAGCGTCTTCAGAATCAGACTCGGAATGATCATCATCTTCCTCTTCAGAATCTGAATCATCTTCACTTTCGCTGTGACCAAAGTCGCTCTTCTTTTTCTTACCCTCGTCGCTATCGCTTTCCTGTTCCTCGCTCTCGCTTCCTTCGTCTTCATCTTTTTTCTCCTTCAATTTCAACTTTGCCAACGTTTCGCTCTGTTTCACAGAATAGTATCTGTGAAAGAAAACGTCCGAAGGGTCTACTTCGCTCTCTTCCATCGCTGCAAACTCTAAAGTGCCAGGAACGAACGAAGATTGCGCGATAGCCGCGGACGTATCAAAGACGCTGCTCTTTGCCTTCTTGGCGATTTTACTTCCACTTTTCTTCATCAACCATTTATCAAGGAAAGACATTAAAGTCATTTCCGTCAACGGATCGCCGTCGTAGGAAACTTCTTCGCCCTTGAGCAAGCTTTTAGCCATCGCGGCTACGGAAGGATGGACGTTCGAAGCTAACGCGGTGAGTTCCCACAGACACGTGAGATGTGCGTTTGCGTAGAGTGGTTCGCGTTTGTACGGATCATACGACAAAGCGTTTGAAGTTCTACCTTGATTGCTTCCTTCCACGTTGTCTTTGCCTTCCTCCTCCTCCTCCTCCTCATCGTCGTCTACTTCTCCCTCGCTCTCGCTGTTTTCTCCTCGCAACGTCGAAACCCCGTTCGTCGCACGTTCCTTACTCTTCCCTTCTTCTTTTTCAACCATCTTCCAATGGGCTGGTCGGATGCGGAAGAACTCAGAAGTTGCCATTAAAGCGCCGCAAGCGAATGTCGCTGGCGCGTGCACGGCAACTTGTAATAAACGCTTCACGATGGCTAAAGTTCGCGCGATGTGTTCGTTACTGTCACTTTTATTTTCCTTTTCGTCGTCATTGTCATCATGTGGTCTCTTCTTGTGATTTTTCATGTCTCCGTTAGTTGTTTTGTTATTATTGTTATCAGCTTTCAGAGATTTAAACACAAGGGATAAAAAAGGCGCCGCGTGCGCCGCTTTCGGCACTTGCGGATGATTGCACACCTCGTAAAGCGCTCGATAATACCTATCCGTAATCGATGATTTTTTCTTGGACGAGTGCAATTGAAAAATCAACGTCAATGCTTGAATCGAGGCGGCTAAATTCGGCGAGTGCGCCGTGGTGAAAAGCGCCGGAGCGATTTTTTCAACCATAGCTTCCCTTTCAGATTGAGCGACGTACGGGAACGCGCGGTTGATACCAGTTAAAAGCGCAGAAACGACTCGAGCGTCGACACCGGAACCGATTTGTTCGTTCGCAGAGCTCAAAGTTGTTGGAGTCGCAGCGTGTTTTTTACCTCGGCCTCGGCCTCGGCCTCGACCTCCTCCTCCTCGTCCGCCTTTCGGATGAAACCTCTTCTTCTTTCCACCTTTCGCGGGACTCTTGCTGTCATTGATTGTGATATTATCTTTACTATCTCTGTCGTTATCGTTGTTCTCGATGGTATACCTCGACTTGTCGTACAAAAACTGAAATAAACTGAAATACGTCTCGACCAACTGTTTGGCTAGTTTTGGCCCATCGCCTTTGTGCGACAGCGGCATTTGGTTCAATAAAACGGCGCCATAATATTGCGCTTTTAAACTGACGCCTCGTCGAAACATGAACTGCTCCACTTCTCTCGCGACAATCGATTTCATCATCGGGTGTTTTACCGTAACCTCCAACAAAAGATGGCTCGCATTCGAGGCCATCTTTCTTTGCGGATCGCCCAATTTGTTTGTCAATAATCTCAACAACTGTAACTCCGCTTCCGGTTTATTGACTAATAAACCAAACGCACACTTCATAGATTTCTCTTTTAAAATAACCAAAGGATCTTTCGACAGCGCCTCTAACGATTGCACGAACCGATGGTAACATCGTTTGATGTAATCCTCCACGTACCAATACATCAACCGTTTGCGTTCATGAGGAAACTTATCGCTGTCTTTTAAATTTTGGTCCGCAAAATACTTCAATTTTCTATCCGAAGGTAACAGTGCCGATTTAAAAAGCTCCTCGAGTGCTTGAATGGCTTGCGCGGCGCCTCTCTTCCCTCCTTTCAGTCTCGCTTTCTCGCACAGTTCCAATAAACTCTCCAACTGTTTCAGGTTGGCCGTGGCGTCGTCTTGCACTGCGATCGTATTGCTCGCGATCTTATCAGACGCAGTTCCAGTAGTTCGAACTAAATTCTGAAAGCCGCCTCCAGTTTTCCTCGCGGTTAATTTCTCGTGCTGTTTTTCTCTCTCTCTGATGGCTTCTTTCGCGATACGTTCCTTCTCCTCGAGAAGTTTCGAAAAATTTTCTTCTTCTTCCTGCTCGTCCCGTTCTCGTTCCTCTTTCGTGCTCGTCTTCTTCGATTTCTTTTTAGACGAACTCTCAACGTTGACACCACCTTTATTATTATGAGAAGAACTACTTCCGACCATCTCTTTCGCTAAACTCTTCGCGGCTTCGTGCCATATCTTCGAGTATCCCTCGAACTCCTTCGCTCCTTGGTTGTGCGGGACCATCTTTTCTTTTTCTCTCTCTTTCTTTCCCGACTTCTAAAACGAGCAGCGAGTCGCCGCCACACCAAAACAAACAAACTTGTTGAGATTCTCTTCCTTATCGAAACGCTGTGACTGTGTGTGTGTGCACGCGCGCGAGTAAAAAACTATCGAGCGCCCGCGCGTAAACGCAAAGAACGCGCAGTTCTTTTTGTTTCTGCTCGATGAGTGATTGCGCAGACCTCCTTCTCTTCGCGGGTCTCCTCTCGAGAACGAATACGTAACGGGGGAGAGAAATCAACGAAAAAGTAATAAAAGTGTCGCCTGTCTGTCGCCTGCCGTTGCGTCTTCTCATCGCCGTCGTCGAAAAAAAACAAAAAAGTACGAGTCACCCCCCCCACCACCCTCCCCAAAAGCGGTTTTTCACGTCCAAACACTTCAACTTCAACTTCACTTCAAAGAGGTGGAGCAACTTGTCAAGAATATAATAACATCATAATAAAACGCATTCATCTTGTTGTTTTGAGAGCGTGGAAAGATGAGACGATCGGGTAGCAAGATCGCGCGAGGAGTGTCGTTGTCGTTGTTGTCGTCGTCGTCGTCGTCGTCATCATCGAGAGGAATCTTGTCCAATGACGTGAGAACGATCGGGACTGCGAGTGCTGCGAAAATTTTACGCGCTGGCGTGACGAGCGCAACGAGTAGCGTTGGCAATAGTACCAACAACAACACTAACTTTACTACATTTGCCGGCAGAAGAAGGATCGCGACGACGACGACGACGACGACGACGGCGGCGGCGGCTACAGGAACACCATCAACACCAACACCAACAACCGGAAGGAGAAGATTAAACGCTGCGAATAGCGTTCCAACTACTTCCTCCTCTAAACAAAAGCGAGGAACAAGAGCTTTTTCATCGAATAACGGTTTCGGAAAAGATTACGAAATCATCGACCACGAGTACGACGCCGTGGTCGTCGGCGCCGGTGGTGCCGGTTTACGTGCCGCCATTGGCTTGTCCGAACACGGGTACAAAACCGCGTGCATTACGAAACTCTTTCCGACTAGATCGCACACGGTAGCGGCGCAAGGCGGCATCAACGCCGCGTTGGGGAACATGTCCGAAGACGATTGGCGCTGGCACGCGTATGATACCGTGAAAGGTGCGGATTGGTTGGGAGATCAAGACGCAATTCAGTACATGTGTAGAGAGGCGCCGGAAGCGGTGAGAGAGTTGGAACGATATGGATTGCCGTTTTCGAGGACCGAGGAAGGGAAGATTTACCAAAGAGCTTTTGGGGGCCAAAGTTTGGACTACGGGAAAGGCGGTCAGGCGTACAGATGCGCGTGCGCAGCAGATAGAACTGGACACGCGATGTTGCACACATTGTATGGGCAAGCGTTGAGACACGAAACGCAATTTTTCGTAGAATATTTCGCGCTTGATTTGATAATGGACGAACAGGGCGCGTGCGTAGGCGTTTTGGCGATGTGTTTAGAAGATGGTACTCTACACAGGTTTAGGTCGCACAAGACGATTTTAGCGACCGGTGGTTACGGACGAGCCTACTTTTCTGCGACGAGCGCGCACACGTGCACGGGAGACGGGAACGCCATGGCTGTCAGAGCTGGGTTGCCGTTGCAAGATTTAGAGTTTGTTCAGTTTCACCCGACGGGTATCTATGGCGCTGGATGTTTAATCACCGAAGGTTCCAGAGGTGAAGGTGGTATTTTAAGGAACAGTGAAGGTGAAAGATTCATGGAACGATACGCGCCATCGGCGAAGGATTTAGCGTCCAGAGATGTTGTCTCGAGATCGATGACGATGGAAATCAGAGAAGGACGAGGAGTCGGGAAAGAAAAGGATCACATTTACTTGCACTTGAACCATTTACCGCCAGAATTGTTAGCGGAACGATTGCCTGGTATTTCTGAAACCGCAGCCATTTTTGCCGGCGTAGACGTGACCAAAGAGCCGATTCCCGTCATTCCAACTGTACATTATAACATGGGAGGTATCCCGACTAATTATAAAGGCGAAGTCGTCGCACCGGCCAAGGACGGAAGCGACCCAGATCGAGTCGTCCCAGGTTTATTAGCGGCCGGGGAAGCCGCGTGCGCTTCTGTTCACGGCGCCAATCGACTAGGTGCAAACTCCTTGTTAGATATTGTCGTCTTTGGCCGAGCTTGCGCGAACACGGTTAAAGAATCTGGTTTGAAACCCGGACAAAAACATAAACCTCTGAAGAACGAACTGAATGGCGAGCATAGCGTGAAACGATTAAACGACATTCGGTACAACGATAAAGGCGCTCAAAACAATAAATCGACCAGTGAGTTACGAAAACGCATGCAGCGCGTCATGCAGGACGACGCGGCAGTGTTTAGAACGCAAGAGACGTTAGCTGAAGGGTGCGTGAAGATTGACCAAGTCGCGAAAGAGATGGAAAGTTTACACGTCACGGATAAGAGTTTAGTTTGGAACACGGATTTAGTCGAAGCGTTGGAGTTGCATAACTTGATGCCGAACGCGAGAATTACCATGCACGGTGCAGAGCAAAGGAAAGAATCGAGAGGTGCACACGCCAGAGAGGATTTCCCGGATAGATTGGACGATGCATGGATGAAACATACGCTTGGGTACATCGACGAAAGAGACAACAGCGTGAAAATTGACTATCGACCGGTACATCACTACACCTTAGATAAAGAAATGGATGTCATCCCTCCGATGAAACGCGTGTATTAAAGCGCTGTTCTAATAATATACTTCTCTTACTACAAAACCAAATATGAAATACTAGGTATCTACTCCTACTCCTCATTTTTTTAAATCGCCGTCGGTTTTAAATCATCGCTGTCGGTACGGCATCTACTTGCTTGAACTCCCCATCGCACACCTTGTGATCTTTTGGCAACACGCACTGCTTCTCGCATCCGTTCTCGTGTATCGTGACCAATCTAATAACCCCTCCAGAACTCGCATCTCTCGCAATTGCCAGCGAAATAGCCTCCGTCATCCACTTCTCGCACTCCTCTCTTTCCATGTTCTCTTTATACGTGTTGTCTAAGTACCCGTAAATATACGCCGAACCAGACCCACTGACGCTAAACGGCGCTTCTAACATGGAGCCACCGAGTGGTATCCCATACACTTGTGGGCCTCGGACTCGATCCCAACCGGCGATGATCATCCCAGCTTGTAACCTTTCCTTGTTCTCGTACGCTATTTTCTGCGTCAGTTTTGCCACCAAACGAACGTCCACCATCATCGACTCTGCATCGAGACCACCACCATTCCTTTCCATGGCGTGCTCTTCGACCATTCTTCTCACGTACGCGGCGACATTTTGCGTGTCCGCGGCGGATCCAGAACGGCACATCCACACGTTGTCGCATATTTGGGTGATTTTATCGCTCGCTCTGTTGGCAACGTACACGCCCGTGGACGTTCGGGAATCAGCGGCTAACACGACACCGTTTCGATAGGCGCAGGCGAGGATGGTCGTCCCCGTGGAAACTGGGATAGATATATCGGTTTCTTCCATTTCTTTAATAAATGTCTGCCTTTCTCACGCGTTGCGATTCGTGTTTGAACAAACTGAAGTTGTGTGTGAGGAAACGGTCTCGCGCCTAGATCGTTTTTTTTAGAGAAGATCTGCCATATTCCCAACGACTTCGTTCCGCAGTGAAAAAGTACGTAAAAAATAAAAAAAAGGAAGCGCTGGAAGCGATAGGAGCTATATTTCTCCTCCTTCTCTCTAAATTCAATAATACTAAAGTATTTATATTAAAGATTGATACTAGATTAATACGCTATGATGTGATGTACTCGTCTCGTGCGCAGCAAACCAAACAGATCTTCGTCGGAAAAGGTCAACGTTTCTTTTAATCGAACAAGTCGAAGCCCATATCTTCTTCCTCTTCTTCGACGACCGGGGCAGCAGCAGCAGCGGCCGGTGCGGCATCGCCGCCGCCACCACCGCCGCCACCGCCAGAGCTTTGGAACGCGCTCGGGTTGGCCAAATAGTCCTTGACTTTTTGCGCCAACTCGAAGGTGTACTCGGTACCAATGGAGATGGCCAACACGTTCTTGTACGAGTTGACGATGTAGTGCGGCACCGCCGCCAAAGTCGGGTACTTCGTCGCCAAAGAGATAGAGGCGATATTGGATACGCCAGCGGCAAACTTGGACGCCAACTGTTCGTCGGTGATGTCCAAAACCGCCGCCGGGTACAAGGCGCCCTTGTCGTAGATGTACTTGACAACCAAACCGTATTCAAACGGCGTGATTTTCATCTTACCCAACAAAGCAGCCGCGGAGGAACCGACGCGTTCGCCTTTCGTAACGACGGTGACGTCGGACAAAATTTCGATCGCCCCTTTGTTGATCTTCGTCGCGATGTTCAACAGCTGGAAGAAACCGGTTTGGGACGGCTCCAACGGGGTGACGCCCGCCGGGATGGTGACGTCGCACGTCGCGGTGGAGCCAACCTTCGCGGGAGCCGGAACGACGAACTCGGAGACCTTCGTCTTGACGTCCTTCACGTCGTCTTTCGTGAAGATGACGCCAACGTTGCCGATCAAATTATCGTGCAACACCATCCAATCGTTGTTGCCCTTTTCCGTGCAATAGTTGCCGATGATCTTTCTCATGAGCGTGTTCTTACCCATCAAAACGACCGAGTTCGGTCTCAACGCAGTACGAATGTCCATGAATTGCTTGGAGCCGACGTTATCGCAGTGCACGAGCAACGCGGAGTCGTAGTTGTCGAGCAAATCGTAGACGCGTTCGCCATACTTTCTCTTATCGATGTACGCTTGGTTCACCATTTTTTATTTTAGCAGTGGTCTGTGAACACAAGAAGAAGATAGAGAGAGAAGAAAGATGTCAGCACGCGAGAGGAACGCACGAATAAAGAGAGTGGTAAAAACGTCGTCGTCGTCGTCGTCGTCGTCGTCGAGAGAGAGAGAGAGAGAGAGAAAGAAGAAGAAGAAGAAGAAAAACGAAAAAGACAGCTCTGCGCGCGAGAAGGCTGAGTTCGTTCGATAGATGAAGGACCGACGGAGAGAGAAAGAGAGAGAGAGAACGAGAAAGATCTCTCCTTCGATGATAAGCCCTAGGGTCAAAATCATCATCACAGAAGGTGATGAAGAAGCGCGCGCTAACAAACATACCTTTGTTAATGTGTTTGTTTAAAATTACTTTTTCTTCAATCGCCGGGAGCCGCAGTCTTACGATGTACTGCAGTTAAGAAGCTTGGGTGTGTTCTATCTAACCTTAAGGCGGAATATATCGTTTTCTTTTTAAAGCGTGATTATGTGCTTTGCCGGAAACGTTGAAAAGTAAAGAGTGCGAGTGTGATTTTCACAAGAAAGCGCTCCTTAAAAGTTATTTAGATGATATTTAGTGTGCCTCGCTCACGCTTTGAAAAAAAATTCTGAACTTTTAATAAAAACACAATGCGTGAATGTATGTATACGTGGTGATACATATAAACACCACCTTTTTAAGTTTCCATGTCTGTCTCGTTGGCTTCGTTGTACACGTACTGTGAGCTGTATTCCATCATGAACTTTGTACTTCGTTTCACGTCGATGAATAAGTTGTACGCTTTCGAGACGTCGTCGGTTTCGACTTTGGCCGATTTCCGCTTGTTGGCGACCAAAGCGGACGCGGAGATTAGTTGAATGGCGTATCGTAAACTGGTCTCCGAACCGATTTTAGTGAGTAAATCTTTCGCGTCCTCGGACATGTTCACGTCTTCTTCTTCGCACCGGATGTTGACTATTAATTTCATCTCTTTCTCCGTGTACGGCTTCGTTTGGATGATCAAGAGGCGGTCTAACAAGTCAATCGGTATACCGTGAGGGGATCGATAGTTGGTGCCTCGGATTTTCGTGATACCTCTGTTTGTGGCCACAACTAACACGGGAGATAAGTCATTCTCCAGCGCTCGATTCAAAAACGAAAAACACTCCACGTCTAACATGTGCACTTCGTCGATGAACAAAACGCCCGGTATGATTTCTGCCTTGCCTTCCTCTCGCCACTCGGCGACTTTTTCGTCGATCTGTTCTCGAACTTCGTCGCGAATTTCGCCAGTGTCGCCGGAGAACAATGCCATGAAGCCTTGCGTGTGCGAATTGATGACATCAATCTCGTGTAACGTCACCGTGTGCACAATCTCTTTTCGCTTTTGCAACTCACCTTCCGGGCAAGAAACAAACTTTGTCGTCGGCCCGGTCGCGTCGTAATCGCGCGATCGCGCGAACGAGCGTCCTAACTTTTGCACTCTTCCCGTGCTCTTATCGATAGTAATCACATCACCACTGGTGACTTTTTCTTTGTTGATCGATTCGATCATCTTCGTCCCTAAGTCGTACACCGTCTCCATATCGGTTGTTTTCAAAGTCAACTTTCCAACTTTTGGCGCGACGTTCCCCGCCGTCGGTCGATCAATTTCAATCTCCACGACTTCACCTTCGATGATTTCCGTTTCCTCCCGTATCCTCACCCCAATCGCTTTCCTAAACGCCTGTCTCAACGCTTCTGTTTTTGAAATTTCTGTGCTAAAAATCTCCGAACCCGCCATCATCGCGAATGGCGTTTCTTCGTTACTTTCCATGTTGTTGCTAGTTTTATCTCCGCCATCTTGTCCTCTTAAACTCGCTTTCCTACTCCCAGCTGATCCAGAAGACTTAACTCCGTAATCCATGTCCAACAAACTCTTCGCAATTCCCATGGCCAACGCCGTCTTTCCCGTCCCCGGTTGACCGGCTAACAACACGCCTCTCCCAGCGATCGTTCCACTTTTAATCATGGACAAAATAACCCCGCACGCTTTGCGCGCGTCTTCTTGACCAACCATCCCTTGCGAAACATTCTTCGCATCTAACGCGTCGTCTAATCCTAAACCGCGTATGTGAGAGTGCGCTCCGATGCGTTCGATGCCTCTCAACGCGTCTGATTCAGTCGTCGTCTTAATTGTTTCCGCCATTTTCTCCTTTTTCGAGAGTAGCAACGAACAGAACGATCGGATCGTCTTTCTGGCTAACTGCCTGGCTGCCTGGTTAGCTGTCTCTTGTGCGCGTGCGCGTGCGCACTTCTTTTATGTATCTTCTCGCGTTCAAAAACAACGACGAACGGGAGGAGCTGTGTAATGGGGCCGAGGGGGGGGCAGAATTTTGTCCAAAATTTCTCGTTGACGAGGCACGAGGGATGAAAACAAAAAAAAAGTTTGTGTCATGCCTGTTTTTGGTTGTGCGTTTTGCAAATACTCTATGCGTACTTTCTCTCTAAACTTTTTCCTGGTTTTACAAATTTCTCTTTCTCTCTCTCTCTCTCTCTCTCTCTCTCTCTCTCTCTCTCT
>Ga0255776_10007993_pt1 | contig 10523 bp, 11 predicted proteins | sample 071ome_19_FD_179974 | JGI IMG/M metagenome (GOLD analysis project Ga0255776, IMG submission 179974) | Coastal salt marsh microbial communities from the Groves Creek Marsh, Skidaway Island, Georgia - 071413AT metaG (version 2) | ecosystem: Environmental > Aquatic > Marine > Intertidal zone >...
TGTTGAAAATTAGCCAGTAACGCGGTGCATACCGATATTGGGCACAACAGTGAAGGCGATAAGCCTCAACTGTGAATGGTCCCCGGCATGTGGCGGCGCGAAGACTTAAAGGTGATTTTATGAAAGACGGTATTCATCCTGAATACGCTGTCCTGGAAGCAACCTGCTCCTGCGGCAACGTAGTTAAGACCAAATCTACTAAGCCAGGCACTATGTACCTGGACGTGTGTTCTGCATGCCACCCGTTCTACACTGGTAAGCAGAAAGTTGTTGATACCGGTGGTCGTATCGACAAGTTCCAGAAGCGTTTCGGTGGCTTCGGCAAGAAGTAATCGAACCTTCAAGAAAGAGCCCGCTTCATGCGGGCTTTTTTGTGCCTGAAATTTACCTACTACGGCTGAATGACGCCTTTGCGGCGTGGCTCTATCCTCAATACGACTGTTAAAGTCATATCAATCCTTTGTCGGGACGACCCGGCCAGCGTTCGCTGCTCATCTCTGGACGGCCAGAAGCGAAATTACTTAGTTAACGCTTACGTGATTCAGAGAACCTGCAATGAATATTCTTAACCTGGTCAGCCAACTTGCTCCTCTTGTTCCGGATGATTCAGCTCCGGAGTGGATGGTTGGGCTATTTCGCCGCCGTAGTATCAGTTTCGCCAGTGGTCTGAGCGACAGCGATACCCGAGTCTTCTGGATGCAGAGCTTTGGTTTAACCATCGACTTACGCTTACCTCTTGAATATGAACCAGCTGAATCTGATGCCGACGAGGAAGCCTGGTACGCCCATTCGGTCTGGGATGGAAATCACTTGAGCTGGCATGGTGGGATATCGAACCTTAGTGAGAACCGCTGGCCAGAACCCGCTGAACTGCGCCGGGTAGGTAACTGCATGATGGAGTTTGCACCCAGTGGCATTTATGTCGAAGACTGGCGTTTACAGAATATGAGGCCGGGTCCACTCATTGCTCTTGAAGTGCTTTATGAGCGGGATCTGACCACTGGGCAAAATCGAGAAGTAGAAGGCGCACTTATTCTGGCGGGTGATTATCTTGGATCGGTTTTGCAATCGCCGCGCGGCTTTGAGGCCTGCATTGCTGTGTGTGAGCAATCCGGGACGGAATCAACAGAGTTTGTTGTGCAGCACAGTCTGCAGTCCCGTCTTTGTGGTTTGCCATTCAAAGACATCGACGGCTTCTTTCTGACTGATAAACAGGGTGAAGTCGCTCAAAGATTAGAGACAGAGGACGGCCCGGTTGAGCGCGTCTACCGGATTGATACTTTGCTCGAGTCGTTCGATTTCAGTCAGTCGACGCAGGCAACGCCTGATGCTGAAACCTGGTATGGGAAGCATCAACCTACGCTGGGTCGTTATTTAAGGCGTTTTCGTTAATTCTCTCCAACATACCGAACCTCCAAAACCTGCTGACCTGCAAACCTACAGATGGCTGCTATGCTTAAAAGTCAGGTAATGCAGGAAATGTAGGAGGGCGCGATGTCGGAAGAAGCCGAATTCGACCTGAGTGATGGTCAACGGATATCTGTGTTAGAGAGGCTGGTCTCATTTAACCGGAAAGTAGTGATCGCCCTGGTTGTTGTGGCCGTTGTTGCGCTTTCTGCGTTATCAACGCTCGGCATTGTTTCGCTACTGCAGGAAACGGTGGCTTATGCCACCGAGGCTGAAGTTGCCGCGATGCGTAAAGAGAATGAGGCGTTAAGGGCGCAAATTGTCGCGTTCGAAAAGTCGCTGGACCAGTACCGAAAAATTATGGATACCAGTCAGGCAACAGCATTTAAGGCGATTCTTCTGGAGCAGGAACAAAGTTATCAGACGCACCTGAATGCCCTGAAGCAGGGGATGCGGGATCTTGCGAAAATGACACCCGGCTCGCGCACCTGGCTGGAAATGTATGATGAGCAGATGGATTTCGCTCTTGAAGAGAGCCGCCAGCGGGTACAGGAGCTGGTGGCAATTCAGACATCGGAGTTACGCAGCAAAGCACCTGCTGCAACCGCGAAAACCACAAAATAGTCCTTTTTGATCGAGCACAAAAAAAACGGCGGAATCTGAGTTGAGGTTCCGCCGTTTTTTCAGGAATTAATTTCCGCTTCCGTTAGCCGCGATGGTCAGAGACAAACGGGTTATGTTTACGCTCGTGACCAAAGGTCGAGTTCGGGCCGTGACCACAGATAAATTCGATGTCGTCGCCGAGCGGGAACAGTTTTTCACGGATGGATGATACTAACTCGTCGAAGTTACCTTTCGGGAAGTCGGTACGACCAATAGAGCCGTTGAAAATAACATCACCTACTAAAGCCAGTTTTTGCTCAGGTGAGTAGAAGACCACGTGCCCCGGCGTATGACCCGGAGTGTGAATCACTTTCAACGTGACATCGCCAACGGTCACGGTCTCGCCATCATTCAGCCACTGATCCGGAGTAAATGATTCTGCCTGCGGAAAACCAAACATCATCGACTGTTGCGGCAGCGACTGAATCCAGAATTCATCTTCTTTCTGCGGGCCAATCACCGGGACATCAAGGTCGCGGGCAAGAGCTGCGGTGCCGCCAGCGTGGTCGATATGGGCGTGAGTCAGCAGAATCTTTGTTGGTTTAGCGCCTAGTTGCTCCAGTTTTGCTTTGACGCGCGGCAGATCGCCACCCGGATCAACGACAGCGGCTTCTTTCGTGGCATCGCACATCAGGATGGTGCAGTTCTGTTCAAACGCGGTGACTGGCACGATGGCGACAGTTAACGACATAACAAACTCCGTCAGAATATGGTTACGATATCCGGTGCCTTACCAGCGTACTCTGGCATGGTCATGCCAGCTCGCGCATTTATGTAGGTCGGATCTGTGACTGTGTATTGGCGGCCATTATAAACCAGAGCGTCGCCCTGTACTTCACCAGATAGTGGCCCTGAAAACGACACCGCAGCGGCAACATGGCCCGGGTAATCGAGCAGGACGACGGGCAGGCCAAGCAAATCATGCACAAGCTGGCTGAACAGAGCTGCGCGGTCTTCGCAGTCAGAGGCGCGGTAGTGAATGGTTTCCAGCGGGAAGAGGTAATTTTCTTCGCGGAATTGTTCATCATCCGTTTCATATTTAAAGGCATTCTGCACGAAATTAAGCAGAGTATTTACCGCAGCCTCTTCGGATTTATTTTCGAGCAGTGGTTTCAATTGTGCGGCCAGTGCAATGCGGGTTTCATCCGGCATTTCGATGACGGGATAACGCGGTAATGCCAGTTGCGGCAGTGTATTCAGATAGTCCACCTGAGCAACTGGGTAGCTCAGGGTTACGTTTATATCGCGACCATTCTCTTTGAATTTCAACGTTTTTTCTGAGACTTTTCCGCTTGCCTGGAATTTCTCTGGAGCACGGAATCGAATCGGCTCGGCTGCGCTTTCGTGCTGTTTTTTATAGGTGTATACACTACCGGCGATCTGCACTTTGCCATCGGCAGGCAAGGCATAATAGCGCTGACCTTCGAGGGTAAAGTAGGTCACTCCGAAGACATCGTCATCAGCAGGCATCAGCAGGTATAGCTCACTGTTGTAGGCAAGACGGGCGTCGAAGCCCATTTTTACCAGCAGAAACCAGCTCAGCAGAGTTCGGCTGCGGGTATCTGGTGCAGTCTTATGGCTGAAGTCGGCGATTAAGCGTGCCGTTGCCCAGTCGCTAAGCGCAAGTTCTGAACGTGCCTGTTCCAGCTGCTCCTGCGTTTTTGTGTATTCACTTCGGGCCAGTTTTTCCCAGCCATTGGCAATGGTATCTGGTGAAATATCGCCACGCAGACGTGCGGTCATGGCGCTGTTATACGGGATGCTCAAAGCGTGGCCGTAGAAGCTTAAATTAGCGGCTGGGCCTGTGGGCATTTTCGCCGCTGGCGGCTTAGGTTTGGGGGTAATAACAGGCGCAGGCTCAGGCAGCGTTATAACGACTTCAGGAGTTGGTTCAGGAGCTGGTTCGCGAGTCAGTTCGGGAGCCTGAGTAATAGGCTTGGGTGGTGCAACCGGCATACTGTCTGGCTTTGGCGCTGTGTCTTCCTCGGCACCTTTTTCGGTATCAACGGACTCCCAGCGTTGCTTCAGAAAGCTGATAAAGGCTTTGTCGTTTTCATCCAGATAATTCTGAAACTCGTTTTGCGTGGACGCCAGCCAACGCTGGTAATCCGACATGCCTTTATTACTATCAGCTTGAGCGACTGCAGAAAACACGAGGCTTAACGCAAAAGGTAATGCCAGCCTAAGGTGTGAGGTACGCAGATACATAAATACTCCTGTATAAAAAAACCGGCACAGAGTTGCCCCAGTACCGGTTTTATTTAAATGCCTTTCAATGCTCTGAGTGCGCGCTTAGCGCATGTTCAGCATTTCTTCGCGCATTTCGTCGAAAGACTTCTGGGCCTGGAATTTCTGCCACAGTGCTTTCTCGTTGTTCATTGAAGTTTTCAGCGCCTGCTCAGCCAGCTGGTTTACTGTGTCTGCATCCAGACCTACCAGTACAACCATGCCGCCGGTCGGGGTTGGCATCTGACGGAAGATTTTGCTGCCTACCAGAGTTTCTTTGGTCAGCTGCTTAGTCGTAGATGAGTTCACCTGATCAACGGTTTCGTCATCAGCAGTGCCTGTAGTTTCAGCGTACTGCTTGATCATGTTCTGTACTTCAACCTGCATGGTCTGAGCCAGTTCAACACGGGCAGCGGTCGCGGCCATCTGCTTCATGAAGTTAGGGCCCGCAGCTGATTTGTCGGCATAACCGACAGCAGTCAGGTCAACGCCTTCAACTGGCGCACCACATACCCAGGCAGGAGCTGGCTGGTTGCTGCCGTCGGCGAAGATGCAGTCAGCAACCTGTGGAGCTGGCTCATTTGAAGAACACGCAACCAGAAGGGTGGCTGCAGCGGCAGTAAACAGGTGACGGATGTTCATCCTTAATCTCCTACTTCATGTATGAAAAAGTCTGGTTCGAGAATAGCGGATGGATTTTTAAATTACCACCATTCGCCGTATGGTCTTACACTCCTTTATACATCGCTCCTGCAACAGTTCCATGACGGATATCACATGCACTTCAAAAATCTTCTTGTTCTGACCCCACTGGCATTCATTCTCGCTGCCTGTGCTGCGAAACAACCTCAGTCACCCAACTGGCTTGGCGATCCGGGTGACGGTGTTGTTGCTTCGTGCGGTTTTAACATTAAGGGACGGTATTATCAGGAAGAGTGTGCGCGGACACGAGCGCGGGAGCAGCTGGCGGCAAGACGCGGTGTGACTGTGAGCAGCGAGTCGGTTCTGCAGGAGCGGGTGCACAACTCAAGTTCGAGTGTGACCATGACAAAGCAGACGGAAGAAGAGGTCGCGTCTGTAATGATTAAAGCTCGCGAACTGGGCACCTGGTACGATGCCCAACGCGATCTGTTTTACGTCTGGATGGAAGAAAACTGATTCAGTTTCCGTTTCTGACGTAAACGCTGGCTTAAAACGTAAGCGGGATTAATGCTGGTGACCACCAACGCCGTGAGCGTGGCCGTGATCCAGTTCTTCTGCTGTTGCTTCGCGAACTGCAACAACATCAACTTCAAACTGCAGGGTTTTGCCTGCAAATGGGTGGTTGGTGTCGACATCAGCCATAAAGCGGCCAACCTTAACGATAGTTACCTGACGCATGCCCTGTTCTGTGTGAACGGAAGCAACCATGCCTTTCTTCCATACTTTTGCGCCTTGCAGGTGTTTAACCGGTACGCGCTGAACTGAACCTTCGATGCGGTGGCCGTAACCGTTTTCTGGAGTAATGGTGATATCAACATGGTCACCGGCTTCTTTGCCTTCTACGGCCGCTTCAAAGCCTTCAATCATGTTGTGGTGGCCCTGCAGATAAGCAATTGGCTCACCTTCCTGACGGGTGGTTTCAATCAGATTGCCTTCTGAATCTTTCAGGGTGTAGTGCAGCTGCACGACGGTATCTTTTGCGATTTTCATGTCGGTATTCCGGCTCGATGTCTGGCTGGTTACAAGTATGTCTTAGCGTTGGGCCGCAAGTATCCGTGCTCTCAAACCAGCAATCAACAGAAACCCGGATGGATGTATGCCCGATTGAGGCGAGAAAGTCAGGTTGCTCACTCTTGAAGTCGGCTCAGTGCCCCCCATATTAGATATTCATCTATCAATCAGGACAGGTTTCATGACAACGATAGTTTCCGTACGCCGTGGTGACGAAGTGGTAATTGGCGGTGACGGTCAGGTTTCTCTGGGCAATACCGTGATGAAAGGTAATGCCCGTAAAGTTCGCCGTCTGTACGACGGCAAAGTGCTGGCCGGATTTGCTGGCGGCACCGCAGATGCATTTACTCTGTTTGAAAAATTTGAAGCTCAGCTACAACAGCACCATGGTCAGCTGACCCGTGCCGCTGTTGAACTGGCAAAAGAATGGCGCTCTGATCGCGCACTACGCAAGCTGGAAGCCATTCTTGCCGTGGCAGACCATACGGCCTCGTTGATCATCACGGGTAATGGTGATGTATTGCAGCCGGAAGATGATCTGATCGGCGTGGGCTCCGGGGGCAACTATGCCCTGGCATCCGCCCGTGCTCTGCTCGAAAACACCGATCTCAGTGCCCGCGATATCGTTGAAAAAAGCCTCAATATCGCTGGTGAAATCTGTGTGTTCACCAACACCAATCTGACCATCGAAACACTGAAAGCGGGAGAGCAGGCATGAGCCAGATGACACCACGTGAAATTGTTCACGAGCTCGACCAGCACATTATTGGTCAGCATGATGCTAAGCGTGCAGTAGCGATTGCACTGCGTAATCGCTGGCGTCGTATGCAGCTGGATGCCGAGCTGCGTGAAGAAGTTACACCAAAAAATATTCTGATGATTGGCCCGACCGGTGTAGGTAAAACTGAAATTGCCCGTCGTCTGGCGAAGCTGGCCAATGCGCCGTTTATTAAGGTTGAAGCGACTAAATTTACCGAAGTTGGTTATGTCGGTAAGGATGTTGAATCCATCATCCGTGATCTGGTTGAAACCGGCATTAAGTTGCTGCGCGAGCAGGAAATGAAAAAGGTGCAGACCAAGGCCGCTGAGCGTGCTGAAGAACGCATTCTGGATGTACTGCTACCACCGGCCCGTTCCAGCACAACCAGCTGGGATACGACCGAAGAACCAAAAGAAGACAGCTCAACCCGTCAGGTATTCCGCCGTAAGCTGCGCAACGGTGATCTCGATGATAAAGAAATCGAGATCGACGTGGCGCAGGGCACCATGGGCGTAGAAATCATGACCCCGCCGGGCATGGAAGAAATGACCAGCCAGCTGCAGAACATGTTTGCCAACCTGGGCGGTGATAAGAAAGCCAAGCGTAAGATGAAAATCGCTGATGCGCTGAAGCAGATTACCGATGAAGAAGCCGGTAGTCTGTTGAATATGGAGGAGCTTAAAGTTCGTGCGGTTGAACTGGTCGAGCAGAACGGTATCGTCTTTATTGATGAGATCGATAAGGTCTGTAAGCGTCAGGAAAGTGGTTCTGGCGGCGATGTTTCCCGTGAAGGGGTGCAGCGCGACCTGCTGCCATTGATCGAAGGCTGCACCGTCAGTACCAAGCACGGTATGGTAAAAACTGACCATATTCTGTTTGTGGCTTCTGGCGCTTTCCATCTGGCGCGTCCGTCCGATCTGATTCCTGAATTACAGGGCCGTCTGCCGATTCGTGTCGAGCTTCAGGCTCTGACGCCACAGGATTTCGAACGCATTCTGACTGAGCCGAACGCATCTCTGACAGCCCAGTACAAAGCGTTAATGAAAACCGAAGGTCTGGACATCGATTTCACCGCCGATGGTATCAAGCGCCTCGCAGAGATTGCTTATGACGTAAACGAAAGCACAGAGAACATCGGTGCTCGTCGTTTGCATACCATGATGGAGCGTCTGCTTGAGAGCGTGTCGTTCGATGCGACGGATCTTACAGAAGCGGTTCTGATTGATGCCGCTTACGTTGAAGATAAGCTCGGTGCCCTGGCACAGGATCAGGATCTGAGTCAGTTTATTCTGTGATGTGATTTTCATACGGGCTGCGATCATGGCCTTAATGGAATCGCTTAGAAAAGAAAGTGGCGCATCTGATGCGCCATTTTTTTGTGCCTCTTGATTTTTTTATACGTATTTTATACAAAACCTATTCTTTTGTAGGTGTTTTCTCGGCAGAATAGGCATAGCCATCGGGTAGAGCCCCGGTAATGTTTATCACTGGAGAACAACGGTATGGAATTCCTTACCCCTTTAATTAACGAAGGCCGCGAAATGTGGCTTACCGCGGTGCGTGCTTTACCAAATCTGGCGATGGCACTGATAGCCCTGTTGATTTTCTGGATCATCAGTACGGTTGCAAAGCGAGTCGTTAAGGCCTTGGCTGAACGTTCTGGAGTAAGACCCTCTTTGGTCGGGCTGTTTGAGACGATGGTTGCCGCGCTGGTCTGGACTATCGGTGTGCTGGTGGCACTGACGATTGTTTTCCCTAGCCTGACACCTGCTAAGTTGCTCGCCGCTTTGGGGTTGGGTTCCGTTGCTGTTGGTTTTGCTTTTAAAGATATTTTTGAGAACTTTCTCGCAGGTGTGCTGATCATGTTGCGTAAGCCGATGCGTATCGATGATTTTATCGAATGCGGTGATGTTTCTGGGCGTGTCGAGAAAATTACTATCCGGGATACCTACGTGCGCAAAATCGGTGACGAGCTGATTCTGGTGCCAAACAGCATGCTGTTTAAAAACCCGGTATTTATCAGTACTGATCAGCCGGTGCGTCGCTACGAAATCGTTGCTGGCGTGGCATATGATGTTGATCTGGATGCTGCTCAGAAGGTGATTCAGGAGGCAGTAGAAGGGCTCGATGTTATTGAGAAAGACCGCCCGGTACAGGTATTTGCCCGTGAGTTTAATTCGTCGTCGGTGGACTTTACTGTACGTTGGTGGGCAGGTTCACAGCCACTTGAAATGCATAAGACCCGTGATGAAGTGATTCGCGCGGTGAAGAAGGCGCTCGATAACGCGGGCATGGAAATCCCGTTCCCATATCGAACCCTGACTTTAAAAGAGCCGTTGCAGGTTCAGATGAATGGCGCAGACAAGTAATAATGCTGGTCTGAAAAAATAACAAAGCCCGCATCTGCGGGCTTTTTTTGCTTTTAAATTGCTGAATGAGTTTGCAGTTAAGCTCTGCCGTTACACCCGGAATCGGGAAATCAATTGCGACAGGTTGTTACTGCATTCTGCCAGCATGGCGCCGTTATCATCGGAACGGGACATGTTGTTATTAATATTGCTCGAAGAGTCTGCGATGCGGTTAATGCTGGCGCTGATTTCATTGGCAGCCACGCTCTGCTGTTCGACCGCACTGGCGACACTGAGGTTCATCTCGGTCAGAGTCACGACGGCATCACTGATGGTCGCGATGGCTTCAGAGGCTGCCTGTGACATTGCACTCGTCTCTTCAGAGTGCGTAGCACTGTTTTCCATCGACTGGACTGTCGATTCGGCTTGCTCCTGCAGGCGTGAAATTGTCCGGTGAATTTCTTCCGTGGACTCCTGAGTACGGGACGCGAGAGTCCGTACCTCATCGGCTACTACGGCAAAGCCTCTGCCTTGCTCACCCGCACGGGCTGCCTCAATGGCAGCGTTCAGTGCCAGCAGGTTAGTCTGTTCAGCAATGCCACGGATAACATCAAGCACAGTGCCGATACTTTCGGTTTCGGTGCGCAGGTTCTGGATGGATTCACGGGAAGACTGAATCTGATCAGCAAGATCCGCAATGTGCGCCTGGGTATTCTGCATGGTATGCAGGCCTTTCTTCGCGTTCGCTTCAACGACCTTAACCGCGTCGGCGGCGCGGTCTGCGTTGGCGGCGATTTCCTGGATGGTCTGGCTCATCTCGGTAGCGGCGGTAGCGACGTGCTCGCTTTCTTCCATCTGCTGAGTAGTCAGGCGGCGCGTAGCACTGCCTGCCGAGGCGATGTCACGGCCGAGGCTGGAGACTTTGCCCGTTGCAGTATTGCTTTCACCAATAATTTCGTGAATCTGGCCGATGAACTGGTTAAAGGACTTTGACAGGGTGGCCAGTTCGTCGTCAGCGTCGATGGGAATACGTTGGGTCAGATCACCATTACCCTGAGCAATATTGCGCATAGTCTTGGTCAACTGATGCACAGGCATAGAAATACTGCTGCTGATCATCTGGATGATGACCACCATCAGGCCTGCGAAAATAAGAGTCAGCAGGGCCGCAGACCCGGCTTCAGACCAGAACGCTGCATCTACGTCTTTCGGGTAAGCCCCAGAACCCAGGTACCAGTTCCATTTATCAAATTTACGTACGTAGCTGATTTTCACAGCAGCTTTTTCCTCTCCCGGGCGCGGCCATGAATACTGAACTACACCACCGGCCGGGGATGAGTTGCCGATGGACAACACTTCGCCGAATACGCGTTTCCCGGCTTTATCGGTAAAGTTGCTGACGTTTG
>Ga0255776_10007997_pt1 | contig 10520 bp, 4 predicted proteins | sample 071ome_19_FD_179974 | JGI IMG/M metagenome (GOLD analysis project Ga0255776, IMG submission 179974) | Coastal salt marsh microbial communities from the Groves Creek Marsh, Skidaway Island, Georgia - 071413AT metaG (version 2) | ecosystem: Environmental > Aquatic > Marine > Intertidal zone > Salt...
CAGGGGCGTAACACGCTATATCAAGTTGCCCTTGCTGACCTAATACACAATCCGCCATGGCCTGACCAATCCCCCCACTCCAGGCAATGCCTGCACCGGAGCAGCCTGCGGCGATAAACAGATTTTGCCAGCTGGGAGCTCGGCCCAGTAACGGCTTGCCATCCGGGGTATAACTCGATACACCAGCGATGTAGTGGCTCAGTTGCGCCTGCTCCAGCAACGGGCAACGGGCCATCAGTGCATCCCAGTTTTCATCCAGCGCGGCCCAGCCCTGCGGGTCCTGCGGGAATGCCAGTGAGTGAATATCAGCGGGGAGCTGACTGGCATCGGTATAACAGCCAAGGCTATCACGCACGCCAAATAACAAAGCTCCGTTTTCACTGCGGAAATAGAAGCCGTGACGCTGGTCAATCAGCATTGGCATGTGACGATCGATGGCGGGCTGTGAATCGGTAATCCAGTAGTGGCTGCGCACCGTCGCCATTGCCAACTCAACACCATAATCCTGTGCCAGGCGTTTGCCCCATGGGCCGGCAGCCAGAATCACGTCATCGCAGCGATAACGTTCGTTGTCAGTCTGTACCGCTGTGATGCGTTCGCCGTCATGCTCCAGAGCCACCACCGCCTGTTGCGTCAGACAGCGGGCACCGAATGCCCTCGCCTGTTGCAAATAAGTGGTCGCCAGCAGATAGGGGTCGATAAAGCCGTCATCGCCATAATCCAGTGCCACCGCATCCGCGGTAACATTGAGCCATGGGAAGCGCTGACGAATATCACTGGCATCACGCCAGTGCGTTTCAAGCTCCATATGCGCTGCAATGGCGCTATACGCCATCAGACCCGAGCGATCTGGATTTATGCCTGGTAAACCACTGCTATCCTGCAGGTGCCAGCAACCCACCCGCTGCATCAGTGGCTGACCGCTGAGCTGCTCAAAGTGGCGAATAATGCGATGGGTTTCCGCCACAAAAAGACTGGCGTTACGGTCACTACGAGCGCGGGTTAATAGGGCCGCTGCCTGCGAGGTGGTCGCGGCAGCAAATTCACCGGCCTCTAGCAGGGTTACCTGAACCCGGCCACTGCGTTGTAAATAGTAAGCACAGGCAAGGCCGAGAATGCCGCCACCTATGATTACCAGCTGCTTTTTTACTGAGTCTGTCACTGTTTATCTACCGCTGAAGCCGGCGACTCTTGGCATCACCGGACTTTGTTTCTGGTCTAGTCCAATTAGAACGGTCAGATATGACAATCCGGTGACATTTGAGTACAAGCGAACAAGACTACAACGTCTTTTAAATTATTCCTTTTGAGCTTGACTGATTATAAGTTGGTAAAGTTTATGAGCTGCCGGGCCAGTTTTAGACCCTTTCGGTAGGAGAATATGGACCGGTACCTGATAACAGTTACTACCTTCAACACTTAGCACTGTCAGATTTTCTAATTTATTTTCATTTAAAAGATGTTCAGGCAAACGGCAAAATCCAACGCCCGCTTCCACTGCATATATTGCTTGCTCGAAATTATCAACAGTCATTCTCTGCTGACCTTTAAGCCAGCCGACATCCAGCGAACCCCTAGAGTGATTCGTTCCACCGGCATCACGCACAACAATTTGGCAATACCGAGTTAAATCAGCCATTGCAAGATCACCTTTCTCGGTAAGCTCATGTCCTTTCGCAACAACGGGAACCATCGACGTCATTGATAGTGCTTCTGCCGGGAAGTTTGTGATAGGTAAGTTGATGACTGCCACATCAGCCAATTGGGAAACAACCATATCTCGCGTTTTCGACAATGATGTTTCAAAAACCTGCACTGAGGTCGCGGTATTTTCCTTAACGAAAGCCGACAATGCACGACAGATTATATGGGGGTCGCACAAGTGGTCAATCGCAACAGTAATATCAGATTCAACGCCTGAAGCGATTTGTCGGCTCAATTCTTCTAAATCTCGAGCCTGTTCCAGCATATGGTCAGCCCTGCGCAGGAGGGCCATTCCTGCTGATGACAATTTTGCACGGCGCCCCTTCACTTCAACCAGTTTTACATCCAATTGCTGCTCCAGTTTCCTGATCGCATAAATCAGCGCTGTATGACTTTTATTCAGTACTTCAGCTGCCGCCTGGATGCTCCCCGACCGGTAAATTTCCTGAAGTGTTATCCATTGTTCAAAGGTGCTTTTTAACCGCATAAGCTCTCCAACGATCGAACTTCGTTAAAAATGTAAGTTTTTTAGACAAAAAACCGCAAAATTATAAACTTTACTGTCTGATTATCAGACATGAATATAGAGAGGTAAACACCAAACCAGAAGAGATCAATAACATGAAGATATTACAAGTAGACTTCTCATACCCTGGAACTATGGGAGAAGAAATGGCGGGCCAACTCAAAGTGCTTGCAGACAGCATCAATCAGGAAGATGGGTTAATCTGGAAAATATGGACGGAAAATCAACAAGAGGCTTTAGGTGGAGGTATATACCTATTCACTGATGAGCATAGCGCTGCAAAATATCTGGAAATGCATCGTCAACGTCTTCATGGGATGGGAGTTACAGGCATCCGGGGCGTTATATTTGATATCAATTCAACCCTGACTACTATCAACAATGGGCCTGTAGGAGAAATGAACGATGACTAACACATTATTTTTAACAATACACAGCATAATATATACCGTGTTTGCACTGGCCTTATTTTTCTTTCCAGAACAGATATGGCCAATTTACGGCGTAAATATCAATGACAAATATGCTTACTTTTTATCTCAACATACCAGCATATTTCTAGGTGGCATTGCAGCCGTTACTTATCTATTGAGCAAAACCAATCATAAACAAACTGAAGTGCAGTTATTAAAATCACTAATCGTAACTAACACCCTAGGGGTAGTAATTACTCTTTATGCTGGTTTCACTAACATATTTACAGGCTTAGGTTGGAGTGATCCATTATTCTTTTTCATCTTAACAATAATGAGTTTCTACCAATTAAAGAAAATCCGGTGACAATGTTGTACAGCCACACCCCGAGCAGTGGCTCAATACGCCCTGAAACAGGAATAACGGCCATAAAAAACCGGCGATTGCCGGTTTTTTATGGGAGATCACACAATAATTAATTGCTGCTGTGCGGCCAGACACTGCTGCCGTCAATGTTTACCTTCTGATGTGTCAGTGTACGGCAAAAGTCGCTGCCATCGGCGCTGTAAAATACATCGCCCAGGCTGTCGTAATTTTTACTGGCAACCTGATCCCGGGCTTTCTGATTGGTGCTAAAGCCGTAGAGATTAAACCAGTTCACCAGATCAAGCTGGGTCACCTCAGACAGCGATATTAACAACCAGTCATTACGGCTGATGCTGCTTAGTTCACTGAATGCATACTGGTCGAAGCCCAAACCAGCGCGCTTGGCATTCCAGCTGGTTTCACTGTTATCAGCCTGCCAGTACTGACGCAGCCAGATGTGCAGCCGCGGATACAGGTGCCAGCCGTTCTCCAGTTTGTCGTGGTCTTCGGCAGCCATCATCAGCTGCAGGTAAAGCGCGTGGTGCTCCGACCAGGATTTACTGCGATTTTCAGCCGCATAAGTAAATGCATTAGCGGCCTGTTTGCTGGCCTGCAACATATCAAAGGTTTCTTTAAACGGCAGCGCCTGGCAAGAAGCGCTCTCACCGCTGTCGTCTTCATAAATGGATTTGGCGTAATAGGAATAAAAATTGGTATTGGAGTGACCGCCGTATCCTTCAAAGCGCATTTCAGCGCGTTCAATGCCATGGCCCAGTTCATGAATGTCGCCATGGCCTACCGGGCTGAAGTTCCAGCCGGCATCGTACGGATTGCCGGAGCAGCCCCAGCCACAGGTTGGCTGATCAGCGTTCATATGTTTGACGATATCAATGGTATCAACGCTCAGTCCACGGGCGCGAACAAAGTCATGAATCTCAGGCACCACATCAATATGGGGCCCCTGAAAACCGGCCAATACGTGCACTTTATTATGAGTATAACGCATGGTGGCATTGGCAAAATCGGATGCCAGGGGCCAGATGCTGCCTTCCAGTGAAGCCACCAGTTTCGGTAGGCGCGAATGCACTTCAAACCCTTCGGTAGCGATTTCTGCCCAGTCGTAATCGGCTGCAGCCAATCGCTGAGCAAAATCCTGATCGTCACTTGGGTCGCGCCAATGCGGATGACGTCCAATCTGTTTGAAGTCGAAACGCACCTCCATATCCTTATCATTAAAGGCAATCTGCACCGGTCCGCCGTAGCTGGAGGTAAATTCAATGGTTTCACCGGGCTTGATTTCTATCTGCTGACTTTGCAACAGATAAGGACGGTTATACCCCTGATTATTAAAAATATGCGTCGCCCCGGTGCGTAATGAATTAATAAACAGTTTGGTTGTTACCGGCTCATTGTCGGTACGGGAGACCGACATGGTGACACCCGGAATGGCATACACCCCAGCCGAACGAAAATATGGCTTGGCATTCATCACGACGGTTTTATCTTCAGCCGTAATATGACTGAAATCCGAACGACTGAAGTTACCCATATCCGCCTGCACCGGATTAATACGGCGGCTGTTATACACCGCATAGTCGGCATACAACGAACGGAAAAATGCCGTGGTATCGGTGCTGCTTTTATCCATTGGATAGTTCGCGCTTTGGCGATAGCGATCCGCCAGTAAAATCAGCAGTTTTGCCAGCCGATAATTTTCTGAGGAGGTATCAAACAGATGAAACTTTTCGGCGTCATAGCCATTAAACATCGCCTTCACATGGTTGGCGCCAGCAAAAAATTCCGCCTGGGTGTTGGAGCTTGGCGGGCATGAACGGGTTTCACATTCACTCAGGTCTACATTAAAGCGGTTGTTTTTAAAGTTATTCAGCAAGGTTTCAATGGCGCTGATGGCCTCGGGTTTATTGCCCAGAGTTTGCGTGGGGTTGTAATCGGCCAGCTGCAGTTTCCACCAATAATTGTCGTTGCTGAACGTCACTTTCAGACGCTGAAAAATCGCTTTACCCAGAGCTTTATGATTGCCGTCGTGGTGAATGTAGAAAATCGGCGTCCCCTGAGTTAATGCCTGCTCCACACCGGCTATCGCCGGCGCCAGTTCCGCATCATTCTGAGTGTGCTGGCTGATAATCAGCAAATCGGGCTGATTGGCCAGGCAGGTCTGTAGCGCTGTGCCATTACAGGCAGTGGCGTCGTTGTATTGCACCTGGCCCTGATAATGGTCATCAAGCCAGCTGCGAACCGCACTGCGATCCCGAAAATAGGTGCTTTCATCGAGTTGGCTGATAACCACCTTCAGCGGTGCCTGTTCACTACCGGTTTTGCCCGTCAGCCATTGAAAGCTGTTATTCAGAAACTGATCAAACTGCGCATTATGAGCGGTGCGCAACGGGTTACCACCAAACACCAGATAACGACTGTCGTCACTCAGTGTGCTGCCATTACCAGCGATAGCAATGGGCAACTGGCGTATCTGATTGCCTTCCAGAAAGGTCGAGTTGGTGTACAGCACCACGTCATTAAACGGGTACTGGCTTTGCAACAGTGATGAATCATGGCTTGGGTTCCAGCTGAGCTGAGTCAGTGCCTGATTGCCACGGCCAAACAAGGCGTGTTTAATGTCATCGAAATGCGACACGCTCGCCTGAATATCCTGCAGTGCCGCATCCAGCACAACCTGGTTATCGTCCAGCAGTCGTGCATCACCGGTGCGCAGTGCTTGTTGCAACGGTGTTTCAACCACACCACCGCCCTGATTGCCGTTATCCCCGCCTACCAGCGGATCACCGTCGCCACTGCCACCGCCACAACTGGCCAGCAGCAACGTGGTCGCTACCATCATCACCGAACGCATTCTGCTGCTGTTCCGGGTGTTTAAAAAACCTGGTATCGATAATCGCTTCATCATCATTTTCACCGCTCAAAAATCGCTGTTTAAACTGCTGCAGTGCTAATTGCTATCGTGCCGACAGCGTCTGTATTTCCGCTTCACTCAGGGCGCGGTGATACACTTTGACGTCATCAAACGCCTGCCCCGGAGACAGCGTGCACACCTGCTCATCCCCCTCACCGCTGCAGCTCAGCTGCGCATGACCGCCTACCCTGAAAGGTGAACCGCCGCCATAACCGGAGCTGTTCATCGCCGCCATAATCGGGCCACTACCCTGCGGCAGAGTAACCGGGTCTGCCATCGCGACACCATTGAGATAGCCGCGCAACTGTTGGTTGTCACGGTCAACCACCATCACCAGGTGATGCCAGACGCCGGCGGTCAAAGCATTTTGCTGACTGATCACCGCCTGGTTATTCACCATCAAGCGGTCGCGGAAATTCACCTGCATCGCCAGCGTGCTGCCCTGACTACGGATTTCCCACCCCCCGTATTCCATGTTATTCGGACCGCTCGAAGATTTACCCATCAGTAAACGGGCGGCATCACCAGGAGCGTATTTAATCCAGACACTGGCACTGAAACTTTTGTGCCCTGGGTCAAGTTTATGCGGCAGCAACGAGTGCCCCAGTGCATCGTTGGCTTTTTCCGCCGACGCCATCAGTTGCAGTGTCATCGCATGATTGCTGTTGCTGGCTTCACGAATATCCGCCAGGGCAGCGCCATCGCTTAACCCGGATAATTCCGGCGCGGTTAAATGATTACCGGCACCACTGGCATCGTTAACGACATGGTCAGCGCTGACCGTTTCCATATCCCAGTCACCGCTGATGCCATTGCGCAAGACCTGGATCTGAACCGGCCCTACGGTACGCAGGCTGCCATCGCTGACGGTATAGGTGAACTGATCCACCCCGATGTAATCGGTCGGCGGGGTATAACGTAAACGATTGCCCTGCTGCACCACCTGTCCGCCCTGTGCCGTAGTGCTCTGAAATTCTGCGATGGACAAGGTTTCACCGTTGGCATCGTAATCATTAGCCAACACCGCAACGTCTGCCGTCTCATTCTGATAAACCGTTAAGTAATCTTTAAACGCTGCCGGTGGCATGGCATCGGTCAAGGCTTGTGCCGGCTTGAATTTACTGCGCGCCTGCAAACGGCGTGTGGTTTTGCGCGCCTGCATATTACCCAACTGAGTACCCGGCGCCTGAATCTGATTATTGTTATCAGTTTGCTCACCGTGGCCCAGTCCCATGTTGTGGCCTATTTCGTGGGTAAAGCCCCAGTTGTGGGTAAAATTCGCCACACAGCCAACCCAGTCGCCGCCGCCCCAGCAATAACCACCATTAACCGGGTCCTGGAATTCGATGGTGAAGTTAGTTGCATCGGTTGCTGCCGGACGCGGTTGGTTATTATCCGCAGTGGAATTGCCGTGCACTTCAATTAATGCACGGCCGACATCCCAACGCAGGCCGGTTTTTTGCGCCCAGACGTAATCGGTTTCATTAATGTGATTTTCCATCTGAGCAATGGAATTGATAATGCTGCCGCGTGCCTGATTCACAAACTGGGTGTATTCATGTTTAAACGATACCCGCGCCAGATTGTTGTGAAAATCCACCCCCGGCTGTGGTACAAAGTAGCGATTATTTTCGATAGCCGGCACATCCACTGAAATCATCATTTCATCGTTGCGGCTTTCGCTGTTGCCCAGCTTGTTGGCATCAATTCGGTCGGACACATCCACCACTTTCCCCCAGGCACGACCATCGCCACGCCAGGCCGAAATATGCATCTGGCCATCAGCATCAATGACACCGGTCACCACCAGATATGGGTCGTTGCTGACCACGCCACGATAGGTACGTGGCTCTGGCATAGGTACCACAGCCTGATACTGCTGCTGACGCCGATCATCGAATGTCAGTAACTGATAATTCGGCGAGCGAACGCTGTGTTTGTAAAAATTCAGCTCTTTCTGCTGCTGATCAACCTCAACGGTTAACGACAGCGTTTGTGGCAGGGCTTCTCCGGCTTGTTTACCGGCCGGAATAATTTCTGTGGTCACCGGTATCACACTGCTCCAGCTACTGCCTGCCGGACCACGCACTTCAACCCGAACAAAATAGGACTCTCCCGGGGTGACGTTGGGGAGTATCACTTGTTGCTCACCGGACGACAGGTTGCCAGCGGCAATCATATTTTGCCAACCGCCAACCTGGTCTCCCGCATCCACGGTGCCGTAGTAAATAAACACCGGCAGGCCCGCCGCATCATCGGCAATACTGAGGTTCAGTGTCAGTTGTTCGCCATTCTGATCAAAACCGGATTGCACCAGCTGGTTCACCAGTGGTGCCGATGGATACAAGGCCGAAAATGGCAGCAAGTCATCGCCGCTCAACAGCGCCTTGCCATTGTTGGGGCCGGACCATGCGACCGACAGGTGATCACCACCACCGCCTTCTTTATGCAGCGCTTCAATGTAATACAACTGCCCCGCCACCAACTCGATATCGGTTTTCACCCGGTTACTGTCGTACCAGCCGTTCTGAGCGGTGTATCCGTTTACCCGGGCAATCAGCTCAGCCTTGGCCGGGTCCATATCCGCTGACAAACGCAATTCACTGTGATCATCAGAAGCGATCCAGAAATTATACTGGCCACTGACCGGCACCCGCAGAAAGCCCCGCAAGCGCTGGCCGTAGTTGTTTCCCAACGCCGGCTGACTGGCAAACTGAGTGAGCAGAGCCTGAGCATTAGGCATTGAATCCAGTGGAATATCAGCGACCTGGTTGCCGCCGATACCGGTCCATAGCTGCTGATTCACCCCACGCTGACCGAAGCGCTGGGCATCAACAACCAATACAGTTAACTGCATCTGCGCATTTTGCTGGCCATCGCTGGCCTGAATGGTCAGAGTTTGCTGCTGAACACCATTAAGCGACCCCGCCAGCGTCAACTCACCGCTGGCTGATAACGCAAAGGTGCCGACATTGTCGCCCGCTAACTGATAGCTGATGGCGGCATCACCGTCTATCAGTGCCTGCGCCTGAAATATGCGCTGACCAAAGCCCGCATTACTGGCCACCGCGGCCAGATAATGGTCGGCCTTAAAATACGGTCGGCTGGTGTCCAGCGTGGCGCTGCGGAAGGTTAATTCGGCGCCCCGCTCAGAAACATTGCCGGCGGCATCAACACTGACAATTCGCAGCTGATAATTGGTCGCCGGTTGCAGCTGACGTAAGGTGTACGCTGTGTCTGTGGTAGTCGCCAGTACGCGGCCATCCAGCTCGATACGGAACAAGCTGTTGGCTTCTGCGCTTTGCCAGCGCAGCTCAGCCGAGTACGGGCCAACATTACTGATATTAAGGTTAGCGGGTGCCGCCGGCGCCAAGTAATCGCTGATCATCACCGATGCCATATTGCTCGCCGCAGAACGATTACCGGCCTGATCAAACGCCACCAGCGAGAAATCATAACGGCGACCACTGTCGAGGTTGGTCATTTCAAGATTGGTTTCAGACAACTCAGCGGCATCCACAGCGGACAGCAATACACCGTTGTTCCACACCTCATAGCCAACTACAGCAATGTTATCAGTGGCCTCACTCCATTCCAGGATGACCGCCGATTCCGACGTTTTCACCACCTTCAGATCGCTGATTGCCTGCGGCGGCTGGCGATCCAGCGGTAAGCGCAGATACTGGCTGGCAATCAACTCACGGCTGCCACCCGGGCGCTGCCAGGCAACCGACAAGTGGTCACCACCACCGTACTCCACCATCAGCGCTTCAATGCGATACGGCACACCGGCCTGCAAGGTTACCGCCTGAGACTGCTGCTCGGCGCGGCCATCCCAGCTATCTTCACCAACCCAGCCACTCACCTGCGCGATCTGGCGCAGGTTGTCACGACTGAGGTCAGAGCTGAGATGCAGCTGAGAGCCATCGTCAGAGGCAATCCAGAAGGTGTACTCACCGCTGACGGGCGGTACCAGGTAGCCGGACAAACGCTGGCCATAATTGTTGGCTACGTTCGATGGCGCTTTAAAATCCGTCACCGAACCGGAATCGCTTGGCTGATCGGGAAATTGCTCAAACGTCAGCAAGGATTCGATATCGGCACTGAAGGCATGGCCGGTATACACCTCACGCATTAAGCCAAGCTGGCTGCTCTGATTACCCAGTTCAATAAAGCCCAGTGACAACGCACGGCTGGCCACACTGTAGCCATCGCTGACTTCCACCATCAACGAAAAGACCTTACCGCCCAGGCCATTGGCGCTGCGGCTGAGTAACAGCTCACCGGCATTATTAATGGCTACCGGCAACGCATCCTGTTTTCCCGAGCGGGCAGCCACACGCCAGCTCAATGTATGACCGTCGCCATCACTGGCCGAAAACGACTGCAACACGCTATTCAGAGGCTGGGCGGTGGTTAAGGTCAGAAATTCAGGAGCGGAATCCATCACCGGGGTCTGGTTGTTGAATGTCGTCGCGGCAATGGCGACTGCGGCCGAGCGCTGACCCGAAGCATTGAGCGCTACCACCTGATACTCGTAGCGGCGCTGCGGCGCCAGATTGGCGTCCTGGTAAGACAATA
>Ga0255776_10008019_pt1 | contig 10502 bp, 2 predicted proteins | sample 071ome_19_FD_179974 | JGI IMG/M metagenome (GOLD analysis project Ga0255776, IMG submission 179974) | Coastal salt marsh microbial communities from the Groves Creek Marsh, Skidaway Island, Georgia - 071413AT metaG (version 2) | ecosystem: Environmental > Aquatic > Marine > Intertidal zone > Salt...
AGAGAGAGAGGAAAAAAACAACGGCGGAAGTGAAGTGAAGGAAAAGGAACAGGCGTTTTCGGAACACACACAAGAGGGAGGCGTTTTCGGCACTTCGAGGCGCGCGGGGCGTCGGTGTCGCGGGCGTCGGGGTCGCGTGTCGCGCGTGGTTAGGGGTGGGTCTCGTAGTCGTCGTCGCGATGTCGTTGTCTTTATTCACTGAACGCGCAGGTTGATTGGTTGATTGGTTGGCGCGTTGGTTGGTTTCAGTTCTCGGCCATGTGTACATACGCACCATGTGTACACTCGTACACGCAGCACCGCGTACGCGCCATAACGCGTCGCTCCCGGACGGGGCACGACGCGACGTACGCGTTCGAGCCGTCGAGCGACTCTTCTTGAATGCGCGGAGTTCGACGTCGCGACAGCTGCGCGAGGTCAGGTCCACGCATGGGAGAAGAGCGCGCTCGCGCGCTCATCATGCGTCGCGTCGTCATTCCCGAGGCGTGACATACAGTCGTCTCCGTCGTCGCTCGCTCTGCACTCAGCGCGCCGGTAGCGCGCCTCGCGTGAGGATGGACGTGCGCTGTACCCGTGACGCGCAGGGTACGGCGTCGCGTCCGCGGCAGCAGGCGTCGCACGTCGTTCGGTTGCCAGCCTCGGCCATGTGTACGCACCATGTGTACTCTCGTACACGCAGCACCGCGTTCGCGCCATAACGCGTCGCTCCCGGACGGGGCGCGACGCGACGTACGATTCGAGCTGACGAGCGCCTATTCTTGTGTGCGCCGGGTCCGGCGTCGCGACAGCTGCGCGAGGCCGGGTCCCCGCATGGGAGACGAGGACGCTCGCGCGCTCATCGCCCGTCGCGTCGTCGTTCCCGAGGCGTGCCGCACCGTCGTCTTCGTCGGCGGTCGCTCTTCAGTCCGCGTCCCGGTAGCGCGCCGCGCTTGAGGATGGACGTGCGCCGTGCCCGTGGCGCGCAGGGTACGGCGTCGCGTCCGCGGCAGACGGCGTCGAACGCCGTTCGGTTGCTGTCCTCGGCCATGTGTACGCACCATGTGTACTCTCGAACACACAGATGAAGCGCGTGTGGTCGCCATATCGCGTCGCTCCGGGACGGCGAGACGCGACGCACGCGATTGAGCCGACGAGCGACTCTTCTTGTGTGCGCGGAGTTCGACGTCGCGACAGCTGCGCGAGGTCGGGTCCACGCATGGGAGAAGAGCGCGCACGCGCGCTCGTCGTCTGTCGCGTCGTCGTTCCCGAGGCGAGACAGACAGTCGTCTTCGTCGTCGGTCGCTCCTACAACAAGATGCGTTGTCCCCGTGCTGCTGCTTTTAAGTGGACAAAACTACAAAACTTGAAATCATGACACGACGCTCGTGAGTACGAAAACTCACAGCGTCGCGCCGTAGCTCGGAGCGATCTTCGGGCCAAGTTTGCTACAAACATGCGACTCTTCTTCATCCGTCTGCTCTCGCCTCTTCTTCGTCAACGAGAAAAGAACAGCGCCGCCTAACGTCATCGACGCAAGTAAGACGATAAACACAACCGGTCTCGATACGAGGGACACACCTTCGTCTCGGTTCTTTGCGCCTGTCAGCGCAGCATTCCCCAGAGCGGCGGTGGAACGTTTGCTCGTCACACAATTCGCGCTCACTGCCAGCTCAAAATCATGAGCAGCGTTTCCAGAGCGATCCGTGACACCATGGACGCTGACGGTATACTCACCCGATTCAGAGCTTGGGAAGGCGACGATCCATTTGCCGTTCGAGCACTGAAACTTGAAGTTGCGTAACGCAGAAGCGGAGACTTGACTACTGACTTTCGTGGACGACAGGGTTGAGCCACAGATCGTGTTTGTCTTCTTGATTGTAACCACCTGATCGCTGCAGTCTATCTCTTCAGCGTATTCGATACCAAAGAAACGTCCACTGGATTCGAAGTGTTTCATCTCCATCGGATAAGTCGTGTCGACGATAAGGGATAGACGCTGGTCACTTGCGTACTCGTGAATCGACGGATCGGCCAATGCCGATCCACCGAAGCAAAAGTTCTTCACACGAAGCTCGTACGAGTCATCTTTGAACCCGCTCAAAAGCTTTTCAAACTGGTTGTTTATCTTCCAGTCAAATGTACACCCCTCCGTTCTCGAGTGTTCACAGAGCAAATTGAACTTTTTATCCATTTCCGGTGAACCTTCATCTTTTGCAGTGATCCACTCGCCGCCAGACGCTGGGCGGTACTGCAGTCGAACGAGCTTCAATCGTTCATTCATGAGCGCATCGCTCACGTCCGCGTCCGGCCACAACACATACTGATCCGGGTTGTTTACCTTGAGACTGAGAACACCGGACGAGCTCAGCGATTGGGCTGAAAACGAGTACTTTGACATCGTCGCCTCATCAAACTGGACCTTTGGACAGGGCTGCATCCAACTCATAGCGTCAAGGTCGACTGTGTGCGAAATCGGCTCGCGATACAAGTCCATGTCGCTTTCGCAGAGGCTGGTCAACTTCAACTGCAGGTACTTGATGCTTCGAGTCGCAAACCCAGGCGCAACAGCAAAACTCAAATGTTGTCTCGAAATGAGCTTCTGTCTATCGAGAATGTCTCCGCTGACAAACTTAAACGGCATGTAATCACCAATGGAAAAGCTATTTCCGTTTAGTGAGAAGATGCTGTCGCGCATTTCGAATCCGTCTCGTGATACACTGCTGGCGGCTCGAAATACCGCGTTCGCAACAGATTGCGCAGTCGCATCGATCAGACTCGTAGCTTCTTCCGCAGCAGCCCTCACTTGAGCTATTTCTGGCGAATCTCTCGCCATGGTAGATCCGGCAGCTCGAATGACTTCACTACATACAGTGTTCGCGTTAGCTGATTCCGACATCGCATGTTCAAACGCAGCGGACACAACTGCATCGAGAGAAGCTGCAAACCCATCCACTAGGCGAAGAGCAAATTTGCCACCTTCGCGATACGGTGACTCATTCTTAATCACGACTCCAATCATAGCACGCTCGCCAGGATTTAGGTTTTTAGTAGTCATTTTCGACTTCAATGGAATCTCCAAGCTCACACCGGATTCGCGGAACACGGTATGGCTTTCGCCTGGACACATACTCCGACCGCCCTTTGTGACAAACACCGGTGTGCCGAAACGCCTGTCTGACCCGACAGCCACGACGAACTTATCCCCGTACTCAGGATCTCCGAGGGAGTATGTCGTCGTCAAATGACCGTACTTATTCCACATGAACATGCGATCGTGCGCAAATTCCCTTTCCCAACCGTACTTGAGCCCAATATTGCGATCGTAGTAAATCCCGCCTGCAGGCGTCATCAGTCCGCCATCTCCGTGAAATCCTCCCTTGTAATCAACCGCGCCATCGATGGTGAAGCTCACATGAGACTTATAATCGCAAATTGCCTCACGAGAGTTGAAAGAAAACTCCATCGCATGTCCTCCACCACTGAACGTGAGGAATATTTGCGCATCAGGCTGATCGCTGCCGCCGCCGTTCGCCATAGCAACTGGGGCTGTGCCGCCTGTCAGAGAAGCTAAGATTCGCTTGGAGTCGCTCGGTTTTAGAACGCTCAAGCTTCCTTGTTCACTCACGTTATCGACGGTTCCAGTGAAGCTCGAAATTTTTGAGTCTCTCCAATCGTCCATATCTTCCGCTGCGATGTCATTCATCCCGTACGAGTAAAACGTTTCACCATTTTCGTCTTTCAAAATGTCATCATAGCGTGGCTTGACGACTTCTGAACGAGCGATGGGATGAACGATTGATAGAGCGCTGTATGGAAAATGTCCGGGCTCGTCAGATCCGGGCACTGGGTGCGAGTCCAAATCGCTGCGCATGAACGGTAACAATCGCGCCTCCTGAATGTACGCCGTAGGACCAAGAGCCGCCGTCTGCGCAACTAACGGTCCAGCTCCTGCTAACATCGTGACTGAAGCGAGAAGATACATTGGTGCACCTTGGAGCACATCGATCGCCGTCGCTGACGCCCATTCGTTCGCTAAATCAGTCGCAACATCGTCAAAGTCTGCGTCCTGTGTGTATAGGTCGTTATAGCCCATGCCCCCGCTGTTCTCCATCTTTGACTGGATGTTTTTACCGAAAATTGAGTCGTCACCCGTCAAAGAGACCTGGATTTTGGAGTCGCCTTCCGGCGTTGCCCATTCTAACGTGCGCTTCCATGAGGTAATCTTCCGCTGTATGTATTCGGACCAAGGTATGTCAGATGGTTTTCCAGACTCGTCTGCAGTCACACCTGTAGGAGACGAAACTGTCGTGAGCAAGAACTTTAGATTCGGTAAAATTTGCCCCTCGATGGCGTGTGCGACGAAAACGTACGTAGTCGGTTTACGCGGTAACCACGTCACTTGCGCTTCGACGTCCAAACACACTACGCCGCCATCCTGCTGGTCGCTCAAGTCAAGTATATCGGATATCTTGTACACGAGCTCGATGCCACCGCCGAGGATAGCATCACCAGCTCTTCCTGGGAGTGCCGGGTCCTGGCTGCTGCGCACAACTCTGTTCGTCGTCATGACAATGTCCCATCCACTGTCACTCTCGGATTCGATAGAGAAATTCGGCCCATCAACTTCGGCTTCGCCAGTGAGGCCAGTTTTCACTTCGTATTCTACGAGGTCAGTACTCGCCTCAGCCGTGTAGCCCAAGTTCATGCCAAACTCGCCTTCCGCAGCGAATCCGAACGCAGAGTCGGTGAAAGTGCCTGTTTTCACCGTCATTGCTCTAGTTGACGCAAGCGCGTATTCAATTTTCACTTCTGAGCCAGAGCTCAACTCGGCATATGAGTCTCCTCCTGGCGGATCGTGCACGACCGTGTACACCAACCCATCTAATGGTACCGTGGCCCAGAACGCTGCACCATCATCACCCCGTGGCTTCGAACCGAGCGGGATGAGCTCCCGAACTGCCGTGGCTGTGACCGACCGATACAGATCGTACCGCTCGACCTCAATGCGTAGAGTCCGTCGATGATTCCCAGCTAGGTTGGGTTGACCCGCCTTGATGTTCAGCTCAGTCTTGCCTTCGGGAAATATGAGAAAGCCTTCATCATTTAGTACAACTTGGAAATCACACGATTCACCACCACCACGAATGGGATGGCACTCGGTATCTCCCGGGTCACTCACGTCTTGACGAATCTTGATTTTCGTGCTGCCGGTGCCGTTCTGGTTGCTTGGAAGCGCCGCAAAACACCTCTCGTACGCACCATTCACGCGGTGTAGCTCAAATACTTTTAGTTGAATTGATTTTGCATCTGATATTGCCTCCTTGATCGGGTTTTGTGCCGACATGGACGTACCAAGGAAGTGTTGTTTGGAGAGACCGCCGGATGGTTCGGTACCCGAATAGCACACGTCAGCATCATTCGCAATCTTCGGAATGTACGAGTCAGGAATGTCGATACAGATTGGCCCGTGGTAGTTGTATTGAATTTGCACCCACTCGCTGCGATTTCGCATTTGCGCAAGCCGCTGAAGACTGTTACGGCGCTCGAAAAATTGTAACATGTCACCGTTCTCGGCGGCGCAGCTGTCGTTCCATGACTCCTCTTTGATCATCTCCTTGATACCACCGACGTTCGCCCCCGATTTGAGGGTGATCAGGTAGTCCATCGCGGCGAACGGCCAGATGCGAGCGTTCGCGGGAATAGGATGTTCATTCGTGAACTTTTCTTCAGGCAAGCTGCGCGCGTTTGTCCATGTTTTCACATCATCGGAGGTAACGTAGACTGTTTTGTGACATCCGTTCACGGGTGTTACTGCAAACGTCACGCCGGAGTAGAGGGCATCGCATTGACCTTGATATACTCCGAGGTCCACATTCGCCTGGGTAACATCGGTAAAAAAGATAGTGTGCCCGTCACCGAGGTTTGCGATTGTCACAGTCTGCGAAAGATAATCGCAGCTCATCGTATTCGCAGCCAGTTCGATTTCGCTCCCTGTGTAACAAATTGTGTGCTTTGGGAATGTCGCGTTGAACTCGAATGAATTGCCGCGTGTGAGTGCAATTTCGAAATTTCCCGACTCATCCGTTTTCACCTCCATTGTTTCATCTGTCCCGTCAACTTCCTTCACTTGAATCACGGCCTCAAAAAGTCCGCAGCTCGTCGATCCCGCTGTTTTATCCTTTGGAAATAAAACAGCGCCTCGCACAACAGCTGTGGTTTCGTCCAGAAAATCATGATTCATTTGAGTTTGGTGCGTGACTTGAACGACATTTCCTAGAGGCAAATCTGGCTTCATGATCGATACTGCCCTGAAAAGTTGTTTCGCGTTCAGAGATGGGTTTTTGTTCGCGTCCTTGTCGAAAACGTGTACAACAACATTTTGTCCCTCATCATGGTTCGCGCTTGAAAGTAAATCCTCCTTGTATGCCGCCGTCACAAGCGTTGCTTCTTGAGGTATACGTCCAGATGTATCTCTCAACTCGACGCTATATCTACCGAAATCATCTGTAACCGCCGTGAACGCACATTTGGTTTGAAACCCGCGCGCTAGTATTTCGGTCACGCGCACGTCGTGACCGATCGCATTGAATATTGTCACGTACTTACCATGAAACGCTTCGATTTGCATCGTGCGACATGCGAAAGAGACGCATGCGCCATGCATCTCTGCCTCATTCGTAGATCTGAGGCACTCCTTGCCAAAGTCAATCGCACCGAGACCAACTTCGTCCTGAATGTACGCTTTTACTGACTGAAGAGCGTCAGAGATTCTGTCCGCACAAACTTCAACGGTCTGCACACCGCTCCAGCCCGAGAGTTCTACTCGAAGATACTCATTTGAACGCACCAGAGAGCCACCAGCTGAGACACTCGCGTCGCCGTCTGTGATCAAAAAAGTGTCTTCATCTGCTGTCCTCGTCAAATTACCTGAATGCTCTGTCTTCATGTAAAGAGCAAGGTTTACGATAGTATCGACCTGCACGCTGGAAGATAATGATCCATCCGTAAGAATGAAGTCGGCACACACTCGCACGCGCGGCACTGGTGCTTGCGATTTACCAGCAAATACTTTGCCCGCAAGCGAGGCCATCCACGGAGCTTTGAAGTAGTGCGTTGTCGAGACGTAGCCAGATAATCCTGAAGATGGCGGCATTTTCGTTCGAACTTTATAGAACCACTCGAGGTTGGGTTTTTTCCCTGCTGTTCGGTCGAGGAAAGTTATCGAACTAAACTTGTTTCCACAACTTTTCAAGTCGCCTTCCATTTGTATGACGGTCTCATACTTTGCCGCAGCGTCACCGAGTCCAGCGGGTCTTCGAAGCATTTCAAAAGAGCTCTCGCCTATCGCAGTGTCGCGAAAGCTGAAGCTTACCCCGGACATATCAAGTGTCGCGGCGACGTCAATCGCAGAGCCGTCATAGTACATGGCAGATGCACAAAAAAACTCAGAAGATGATTCGACATCATTTTGAATAGCGACTGAGGCGCAGACGACTCTCCGCGAAGACGGTGTTGCGTGTGCGCGCTGCGCACAGAAAGGCCGCCGTCCGCAGTGATAAGCATCTAGAAACGTCGCACGGGAGACCCGGCCCGTGTAGACACGAACATCGTCAAATTCGACTCCAGTTGCGCCTAGTAATTCTAATCTGCTCATGCGAGATAAAAATTCCCCAGCGCCGTAAAACTTCGTCGTCTTGTACGTGTTCGATGATGTAACGTCATGGACGCCACCTTCGAGATTCATGAATAGAACTAAACCGTCGTGGCCGTTTAGTGCAAATCCAACCTGATGCCACTTCTGGCACTCTGCACCGCCTATGGTCAAGGAGGATACTTCTCCATTTTCTGCAGAGAGCACCACCTTCAAATCCATTGTTGAACTATCCGTCGATTGTCCGTCCAAGTAGAATCGAAGCGAGTGCGACTTTCCCTCAAAAAGTGCGATTGTTTTCCCGGATATATCTGTTGAGCCACCAGAGCAAGAACTGTATAACCAAGACGTAATCGCAACATCCAATGATGGCAGCTCGCCGTAGTATGTGAACCCGTACGCTCCATCCCATTGAGGGTGGACTTCTTTCAGACACCGCGCACCTTCGCCGCCGGTACATGCAGAAATTTGTCTTCGTCTTTCGCCTAGCGGAATGAGAGTCGGTGTCGATCCTTTCTGCCCTGCGACGAACGGTGAAGCGGACTTGATCGAAGAATATTCGTCTTCAACATCATCGAAAAGGAAATTAGCCACAAGTGACTGTTGCACGTCGTCAAACGTGCCAGAGATCGGACGAATATCATTGATCTCAGTCGGCGCGAACAACGAATTCTGAATCTTTGAATAACCGATGGAGTTCGGTTCGGCAAATGTAACCATGAGCTTGTCGTAGAGTACGCCGTCAACATAGAGGCACGTATAATCGCCCGCAGATAGCTCCGAGTTGTAGTGCCATGTCACACGCATATTTGTCGAGTTATGTTTACAATCCGCCTCGTCAGTTTCTCGGCCTGGATCATCCAAAGGATAAACCGTAGAATCGAACACAATGCGGCCAACACCGCACGCCATGTCATCAATTCGTGCATTCATCACATGAGACAGCTTGATGCTGAGTTTGCCGCTCATTTCTTCGTTCCAACGGCTGACTATATGAGAATCAGCGCTCTGCTTTGAAAGTGCTGCCAATATTTCCTGATACGATAATACACCATCAGTGGGATTGTTGTCATGCAGCCGAAACACTGCCTCCTTTGCGCGATAAACGGATGCGCTGTCATGGCAATTCACGCCACGAAGCTCGGGTGCGGAAAGCAGCAGATGCCTGGCCACGTTTTCGAATTGATTGCGGCTACTACCGGCTCTTGGTAACTCAAAAACGCACCCAGGGTCAATACGGAATGAGTGCAGTTTCGTCATTTGCTCGCGTTGCTCGTAGGCGCCGTAACACGCGTAAAGGACGTCGTATATGCCTGGAATCAATCGACCGCTCCTGTCTGTCATCTCAAGGGTGGAAGGGAAAAAGTTGTCCCACTTTCGACACGGCATGTGACGTCCAAATGTTTTGCAGTCTTCCTGTTGCTTCTGTACCCTGACCTCACACCGTAACTTTTCCAAATCTTCATCCGCTGACGGAAATTCGCCTAGATCGCAGTCTTCGACGTGCGGGCGACAAGTTGAATGTTGTACACTAATGCCAAAGTCCATAGAGTATGACGAAACAACTTTCAGTGGATTCGAGACTTTCACTGAGGGAAGCGGACGGGGTTTCGATTGACTTATCGGCAACTCGATCATCGAAACGCCTGAACCGATTAAAGTACCCTCAATCACAACGATAGCCCCGCGCCATGCGCCGCACGCATACCTGGGGTTCGCATAAAACGTTTGTGGTGGCTTGAAGCCACGGCCGAGCCCGTTTGGGTCGTATGGACTCTTTCCGCCGTTTGCAAAAACTATACCGGATAGGGACACCCAAAAAGTCGTGGAGTCGACATCTCCTTTCCACTCGATTTTCCCTTCCGTATCGATTACTACACTCTCCGACCTCTCACCTCTTGACATGACGCTAAACGTGAGCGCACCGTCGGATGGTCTACATTCAACCGGTAACTGTGCGATGTAGGAATCACGTGTAGCTTGCGTTCTCTCGACCAAGCCCGAAAGGATCACCAAACCATCCTCACACACGTACTGTGCGTTTTCAAATTCGTGCTCCGGTTGCTTCCAAGGATTCCGGAGCTCTAAATTTGTCTTCTTTTTCGATGCAGCCGTGAACGTGATCCCCGATAGCGTGACCTCGTTGTTCGCAGAATCTGGTCCTGCAATCCAACGCACATCGCCGTCTGCTCTTACGTCGATTCGTGCGTCTCCATAGTCTGAGCGTACGGGGAAGATAAGTCTGCCTTGCGGGCGACATCGCTCGGGAAGGTACCCTATGGCGTTGTCGAATCGCAGACGTGCGGATTCAGGCCCTTTGAGCAGACCACTCAGCACAACCAGTCCGCGAGAGTCGCAATACAGCTCTGGTGGAGTCCAGTGTCGTCCATTACCGCGCCAAAAAACCCAATATGGGGCGTTCGTGTCGAGTTCGGTTCGACCGAACGGTGCGTAGTGCACTCCAGAGATGGAATGCGACTCAGAACCCGTCGTATCGGCACTCTTACCTCGGTACCACACGGAACCCGTTTGTGTGTTCACGTCAACGCGCGACGAAGACGGCCCTTTCCGACCGCCAAACATCATCCAAGGATTCTCACCGGCTGGAGCTGGAAAACAATCGCCAACTACATTCGCAGTCACGCCAGCGGCATTCGCCTCCGACGCGGGCGCGAGCAACGACGCGATGCAGAAGACGAGGAAGCGAATCATAACCATCGACGCGGCCCGGTAGCTAAACGGTACATGCGGGATCAGAGACCCCTTCCTCGCGGTCGATCGATCGCGAGGACAGTTGTCGGGTGTTACCCGGCGACGGAGCACTGGGAAAATATCCCAGTCAGCGTAAAAGACGAATGCGACGCCACACTTG